>Ga0075163_10001854_pt1 | contig 28559 bp, 17 predicted proteins | sample JI1023141ADNA_FD_71478 | JGI IMG/M metagenome (GOLD analysis project Ga0075163, IMG submission 71478) | Wastewater effluent complex algal communities from Wisconsin, to seasonally profile nutrient transformation and Carbon sequestration -... | ecosystem: Engineered > WWTP > Effluent > Algae...
GCAAGAAATAGAAATCATTAAAAAGCAAATGGCTCAAGCAGGAAATTTAGCTAAAGGCCCAGGAAATTATGCTTTAGGGAGAAGTTATTTAGCTCTTTCTAATTATGAAAAAGCACGCCAACATCTTGAAATTGCTTATAACACAGGTTTTCGTACCCCTAACTTAGACTTGGCTCTAGGACAAGTTTTAGGGGAGTTTTATCGTAGAGAATTAGATAATTTACCACAAACTGATGATCCAGAACTTAACGAGGATAAATCAGAACAATTAGACAAACAATACTTACAACCTATTCAATTTCATTTAAATGCTTATCTTAGTGCTAAATCTAAAAAATCAACCCAAGAAGCTGTTTATTTAGAAGGCTTACTTGCACTCTATAAGAAAGATTATCAAGCAGCACTAAAGAGAGCTGATGAGGCAATAGGTCAATCTTCTTGGTATTATGAACCCTATTTGCTAAAAGGAGATATATATCTAAGTTGGGGGCAAGAAAAATCAAAAATTGGAGATAAAGAAGAGGCTGCCAACTTCTTGCTTAAAGCCGAAGAAGCTTTCCAACAAGCTAGTAAAATTGGCCCAAGTAACTTACAAGCTAACCTTGGAGTAGCTCGTAAAAGTGTTGCTGTTCTGGATTTTACTGTATATAGTGGTGAATCAATAGAAGAAGCTTTTGACAAAGCAATAAAAGCTTGTGATGTGGTCTTAGCCCTTGATCCAACCAATAGCCAAGCTTGTCTTTTTAAATCACGTAGTTATACTCGTTTGGGCGAGTCTCAAGCAAAAAAAAATGGCCAAGATCCCACTCCAAAACTCCAACAGGCAATTTACTGGGCAGAAAAAGCACTAGAAAGTAATCCAGATCAAGATAAGGTTTATCGAAGTTTAGGTAGTATTTACCGAATTCTTGGTAAATACGCTTTAGATCACGGAGATGACCCACATATCTTACTTGATCTTGCTATTGCTAACCTTGAAAAAGCTATTGAGCTTAAACCTGACCATGATAGCGCTTATAGTTCTTTAGGGATTATATATAGATCAAAAGCCCAATATGAAGAAAAACATGGAAAAGACCCAAGTCTTTTCTATGAAAAAGCTGTTAGTAGTTTTCAAAGAGCTATTAAGGTTGCACCCAAAACTGCTAAAACATTTACTAATATTGGGCGTCTTTATAAAAGTCGTGGTGAGTACGAACAAAAACAAGGTCAAAATCCACGATCCTCTTATGAACAAGCAGCTACAAACTTCCAAAAGGCTATAGAACTTAATCCTAATGACCCATATTCTTATACAAATTTAAGCCTTCTATGCCAAACTCGCGCAGAATATGAGATAGAAAAAGGGCAATCCCCACAAGCTTTATTTGAGCAAGCTGCTAGTAATCTACAAAAAGCTATAGAGATTAGCCCTAAATATACCTTTGCTTATACTAGTCTTGGCTATCTCTATCAAATTTGCAGTGATTATGAACTTGAGCATGGACAAAACCCGCACACCTCACTTGAGAAAGCTATCATAAACTTTCAAAAAGTTATTCAACTTAAACCTGATCATGTTACTGCTCATCACAGGTTAGGACTTGTCTATCAAACTCAATCAGAATATGAAATAAATCATGGACAAGACCCAAATAATTCTTTTGAAAAATCTATTGCTAGTCTTAAAAAAGCTATAGAAGTTAATCCTGCTAATACAGATGCTTATAATAGTTTAGGCTATGTTTTCTATTCTAAGTTAGACCAAGAGATTCGTTGTGGACGTGATCCTAAAGAACTATTTACAATGGCTATGTCTAACTATAAAAAGTCTTTAGAGATTAATCCAAAACAAGTGGAACCAACTCTTTATAGTGCTTTACTCTTTTGCCGTCAAAGTGAGTGGCAGTTAAACCAACTTAAAAACCCTACTGCTAATATAGAACAATGTCGTATTTTGCTAGAAAAAGCTATCACCATTAAACCTAAATTTGAACTTATCTATCGTACTCAAGCAGAAATTGAACTAGTTGCAGCCCGTTTAGCAATAGCGCAAAAACAATCACCAGATAGTTTTTTTGCTAAAGCAGAAACAGCACTAAAAAAAGCTATTGAAATTAAGGCTGATAATGCTAAAACTTATCGCCAAATGGCTCAACTAGCTTTACTACAAGCTCAATGGAATATTGATAATCAGCAAGATCCTAAAGCACTTTTGACTAAAAGTTTAGAAATGATTGACAAGTCTTTAACAATAGACACAAACAATGCAGAATCGCAGGCTATAAAAGGACTTATTTTGTTAACTCAAGCCAAAGTCTCTAATAATCAGGCTTTAAGACAGCAAGCTATAGAAATGTTAGAAAAGGCTTTTCAGCTTAATCAATGGTTAAAGTATGAGTATGAAAAGCTTTTAAAATAAGTGTAAACAAGATAAAGATTAGGCTTAAAAAAATTAGTAGCATTATAAGTATTTTTCATAATGCTACTATGATTTGGTGTAAGGATAAGGGAATCAAAAAGTGAATTTTGCAGCTAACTGAGTTTGGCGATGACCAAAACGTTTTGCTTTAATAAAGCTTGTTTGGCTTGCATCTGTTTGGCTAGTTAATACTTCTAAATTACTATGGTTAAATAAGTTATAAGCCTCTAAGCGTAAATTTAGCTTACAGCGATCATTAAGCGATATACGTTTTACTAGAGCTAAATCAACTTGCCACTTACTAGGACTAGAAAAAATATTTCTCCCTGTCATATTGCTTGGATAAGTTCCTATATCAGAAAAGCCTAGTACAGGGCTTTGATAATTACCTATCAAACTAGCCTGATTACTTAAATCAAGATAATTAAATACATTAGGCTCATTAGTTGCGGATAAATTCTTGGCTGTTTTATTGAGTTTTGTTGCTAGTGAGAGTCGTGCACAACCTATGCCTAGACTATTGCTACAGTCATAGATTGAAAAAGGTGTTCCGCTACTTGCTGTAAACAAATATGAAAGCTCATAGCCAGAAAACAATGCTCTTCTAACTCCATAAATTCTACTAAAAAATGGTAATGTCCAAACACCGTTAAATACAAACTTATGCCTAGTATCAACATCAGCCGAACCTTTATCTAAATTAGGGTTAAATGGATCTAGAAACCCTTTAGTAAAGCCATTTGAAGTAGTGTCTAGATTATCAATAGCATGTGACCAACTATAGTGAGCATTAAGTAATAAACCTACTTGTGACCAACTGCGTTTGTTATAACCAACTGTTAGCCGATGATAAGAAGATTTAGCTTGATTGCTTAGGGTAAAAATATTAGCAAACTGATTATTAAGGCGAGAAGTTGACTCTTTATCTGAAAAGAAAAACTTTCCATAACCAGGGCGATTAAAATTTGCTAAAGAATAAAGATTTACCCCTTTTGTCCCAACATAGTCTATAAATACCAGAGATTTATTAGTTAATTCTTGCTCTAACGAAACGCTATAATTATGAGAATAAGCTGTAGTCAAATTTTCATCTATGTGATTTAAGTTTGCTCTAAGTAAATTACTATTTAATAGGCTTAAACTATTTATTGATAATGGTAGATGAGCCATCTCTACACCAGCATTTAACGACACTATAGCTGAATTAGAAGCATTTTGTGATAGCTTGAAAATATCATTTCCACTTACAGGTATATAGCTAAGGCTATAGCCTAGGCGTAAGCTAGTTTTACCTCTTTTACTAATATCCCAGGCTAGCCCAAGTTGTGGAGCAAAATTATTTTTATCTTTTTGGTAAATAGATTTAATTGAGCTATTAGCCGCAGTTAAAAGCTGACCATTACGTATTTTTTCAGCTAAATTATCCCCCTTGCCATAGTAAAAGTTTAAGGCTAATTGCTTATCTTTATTTGATGGGACACTAAAATAATCATAATGAACACCAAAATTAAATATAAGGTAAGAACTAGCCCGAAAACTATCTTGAGCATAAAACGAGAATTGATTGCTACGATAAGCTCTTGAAGCCTTGCTAACTTCAGCTAAAGATAAATCTCTTTGAGTTTGTTTACTTAAGTCTATAGCAAGTTGAAGACTATTTACTTGTCCTTTAAGTAAATTATCTAGCGCTTGAGCAAGATTTGCTCCAAGGGTTTGTGTTTTAGCACTAGAAAAGTCTATTGTGCGATTGTCTTGAAAGCGTTTGTAATCTGCACCAAATTCAAAAGTATGTTTATTAACAACCCAAACCATTTTTTGAACGAGTTGATATTGATTAGTTGCTCCACTAACAGGAATACTATTAGATTGCGACTGATAACCAAAAGGTTTAGAAGGCTGAAACCCTGGTAGGGTAAGTGGATGGCCTGCAATATCAGGGATATTTGTAGTTGCTAGTAATGTTGGAGTAAAGGTTTGTTGGTCTAAAATTGGCTCTTTACTTAAGCGAGAAAAACCTAGCCTAGACCCTAGTACTAGCCTAGGTGTAGCAACAATATTTACAGCTAAAAGTAAGTTGTTAGCTAAATTTTTTTGACCAGTATTAAAGCCTTTATAAGGACTAGCTGAAATAGTGCTAGCAAAAAGGTTTTCTTTGGCTACTAGATGACGAATATAAAAATGAATTCTATCAGTTACTTGTTGATCAAAACGAGTTGCAGACCTATAGCTATTTTGTGGAAGTCCTGCACCATTATCAGTAGATAATCTAGTAATTACTTGGCCAAAAGCCGGTAACCCCTTTGGTAATTGGGCAAACAGGTTATTAGGTTTTAGGCTTGGAATTTTAGAAGTAATTTGTCTTACAGTAAAAACTTGACCATTAATTGCTGTTGATAATGGTAGCGCCTTAAAAAAATCTTGAGTTTGCTTTGAAGAAAGATTAAGTAAGTCTTGGGTTGGAACAATAAAAATATTAGGGCTATTGCTACGAATATAAGTAAACTCACTATTATGGAAAATAAAAGTATTATCTTTTTTTATTGGCCCACCAATAGAAACGCCAAACTCATTTCGGGTAAAAGTTCCTTTTTCAACTTTGCTATATTGAGCATTATTGTCAAAATCATTTGCTGCTAAAGCCGAAACACGATTATTTTCATATACAGTGCCATGAAATTGGTTGTTTCCACTTTTAGCAGTAACACTTATCAGTCCACCATTAGTATTTCCAAGTGCTGCTAAATAATTACTAGTAATTATATTAACTTCTTGAATAGCTTCTTTAGATATTAAGCTAGAGCTTACTTGTGGATTATTACTATCTATACCATCAATTTGTAAGTTATTGTTCTGTTGACCATTAACAAAAAGGTTTGATCCCTTGTCTATTACTCCAGGGTTTAACAACGCTAGTGAAGTTTGAGAATTACCAGTTGCGCTACTAGGTAGTCTCTCTATATAAGATGAATCATAAGATGTTGAAATATTTGGGGTATCAATGTTAATTTGACGTTGCCAGCCATAACCATAACCTATACACCCAACACTAGATCTAGAATCAAAAATATCAGCATATTGAAGAGGTGAATAAGTGGGTGATACCAAAGTTGGTTCAGTAGAAGGGTTTTCTTCAACAGCAACAAAAGATGTAGTATCTGTTAATAAATTATATTTTAGCCCTAGTTGGGTAATTTGTTCATTTTTGTTTTTTAATACTTCAGGTTGTAAAGGGAATAAAGAAACCTTATGGTGAGTTAAGGCTATATCATTAATTAAATCAGTAACTTGTGCACTAGCCCAAAGTTGAGCAATAGATTGATTTTGCTCTTTTGTAGAAAGCTGAATAGGAATTTCCTTAGTAATTTGTTTACCTGCTAATTCTCCTTTTAATTGAATTACTGCTGATGCTTCGCCATTGTAACGACCAAATAAAACAATAGGCTTTGCACTAAATAGATCTAGAATTTGCTTAGGGTAAATATCACTAACTGGAAGATTAGCCCAATTTATTGAAATATTAGTTAATAACGGATTATATATTTTTTCGTTAAATCTTTTTGCTACTGCTAGACTATCATCTTTAAAAGATAAATATTCAGCTTCTCCACGGCTATAAAGCGCCATTTTATCCAAAAGATAATGATTTACAAATCTATCAATACCAAAAGTAAAAACTCTAGTATTAGGATGTTTTTGTACTTGGCGAATAATTTCTTGTTCATCATTGATATACCTATCAGTTATAAAACAAACAACCTTAAGATGTTTTTCTGAACTAGGTGCATCTAAAGCCTTACGAATAGCTTTTATTACTTCTGTTGCTCCTTTGCCTTTGCGAAACCTTAATGATTGTTTTGCAGTATTTAAATTTGTTGGTGTTGCTGCAACTGATTTAGGGAAAAGGGTTTTTGTCTTACCTGTAAAAGTAATTAGATTAAAAAGATCATGAGGATAGAGCTTATTTAAGCCTAATAACACAACCTCTCTAGCTTTTTCACTAGCAAGCTTTGATTTTGATTTTGATGATCTATCTAAAACAAATATTAACTCTTTAGGTGTTATTTGCTCAGGTGTAACCTGCTCAGGTGGCTGTAAAATCAGAGCAAAAAAGTTTCCTTCTTTACTGCTATGAGTAAGTAAACCCTCTCTGATTTGGTTACTTGCTACTTTATATTTAAAAATAAAATTTTGATTTAGAATAGTGTCATTGTTTTTAAGTTTGATAATGGCTTTATTGCTAGTTATTGGGGTTAGCTCAACTTTGTGTAATAGTGATTGAGTTGATTCAATAGGCATTGATGCATCTAAATCAATTTCTATTGAGATGTTATTACCATCACGAAGAACATTAGCAGGAGCATTAGCAGTATTAGTTAGATTTTGGCTTGCAGAAATATCATGCCTACTCACTACCATTGGAAATACAAACTCATATTGACTACTTTCATATTTTAGAGCCTCAATATAGCTTAGATTTATTTTTATTTTGGCTCTAGGGGCAATATTAGAAATTGATTGAATAAAAACATTAGGGTGGTCTTGGTATACAAATGCTAATACTTTGCCATTTCTATAAGCTTCTTGGTAGATAGCTTGAGGGTCTTTACTATATTGAATTTTTCCTTTGATTATTCGCTCATTTATGTTGATGGTCATTTCATCAACATTACTGTTTTGTGATAAAGGAAAAAGATAAATAGCCTGTATCTCTTCTGAAGTTGGGTTCTCAAACTCTTGTGTAACATTAACTCTAGCCGCAAACCCACTGATATCTACTTTGACAGTAGTCTGTTTAAGTGGGCAGGGTTTATGTATTTTAGCTCCAATAATTTCTAATGACCCTTCAGTTACATTATTGCTTAGTGTTGTTGTTGGGTTAACTTGTGAAAAAGCAAAATTAGGACTAGCTATTATTACTAGTAAGCTTATGATTAATAGCACTAATGGAAAGCCAATTTTCATACTTCCTCCAAGTCAAAAGAAAATATAATAACTTATAGACACACAAAGACTTACTAACTTGCTAATCAAAGGTTAAGTACCAAAGTACTAGAAGAGTTTAAGGAAAAGTTTATTAAATTTTTGGAGGATCCTTTTAATAACAAAACTAGTGCAACTAAGATGCCAGAGTAAGCGAGATTTTGTAACTATAAGCAATAATAACTAGTTACTATCTATGGTAAAACTATTAGACTTATAAAAATCTAAATTAAATAGAAAAAACATGGATTTAAAATTCAAAAATTTGAATTAAGGTAAATTTCTTAGATAAGAAAATCATGCATGTTATAAGCGTACCTCCCTTGACTCTAACTAGATAGCTTCGTTAACTTTCTAGTTTCATTGTTAATTTAATTAACTTTCTAAAAACTTAAAATTACTGAGAACAACAAAATGATTTCTAGGAAAAAGACTGTTACTGTTGATGTTGACGGCTGTAAAGTAGGGGGCAATGCTCCAATAGTCGTCCAATCAATGACTAATACTGATACTGAGGATGCTGACTCAACAGCAAAACAAATTGCTGAATTAGCTGAAGCTGGTTCAGAGCTAGTACGTATTACTGTTAATACTCGTGAGGCAGCAGCTACTGTACCAGCGATTTTTGAAAAACTAGATAAAATGAATGTAAAAGTCCCAATAATTGGAGACTTTCATTTTAATGGTCATTTACTGCTAAAAAAATATCCTGAATGTGCCAAACTACTAGCTAAATATCGTATTAATCCAGGTAATGTAGGGTTTGGCCGTAGGCATGATGATAATTTTCGCCAAATGATTGAAGTTGCAGTAGAAAATAATAAACCTGTAAGAATTGGTGTAAATTGGGGATCGCTTGATCAAGTCTTGCTAGCAAAAATGATGGATGATAATGGCAAATTAGCTGAGCCTAAAACTGCTGATGATGTGTTAATGGATGCAATGGTAGAAAGTGCAATTACATCAGCAGAATTAGCAGAAAGTTATGGTCTAGGACGTGACAAAATTATTTTAAGCGCTAAGGTTTCTAATGTTCAGTCTCTACTTAAAGTTTATAGAGATTTAGCCCGACGTTCAGACTATCCTCTTCACTTAGGCTTAACTGAAGCAGGAATGGGGAGTAAAGGAATTGTTGCTAGTAGTGCTGCCCTTGGAATCCTTTTACAAGAGGGAATTGGCGATACAATCCGAGTTAGCTTAACACCAAGACCAGGTGGTGAACGTACTGAAGAAGTTTTAGTAGCTCAACAAATCTTACAATCCTTAGGAATACGTAATTTCCTACCTGCTGTAACTGCTTGCCCTGGTTGTGGGCGTACTACTAGCACATTATTTCAAGAGCTAGCTGAGGAAATTCAAAATTATCTTACTCAACAGATGAAAGAATGGCGAGAAGTTTACCGAGGTGTAGAGACTTTACGAGTAGCTGTAATGGGATGTGTTGTAAATGGCCCAGGTGAGTCTAAACATGCTGATATTGGTATTTCGCTGCCAGGAACAGGTGAAGAACCTCGTGCACCTGTTTATGTTGATGGAAAGCTATTTACTACTTTGCAAGGCGCAGACATTGCCAGTAATTTTATGGTGATTGTTAATGATTATGTTGGCTCTCATTTTGGTAAGTCTGCTAAAGAAACAGTAGAACAAGAGTTTTTGGTTTAATTATTTAATAACTTAACTATTTAGGAGGCAATATGTCTAAACAACAAGCAGATCATCACGATGCAGATTTAATGCTTAAGTGTTATGATTTACGTAGAGAAGATTTAATGAGAAAATCCCGAGATATGATAGCTAAGTTCTATCCAAAAAGCTATGAGGAAGTAGTAGCTGTTATGAACCCAGAACACCCAATGAATGCAGCCTTTCGGCAATGCACTTCTTATTGGGAAATGGTTTATGGGATGGTTAAGCATGGTGTAGTTCATCCAGAATTTTTTATGGAAAGTAGTGCAGAAGGTTTGTTTTATTATGCTAAATTCGAGCCTTATTTAGAACAAATCCGCAATGACTATTCTCCATATGCTTTACAAAATGCTGAATGGGTAGCTAAAAATACTACTACTGGTAAAGTAATAATGGATAGGATCAAAGCCTATTTCCAAAAAATGGCAGATGCTGCAGCAAAATAATATCTATAGGGGCGAACTGTTCGCCCCTATAAATCTTTTTAACGGCTATTAAGCATTTTGTTATAAAAACGGCTGTTACTGCGCATTTTCATTTGCCACTTGCTGCGTGGAGTATCTTCCCCAAACTGCCCTAAGGCTTCCTTAAGAGTTTCCCCACCTGCTTGTCTTAACTTAAAGTAAAGTAATGCAATGCTAATAGAGAGTATAGGAGTAATAAGCACTATTCCTGATAAGCTTAGAATTGTAGGGCTAAATAATTTAAGATTTAGTTGAGTGCCATTATAGAAAAAAGTTTTTGTTACAGTAGTAAAATTAATACCTAGTAATAAAGTAAGAAATATTTTAATTGCAATTACCTTAAGAGTAACCATTGGTAATCTATTTACTAGTACCTTAGAGCGTGCAAGTGCTGCACGGTTTTTTAAGCCTTCCATCATTATTACAGGCTTAAATAAAATATAGTTTAATACTGCCTTAAACCCAGGAATAATAAATAAAGCAAACCAAAAAATTAAATATAGTTCAAAGACAAAATTGGTAGTTAAAATAGGAATAAGATTTTTTTTCAACTCAGCAAAAATATGACGGACTGATATTGATTTAAAAGGAGTAATTAATACTTGTGCAACTGCTGGAACAAAAGCAGCATGAACCACTGTTTCAGTAAATAAACAGCTAATTACAAAAAAAGTACGAATTACTAAATAGGTAACAAGCGACACTATTGGAGGGAACATAGAAAAGGCCACTTCATTATGTAGCCACATCAAAGCTGAAAAGAAAATTAGCGGGGTATAACCTATTAAAGAAATACGGATAAAAGTAGGAAAATGATTGTTGTAAAGAGAAACAGCTTGTCTTAATACGGTTGCAGCCCCTTCGCTACGTGCTCGAAGTGCATTAGCAAAAGCTACTGCTGTAGCAGGACGCTCAGAAGGGTTTTTTGCTAGTGCAGACATGATTAATGATGTTACTGACTTAGGAATATCACGGCGTAAAGTGCGTAGGTGCTGTGGTGGTGTTTGAGTATGTTGTGCAATTAATGCTTGAGTATCACCACTAAAAGGGGTTTGGCCTGTAAGCATTTGATAAGCAATAATTGCTAAACTATAGATATCTGACCTTGCATCTAGTTGCTTACCTTGACATTGTTCTGGTGACATATAAATAGGTGTACCTAGTACAGTACCTATATGAGTAACTAAGGCAGATTTTTCTAGATTTTTAGCTGTATTACGTGCTAATTGGACTTGTGTTTGGGCTTCATCATCATTGACTAAAGATAATTGAACTTGTGTTGCTGATTCAGTAAATTCTAAACTAACAGGAGAACTATCTTTAAATTCCACTGTTGATTTAACTGCTGTAATAGCTGTTGCCATTGAAGATATAGCAATAACAGGTGATGGAGTAGATGATTGTTCTTGTGTCTCATTATCGCCACAACCATTTTTAGTAAAAAACTTTTGAATAATACAAGGTTCTTGTGTTTCTATAATCGCTGCTTCACCATTAGGTCTATTAGGGATTTCCCCTAGTTTAGCTAATCCAAAATCAAGTACTTTAACATTATAACTACCGCATCCATCAGGCTCTAACCAGATATTATCTGGTTTTAAGTCACGATGAATTATTCCTTGTTGATGGGCAGTATCAATTGCTGAGCAAACTTGTTCTAAAATATCTACAGTAAATTTAAGAGGTAATTTCCCTTCTTCGCTAAGAACTTCACTAAGAGTACAACCATCTAGGTATTCCATTACAAGATAAGCAATACGATCGCTTTCTATTTGAGCAAAACCAAAATCAGTAACATTCACTACATTAGGGTGACGTAAACGTCCGGCAGCTTTTGCTTCACGACGAAAACGTTCAACAAATTCAGGATGGCGCATAAACTGAGGGGCAATGATTTTAAGAGCTACAGGGCGTTCTGTGCCTAGGTGAGTGGCTAAATAAACAGCCCCCATTCCACCTTGACCTAATTTTTTTTCTAGACGGTACTTTTCGTCTAGCACTTGTCCGATTAATTCTTCTAGTGCCATAACTCTCTCCATTTGGAAGGGTTGTGTAGGTAAATATTGCGGCTTTCTAGTGTTAATTGCAAGTGAATGTATAGACATAATTTTTTCCTTAGGAGTGGGTTTATGGAATTACCCTAACTCAGTAACGATGGACTAGTGCCATTTATTACAATGGAAAAAATTTTTTTTACCCAAAAATTTTTGGGTATTAACATGGCTAACTATAATTGCTAGAGATAAAAACGATCATATAATGACTAGTTTACTCTTTAGCTAAAATTTTAATTAAAGGTTAGTCAACTTTGTTTTATGAAATATAGCAATGGAAAATATTTTTTAGTTGGTGGTGGGCCAGCAGTACGCTCTATGGGTGAACCGTTAATGGGGCATTTTATTGCTGAGGCTGGTGGTAGAGATGCAAAAATAATGATTATTACTGCTGGTACAAATGATCCTGCTGAAGTAAATGCTTGTTATTGGGAGATTTTTGAATCCTGGGGAGTAACAAAGCTTTTTTCTCCTAAGATTTTTTCTCGCCATGATGCCCAAGCCGATTGGCTTTATGATCGAATTATAGAATGTAATGGGGTTTTTATTGCTGGAGGCTCACAATATAAACTAAGTCAAAGGCTTAATGATACTCCAGTAGAATATGGTATTCGTGCAATTTTAGAAAGAGGCGGTATTGTTGGAGGGACTTCTTGTGGTGCATCAATTTTTGCTGGCCCAATGATTTTAAGTGGTGGTAATAATAATGCTCACTTAAGAAAAGATATGATTGAGATAGGTAAAGGATTTGGAATATTAGGTCAAGATATTGCCATAGATACACATTGTGCTTCTCGTGGACGTTTACCTAGAATTATTTCTTTTTTAACTGAACATCCAGGTGTTTTAGCTATTGGCCTAGATGAAGATACTGCACTACTAATAAATGGAAATGGAAATACAAAAGTATTAGGTGATAATGCTGCTTATTTTTTAGATAGTGCTAATATGGATCTTGCTCATAAAGAAACATTACATGATGAGCATTTATGTGCTAGTGGAATTATTTTACATGCTCTAACGGCAGGGGATAGCTATAACCTACAGACTAGAACACCTTGCTAAATATTAATTATAAAGAGCTTGCTATCTTGCTATAAGAAATATATTCACTCTATAAAATTTAAGATGAAGGGAGTTCTGGTAAAGACATAGTAGGTAGATAAGCACGAGCTTTACGGGCTAGCAGTACTAGTTCTGCTCTAGCATCTTCTGCTGTAACAACAAGTTTTTCAAAAGAAAAGCGTATTTTTTGGTTATTAGCTAAAATATCAAAACCTTCTGAATCAATACCAAGCATTTGAACATCAACAGGGACAAATCTTTTAAGTCCTTCGCAATAGTCTTTCATAGTAGATTTATGGTCTTGATTCATATGCTCAATAATACTGTTTTCAACTCTATGTAAAGGGTTTTCAAGTATAATTGCAGGAGGTTCAACCCAGGCAATTTGCCCAAAACCGCCTATAAAACGTGCTCGTTTTAGTTTGATTTGGTAAAAACTAAAATCATGCATTTGAAGACTATTTTTTGAGTTTGGAAAATAACGTAAATACATAGCTTTAGTGTCTTCATCGTCTTTAGGTAAAGCTTCTGCTTCTCCAATCCAAGTTAGACGTGCACCACTTTGTACATCTTCTAGGTCTTGAGAAAAAACTGTTAATGAAACTTTAGGATTAGCTGATATATTACGGGTATGTTGGGCTAAAGTGCTAATTAAAATAGTAGGAAGCCCTTTATGATTAACAATATAGGGTGTTACTGAGCCAAAAGGATAACCTTCTACATCAAGGGAATGAGTAGCAAGTACTCCTACACTTTTTTCTCTTAAAAAATGACGTGCTATTTTGCCAGTTTCTTCTGTATGAGCCATAAAACCTACCTTACTAACTTTGCATTTGCTAGAAATGAAGTAATAACGTAAAAAGTTTATCCTTAGTTAGAGCATTTATTAAACGGCATTTTAACAATCTAAATACTTAGCTGCAAGTTTTCTAACAGTATTTATCCCACGAAATGTCGCTTTTACCTTTAATCTACGCTCAAATAGAGCATTTGAAAAAGTTGATTCACTTTGTTTTTTATGACATAACCAATAAACTTCTCGGCCTTGGCTATAAAAATCATCAATTTCTGTTTTGAATTTTGTTAGAGCTAATTGAGCTTCTTGCTCTAATGGATCAGAGAGAAAAGCAACATTTAGAGCCATATGTTCAGTTAGCTCAAAGTCTGAAAATGGTTGATATTGAGAAATAGCTATTACTTCTTTAGTCGTTCTAAGAAAGGTTGCTACTTCATAACCAAGCATTTTATATAAATGATTCTCAATTTGTTTTTCTAATGCTTTAACATCTTGGGAAAAAGAATCAAAAATTACATTTCCGCTAGTGATAAAAGTTTCAATATTTGTAAACTCTAATTCTTGAAAAAGAGAGCGAAGATGATCCATCTTTACTCTATGACCACCAACATTAATAGCACGAAGAAAAGCAATAAACTTTGTCATGAATTAATTCTGTTTTAAGTTATAAACATAAGAAAAAGAAGCAATTAACAGACAAACAAGGGCTACAACATCTACAATAATAACTCTAGCAATGAGTGCATTGTATCCACCTACTGACCATGCAAGATAGAAGAAAGAAATAATACTAATAAACCCTGCGATAAGTGCAAGCGGTTGTAATGGTGGGCGAAATGCAGCATAAATTAAAAACAGCCCAATTAAACCAAATAAAACGGCTCGATGCCGCATAAGAATTGTAATATTTGGCTCAACAAAGGAAATTCCATAAAGGTTAGTAAGTTGTTCTCTACCAATAGCACCAGACAAAGGTAGTAGGTGAATAACACCAACAATAACTAACATTACTGAAATAACATAATGCATAAATCTTACTTAAAACATAACTTATATGTTTGGGGTGTTTTCCATTGAAAGCAGCCAAACATTATTTTTTAGTTCCCATTTATAAATTCTTGGTACATCTTGAGATTGCTTTTGTTTAGTACCAAGACGAGATTCTATAATCTTTACTTTTACAGTCTTGTTGTCTGGTAAAACAACCACTCTTTCTATAGCAAATTTAGTGATTTTATACTCATAGGTACCAAGATAGTTGGTAAGAGCTAAGTCTAGTTCTTTATCAAAATCACCTTTTTTAAAAACACATTTCAAAAGAGCTTGTTTATAAGAATCCCCAAAAGTACTATCTTCTATAGAGCGTCTTACATAGCTTTCAGTAAAGACACCTTTTTTAAGGTCTTCTTTTATAGAGATATATTGAGATTTAAGGTTTTCGTGTACTTCTTTGACTTTTTCTAAGTCATAATATTTGCGCATTATATCGCCTTTACGTGCTTGACGTGCAGAGAGAAATTCTTCTGTACGTTTACGAACAAAGGCTTCAATATCAACTTGTGCTGATGAGACTGGCACAAAAAAAGTAACTAAGAAAACAAACAAAGCTAATAATATGGCTAAGTGTTTCATAAAGTAATAACACTAAAGATAATTAGTGTCCTCCTGCATCTTTATTTTTAGGCTTAGCATTCCAAATAGTAAGCATTAATATTCCACCAATAAGAGAGAAAGGAATAATACTATAAATCCAAACTCCCCAACCATATCTGTCAATAATTAAGCCTAGTCCAAAACCAGTAAAACCACTAGCAATATATTGAACACCATCTAATAAGCCGGTTACTGTTGCAGCAGCTTTTTTACCACCAAAGTCAGCAGATGCTGTACCAGAAAGCATTCCATGTACACCAAAAATCCACATACAAGAAAAACCTACTAGTGCTGCTGCCATTGCAGGCATACTAACCCAACCTAACATTAACAAGGCAACAATTTGAGCCATATAGAAAATAAATGCTACTGGAGGGCGGCGGGATTGGAAAACACGGTCAGAAAGATAACCACATAGTAGACCGCCACAAATACCACCAATTGTAATTCCCAAGCCTGCCCAAACTGCTGTAGGCGATTTGGGTATAACATGGTGAACTTGTTCAAGGAAACGGCTAAAGTAGGCTAATAAGCCTTGGCGAACAAAGCCTGTACAAAATTCTGCTGCGGCAAGGGTAATAATAATTGGATTACTAAGAATTTGTTTAAATAAGTAATTCCAATTAATCGGTGTGTTATCTCCAGATGATGCATCACCAGTGTTAAAATCCTTAAACCCAGCTTCTTGAGGTGTTTCTTTTACTATAAATAAATCTACAGTAAACATTACCATTAGTATTATTGAAGGAACAATAAATACATAATACCAAGGTAAATAGCTAAGAATTAGTCCACCTACACTAAAGGCAAGTAGATAGCCACTAGAAATCATAATACCAAAAATTCCACCAAAAACGCCTCGTTCTCTGACATGAAACCAAGGAGCATTAACTTTTACTACAGACAAAGCACCAAAACTTTGAAAATAGCTATTAGCAGCATAAAGAGCAGCAATTACAAATAAAGCTTGTGCTTTATCAGGAGTTAAAAGCGCCCGACCAGAAAGGCTATTAATACCATTAATTATACTTGTAGCTAAAGGCCCTAAAGGGCCTAAAGGGTCGCTTTGCATTAACCAGCCACTAAGAAGTACTAGGCCGATTATCATATTCATAAGAGCAGCGCCTAAAGAGCCAAAAAGAATGGCTTTTTTACCTCCCAACTTATCAGCTAATGGTCCATTAAACATTACGCTCATTGCGTAAACCCAAAAACCAGCCGTTAGGATAACGCCAAATTGTGTGTTATCAATCCCAAAGGTTTCTTGTAAGGTTTTAGCCACTACATTAATGTTATATCTTCCCATATAGAAAGTGGCATAGGTTAACCCTAAAGGAATCCAGTTCATAGCACGACGACGGCGATATTCTTTACTATGTTGTATACGAACATCACCCTCATTAGCAGAGGACATGGTAGCCATAAGTTATTAAAAGGCTCCTTTAAAATATAATATTTGTTTGGAGAGGTTGTGGAAGAAAACTAATAATAACATAAAGGTTCTATTTAATAGCTGGGAAATCTGCTGTATTTGCTCCTAATGTGGCGAACTTTAGGGCAGACAAGAGCTTAGCTATGGCGCTATAATGACTTTTAATATTTAGAAGTTAAAAGTTAAATAAAAATAATAATAGGGATAATCTTATGCATTTAGTCTCCGATTTTGATGGTGTTTGGACAGATCCACGCGCTGAAGCCGATGCAATCCGTGATTTGATGGCAAGCCGTTTAGCAGAAACAACAAATTTATCTTTAGAAAGAGTAAAAATAATTTTTTCAGAGATTGAGCAAGAATTTATTAATAACCCATTTAATTATGGTTGGATATTTGAAGGGCAAATTACTGCTTATGCTATGGAAGATATGTATGGTCGTAATCATGCAATTGCAATAGCACTTTGGAATAGTAGCCCTAAATTTGAAGAGTCAAAACTACTATGTGAAGCAATAATAAAAATATCTGGTGATGCAGAAAGATTTGCTGATGCATGTTTTCGAGATGGCCGTAGTACATACCGAGAAACTAATAAATTTTTCTTGGTTTCTGAGGCCGCTCAAGTAATTTCTGCACTTAGAGAACGTGATTATCAAATGACAATAGTTTCTAATTCTAAGGTGACTCATATCTTAGATCTATTTGATGCAGCAGAAGTTAGCCTAGATACTTTTGAAGTAATTGGTGGAGCAAGAAAATTTAACTTAGGTTTTACTCCTAGTGTTCCAGAAACCTTAGAATGGAATACTGCAAAGGTTTCTTTGCAACGACCACACTACTTAGAATTACTAGAAAGATTAAAACCAGATGCAGTTATTGGGGATGTATTTTCATTAGACCTATCTGTCCCTCTTTACTTACGCAATAACCGAAAGGATTGGAGCCACTTAAGAGGGGGTTTAATTAATCAGCCTTATACACCTGCTTGGGTATTAAATGGTAATGCTGCTTCAGCCTCAGAATTAGGGCTTGATATTTTACCAAGTTTAAAGAGCGTTCCTAGTTGGTTAGATCGTCTTGCTCAGAAATAAAAAAGTAAATATAGAGAGCAACTCCAAATAAGGGCAGATATGCAGGTCTGCCCTTACAAAATTTATGCTACTAATCCTACAGATAATAATATTATCTCTATTAATTTTGGGTACGATTAATTTTTTACTTAATTTGTGGGTTGTTAAAGTTGTCTCTCCTAAATTAAAGCTAGAAAAAGACTTACCATTAGTTTCTATTTTAATTCCTGCCCGTAATGAAGCAAATAATATTACAGACTGCTTAAAATCTTTTCAAAATCAAACTTATACAAACTTAGAAATTTTAGTATTAGATGATGAAAGTCAAGACGAAACTAGCTTAAAAGTCAGTATTTTAGCTAAAGAAGACCAAAGAATTAAACTACTTAAAGGTCAAGCCTTACCTGCAAAATGGGTAGGTAAAAATTGGGCATGTTATCAACTCTCACAAGTAGCACAAGGAGATTGGCTTCTTTTTACCGATGCTGATACTCGTTTTCAGCCTCAAGCTATTAGTGCAAGTATTGCTTATGCTACTCTAAACAAAGCAGATCTACTCTCTATTTTTCCTAAACAACTTGCTAGCACTAGAGCAGTACAAGTAATAATTCCATTAGTCTATTTTATCTTCTATACCGTATTTCCAGGTATTTTTTTAGCTAAATCAAGATATGTTTTTGCTGCTATTGGACAATTTTTGTTATTTAACAAAAAAGCTTATCAAGAAATAGATGGCCATAAAGGGGTTTATACCTCAATTATTGAAGATATAGATTTAGCTAAAACAATAAAACTAGCAGGTAAAACCTTAGTACTAGGTGATGGTAACCTTTTAGTCTCTTGTCAAATGTATGAGTCATTAAGAGAGTTATGGAAAGGATGTACTAAAAATTTATTTGCTTGTTTTTCTTACTCTATAATAAACCTATCTATTTTTATACTCTTATACTTAAGTCTTTATATATGGCCATTTATTGCACTACTAATTTATCCAATAGTAGAAGTAAGGTTTGAGTTTTTAATTTTAGTTTTATTGCAATTATTACTAGTCTATATGATAAGAATTTTGCTTGCTCAACGTCATTGCACCACTATTTTTTCTATTCTCTTACATCCAGTTGCAATATTAGTAATGTTAGCAAATAGTTTTTATTCAATGTATAGAGTTACATCCAAACAAGGTGTAGAATGGAAAGGCCGTGCTTATCAACCAAAGAGCTAACTCTGATAGTTAGAAAAATATAACTATAAATGACATGAAAAAAATTAGGGGTAATTAGATAATGTTTAATAAATACTTAAAATATGTCTTGGTAATTTTTATCTTAATTTTTATGATATCTGAAATTCCTAGTTATTCTGATTCAACCCAAGAACGCCCATTTAGGCTAGTTATTCATGGAGGGGCAGGGGTTATACTAAAAGAAAACCTTAGCGAAGAACAAGAAAAAGCCTATAGAGATAAATTAAAAGAAGCCTTAATGGTTGGCCATCAGATCTTAAAAGATGGCGGTAAAAGCCTAGATGCTGTAGAAGCAGTAATAAAGATACTTGAAGATTCACCTTTATTTAATGCAGGTAAAGGGGCAGTTTTTACTAGTGCTGGGACAATTGAACTAGATGCTTCTATTATGGATGGTTCAACATTAAATGCTGGAGCAGTTGCAGGTCTAAAACATATTAAAAACCCAATTAATCTAGCTCGGCTTGTAATGGAAAAATCTCCTCATGTAATGATGGTTGGAACTGGAGCAGAAAAGTTTGCTGAGAAACAAGGAATTAGTTTTGTTGATCAAAAATACTTCTTTACTGAACGTCGTTGGAAACAACTTGAAAAAGAAAAATCTAAAGAGCGTAAAAGTAGGTTAGCTAATAAAAAAGCCGCTTTGGATTTTTCTATTGTTCAAGAAGAACAGAAATTTGGTACAGTTGGCGCAGTTGCTTTAGATAAAACAGGAAATTTGGCCGCAGGAACTTCTACTGGTGGGACTACTAACAAAAAATTTGGTCGAGTAGGAGATTCTCCAATTATTGGTGCTGGTACTTATGCTAATAATCAAACTTGTGGAGTTTCTGCTACAGGACATGGTGAATATTTTATTCGTGCTGTAGTAGCTTATGATATTTCTGCTTTAATGGAATATAAAGGGCTTTCTCTAAAAGAAGCTGCTAATAAAGTCGTGATGGATAAGCTAGTTAAGGCTGGTGGTAGCGGTGGAGTTATTGCAATGGATAAACAAGGAAATATAGCTACACCCTTTAACACACCTGGAATGTATCGTGGGTCAATAGATGAAAAGGGTAATATAACAATAGGGATTTTTAAGGATGAATAATTAATATCAAGATGTTTTACTGTAAGGGCGAATAGTTCGCCCCTACTTGTTGCCCAACACATAGGTTTGCCTACATTGGTAATATAATATGAAAACTGCTTCCATAGCTTATACCTGCTGATTCTGCCCAAACACGGCCTTTATGTGCTTCTACATAGCCTTTGGCGATTGATAAACCTAACCCACTACCACGAGCAGAGAACTGATACTTTCCAGAAGTATGATGTAGAGTATCAGAATGTGTATAAAACTGATCAAAGATTTTATCTAAATCTTTAGATTCTATTCCAATTCCACTATCAACAATTTTGATATGTGCTTTATCACCTTCTTTAACTAAAGAGATAGAAATAGTTCCTCCATCAGGAGTGAATTTAATTGCATTTTGTAAAATGTTAAGCAAAATTAATTGAAATTTGTCTTCATCAACAGAAATAATTAACTTTTCTGGTAAATCTAAAGTTAACTCCTGATGACGTTGCTTAATAAATTCTTCTAGCTTATTGGTTGCTTTTACTATTACTTGGCTTAAGTTAACTTCTGTATATTTTAACTTGATTTGTTTTTCACTAATTTTTAGTGCTTCACTAATGTTTTCAACACTTTCTACCATTCGGTCTATTGCACGTTGACAAGCTGATAAAGATTTTTCCTGGCGTGGATTTAGAGCGCCTAAAATTTGTGTATTAAGGGCTTCATGATTGCCGCGTAGGATAGTTAAAGGGGTACGCATTTCATGTGAAGTAACAACCATAAAGTTTGTTTTCATTTGGTTTAGTTCTTGTAAAGTGCGGGTTACTTCTTGTTCATGTTGATAAAGCTTTTCTATTTCTTTTAGCGACTCAGCAATGATTAAATTTTTTTCTTCTAGAGCAAGGTTTTTTTCTTCCAATGTTCCATAAAGTGAAGCATTCTCAATTGCTACAGCAGCTTGATGAGCAAAAGATTGTAGTAGTTGGATATCGACTTCTGTAAATGCTGCTCTAGTTGCATTACGGCGCACATCTAAAACCCCTACTACTTTTCCTGTACGGTCAATAATTGGTATTTCTACAAACCCATGAGGGGAATATTTTTGAGCCATATCACGAAAAAGTATATTTTCATCTGTGTTGATATCATTGACAATATAAGGTTTAGCAGAACTAACGACTACCCCAGCTACACCTTTACCTAAGGGAAATACTAGATCGCATTCTTCTAATTTACCTTGATACCATAAATGCTTAAAAACTATTTTGTCATCTTCTAATAAGCCAATTGAACCCGGCTCACCATCAATTAAACGGGCGCTTTCAGCCGCAATATTTTGAAGTAATGTTTCTAAATCAAGCTGTGAATTAATAATTTGAATACTTTTAAGGAGTTGGCGAAGATTTTCAATACGTTGTTCTTGACGTTGGCGTAGTTGGTCAAGCTTTTCTTTTTGGCGTTGAGTAATAATATGAATACGCCAAGCAACTATTCCATAAATACTACCTATAATTGTGGCTAGATAAAGTAAAATCGCCCACCAAGTACGCCAAAAAGGAGGAGTAATTTCAAAATTTACTATAACAGGGCCAGAAATATTTCCTTGGTGGTCTTTTGCCCAAACCTTAAATTGATAACGATTAGGGCTAAGGTTTGTATATTCTTTTCTACGCTCAGTTGTCCAATCAGAAGCCTTAGCATCTAGACCTATTAACTCTACACTATAATGAGTCTCACTTTCCTTAAAATAGTTTAGTAGTGAATATTCAAATGTAAGTTTATTTTCATAATGCTCAAAGGTTTCATTGTCAGGAATATCACTTAAGCTAATAGGGTTAGGCAAAGTAGAGTTTGATTTTTTGCGAAAGGGTTTTTCTTGAACTAAAACTTTTTCAATAACAAGAGGTTTAATTTGACGATCTATAGTAGCTTTATTTAAGTCTAGCATTGTTAAACCATAGAGAGTGCCTGCCCAAATACGGTTTTGACTATCTAATATTGCTGCTCTAGGGTTTACTCCATTACCTGGTAAACCATCTAGTGTAGTAAAAATATAGCTATCAAAATAATAAGTTAAGTCCTTAAAACTAGAGTTTTCTTGTTTTGGTGTAAACTGGGCAATACCCTTAAATGTAAAAACAAAAACTTGTTTTTTTGGAGTAAAAATAATTTGAGAAACAATATTATTAGGTAAATTAGGGGTAGAGATATTAAAAGTAGTTTGTAAATTTGGAGAAGTATCTTCAGCAGAAAAATAGGCTAGTCCTCCATTTGTACCAACCCAAATAAGTTGTTTGTTGCCTTCATTAGTTTCTCTTAGGGTTTTGATTAGATTATTAGGTAAATAAGAATTTTCTGTATTATAAATAGTCCATTTATAAGCAGCCATTAAATCAGATGAGTTTGTATCTTTAGAGTTTTGTTCTAGTTTAACTAATCCTCCTCCCCAAGTACCAAGCCAAATTAAGCGCCTACCATTAGAAGAACGAGTTTCTAACATAACGTCAATTTGTTTATGAGGTAAAGGAGAATTTTCAGTTGTATAAGTTGTCCATTTTCCATCTTCAAAACAAGCTAGCCCTCCAGTAGTACCAACCCAGAGCATTTGTTGACCCTTCTCAGAAGTAGTTTCTAATATGCTCATTACACGATTTTCTGGCAGCCCTGAGTTACTAGTGTTATAGGTTAACCATTTATCATTTTCAATACGGGTTAAACCGCCCCAACTACCTACCCACAAAAGAGATTCTCCTGTTTTAGAGGTTGTTTTTAGTAAGGTTTCAACATTATTATCAGGCAAGGCAGAATTACTAGTATTATAAGTTGTCCATTTATTGTCTCCTTCTACACAAGTTAACCCTTCATAAGTAGCAATCCAAAGTTGATTAGGTTTATTATCTTGAGGAACTTCTAGTAAGGCTCTAACAATATTATTTGGTAAAGGGGAGGTTTTTGTAGAAAATGTTTGCCAACCAGATAATTCTGCTCTTACAACTCCACCGCCATTAGTACCAATCCAAAGTGCTGGAATACCATTTTCTGGGTAAACCCCTAATAGAGAGATTAAAAAATCAACAGACAAATCAGAGTTTTTAGAATTATAAATTCTCCAAAAAGTCTCTGATTTAGAATTGTTTAGCTGAAACTCTTCTAAATAAGCTAACCCATTAGGTGTAGCAATCCAAATAGCACTTGTAGCTTGCTTAGGATTAGCTGGGTAAATGTAACGGACAATATTATGTGGTAACTGAGAATTATTAGTATTGTAATTAATCCACTCAGTAAAATACCTATTTGAATTAGTTTTAGGTTTTTCTATTAAGCAAGTAAGTCCTGATTCTGTACCAATCCATAGTTTTGAGTTATTTTTATCACTAGTAACTAATAAGCTTCTAATAATATTATTTGGTAGAGAGCTGTTATTTGTGTCATAAGTTTGCCAAGTATTGTTATTTTCAAATTTAACTAACCCACCACCATGAGTACCAATCCAAAGTGTATAATTATTGCTAGTAGATTTATTGATAGTAAGTGCTTCAATATCATCATTAAGCAATGGTGAGTTAGCTACTGTATAAGTTTTCCAAATGCCTTTTTCAAAATAAGATAAGCCATTTTGAGTTCCTACCCAAAGGGCTGATTCTCCAGATGGTAAAGTAACTTCTAGTAGGGTTTTTACTATATTGCTAGCTAGAGCACCAGATTTTTTATCATATACTACCCAATAATCATTTTTTAGTTGTACTAATCCTCCACCATTGGTACCAAACCAAATTGCACCATCTTTACTAGCTAGCATTGTAGATATAGAGTTTGAGATCTTGCGGTCTGGCATATTTACAATATTCCATTTATGGCCATTATAATAAGCCGCTCCATCTTGTGTTCCTACCCATAGATAGCCTTTTTGATCAAAAACCATTGCCATAGCAGAGTTTTGAGGTAAGCCATCTTTATCAGTAAAGGGGCGAAATGCAAGTGAGCCTGTTTGTAGTAAATTAGGTGTGAAACTAGGATTAGTAGGGTTTGAGGTGCTAGAAGTACTAGCGTGAGTGACTAAGAAAAAATTATTAATAAAATCAAATAGGATTAAACAAAATAATAATGTTACCAGTACTTTTAAGGCTAGTAACAAATTGCTCCTAAATATTAGGTGATAAATACTTAAGGATGTAGATTTATTATTTAGATCCATTATCTCTTAGTCTTTTATATTTTGGATTTTAGTCTTTAATTTCTTTATAACCGCTCTAGTCCCTAGCTTTTGATAATAGAATGCTCAAGATAAGGTCTTAATTTGAGGATAAATAAAGAATTATTTCTCATTAATTTTAACTATTAGGTTTTGATCAATGAAAAAATAATATAAATAATATCTGATATTTTCTTATCTAGTGAGAAAAAATCAGCATTTCTTTAATATTTAGTTAAAATTTAAAGGTCTTTTATCACCCGGAAGAAAGTTGATGGTTCTCGCTACAAAAAACTTGACAGTACTATACTCAACCAGTATACTGGCCTCAACTTGAAGCAAACATTAATTAATATTTGGGACTCAATTATTTATTGAATTACTACACCCCAAATCGCAATTCTATTATTTTTTATTAATAAGTATTTAGTAGGTTAAATAAGTTAATCTACTACCTGGGAGGCAAAAAGATCATGAGTAAGATAATTGGTATTGACTTAGGCACTACTAACTCAGTAGTTGCTATTATGGAAGGTGGTTCACCTACTGTAATTGCTAATTCTGAAGGCGCTAGAACCACACCTTCAGTAGTAGGGTTTACTAAAGATGGTCAACGTTTAGTTGGACAAGTAGCTAAACGTCAAGCTGTTACTAATCCAGAAAACACTGTCTATTCAATTAAAAGGTTTATGGGACGTCGTTATGAAGAAGTTGGCGGCGAAATTAAACAAGTTCCCTATAGTGTAAAGTCTGCTGGTAATGGTGATTGTCGTGTACAAGTAAGTGGTAAGGATTACTCACCACCAGAAGTTTCTGCAATGATTTTACAAAAATTAAAAACAGCCGCAGAAGAATACTTAGGACAAAAAGTAGAAAAAGCCGTTATCACTGTTCCTGCATATTTTAATGATGCCCAACGTCAAGCCACTAAAGACGCAGGTAAGATTGCTGGTTTAGAAGTAATGCGTATTGTTAATGAACCTACAGCAGCAGCATTAGCTTATGGTTTAGACAAAAAGAAAAATGAAACTATTGCAGTATTTGACTTTGGTGGTGGTACTTTTGATATTTCTGTTTTAGAAGTAGGTGAAGGTGTAGTAGAAGTAAAATCAACTAATGGTGATACCCACCTAGGCGGCGATGATATTGATGAACGCTTGATGAAGTGGATTATTGAAGAATTTAAAAAAGACCAAGGAATAGAGCTTTCCAACGATAAAATGGCCTTACAACGCTTAAAAGAAGCAGCAGAAAAAGCCAAAATTGAGCTTTCTTCAACAATGGAAACAGAAATCAATCTTCCATTTATTACTGCTGATCAAACAGGGCCTAAACACTTAGTAATGAAACTTACTAGAGCCAAATTTGAAGCTTTAGTAGATGATCTTTTACGTCGTACCTTAAAACCTTGTGAGTTAGCTTTGTCAGATGCAGGTCTAAAAACTAGCCAAGTAGATGAAGTAGTACTAGTAGGTGGTTCTACTCGTATTCCTAAAATCCAACAAATGGTAAAAGATTTCTTTAGTAAAGAACCTCATAAGGGTGTTAATCCTGATGAAGTTGTAGCAGTTGGTGCTGCAATTCAAGCAGGTGTTCTAGCAGGTGATGTTAAAGATTTACTCTTACTTGATGTTACCCCACTTTCTTTAGGTATTGAAACTTTAGGCGGTGTTTCCACTAAATTGATTGAACGTAATACTACTATTCCTACTCGTAAGAGTGAAACATTCTCTACTGCATCAGATAATCAAACTTCAGTAGAAGTACATGTTTTACAAGGTGAACGCTCAATGGCTAGAGATAATAAAACTCTAGGTAAATTCCACTTAATTGGTATTCCTCCTGCACCACGTGGTATGCCACAAATTGAAGTTACATTTGATATTGATGCTAATGGTATTGTAAATGTATCAGCAAAAGACTTAGGTACAGGTCGTGAGCAAAAAATTACTATTAGTGCTAGTTCTGGTTTAGGTAAAGATGAAATTGATCGTATGGTTAGAGAAGCTGATTCTAACTCGGCTGCTGATAAAGAAAGACGTGACCAAATTGAAGCACGTAATAAGTTAGATAGTCTTGCTTATTCTACTGAAAAGCTTATCAAAGATAACCGTGAAAAAATTGATAGTGCTACTGTAACAGAGCTAGAAGGAATTATTAGCGAAGTTAGAGGTAAATTAGAAACTGCTAGCACATCAGAATTAGAAGCCCTTTATGAGAAATTAACTAAATCTTCTCACAAAGTAGCAGAACAAATGTATCGTCAAGCCCCTCCAGAACAAGCTGAATCAGCTTCAGCTAGCAGTGGTAGCAATACTAGTAGTTCTAGTAGTCGTAACCCTAAAGATGATGATGTAATTGATGCTGAATATGTTGATGTTGATGATAAGAAGTAAAACTCTTAATTAATAATTTTGTAAGTTACTAAAAACCCAGGGGTTAGACCCTGGGTTTTATGAATAAGTAGAAATATGTAACCCAAAAGTGTCTTGTTAGATTAAAGGTAAAGCTATGGCGCGAGAAGATTATTATAAACTTTTAGGTGTAGAACGTGGTGCCAGCCAAGAAGAAATTAAAAAGGCTTATCGGCGCCTAGCAAGAAAATACCATCCAGATGTTAACCCTGGTGATAAATCTGCTGAAGAAAAATTTAAACAAATTCAAGAAGCCTTTGAAGTCCTAGGCGATGCTAAAAAACGAGAAGTTTATGATCGTTATGGTACTTACTCAGACAATATACCAAATGCCAGCCCAGGAAGTGGTGGTTTTGGGTTTGGTGGCTTTGACTTTGGTGGTTTTGGCTCAGGGTCTTTTGGAGATATTTTTTCTGAATTGTTTGGCTCCTCAAGGCGCACTAGCGCTAATCCTAATAACCCTCCAACCTCAAATTTTAGCGATAACCCACATGCACAAAAAGGAACAGACATTGAATATGCAATGTCTATAACCTTTGAACAGGCTGTACAAGGCTTTACTACTAGTATTAACTTAAGCCATGAAGAAATATGTAGTCGTTGTAATGGCCAAGGTGATTTAGGTGGAGCCTTACAAGATTGTAGCCGATGTCAAGGCACAGGCAAAGTAGTTACTCAAACTGGTAAGTTACAGTTTAAGACTCCATGTTCTGACTGTCAGGGAACTGGTAAACGTCGTTTGGCTTGTAATGTTTGTAATGGTAAAGCTACTGTACCTAAAACTGAAGCAGTCAAAATACGTATCCCTGCTGGAGTTGATAGCGGCTCAAGAGTACGAGTTCCTGGTAAAGGAAATGCAGGAAAAATGGGTGGTCAAGCAGGAGACCTATATATAATTACTAATGTTGGAGAGCATCCTTACTTTACCCGTAAAGGTGATAATGTTTACTGTACTATTCCTGTTACTGTCCCAGAAGCAGCCATTGGCGCAAAAATAGAAGTTCCTACAATTTCTGGGAAAGCAGTACTACGTATTCCTCCTGGAACACAATCAGGACAAAAATTCCGTTTAAGGGAAAAAGGCGTTCCTTCTCTTCGAGGTAATGTTTGTGGAGATCAATATGTAGAAGTACGTATTGTTTTACCTAAAATTATTAGCGAAGACACAAAGTCTATTCTTAAAGAATATGCTCGGCTTAATCCAGAAAACCCTCGTACAGAAATGGGGTTGGAGTAAGGTTTTAGCTTATGACAACAACAAAGAAAAAAACAAAAGCCAAAGGTTATACAATCAGCGTTGTAGCTGAAACCTATGATATTCACGCACAAACGCTTAGACTCTATGAGAGAGAAGGATTATTAACCCCATCTCGCTCAGATGGTAATACTAGGTTTTATACAGAACAAGATTTGGAAAGATTAGAACTGATTTTGAAACTTACTCGTGATTTAGGCGTAAATCTGGCTGGTGTAGGGATTATTCTTAATATGCGTGAGAAGATGGATGAAATGCAAAGAGAATTTAATCGTTTTCTTGAACACCTTCAAATGCAAGTTTCACAAGATATTTTACAACAAGATGAAAGTATCAAAAATGCTTTGGTAAGAATTAATCCTTTATCTCAGATAGTAATTAGACAATCACAACAAAATCTTTCTACTAAAGAAGAAGACAACTAACTTCATTCTTTAATACAGCCTTATTTTAGGAGAATAATTTTTGTCTACTACACAAGCCATAGAGATAAAAGCAGTAACAAAAAGTTTTGGTGATTTTACGGCTGTAAATAATCTTTCTTTAGAAGTTGCTCAAGGCTCTGTTTTTGGGCTACTTGGCCCTAATGGTGCTGGTAAGACTACTACAATAAGAATGATTGTTAGTATCACTTTCCCAGATAGTGGGGAAGTTAAGATTTTTGGACAGCAATTAACACCTAAAATGCAAGAGCGCATTGGCTATTTACCAGAAGAACGCGGCTTGTATAAAAAAATGAAAGTCCTAGAACAACTACGTTTTTTAGGTGGCTTAAAAAGTGTCCC
>Ga0075163_10001855_pt1 | contig 28558 bp, 25 predicted proteins | sample JI1023141ADNA_FD_71478 | JGI IMG/M metagenome (GOLD analysis project Ga0075163, IMG submission 71478) | Wastewater effluent complex algal communities from Wisconsin, to seasonally profile nutrient transformation and Carbon sequestration -... | ecosystem: Engineered > WWTP > Effluent > Algae...
AAATAATGTGAAGTACCGTGCATAAAATAATTCCTATAATCAGCAGCATCCTGAATAATGCCTAATTTAAGTAAACCACTTTGTATAACTTTTATAGCTTCATAGTGTGGTGAATAAAATTTATTTCCAGCTTTGCAGGCAGCTATCGCAGCATCGTGCGCATCCAATACGAGTTGATATATTTTTTTCTCACTTTCTGTAAATGTTCCACTCATGGGAACAGTGCGTGTAATATCTGCTGCGTATCCATGGTATTCGGCACCAGCATCGGTAAGCATTAACTGAGACAGGTTATTTTTTTTACGGTTCGAAGTATAATGTAACACGCATGAGTTTTCGGAATTTCCAACAATACTCGGGTAGGCAATACATTCAGCACCTCTAGAAATAAAACCATATTCAACAATCGCTTGTGCTTCGTATTCGCTGTTTGATGGCTGTAAAGATTGTATTAAATCTTTGTGTGCTTCACAACTTATAGTAATAGCCTTTCGCATCATGCGCAATTCCTCTTCCTGTTTTACTTCTCTTAATTTAGTGAGTATAGTAGACAAGCGTTTTTCATTTGCAGCGCTTTTCCCGGCTTCAGTCAATTTTTTTTGAAACATTTGTTGCAATTCATACTTATTATCTTCTTCCGAATACGTGTTCTCTAGTGATTTCTTATTATAAACAAATACAGCTTCACATTTTGAAAATGGCATATCGTATTTTTCCAGCTCGTTATGCAATTTCACATCTTTTATTCCCGATACTTTACGTGCCTCTTCAATCGTTAAGGTGCGCCCTGTCCATATTTCTTTACTAACATTCGGAGCTTGAATAAAAAGTAACTCGTTATAGCTTATAGTATCGTTTTGCTGGGTGTCTTTAAAAATTATTAGTAAGGAATTAGGTTCCGTAAAACCACTGAAATAATAAAAATTAGGGTCTTGATGAAAGGTATAATCCACATCGCCACTTCTGGTTTGCAATGAGTTTGAAAAAAAAACCGCCATAGCATGTTCGGGCAATTCGGCCCTAAGCGCTTCTCTTCGATTGGCATGAAATGACGCACTTAAACGATCATTATCATAAAATAAAGCATGGGTATGTTTAGCAGAGTCTGTTGAACTTTGTGCAAAGACACAGTGTGCATACAAGAATACTAAAACAATTATTTTTAAGTGATTCATCGATGGCTTAAAGATAAAAAATAAGCGTATGATTCAAGCAAACATCAAATTTGCAACAAAAAATCACTTGCTCAAATTTTTGTTGAAACAACTGCTATCAGAGCCTTCTTAGCCTAACTGGAATTAATTTGTGAAATGATTTGACATGCAGTGTGAAAATCATCCGACATTACACAAGTATTTCTGCCAAAATAATCGTGCATTTGCTGGATACTTTAATCAATAAACATATAGTATTATTCGGCTTTGTTGTTAATCTATCCAAACCAAAGCAATTATTTTTTAATTCTGTTAAACTCCGCCTCATTCACATTTTTATTGTTGTAATTGAACTTAGTTTTAGATGTAAGATTGTAGGTTAATGTTAGCCGTAAATAGCTAAGTGTAAATTTTTGTTTGTATTCATTACTGAATGTATTTGCCGTAAATTTTCCCGCTGCTTGTGCCGTGTTTGCAAAGTCGTTCCATAGTAGATTAACGTTTAGCGCATCTTCCTTCAAGAAAGATCTTGATAGTGCTATTGTGAAGTAATAATAGGGCTTACGTTTAGTAAGACCATCTAAGCTATTGCCGTAATATTCAGCTGTAAATTCAGCAGTAAACCAAGCAGGAATTTTATAAGTATGATAGGTGTACAAATATAATTGAGGTATACTTTTTAAGGTGGTGTATTCAACTCTGTTATCCTTATATTGATAAATATTTAATGCACAAGATGTATAAGTTGAGTAATTCCCTTTTTCATAGGGAGTTTCAATTGCTACAGTTTGGATAGTTCGCTGTTGTATATTGTCTTTCGTAAAAATAACGGCGTTGGGGCTAGGCGAAACAGGATTGGCCATCATTACCGAATTAATGGTTCTTTTTGAAAGTGTGTAAGCATATCTCAGTGAGATGGATTTAAAAGTCAGTTTTATTTCGCTTTGATGTAAATATTCCGGTTTCAAAAGTGCATTCCCACGTATGCCGGTTAAACTATCTAAATACCATAAAAATGGATCCATATCCTGGTATAAAGGTCTATTAATTTTATAAGCATAAGATGTACTTAGTTTCCAGCTATCGTTTAACGAATAATGAAGCTTTGCACTAGGAAATACATCGGAATAGGAATTCTTAAAATACACACTGTCGTATAAAATTGATTTACTGTGAGCCAAGGTGTGTTCCCAGCGTATACCAAGGCTGGTTGTGAGTTTATTTGCGACGTATTTATATACAATATACGCTGCCGGCACATATTCAGTATACAGCGTATTGTTGGCTATTGACGTATTCGGGCTATAAATCGTTTCACTTGTTTTTTTAGAGAAAAATTGAATGTTGCCTTCGTTCGTGGTGGTTGAAAATTTAGTACCAATATCAACGCTTCCCTTTTTAAGTTTATGACTATAATCTGTTTGAGCTGTGTAAAGCTGTATGCTATTTAAATTGTCGTTTATTCGGTTGTAAGAATTTGTATCAATTATTTCTACAATATTATCCAACAATTTATTTTGAAATTGGTTGTATTGTACCCCAATAAATAAGGTATTTCCCTTTTCTCCTTTTTCGTTGTAATAATTAATATTGGCCGAATGATTCAGCAATTTGGTGGTTGCAGCATTCGCCATGTTTATTTTTGAAACAAAAATTTCGTCCGAATAATAATCGCCGTTTTGAAGAACATCTAATTTGAAAAAGTGCGATAATCCATCGTATTGTGCAGACACTGATGAGTGCTCGTTTAGTTTATATCCTAAGCCTGCTCGGTAATAATGCACGCTGGTATTGTGGTTGTTTTCGGTGTAGTATCCATACTTTTTAAAACTGCCACTGCTAGTTATAAATTTGTTTTCACTCCATGAAGTGCCCAATTCATTGGCATAGTAACTATTGAAATCCCATTTGTTTTTTCTAAAATTAAAAGTAATATTAGCAGCATTCATGGTGTATTCACCCAAAGGTTTATTTTTTATTAATCCGCTAGTTGTTGAATTTACTAGTGTTACGCTCGTTCCTTGTGAATAGTATTTTTGCATGCTTATTAAAACTACAGCTTTGCCTTTTGCATCGTACCTGGCATCAGGATTCGTTATAATTTCTATACTTTTTATATCACTTGGCGGCAAAGATTTAAAACTCTCAAAAGTTATTTCTTTACCATTCAGTATCAACAATGCCTCACCTCTTCCAAAAACATTCACCTTATTACCCGATACACTCACAGTGGGGATTCTACCTAATAATTCGTTCGCGTTGGCACTTTTACTGAGCAATGAATTTTCAACATTCACTTTTGTTCCTTCGGTGGTTTTTTCAAACATGGGTTTAGTTGCCACCAGCACAAATTCCCGCAAGTCTTTTGATGCAGCATTTAATTGAACATTTCCTAATTGAATATTCTGAGTGTCTACTATAAATGCTTGCTGAAAATCTTGAAAACCTAATGAAGTAATTTTCAATAAAACAAATCCTTTTTGCGCAAAGCTTAAATCAATTTTGCCATTCTCAAAGTAATTACCCAAGAGCATGTTATCGCTTGAATCAACCAAAATAACGTTGCCACTTAATGGCATGTTTTCTGGGTTTACAACATTCGCTGTTAAGCTAACATTTTGCGATTGGGCGATTCGAGAATAAAGGAAAAAAATTAGAACAAGATACTTTTTCATGAGGCAAGAATTTTACACCACAAAACTAGTTCTAATGGGCTGTTCAACTAAGTCAATGAAAGGACATATTCGGACAGAAAAAGCGAGGTATGATTAGTAGTTGTATCTCTTCAAATAGCTACACCAAAAAACTGGTTAGTGTAGCTGGGAGGGTAAATTTTGGGAATAAAAAAAGCTGTCCTTGCGAGACAGCTTTTACAGTATTGTATGCAAAAATTAATTTGCCAAATAGCCTTTTTCTTTAGCAGTTTTCATAACTGCAGAAATTCCTTTTTTATGAATGTTTCTTAAAGCAGAAGTTGAAACTTTAAGAGTAACCCAAGTACCATCTTCAGGGACAAAGAATTTTTTAACGATCAAATTTGGGTTAAATTTTCTTTTAGTCTTTTTATTCGAGAAAGAAACTTTATTTCCTCCTATGGCTTTTTTGCCGGTTAAATCGCAGATACGTGACATGTTGTATAATTATTAAAGCAGTTTTTTTAAAAACGGAGTGCAAATAACGTAAAATATTTTTGAAACAGCAAAAAATATTTAGTTCTAGCGCTGAGATATCTTTTAATAACTCGAAATAAAGTATAATTTTTACGATGAAGTGTAATCCTTTTGTTGGATTTATTGGCTGAATAGCCGCACATGGTCTTAGATTTAGCAATTAGAGTTTTACCAGTTCTCTAAAATTAGTCCTTACATCATAGTGCTTTGTAGCATGCTTTAAAAATTGCTCCAAACAAGCAAAGTTGTGCGCCGAAAGCATTTTTGGGTGCGAAATAAAGTGCATGAGTGTATTTTGACGAAGGAAGTTTTGATACAGTTTCAGCTTTACACGGGTCAATAATTCAATAGAAACCATTTCATGCTGGTTTTTAATGGTTTCTATGTTTTCTTCAACCTGGGCAACCACGCCACTACCATCACCTACAGAGCGATTGCCGGTTTTCCATAAAAACTTCAATAATAACTTATTAGCAAATTCAATTGCCGCTGAAACTCGTACTAAAGATATTGGCACCTCAATAAAACTACCTCCTTCAACTGCTTGTGTAATATCCATTTCAAATTGATATACTTTCTTGGGTGCCACTTGGAAATCGTAATACTGGGCCGTACTTAAATTTTTCATACCCGGCAAAACACTAAAATCATACACAATACCGTGCTTTTTAAAACAAGGATAAAAATCACTAAAAGGCTGTATACACCATCCTCCGGCACGGTATCCATCCATTTTGTAATTGGCAGTTACCGGTGAAATAATGTCGTTTAAAATGCGAATTGAATTATCAAATATAGCTTCGCGCTCCTTTTCTTGCAAAGCATGAAATCGATAATAAGTAAGTGATGGAAGCGACCAATTATTAGTGCGTACATCGTAGGTTGCATCTTGCCAATGTGGATGGATGTGCGGATAGATAAGGTGCCCTTTTCGGATTAATTCCTGTAATTGTTGTTGAATAGCATCAAAATCAACTTTTGCAGCAGGATGTACATTAGCAACTTCTTTTAATCGCAGCAAATAGGTTGTGTCAACAAAAAATAATGCATTCGCAATTCCATAGCGTTCAAAAAGACCAATTAGTTGTCGGGTAGGAGCCAGCATACATTTTTCGACCGAGCCGCTACTTCGACCTAAAAATAACTCGTAATCAAATGTAAAGAGTAAATTTTTAGATGGCTTCATTGCTTAAAACTATTGTTTAATGCGAATAGGGATTGTTAAATCAACTGTTTGATTAGAATTTTACTGTGTTGCAAAGTCGAAAATTGCTCAGTGTTAAATGTACTGTTAAATTGAATAGCCTTATTTTTTACGTTTTTAATTAAGTTTTCGAAATCATTTTCAAAATTCTCAAAGTCAATAAAAACGCCAAGTTGATTACTTACCAAGAAATCTGGAACTTCTCCTTTTTTTGAAAAAATTACTATGGGTTTTCGGTTAGCAAGGTATTCGTAAAATTTGGTATTAAAGGCAAAAGAATGATCGTGTGCCGCAAAAATTAAACAAAAATCACTGAGTTGAATTTGTGCTTGAATTTCGTTCAAACGAATAGGTGCGTTTAAACTAATGGATGAAAGTCCGAAACCGGTAAATAGTTTTTTCATCGCCGGATCCATATCGCCATAAAAATCAAAGTGAAACTTTTGTGCAAAAAGCGGATCGGCTGTTTCTTGTTTTTTTAAGGCGCTTAAAAATGGAGTTAAAATATATTCCACATTCGAATAAAAAGTACCTGCATAAATAAAACGTTGTACGGTAGAATTTGAGGCAGCTTGAGGCTTCTTCACTATATCATCAATGTCGTAACCATTGGCAATGGTAATCATTTTGTGTGCCGATGAAGGGACTTTTTCCTTCAGCCAATCGGTCATTTGTTCATTTGCAGTTATCACACAATTAGCCCGCTCTATTGCCTCAGTTTCCATCCAAAGTTCGTGCGCCATGCGGTTTGGAGCAAGATTCATGAAACCGTGAAAAGTTCTATTATCAGTCCAGGGGTCTCGGTAATCGAGTATAAAATTGAGGTGTGGAAATTTTAACTTTAACAATGAAGTATAATAGCCAATCCTGAAGGGAGGAACGGTAACAACCACATTGCGAATATTTTTTTCTTGAATTAATTCAGCCGCTTTACGCAACAATTGTTTGCGCCAAAAAAATGTTCTCTCCGGAAAAGTACCTTTTGATATAAGCTTAAACAACAAGAGCCAGATGCGGTATTCAAGTTTTTGAAAAAAAGTTTGCGGAACTGTAGTCAATATTTTTGGATACATTGCCGCTAAGCGATGCAAATGAATGTTTGGATGCTGAGTATCATGAGTCCATTCAGAACGTTCGTGCTGCGAAGGTTCTTTGCAAATTACCTCCAATTGATACCCCTTATTGGCAAGATGCTTGGCAAATTTCGCCCAGCGTCGTCCACCAATTCCCTTGTTAGGTGGAAAGGAGTAGCAAATGAGCAATATGGTTGTATTGTCTGACATCTTACTTTTGTAAGGATTTAAAAAATTGAGTGTAATTGGAACTTACTTCAAAATGCTGTTCCCAAAACAAGCGCACACCTTTTCTAAATGTTTCATTATTTTTTGACGACTCTTTAAATTCTGTAATTTGCTTTGCCACATCACTACAATTAAATTTTTTAGGAAGTATACTTCCGGTTTGTGCACAGGCAATTTCAGCACAACCTCCTACATCGGTAGCCATCACCGGAATCCCAAAACTAATAGCTTCCATAATTGATACCGGCAATCCTTCTGTTTCACTAACACTAATGAATAAATTTACAGGAGTTGTTTGATAAAATTCAAAGATTTGATCATTGCTTAAGTTTCCGGGAAATTCAGCTGTAATTTTAGGAAATGCAAGTAAGGCTTTTTTATTTTTTAGGTAGCGTTCTTTTGTAGGATCGGGTGCCTGTAAATTTTCGTCACCCAGATGTATCCATTTTACAGCAAAATTAAGGTGTTGAAGTATTTCCGGAATCAAATAGATACGCTTAATGTTGCGCACTGTGGCACAACTTACAATGGTAAATTGGTTCGATTCAGAAAAGGGATTTAATCCTTTGTCTTCAGTTCCTAAATAGGCGTAAGAAACCTTTTTAGCAAAGCGGGGATACTTCAATTTTAAATAGTTTTCTCCATTTTTAGAGACAGAAAAAACCATATCTACCCATTTCAGTTGAAACTTCCTAAAAGGTATACGTTTGGTTTTGCGTACCCTGTATTCGAATAAATCAGTACCATGCGCACGGGAATAAAAAGCCGATATATGCTTGCGTTTTTTTAAAACAGCAAGAGCAATGGCCCATGAATTAAACCAAAATGAAACAAAAACCGACTCTCGTGCATCAATCTTAGTTCGCTTTATATAGGCTTCAATACAATCGGCCTGATGGATTGCCTGAAGCAAATAATTTAGGTTTTGTTTGCTGCTTTTGTAGTAATTGAAGTTGAAACTTCTCCTTAAAATATCTGCTGAAACAATTGATGTTATTAATGCTTTATTTTTTTTTAAAACGGTTGCAGCTTTAAAATTTCCGAAATCAACGCATAGCTGTTCAACATTTGCAGGTAAAGTAAAACTTGTTTTTTTAGTTAAAACCACCACTACTTTCGCATAATAGCTAGCAGCCTGTTGCACTTCGGTAAGGGCAAACGAATGCTCAATGGCATCGGTACACAAAAAATAAGTTTTAGCTGATTTCATAAAATTGTGGGCGCAAAAGTAAAAAAACAAACTAAGCTGTATATTTGACCCATGATGAAAAAAATAATTCAAACTAAAAATGCGCCATCTCCAATAGGGCCATACAACCAGGCAGTGCTTGCCGGAGGTATGCTTTATTTATCGGGACAAATAGCTTTAGAGCCCTCAAGCGGAAATTTAGTACTTGATTCAATAGAAGCTGAGACACATCAAGTAATGAAAAATATTGAGGCAATATTAAGTGAAGCCGGATTAAATTTTAACCATGTTGTAAAAACTTCTATTTTTTTACTTGATATGAATAATTTTGCAAAGGTAAATGAAGTTTATGGTGCTTATTTCACTTCCGATTTCCCTGCGCGTGAAACCGTTCAGGTAAGTTGCCTTCCTAAAAATGTAAATGTTGAAATATCCATGATAGCAATTGCTAGCAACTAATTTTAATTTCTAATAACTAACCAATAATACCTATGAAAAACGCAAAAAGTAAAATTTTAAACGCTTGCTTCGCTCTATTATTCATGAGCAGTATGAGCATTGCACAAACATTAAAAACGCCGGCTCCAAGTCCGCTGCAAACTATTAAGCAGGCATTCGGATTGGCCGATATCAGTATTGAGTATTCTCGCCCTAGTGTAAAAAACAGAGTTGTATTTGGTGATTTAGTACCATTTGGAAAGATTTGGCGCACAGGTGCTAATGCTGCAACCAAAGTTACTTTTGGCGATGACGTAAAAATAGAAGGGACTGCTGTAGCAGCCGGTACATATGCTTTGTATACTATTCCTGATAAAGAAGAATGGCAAATTTTACTATACAAAGATTTAACTTTGGGAGGTAACGTTAACGATTACAAGCAAACAGATGAAGTTGCTCGTGTTAAGGTAAAATCGAGCCGTATGGTTGATAGGGTTGAAACATTTACCTTCAATTTTGCAGGTATTACTTCCAATACAGTTCAACTTGAATTAATCTGGGAAAATACCCGTGTAGCGATTTCTATTAGCACCGACATTGATGCAAAAATCATGAAGAACATTGAAACAGCTATGTCTCCAAGCGACAAACGTCCTTATTTCCAGGCAGCTAGTTATTATTTTGACAACGATAAAGATTTAAAAACCGCCTTGGAGTGGAGTAAAAAGGCAATGGAGAATGATCCTAAAGCATATTGGGTGGCTTTGTTAAACGGTAAAATTTGCTTAAAATTGAAAGATGGAAAAGGGGCTGCAGCAGCTGCTGAGAAGGTGATTGCACTGGCTAAGGAAGATAAAAACGATGATTACATTAAACGAGGTGAAAAATTATTGACTGATGCTAAAGCATTGAAATAATTTCAGTTCTATAAACAAAATTTCAGCAAAAGGGTTGTATTTAGGTGCAATCCTTTTGTTTTTATAGCAACATAGCGAAATTAATGTTGCAGGGAAATACAATTTAATGGTAAAATTTCAGTTATCGAATTGTTTTTGAAATATTGTCCATCTTTAAGTATTTTCACCAACCATACTAAACCCATGATTAAAAAAATAGCTTTTCTGAGTCTGGCAGTTTTAACGGGCTTAACCAGTACTGCACAAAGTCGAAAATACAGCAACGAATTTTTGGCAATTGGAGTGGGAGCGAGGGCTCTTGGAATGAGTAATGCAACTGTAGCTACTATTGATGATGTAACAGCAGGTTACTGGAATCCGGCCGGACTTACGGGCTTAAAAAGTAATTTGCAAATATCATTAATGCACTCTGAATATTTTGCGGGTATTGCGAAATACGATTATGGTGCGCTAGCCAAGCAAATTGATGATAAAAGTGCTCTGGCTATTAGCTTTATTCGATTTGGGGTGGATGATATTCCAAATACAACCGAATTAATTGATGCCAATGGTCAAATAGATTACAACCGCATTACTACTTTCTCTGCAGCCGATTATGCCTTTATTTTATCGTATGCCAAAAAGATGTCTATCGAGGGCTTGAGCATTGGTGCAAATGCTAAAGTTGTGCGCCGAAAGGTTGGCGATTTTGCAGGTGCTTGGGGTTTTGGATTAGATGCAGGTGTGAAGTACCAAACCGAAAAGTGGAAGCTAGGTTTAATGGCACGTGACATTACAACAACCTTTAATTCTTGGTCGTATAATTTGAGCGATGAAACCAAGTACGTGTTTGAACAAACCGGTAACGAATTGCCACAAAATGGATTGGAGTTAACCCTTCCTAAATTGATACTGGGTGCCGTACGTATGGTGAATTACAAAAAATTTACTGCACAAGCAGAGTTAAATTTAGATGCATCTTTTGATGGTAAGCGTAATGTTTTATTACGTGGAAATCCGGTGAGTGTTGATCCTCACTTGGGCGTAGAAATAGGCTATAGCAATTTATTGTTTGTTCGCGGAGGTATTGGCAACATACAAAAAGTACAAGACTTAAATGGATTATCGAGTTATGTGAGTCAACCGAATATTGGAGTAGGAGTAAAATTAAAATCGATTTATATTGATTATGCCTTAGCCAATGTTGGCCAAACCTTTGGATTGGTTTCGCATGTATTTTCATTAAAGATTGATTTAAATCCGCGAAAGGCAGTAAAAGCAGCTGATGCAAATTCATAATTTAGATGTTTGGGATGAAGAAAATTTATCTCTTTTGTAGTCTGTGTATCTTATTCGTACTCCCCGTTTCGGCTCAGGTCATAGGAAACGAGTGGATAAATTACAACCAATTTTATTATAAATTTCCGATTACTCAAACCGGTATTTATCGAATAACACCGGCAACTTTGGCTAATTCGGGGGTTAATTTTGCAAACGTTGATCCGCGTAATTTTCAGGTGTTTGGAAGAGGGCAGGAGCTGCCTATTTTTGTGAAGGGTGAAAATGATTTGGACGGTGTTTTCAATGGTTCTGATTTCATTGAATTTTACGCCCAACGAAACGATGGATGGCTCGATTCATTAATGTATGATTCAGTTTCGCATCATACTAACCCTTATTACAGCTTATTCACGGATACTGCATTTTATTTTTTAACTTGGAATACTTCTTTTGCGAATTTGCGAATGGCGGTAACGCTTTCCGACACCAGTAATTCTGCATCCTATTTATCGGAACCTTATTTTATGCAGGAACGAGTAAAGTATTTTTCGAGCCATTATTACCAAGGTGAATCAGATGTTTCAAAGGTAACCGATCCTGAATATACCAACGGGGAAGGTTGGATGGGAAGTAGTTTTGGAGGCGGTGCTTCTCAAACCATTACATTAAAAACCTCAAATGCATATTCTGCAGGACCTCCTGCGCAATTAAAATCAACTGTTAGTGCATGGACGAACGATTTTATTTTTCATGAAAACAATCATTTGCGTTTAAAAATAGATACCACTACCCTAAGCGATTCTACCTTTATTGGTTATAAAACATTTCATTACAACTTTCTGGTTCCGGCATCACAATTGGGTTCTACAGCAGCAATTAAAGTTGAAAGTATTGACATCCCCTCGGCAACAAATCCACAATCTGCAGCAATAGCTTATGTAAAATTAACCTATCCTCATACGTTTGATATGGAAAACGATGATTCAGTTTATATCCATATTCCAAATACAATTTTACAAAGCAAAACTAAAATTGACATCAGTAATTTTTCAGCAAGTACTGCGGTATATCTGTATGATTTAAACGATCGACGACGCATTACCGGGTTGAAAGTTGGGAATGAGTATAAATTTCATTTTCCAAACTTCAATAAAAATTTTGACGGATACATTTCCTCCGAAAGTAAAATAAAGACTGTAGCGACAGTTTATCCTGTGACGCAATTGGCAAAATTTACCGATTATGCCAATCAGTTGCCTGCACAGCCCGATTATTTAATTATTACCCACCGAAGTTTATTAGCAGAAGCAATAAATTACAAAACATACCGAAGTTCGGTTGCCGGTGGTTCACATAAGGTTTCACTAGCCTTAGTAGAAGAATTATACGACCAGTATGCATATGGTATAAATCGTAATCCTATTGCGATGCGTCAGTTTGCGAAGGATGCATTAAAAAATTGGGCGAAGAAAGCCGAATATTTATTTTTAATAGGTAAGGGTGTTTCGGCTGCCGACCTAGGCCACGAATATTTTAGAAACGACCCAACAATTCTTGCGCAAAATCTTGTACCCTCCTTTGGATTGCATCCTTGCGATAATTTAATTACCAACCATATTTTTGATTCACTTTTGTTTGCCCCAGCAATACCTACAGGTAGATTAGCTGCTCGTAACAACATTGATATAGCTAATTATCTTAACAAAATTCAACAATACGAAAGTGCAACACGCGATCCCTGGATGAAACAGGTATTGCATTTTGGTGGCGGCACTAGTATTCAGGAGCAAACCCAATTTGCAGCCAATTTAACATCTTATCAACACATTCTTGAGGATACAGCTTTTGGTGGTAGTATTTACACTTTTTTAAAAACAACTTCTGCCCCAATTCAAATAACCTTATCAGATTCGGTTAAACAGCTTATTGAATCAGGTGTTTCATTAATGACGTTTTTTGGACATGCTTCCGGTACGAGTTTCGATCAAAGTATAGATCAACCGGAAGGCTATAATAATGTTGGGAAATACCCGCTTGTTGTCGCAAATTCATGTTATTCTGGAAATATTCACAATCCTGCAGGAATTGGAGAAACACGTATTAACGAAGATTATGTGCTTTATCCGAATGGAGGAGCCATTGGCTTTATAGCTCAAGTTGGACAAGGGATTGCACAATATCTACACAACTATTCTAGCAGTTTATTTAATTACATTGGAAAGTACAATTACGGAAAACCTGTTTCACATTCTATGAAAAATACGGTGCGCGATATTCAGGCAAATTATTTATACATGAAAGCACTTTGCCTTGAAATGACTTTGCATGGCGATCCGGCAATAGTGCTAAATTCCTTTGCTTTACCTGATTATTCAATACGCCCACAGGATATTTATTTTAGTTCAGGTACAAACGGAAGTTCTATTAATGCCGGACTTGATACTTTTTATGTGAACGTAAAAATTTCCAATATAGCCAGAGCCACCGCCGATTCGAGTGTGCTTCATATTAAGCGAATTTTTCCAGGAAACGTACCTCCTGTAACAATTGATACCATTATAAAAGGTATACATAACAATGAAACTTTTCGCATTAAATTTCCAATAGATCGTATCAATGGAATTGGTTTAAATAAGTTTGAAGTTGTTGTTGATTATAGCAATACCATTGATGAATTAGATAACACTGTAAACAATACTGCCATTGCCGAATTGAATATTATTTCGGGTTTTGTATCACCGCTTTTTCCATACGATTTTTCAATAGTTCCCAATTCAACAATTTCTTTATTAGCAAGTACCTTTGATCCTTTGGCTCCTGCCGCAAACTATTATTTTGAAATCGATACCAGCGATGTATTTAATAGCTTTAGTCCTATGTATCAGGCTACAACCATTAATTCACCGGGTGGAATTTTAAGCTGGCAAGTACCGCTTACTTTGCAAGATAGTATGGTATATTACTGGCGTGTGCGAAAGGAAAGCGAACCAGGACAAGCTCCATTTTGGAAACAAAGCTCTTTTCAATACATACAAGGAAAAGAAGGTTGGTCGCAGGCACATTTTCCACAATTTAAGAATGATGAATACCGTTTCTTAAAGTATGATTCCTTACAACGAAAATTTAAATTTTTACCGGCTTCACGAAATTTAAGTTGTACTACCAACAATGCCGATAACAGTAATATTACTGCTTTATTTTCTTCCTCTTATTCTATTGATGGACAGTTGCAGGATGAAGCCAGTTGTCAGTTTACTTATAAAATTCAAGTAGCCATTATTGATTCCTTAACGCTTGAAGCATGGGGCAATCGCTGGACCGACAATAGTGTTACTCCGCCCTATGTGTACAATCCTACCCATTATTATGGCAACCGCAACGACAATGGTAGTTGCAGGAATCAGGTTGAAAAGTACTTTTTGTTTGATGTAAATGATACTGCTCAAATGCGAGGATTGGTAACCATGTTGCGCGACAGTGTGCCTGTGGGGAATTATATTTTAGCTTATACTTGGTATAAACCCACGGCAGGTTGGGCGTCCAATAAAGCCAATGTTTTTACGCAGTTCAGCCAATTTGGTTTTGATACCTTAAGTTCAATTTATGCAACTAGGCCGTGGATATTTTTTACACAAAAGGGTAAACCTTCGAGCACACAATATGTAATTGGAGATAGTTTATTTTCACAAATTAGTTTAAACGCCACCATTAAAAATAATCGTAAAAGTGGCGAAATGTTAAGTCGTTTAATAGGTCCGGCAACACAATGGACATCGTTGAATTGGCAGGCACATTCAATTGAACAGCCCAGCAACGACAATATTCGTATAAAGTTAATGGGGGTACAATCAAATGGACAAGAAGTAACATTGATGGATACCAGCAATGTATTTAAAGGAACTCGAAATTTGCAAAATGTGAATGCTTCACAGTTTCCTTACTTAAAGTTGTATGCTTATAGTGCTGATGAAATAAATTTTACACCATCACAACTAAAACGTTGGCAAGTAGTGTATGCTGAAATGCCCGAAGCCGCAGTAAATCCGTTAAAGGCATTTAGCTTTCAGAGTAATCAGGTGCAGGAAGGCGACAAGATTAATTGTAAGGTTGCTATCGAAAATATTACCAATAAAGACATGGACAGTTTACTTGTTCGGTTTTGGTTGGTTGATAAGAGTAGAGTGATACATGAATTGAAACAACAACGCTATAAAAAATTACTGGCACATGATACACTCGTTACAAGCATTTCTTTTTCAACACTAGGATTTGACGGAATAAATACTTTGTGGATGGAAGCAAATCCGCTTAAAAGTGGAGGTAATGAATATGATCAAATTGAGCAATTTCATTTCAATAATTTTTTGCAGAAGGAATTTGTGGCCAACAAAGACAAGGCTAATCCATTGTTGGATGTTACTTTTGATGGGATACATATTTTGAACGGTGATTTGGTTTCGGCCAAACCGGCAATTTCTATTCAGTTAAAGGATGAAAGTAAATACTTGGCACTCGATAATGAGAATTTGTTTAAAGTGTTTATTCGTTATCCGAATCAATCAAGCGATGTGTTGATACCCTTTGATGGAAATACCTTAAGATTTGTACCGGCTAGCTTGCCCGACAACCGCTGTAAGGTTGAATTTAGTCCGGTTTTAGAAGAAGATGGTAAATACGAATTGATTGTTCAGGCAAAAGATAAATCGAACAACCAATCAGGGGATATCGATTACCGCATTGGTTTTGAAGTAATAAATGAAAGCAGTATCACAGAGGTAATGAACTATCCGAATCCGTTTAGTACTTCTACTCGATTTGTATTTACTCTTACGGGCAGTGAAATTCCGCAACAGTTCAGAATACAGGTAATGACGATAACCGGAAAGGTGGTACGCGAAATATTTCAGGATGAATTAGGTCCGATTCATATTGGGCGCAACATCACCCAATATGCTTGGGATGGAAAGGATAATTTTGGTGATCAGTTAGCCAATGGAGTTTACTTTTATAGAACTGTAACTCAACTCAACGGAGAAGCCACCGAAAAGCGTGCTACCGATGCAGATGCCTATTTTAAAAAGGGCTGGGGGAAGATGTATTTGTTGAAGTAAAAAAACAACTCGTCCGCGTTTTCCCAACTCGTCCGCGTTTGCAACGCGGATGCAGTATGTTTGCGTTTGTAACGCAATAAACAAATATTCCGCTTCTTGCCCCCCCAACTCGTCCGCGTTTGCAACGCGGATGCAATAAGTTTGCGTTTGTAACGCAATAAACAAATCTTCCGCTTCTTGACCCCCAACTCGTCCGCGTTTGCAACGCGGATGCACAACATTTGCGTTTGTAACGCAATAAACAAATATTCCGCTTCTTGCCCCCCAATTCGTCCGCGTTTGCAACGCGGATGCAATAAATTTGCGTTTGTAACGCAATAAGCAAATCTTCCGCTTCTTGACCCCCAACTCGACCACGTTTGCAACGCGGATGCAGTATGTTTGCGTTTGTAACGCAATAAACAAAAATACCGCTTTTAGACTATTGCGAGGCTATATGTGAAACATTTAGATTTGTTTTATGAGCGGAGATCGATACAAAATAGCGAATCTGCAAGGAACCTATTTCTTAACATTAACTGTTGTTGATTGGGTAGATTTATTTACGAGAAAGGAATATTGCAATGTAATCGTTGATTCTTTGAATTATTGTATAAATCAGAAAGGTCTGGAGGTTTTCGCCTATGTTATTATGAGTAATCATGTACATATGGTGTGCAGAACAAAGGAACCATATAATCTATCTGAAGTACTTCGTGATTTCAAAAAATTTACTTCCAAACAGTTTATTAAGCTGATGGATGAAGTAGGAGAAAGCAGGAAGAAGTGGCTTAAGGATAAATTTTCTTTTGAGGCTCAAAGGAGGGGAAGGGCAAGTAATTATAAAATTTGGAAGGATGATAATCATGCGCTAGAAATAGGTGAATACATCGATATTGAACAGAAAATTAACTATATACATGAAAACCCTGTAAAGGCTATGATTGTGAAGCATGCTGAAGATTACATTTTTAGTAGTGCACGTGATTATTCGGATGACAAGGGGTACGTTGAAATTGTAAAGTATTAAGTGGTTATGCGTTGCAAAGGGTTTATGCGTTGCAAACGCAAATTTCAAAGCATCCGCGTTGCAAACGCGGACGAGTAGTGGGTTGCAAACACGGACGAGTTGTAAGTAAAAAAGTAAGTAGCTATGCGTTACAAACGCAAATTTCAAAACATCCGCGTTACAAACGCGGACGAGTGGCAGGTGGGGTAGGGCGTATTATACTAGTATTAAAAACAACAAAGCCGCTTGCTTATTGCGAGCGGCTTTGCTGTTATGATAGTGTATATTAAAGACTTTTAATTTTCTCCTTATGTTTTATCACTTGCCTGCTTAAAGCATCAATGGCCGTATCCACAGCTTCTTCAAAAGTTTTACACTGCTTTTTGGCAAACAATTCATGCCCCGGAATGTGTATTCGTATTTCGGCTATTTTGTTTGAGGTATCATCAGATTTATCAATTTTAAGGAAAACCTCACTTTGTATGATGTGATCATAAAAATGTTGCAGTTTTTCCATTTTTTCGTTGATGAAATCCAGCAGTTTTTTATCCGCATCAAAGTGGATAGATTGAATTTTTACTTTCATCTTGTTGTTTGTTTTAGTTAATACTATTTAATTCGGTCAAGTAGAGTTATATCATGCTTTTGGATGGGCTTGTGAGTGAATATTTTTTAATTTACTAATCGTGTTGTGTGTATATACTTGGGTAGCCGATAAATTGGCATGACCCAGCAATTCCTTAATTGCATTCAGTTCGGCTCCGTTGTTAAGCATATTGGTGGCAAAGCTGTGACGCAATACGTGCGGGCTTTTCTTTTTAGCTGTAGTAACTTCACCCAGGCCTTTTTTTACCAATTCATAAACAAAACGCGGATACAGTTTTTGTCCTTTATCGGTAACAAAAAAGTACTCAGCTTGCGGGAAATTCTTCTTTAATTCAACCAAGTATTCTTGCAGCAAATTTTTTGTATTTACCGAGAATGGGATAATTCGTTCCTTGTTTCTTTTACCCACTACTTTTAATGCATTTGAATAAAAATCGAACGAATAATGGTTGAGGTTAATCAATTCGCTCAAACGCATGCCGGTTGCATAAAACAGTTCAATAATCATTTTATCGCGAATGCCCTCAAAACCGGGAGCAAAATCGGTAAAATCGAGCAAGCGGTTCATTTTTTCCTGAGCAACGTATTCGGGCAAGCGTTTGCTGTTTTTAGGAGCAATTATCTTAAGCATGGGATTCACGCTCACAATCGCTTCGCGCAGTAAAAATTTGTAAAAGGTTTTAAGGGTAGTAATTTTTCGGTTAATGGAACGAGCGCTAATGTTAGCTTCCATTAGTTTTACAAGCCAAGTACGAATAAAGGTATGATTTACTTCAACGATGTTGCTGATGGAGTAATCGCTTAAAAGGAAATCATAAAATTGCTGTAAGTCGTTGCTGTAGGCAGTAACTGTATGTGGTGAGAATCTTTTCTCGTATTGGAGGTAGTTAACAAACTGCTCTTTCACCATAAAAAAAAACTTACTTTCAATACCAATTAGTATCAAAAGTAAGTTTTAAAATTTATAAAGTGAAATAATTCTTAAGAATTATCTTCTGATTGATGCATTTTTTGAACGTAAACAGCTTTAATTTTTTGCATACGTTTAACCACCGAAGGTTTAGTGAATTTTTGACGATCGCGTAATTCACGAACCATTCCTGTTTTTTCAATTTTCTTTTTAAACTTCTTCAGTGATTTCTCAATTGATTCACCGTCTTTTACCGGAACTATAATCATGTTATTTTTATTTTCGTTTTTTTAATTGGGACTGCAAAATTAACAATTTATCACAAGCAACAAAATTATTTTAAAATTTCGCGTGCAATAACAATTTTTTGAATTTCACTGGTTCCTTCACCAATGGTGCAAAGTTTTGAATCGCGGTAATATTTTTCAGCCGGAAAGTCTTTGGTGTAGCCATATCCACCAAATATTTGCACTGCATTATTAGCAGTTCTTACACATACTTCACTAGAGTAATATTTGGCATAAGCACCCTCTTTGGTCATTTTTAAACCACGGTTTTTACGGTCGGCCGCCATAAAGGTCAACAATTCGGCAGCTTCAATTTCAGTGGCCATATCGGCAAGCATAAACGCTACTCCTTGAAACTGAGAAATCGGTTTACCAAACTGCTGTCTTTCTTTCGAGTATTTTAAAGCTGCCTCAAAAGCACCTCGAGCAATACCTACCGCCAAAGAGGCAATTGAAATTCGTCCACCATCCAATACTTTCATGGCCTGAATAAAACCTTCGCCTTCTTTACCTAACATCTGACTTTTATGAATGCGGCAATCTTCAAAAATTAACTCGGCAGTTTCTGAAGCACGCATTCCCAGCTTATTTTCTTTTTTACCTGAACGAAAACCGGGTGTACCTTTCTCAATAATAAAAGCAGTCATACCATGCGAATCGCCTTTTTCACCGGTACGAGTAATTACCACAGCAACATTTCCGCTAATGGCATGTGTAATGAAATTTTTAGCACCATTAAGTACAAAATAGTCGCCGTCTTTTTTAGCGGTTGTAAGCATTCCTCCTGCATCCGAACCGGTGGCTGTTTCAGTTAAGCCCCAAGCACCAATCCATTCGGCTGTTGCTAGTTTTGGAAGGTATTTTTTCTTTTGCTCTTCATTACCAAAAGCCAAAATATGTCCGGTGCAAAGCGAATTGTGAGCTGCCATCGACAAACCGATAGAACCACAAATTTTCGACAATTCAACAATGGCGGTAACGTATTCGGTATAGGTAAATCCTGAACCTCCGTATTCAGTAGGAACTAAAACTCCCATTAAGCCTAGTTCACCTAGTTTTTTAAACACTTCTACAGGGAAAGTTTGTGCCTCATCCCATTCCATCATTTTTGGACGAATGTGTTCTTCGCCAAATTTGCGAATCATGTCAGCAATCATAGTTTGATTTTCGTTGATCGAAAAATTCATTGATGTTGGCGCTTCCGCTAAAGTACTCATGGTATATTTTTTTTATTTTATCCGCAAAGGCGGTGGTTATTAATAAGTAACTAAACTAACAATATTTTCGGAATAGGGTTTCAATTTCTCGTTACCATTTAAAAAATTCAATCCAACTAAAAAGGCAAATCCGGCAACACTTGCACCTTGCTGTTTAATAAGCTCGGCTGCAGCCACTGCAGTACCGCCGGTTGCAAGTAAATCATCGTGCACCAACACGTGCCAATTGGGTTTAATTGTATCAATGTGCATTTCAACTTCGGCTGAGCCATATTCAAGATCGTATTTGTAAGAAATTGTTTTATAAGGCAATTTTCCTTTTTTACGAACTGGTATAAATGGTACTCCTAATTGATTAGCCAGCATCATTCCAAACAAAAATCCACGACTTTCAACACCTACTATTGCATTTAATTTGACATCTGCAAGCAAACGAACAAATTCATGAATGATTTCGCTACACAGCTTGGGATCCTCCAATATTGGCGTAATGTCTTTAAACAAAATACCTTCCTTTGGAAAATCTTTTACATCACGTATACGCTCTTTTACTTTGTCCTGTATCATTCTTGCAGCTATATTACTATAAAAGCTAAAAAGCAGCCGAAGTATGACTGCTAATTAATTTAATCTAAGCTTAAATAGGGTGCAATTTTACGGAACAATTCCTCATTTACCAAAACTGCTTGTTTAATATCTTCCAGTTTTTGATATTCCCCATGCCTATCGCGGTAAAGCACTATATTGTTAGCGAGGTTATAAGTAAAGTAGGGATGCTTTTTTAAGTCACTTACAGTACAATAGTTAATCGGAATTTTACGAACAATGTGAGGATTAAGACTAATTTGTGATTGAAGAGCTGAAATGGTTGATGAATCGAGCCCCCACACTTCATTCAGTTGTTTCATGGAAACAAATCCACCTAATTTTTCGCGATAGGCTAAAATTCGTTTGGCGAATGTGCTTCCAATGCCTTTCACTTTTTTCAGTAAGGAACTATCGGCAGTATTTAGCTCGACTTTTTGAGTTAAATTAACTGATTCGGTCTTTGTTGGCTGTATTTTACTACTGTCTTTTTTGGGAAAATTGTCGGTAAAATGTATACTGTCTTTCCCTTTTGTTGCTGCTATCTGTATGTAAGGTTCGAGCCGGTTATACATCCAATCGCTGATTCCATAGATCTTTTTAAGGTCCTCTTTTTTATAAAATTTTCCTCCTTTGCTTTCATATTTTTTCAAAATTTTAATTTGTTTTTCAGAAAGACCTAAGGCAAGCCATTTTTCTTCACTCAAGTTGTTAGGATTAAAATTAAATGGTGTGTTTAATTGCTTTGACTTAGTTTGGAATTGTTGCGAAACTATTGTATCAATGCTAGTAGGTTGCTTATTTGGATAGTTGGGCGTAGCGCTTTTTTCGGCAGTAGCTAACATTTTAACAGCAGCATTAAATTTACTAAAATCAATGCTTTCGGTAGGAACTAAAACGTCCTGAAAAGTGTTAAATGCAAGCATAATAAGCAACAACAGCAGCAATAGAATAATGCCGTTTCTATCGCGCTTATTAAAGGTGAGGTAATTTTTTAAAAAAGTTAACATGCCTAAGCTCCGAAATTGACACTTTCAAAAGTAGGTGCACGCTAGTTAAAATTGAGTTTAGAAAGGGATGATAAAAGGATGATTTTAATTCATCTTTCAATATGCTCATTTCGAAAATAAGTCAGTAAAAATTTTGGAGGGAGTCTTTCGAAACTCAATGATAGTGGGCGCTTGTTGTAAGCTAATATAAATTGGGAACAGTAAATTAGTAATAGGAAATTATTTCTCATGCTTGTAAACTAGTTTAATGTAGATGAACGATTTTTAAAACAATAAAAATCAACAGCTGGCGTTACAAATAGTAAAGGATGTTTTCCGCTTTATGGAATTAAAAGCAAGCTTGCATCCATTCATCAAACAATCAAAAAAAACAATGCTATGAGAAATTTAAAAAATGCATCAAGCAACTTTAATGAATTGTTGTTTGAAAACAGAAACAAAAATTATGGTGCTTATGTAATCCGCAAGGAATATAATGAGAACCTTATTAAGTCCTTTTTTGCAGCGATGCTTTTGCTGCTCATTTTTGCAGGCGGTTTTAGTGCAATGAACAGAAAAAACAGTGAAACTGTTCTACCAGCTACGAAGCAGTTTATTGACCAATTAATTATTGATGTTGATTTATCATACCTAAAGAAAACAAATCCACCTGCTGCAAATCCTACTAAAACAATAGAACAAGCCAAGCCCTTTAACACTGAGAACAAAGTTGTACCAATCGTTGTGAAGGACGTTGTTTTACCAGCGGATGAAAAGAACATTGTGGAGCCTGTAATTGAAACCGGTCCTGCTCTAACTGCGTCTGATGCCGGTTTAACCGCTAATGCAACAGCTAGTATAACTTCTGAAACGGCAGGATCAATGCTTTCAGAAGACAAAGGTATTGTAATGGAAAGTGCCGGCTTGGACGAATTGCCTGAATTTCCCGGCGGCGAAGCAAAGCTGATGGAATTTTTAGCCAGGAATGTGAAGTTTCCTGCAAGTGCAAGAGAATATGGAATTAATGGAACCGTACATGCATCTTTTGTTGTAGATGAATTTGGAAAAGTGAAGCAAGTAAAAATTAAACGCGGATTTATTTCTGATTGCGATGAAGAAGTGATACGTGTGATAAATCTGTTTCCTGATTTTAAACCTGGCGTGTATAAAGGAAAAAGCGTAGCCGTATTTTTTAATTTACCTGTTCGATTTGAATTAGTAAGAAATTAATATTTTGCAAGAAGCAAACGCAGTTGAAATTTTTTAACTGCGTTTATTTTTGCTCCTAAAATCAAAGCGCTTAACAGGCTGGCAGTGCTGCCTACTCAACTAACAAAATACTGTTTATAAGTTGCTTTTACTATAGAGTTATTCACCTATCATTCTCGCTACTTTAGCGCATATTTTAAACATAAAATTATACCACATGCTATCATCCATTTTATTGCAAATAACCACAACCACAGGTGCTGTGCAAGATACGCTTAATCAATCAGCCTCAACGGTAGCAGCAGTTGCCACACCTGCCCTTCCTAAAGAGGATTCACTTTCCTTACTTACCTTAATAATGAAGGGTGGGTATATTATGATTCCAATAGGGATACTTTCAGTGTTGAGTATTTATATCTTAATAGAGCGTTGGATAATTATCCGTAAGGCAAATAAACTGGAAAGTAACTTTATGTTAACCATTAAAGATTATGTGCAAAATGGAAACATAACCGCAGCAAAGGCATTTACCAAAAGCAGTTCTGCACCGGTTTATAAAATGATTGAAAAAGGATTGAACCGAATAGACAAGCCTATTAAGGAAGTTGAGACAGCCATTGAAGGAGTAGGGAAATTAGAGCTAGCCAAACTCGAGAAAAATTTAAACATACTTGGTATCATTGCAGGTATTGCACCCATGTTTGGATTTATTGGAACCATTAGTGGGGTAATTAAAATATTTTACAACATTTCATTGGCCGATAACATTAGTATTGGTTTAATTTCGGGTGGATTATATGAGAAAATGATTACCAGTGCAGCAGGATTAGTGGTGGGTATTTTTGCATATGTTGGCTATCATATTTTAAGCATGATGGTTGACAGCGTAGTTGCTAAGATGGAAACTGCCAGTGTTGAATTTATTGATTTACTTCAGGAACCAGCCCTATGAGTTTACGAAGAAACAAGCATCGTTTTGCCGCCGAGGTAGGAGCATCCAGCATGAGTGATATCATGTTTTTTTTGATGCTGTTTTTTTTAATTGTCTCTACTTTGGTAAATCCAAGTGTAATAAAACTGCTTTTGCCAAAAGCATCCTCGGTGCAAACCATGAGCAAACAACAATTTACCATCGACATTTCAAAAGACAAAGAAATTTATTTGAACAATAAACCAATTGCATTTGAAAATTTGGAAAGTCAGTTAGGTATTTTGATAAGTGGAGTTGCTGAAGCAACCGTAGTTTTACGTGTAGATAATTCGCTTACTGTGCAAGATTTAGTAGATGTACTTGAAATTGGAAACAAGCTGAAGGTACGTATGGTAATGGCAGCTAAAACAACAAAGTAGCATGACCGGCGAGGAAAACAACAACAGTCGCATAGCTGCATTAGCAGGAACATTGCTATTTCATGTTTTGTTATTGCTGCTGTTTTTATTTATAGTTTTTAAAACTCCATTACCTCCTTTTCCGGAAGCGGGTAGTCCGGGGATAGAAGTTAATTTTGGTACATCCGATGAAGGCATGGGCGAAGTGCAACCTAGAGAAGCCAGCAGTATTAAAAATTCGCAAGCAGCTGAATTAAGTGAAGAGGTTAAAACAAAAATCGAAAACCTGACAGCTCCGCAGGAAGATGCTGTTGTTACCCAAGAAACAGAAGATGCACCGGAAGTGCTGAAAGAAAAGGCTAAAGTGGAGACTTCAGTTAAGCCCGTTGAAAATCCTGTAAAAGTTGAAGAACCGGTAAAGCCTGTGGTGAATACCAATTCATTATACAAGGGCAAAAGTAAAACCCAGGGTGGTAGCACAGGCAGCGAAGGAGAAACAGGAAAACCCGGAGATCAAGGTTCCCCTGACGGAAGTATGGATTCAAAATACCATGGACCCGGAGGAGGTAAAGGCGATACACCCGGAGCAACCGGTCCTGGTGGTGATGGAACAGGAATTTCTTATAGTTTAGGAGGAAGAAAATCGCAAAAAATTCCTTTACCTGAATATACCCAACAAGTAGAAGGACGTGTAGTTGTTGAAATTTCGGTGGATAAGATGGGCAATGTAATTAGCGCCAAACCCGGTGTTAAAGGCTCAACTACTACCAACTCTTATTTATTAGAAAAAGCAAAGCAAGCTGCCTTACGTGCAAAATTCAATGCAAAGGCCGATGCTCCCGATGAACAAAGAGGTACTATTGTATACAATTTCTTGTTGCAATAAATCTCTTTCCGCTTAAAATTCAATTTGTTGCGCTAAAAGTTAAGAAGTATATTCGCGAAATTTTTAGCAAGTATGAATTACAAACAAACCCTTGAATACTTGTATTCCAGTTTGCCTATGTTTCAGCGAATTGGCGCTGCTGCATATAAAGCAGATTTAAACAATACAATAGCGTTATTAAAGCTGGTTCGAAATCCTGAAAAAAAATTTAAAAGCATACACATTGCAGGTACCAATGGAAAAGGTTCGGTATCGCACATGCTGGCGTCGATATTACAATGTGCAGGTTACAGAGTTGGATTGTATACCTCGCCCCACTTGAAAGATTTTAGAGAACGTATTAAAGTAAATGGTAAGCCAATTAGCCAGCAAGATGTTGTTCAGTTTGTGGAGCAATATAAAAACGGTTTTGAAAAAATAAAACCTAGTTTTTTTGAGATTACAGTAGGAATGGCTTTTGAATATTTTGAAAAGCAACAAGTGGATATTGCTGTAATTGAAACCGGTTTGGGAGGAAGATTGGATTCGACCAATGTTATAAAACCATTGTTATCGGTAATTACCAATATTAGCTTTGATCATGAAGCCTTGTTGGGAACAACACTCGAAAAAATTGCCATTGAAAAAGCCGGTATTATTAAATTAAAAACTCCGGTAGTAGTTGGCGAAATGCAGGCTGAGTCGCGATTTATTTTCAGTAAATATGCCATACAAAACAAGGCTGAATTATTTTTTGCTGATCAAATTTACAAAGTGCAAAACGCAAGTATCAAGGGAACAGTGAATCCATCGCAAGAGATGGATATTACAAGAACAGGAAAAGTTTTTCTAGAAAAATTGAGCATTCCTTTGCTGGGACATTATCAACAAAAGAATTGTTGCACTGTTTTACAGGCGGTGGAGTTGTTGCAACAACAATCGTTTGTAGTTACCGAAAAGGATATTAAACTGGGCATGGCGAAGGTAATAGAGCAAACCAATTTTCAAGGTCGCTGGCAGGTGCTAAACCGCAAGCCTCTGGTTATAGCAGATACGGCGCACAATGAAGCAGGAATAAAGGAGGTAATGACGCAATTGAAATTAACTCCGCATAAAAAATTGCACATTGTTTTAGGTGTTGTGAACGATAAGGACTTGAGCAAAATACTTCATTTGTTCCCAAGTAAAGCGCTCTATTATTTTTGCAAGGCCGATTTACCAAGGGCATTGGATGCAAAAATATTGCAAGAAAAAGCGAAGGAATATTCCTTAAAAGGTAAAGTTTATTCCTCTGTAAATGAGGCATTAAAAGCAGCCGAAAAAGCAGCAACAAAAGAAGATTTAGTTTTTGTGGGAGGCTCAACGTTTACGGTAGCAGAAGTGCTTTAAAAAATATTTTTTAAAATAAATTTTGACCAAAAGAAAAAGTATCTATATTTGCACACCCAAAAAATAAGGGAGCTTAGCTCAGCTGGTTCAGAGCACTCCGATACATCGGAGGTGTCACTGGTTCTTTTGGATGATTAGATTTAGTTCTTAAATAAAAATAATAATGGGAGCTTAGCTCAGCTGGTTCAGCGCACTCCGATACATCGGAGGGGTCACTGGTTCTTTTGGATGATTAGATTTAGTTCTTAAATAAAAATAATAATGGGAGCTTAGCTCAGCTGGTTCAGAGCACTCCGATACATCGGAGGGGTCACTGGTTCTTTTGGATGATTAGATTTAGTTCTTAAATAAAAATAATAATGGGAGCTTAGCTCAGCTGGTTCAGAGCATCTGCCTTACAAGCAGAGGGTCACTGGTTCGAACCCAGTAGTTCCCACCAAAGCGGGGATTTCAAATATAAAGTTTGAATCCCCGCTTTTTATTTCCGCTATATCCTTAGATAATTGCGAGAAGTAGCGGATCACGAAATTCACTTCTTTGGTTCGACATCGGTTGATTTTCTTATCATACCAAATCCCCTCAGGAAATACCACTTTTTGCATTATGACCCTATCCTTAAAAGTCAGGATATCCCACATTTTATGCAGGTTACACGCCATTTCAAAAGCAACGTCTACGCATTTTTCAAGGTTCGACACTCGTTTACCCGACTCATTATGCGCTTCCTCTAACTTTCTCAATTCCTCTTTGTAAAGGCTACCGTACTTTTGGTAAAGATCAAGGGTAATTTCCTCCGCCATAAAGCGTTCTTCAAGTCGTTGAATTTTACGATTCGCATCCAATATTTGTTCTCTCATTTTTGCCTTATTTTCTTCCCTTTCACGGTTGATTTTATTGTAGGTGGCTATTACCTGCTTCTTCAGAAAATCTTTCGTATTTGGCAATAATTCCAATTTTAAGTACTCAAGCGCACTTTTGAAGCCTACATGCAGCTCCTTCCCGCTTTTATTATTACAGCAGCCTTTAGTATTGCATTTATAATAAGGCAAGTTTTTAGCCTTTACAATATAACCCCTCATAGGTTGTTGGCATTGGCTACATTTCAAAAAGCCCTTGAGGGGAATGGGTTCATTTTCAAAATGTAAGCTGTAGCCGTGTTCATTTTTATCAACTTCAATATTTGCCTTAATAAATAGTTCCTGTGGCACCAAGGGTTCGTGTGATCCTTTTACCAATTTACCTTCTAAAAGTTTATGGGACATGAAACCGCAATACCAAGGGTTTCTAATAAATTCTGCTATTCTTCTTTCATCAAGGTCTAATCCGAAAAGTAAAAGTTTTCTCGAAATCTCTGCCGAAGAAAGTTTTTCAAATGCCTTCCATTCAAATGCCTTTTTAAAAATTCTTCCCTTTTCATTTAGAACAATTACGTTTTTGCCATCCTTTCTTACAATCTCGTACCCGAAAGGAGCTTTGCCAATCCATTTACCTCCATTAATTGCTTCTTTCATTCCGGCAACACATTTTTCTCTTCTTAACTGGTTATCATATTCGCTAAAAATGAATTGAATATTTTGTTGCAACTTTCCACTTGGCGTGGAGGTATCAGTAGGTTGAGTAACAGCTTGCAAGTTCACACCTTGCTTTTTCAATTGCTCAGTAATATAAATTGCATTTCCACCCGACCGAGAAAATCGGTCGACTGAATAAACAATAATAGTAGAAATTTTTTCTCTACTTCTTTTTACAAATGAAAGCATACTGTTGAACTCCTTTCGTTCATCATTTTTTGCACTTTCATAGGTTCCTCCAAAATAACCTTTTACAAGTAAGTTATTTTTAATTGCAAATTGGTCACAAGCTTTTCTCTGAGTTTCCAAGCTGAGGTTGTTATCAGCTTGCTCCTTGGTTGAAACCCTTGTGTAAATTACGCACAAGTTAGTTCGTTCATCAACTTGAACTTTACCCCGTGCAAATTTTTCTAAACTTTTTGTTTCGATCATGCTGCAAGTTTTATTTGGTTATTATTATTTAAGTCTATAACCATTTCGCTTTCATTTTCACAAGAGTTTAATTTTCTGTGAACCTGATAAACCAAATAACTATAGGTTTTTAAGAACTCAATAATTTGTAAAACCTCTTCATCACTAAAATTTTCGAATTCAGGACTCTGCCTTAATTCTTCAAGCGTTAAATCTTCTTCACGGTTGAATTCGTTTTCTCTTTCTATCTTTTTCATGGCTTTCTAAATGGAAAATAAATACACTTTTGGGAACGTGGTAGCGATTCCGACTTTCTTTTTTTGAGGGGAAAAAATCAAGGGAATAAACTTGCACGTTCAAAATATAAGTGCCATACTCAATGGCAAATACCACTAAGAATCGTCTATTTTACGGGGATATGGGGTATAACAAAACACAAGGCAAAACTATGCCCATGC
>Ga0075163_10001856_pt1 | contig 28550 bp, 28 predicted proteins | sample JI1023141ADNA_FD_71478 | JGI IMG/M metagenome (GOLD analysis project Ga0075163, IMG submission 71478) | Wastewater effluent complex algal communities from Wisconsin, to seasonally profile nutrient transformation and Carbon sequestration -... | ecosystem: Engineered > WWTP > Effluent > Algae...
AGCGTGAACCTGGCCTATGCGATGCAGTTCGAGAACCCGAAGGTCAAGAACCTCTCGGTCGGCTTCAAGATCGTGTTCTGACGGGGCGCGGCCCCTTCACTGCTCGATCACGTCCGCCCCCGCGGGCGGCACGAACCTGAAGGTGTCGGTGGCCAGCACGGCATTGGCGGCAAAAGCGCCGAACTGCAACAGCGACCGCTGGCCGAAGTTGTCGACGATCTCCACCGCGGCCAGGTCCCGGCCGCGGAATCCCACGCGCATCGACTTGAAGGCACTGTCCGCCGCCTTCGGCGTGGCCAGGGCCCAGTCCAGACCGTCCTTGGCCGGCTGCGCCGAGAGCTGGAAGTCCTGGTCCAGCGAGCCGCCCGCGAGCAGGGCTGCCGGAGTGGCCCCCAGCGCCTTCTCGAGCTTGCGCGAACTGGCCTGGTTCAGATCGGCATCGTAGATCCAGACCTTCTGGCCGTCGGCGACGATCACCTGCTCGAACGGCTTGGTGTAGTTGAACCTGAATCGGTTCGGCCGCGCGAACTCGAAGCTGCCGCTGGAGACCTTTTTGCGGGCGTTGTCGGCGGCGCTGACGGTCTGCGTGAAGGTGGCCTTGCCAGTCTTCACATCGCGCACGAACTCGCGCAGCGTGTCGACGGCATCGGCATGCGCCAGCCCGGCGGCGAAACCAAGCATCAGCGCGGCCAGATGACCACGGCGGCTCATGACTCGTCCCTTTTCGGAATGAGGATGTCGCGATTGCCGTTGCTGCCCATCGCCGACACCAGCCCTGCGTTTTCCATCTGTTCCAGCAAGCGTGCTGCCCGGTTGTAGCCGATGCGCAAATGACGTTGCACCAGCGAAATCGATGCCCGACGGTGCTGCAGGACCACGGCCACGGCCTGGTCGTACATCGCGTCGGATTCACCGCCTGCTGCGCCGCCCTCGCCCACCGCCGCATCGCCTTCACCGTCGAGCACGCCGCCCTCGAGGATGCCTTCGATGTAGTTGGGTTCACCTTGCGTGCGCAGATACTCGACAACGCGGTGGACCTCCTCGTCGCTGACAAAGGCTCCGTGCACCCGCACCGGCACGCCGCTGCCCGGCGGAAGGTACAGCATGTCGCCCTGGCCGAGCAGGGCCTCCGCACCCATCTGGTCGAGGATCGTGCGGCTGTCGATCTTGCTGCTGACCTGGAAGCTCAGCCGGGTGGGAATGTTGGCCTTGATCAGGCCGGTGATGACGTCCACGCTGGGCCGCTGCGTGGCCAGGATCAGGTGCACGCCCGCAGCGCGCGCCTTTTGTGCCAGCCGCGCGATCAGCTCCTCGATCTTCTTGCCGACGACCATCATCAGGTCGGCCAGCTCGTCGATCACCACCACGACATGCGGCAGGCGGTCCAGCGGCTCGGGCGCCTCGGGGGTCAGGCTGAAGGGGTTGCCGAGCTTCTCGCCACGCTCCGCGGCCTCGTTGATCTTCTTGTTGTACCCGGCCAGGTTGCGCACGCCGAGCTTGCTCATCAGCTTGTAGCGCCGCTCCATCTCGCCGACGCACCAGTTCAGCGCGTTGGCAGCCTGCTTCATGTCGGTGACCACCGGCGCCAGCAGGTGGGGAATGCCCTCGTAGACGCTCATCTCGAGCATCTTCGGGTCGATCAGGATCAGCCGCACGTCGCGTGCGTCGGCCTTGTACAGCAAGCTCAGGATCATCGCATTGATGCCGACCGACTTGCCCGAACCGGTGGTGCCGGCGACCAGGCAGTGCGGCATCTTCGCCAGGTCGGCGACCACCGGGTTGCCGATGATGTCCTTGCCCAGGCCCATGGTCAGCATCGACGGGGCGTCGTTGTAGACCTGCGAGCCGAGGATCTCGGCCAGGCGGATGGTCTGCCGGCGCGCGTTCGGCAGTTCCAGAGCCATGTAGTTCTTGCCCGGGATCACCTCGACGACACGGATGCTGATCAGCGACAGCGAGCGCGCCAGGTCCTTGGCCAGATTGACCACCTGCGAGCCCTTGACACCGGTGGCCGGCTCGATCTCGTAGCGCGTGATCACCGGGCCGGGCGAGGCCGCGACAACTCGCACCTCGACACCGAAGTCCTTCAGCTTCTTTTCGATCAGGCGACTGGTCATCTCCAGCGATTCCGGCGTGACCGATTCCTGGCGGCCCGGCGCTGCGTCGAGCAGGTCGACTTGCGGCAGGCGGGTGTCGGACAACTCGGCGAACAGCGGCTTCTGGCGCTCGCGTGCGACGCGCTCCGACTTCGGCACGTCGATCACGGCGGGCTCGATGACCAGCGGCGCATGATCTTCGACGACCTGGCGCTCGAACTCGACGACATGTTCACGCTCGCTGCGTGCCTGCTCGCCGATGCGCCGGTCCTCCTCGCGCTCGATGCGAACCTGGCGGCGCTGCAGCAGACCCTCGATACGCTCGCCGATGTGCTCGGCGACACGCGCCCACGAGAAACGCAGCGACCACGCCGCACCAGCGACGAGCAGCGCGATCCACAGCACGCCCGAGCCGGCAAACCCCAGCCACCGCATCGACAGCGGCCCCAACGCGTGGCCCAGCACGCCGCCGGCGTGGCCCGGCAGTGCGGACTCCCAGCGGTACAGCCGCGTCCACTCCAGCGCCGTGCTGGCCGCCAGGAGCAGCACCAGGCCGAACCAGAACAGCCAGCGTGGTGGCTTCTCGGGGGCTGTTGCGGTGGCGCCGCGGAAGCCATCGGCCAGCAGCGACAACCATGCCCTCAGGGTGACGGGCAGCCACCACCAGGCCGAGAAGCCGAACAGGAAGAAGGCCAGGTCCGACACCCAGGCCCCGATCTGGCCCGCCTTGTTGTGCACGGCCTCGTGTGCACCGGAGGTCGTGAAGGCCGGGTCACCCGCGTGGTGGGTCACCATCGCCAGCAGCATCAAGGCCCAGACCAGCGCCCCTGCCAGCAGCAGCAGTTGGCGTCGGATGCGGAACGGCGTGGCCGAGGTCGTGACGGAGGCAGCAGCGCCGGCACCCAGTGGCGCATCGGCCTGCAAGGAACCCAGGGGAAAGCTCATCGGCGCATTGTGGCCCGAACGTGCCGGCACGTCGAAGCCCCGCGAGCGACCACCGGTGACGGCCGATGGCCGCCGGCCGAGGTCAGTCGTTCTGCAGCCGTTCCTTGATGATCACCGACCCGTTGTCCTGCGTCTCGATGACGCCACGGTCCTCCAGGTCCTTCATCACCCGGCTGACCATCTCGCGCGAGGCGCCGACCACCTTGGCCATGTCCTGCCGCGACACCTTGTGGCGGATGATCTTGATGCCGTCGTCGTCTTCGGCCATGTCCAACAGCGTGCGCGCCACTCGGCCGTAGACATCGAGCAGGGCCAGCGATTCGATCTGGCGGTCGGCATTGCGCAGGCGGCGCACGAGGCCACGCAGGATGGCGTAGGAGAGGGTCGAGTTCTCTGGCAGACAGCGAGCGAAGTCGGCCCGGGCCAGCACCAGCATGTCGGTCTGGATCTCGGCGCGTACGGTGGCCGAATGCGGTTCGTTGTCGATCAGGCTCATCTCGCCGACATAGTCACCAGCCTCGAGCACCGCCAGGATGACTTCGCGGCCCCGCGTGTCGGAGGTCAGCACACGGGCACGGCCGTTGAGCAGGATGAACAGCGCATTGCTCTTGCGGCCTTGCTCGACGACGAGTTCGCCGCGCCGGAAGCGCCGCTTGACGACGCTGTCGGCCACGCCCTGCGCCTGGTCGGCGGTGAGCATGGAGAACAACGGCACCCGCCGGATGAGATCAAGGTTCGACAGCATCGACATCGGCAGCCCCTCTTTTCTTTTGCTGAACACCTGCGGCGCCGGGGCTGGGGACTCCCAGTGCCGAAGCCGACCAGACCCTCGTTGTCCCCCGCGGGTCTGCAAGAATCCGGCTATTGTGCCCATTGACGGGCTTGCAGCCAGCGGGTTGCGGCCCGATGTACCCTGATCCGTGGGTCCGATGCGACGCCGGCCCCTATGTCGGGGTCGCCCAGACTCCCCTCCCGCAGCCCCTCACCCGACCGATCGCGAGCTTTTCCATGAGCCAGACCTCCACCCACGCCCGAGTCCTGATCCTCGGCTCCGGCCCGGCCGGCTACACCGCCGCCATCTACGCCGCGCGGGCCAACCTGGCACCGCTGCTGGTGACCGGCCTGGCCCAGGGTGGCCAGCTGATGACCACCACCGAGGTCGACAACTGGCCCGCCGACGTCGCCGGCGTGATGGGACCGGACCTGATGCAGCGCTTCCTGCAGCATGCCGAACGCTTCAACACGAAGATCGTGTTCGACCACATCGCCGAGGTCGACTTCAGCCGGCGCCCGTTGCTGCTCAAGGGGGACAGCGGCGAGTACACCTGCGACACGCTGATCATCGCCACCGGGGCCAGCGCCAAGTACCTCGGCCTGCCGAGCGAACAGTCGTTCATGGGCCGCGGCGTCAGCGGCTGCGCCACCTGCGACGGTTTCTTCTACCGAGGCCAGGAGGTCTGCGTGGTCGGCGGCGGCAACACCGCGGTGGAGGAAGCGCTCTACCTGTCCAACATTGCCAGCAAGGTGCACCTGGTGCACCGGCGCGACAAGTTCCGCGCCGAGGCGATCATGATCGACAAGCTGATGGGCAAGGTCGAGGCCGGCAAGATCCAGCTGCACCTGCACCACACGCTCGACGAGGTTCTGGGCGACAAGTCCGGCGTCACCGGGGTTCGCCTGGCGTCCACGCAAGGGGCGGCGCCGACCGAGCTGACGCTCAAGGGCTGCTTCATCGCCATCGGGCACCAGCCCAACACCGACATCTTCAAGGGTCAGCTGGAAATGAAGGACGGCTACATCGTCACCCGCACCGGTCTCAACGGCTTTGCGACGATGACCAGCGTTCCCGGCGTGTTCGCCGCCGGCGATGTGCAGGACCACGTCTACCGGCAGGCGATCACGAGCGCCGGCACCGGCTGCATGGCCGCCCTCGACGCGCAGCGCTTCCTGGAGCAACAGGAAGCCTGATTCCGGGCAAAAGGCGGTATACTCGCGGGCTTTGCCGACATCGGCATTCGAATGCGTGCGGACGGATGCCCTGGTCAGAACACCGGCCGGCGCGCGGTTCGTACACAAGATTCGCACACAAGTACACCCTCTGGAGAGCGTCATGGCACGCGTCTGTCAAGTCACGGGCAAGCGCCCGATGGTCGGGAACAACGTTTCCCACGCCAACAACAAGACCAAGCGCCGGTTCCTGCCGAACCTGCAATACCGCCGTTTCTGGCTGGAAACGGAAAATCGCTGGGTTCGGCTGCGCATCTCGAATGCAGCGCTGCGCCTGATCGACAAGGTGGGCATCGACCAGGTCGTCGCCGACCTGCGTGCCCGCGGCGAAATCTGAGCTAGGAGAACACCATGGCCAGCAAAGGCGGACGTGAAAAGATCAAGCTGGAGTCCACTGCGGGCACCGGTCATTTCTACACCACGAGCAAGAACAAGAAGACGACGCCCGAAAAGCTCGAATTCCTGAAGTTCGATCCGAAGGCGCGCAAGCACGTGCTGTACAAGGAAATCAAGCTGAAGTAGATCCCCCCCGGAGCGCCTTCGGCGCCTCCCCCCAGGGGGCAACGCCATTAGGCCGGCGGAGCCGGTCCCACGGCGTTCACTTGATGACGATGTGCGCCACTTATCGGCGACGCTTCGAATCAGGACCGATACAAACAACAAGGGCCGCAGTCGTGGCCCTTTGCTTTTGCTGTTGAGGTCAGGTCAGGCGTGCGCCGCCCGCAGCTTCAGCGAGAACTGCTGCAGCGCCTCGATGCCGCTGTCTTCGGCCTTGCGGCACCAGGCCTGCAAGTCGGCCACCAGTTGGTCGGCGCTGACGTTGGTGCGGGTCCAGAGCTGGCGCAGCTCTTCGCGCATCGCGACCAGCTTGGCCAGCGTCGGGCTGTCGCTGAGGGCCTTGGCGAGCTGCGGCTTCACGCCCACCGGGATCTTGTCGTCGTCGCGGTGCAGCCAGGCCTTGGCCTGACGCATGTCGGTCCAATGGGGCGTGTTCTCGGCGCCTTGCGCCCGCAGACGCTCGAGTTCGGAACGCACCGCAGCGCGCAGCTCGATGGCGTACTTGGCCATCACCTCGTATCGGTTGGCGATGACCGCCTCGAGGGTCTTGTCATCGGCCACCGGCTTGACGGCACCCAACGCCAGCTTTGGCGGCGTCTTGCGCACCTTGGCCAGCCCCAGCATCTCCATCCCGCGGATGTAGACCCAGCCGACATCGAACTCGTAGGGCTTGACCGAGAACTTGGCCGACGTGGGGTAGGTGTGGTGGTTGTTGTGCAGTTCCTCGCCACCGATCAGGATGCCCCAGGGCGAGACGTTGGTCGATGCATCCGGCGCCTCGAAGTTGCGATAGCCCCAGTAGTGGCCGACGCCATTGATGATGCCGGTGGCCCACCAGGGGATCCAGACCATCTGGATGGCCCAGACCAGCAGGCCGATCGAGCCGAACATCAGCACGTCCAGGATCACCATCAGGCCGACGCCCTGCCAGCCGAAGCGGGTGTAGAGGTTGCGCTCGATCCAGTCGTCGGGCGTGCCCTTGCCGTACTGGGCAATGGTTTCCTTGTTGACCGCCTCGGCGCGGTACAGCTCGACGCCGGTCAGCAGCAGGGCCTTCAGGCCGCGCGTCTGCGGGCTGTGCGGATCGTCGACCGTTTCGCATTTGGCGTGGTGCTTGCGGTGGACCGCCACGAACTCCTTCGTGATCATGCCCGTGGTCAGCCACAGCCAGAAGCGGAAGAAGTGCGACACCACGGGGTGCAGTTCCAGTGCCCGGTGGGCCTGTGCGCGGTGCAGGAAGATCGTCACCCCGCAGATCGTGATGTGCGTCACCACCAATGTGAAGACAAGCACCTGCCACCAGGACGCCTGCAGAAGGCCGTGGGCCAGCCACTGCACCAGCGCGTCGCGCACCGTCATCAATTCGTTCATTGCCTATCCTCGGTCAAGCGTGACCTGCGGGCCGATTGTAGGTGCCACAAGACGGTGCATCCTGTGGGAATTGCCTAGGGGTCGCCCTGCTGATCGAGGTAATCTGAAGGAAGTTTGGCCCCGATCAATTCAGATCGGTCGCAATGGGCGCAAGTCAGCGCCGCCGCCAGACCGCCGCGAAAAAGCCGTCGGTGTGATGCCGGTGGGTCCACAGCCGCAGATGATCGCCGGCCACCAGATCTGCAGCGCCCTGCACCTGGGCCGCTTCCAGCAGGTCCTGCGCCGGCAGCACTTCGAACTCACGGGCGTGGGCCTCGGTGAAGGCCTCGGCCACCCGTTCGTTCTCGGCCGGCAGCAGGCTGCAGGTGGCGTAGACCAGGCGGCCGCCGGACTTCAGCAGCCGCGCCGCGCCCGCCAGGATGGCCGTCTGCTTGGCCTGCAGTTCCAGCACCGACTGAGGCGACTGGCGCCACTTCAGGTCGGGATTGCGGCGCAGGGTGCCCAGGCCCGAGCACGGGGCGTCGACCAGCACCCGGTCGATCTTGCCGGCCAGGCGCTTGATGCGGTCGTCGCGCTCGTGGGCGATCTGCGCCGGGTACACATTCGACAGGCCACTGCGCGCCAGGCGCGGCTTCAGCGCTTCCAGACGGTGGCCGGAGACGTCGAAGGCGTACAGACGCCCGGTGTTGCGCATCGAAGCGCCCAGGGCCAGGGTCTTGCCGCCAGCACCGGCGCAGAAGTCCACCACCATCTCACCGCGCTTGGCGTCGGTCAGCAGGGCCAGCAGCTGGCTGCCTTCGTCCTGCACCTCGACGTCGCCGCGGGTGAACAGGGCCAGCCGGTTCAGGGCCGGCTTGCCCTTGAGGCGCAGCCCCCACGGCGAATGCGGGGTCGGCGTGGCTTCGAATCCGGCCTCGGCCAGCGCACGCTGGACATCGTCGCGCTTGGCCTTGAAGGTGTTCACCCGCAGGTCGAGCGGCGCGCTTTCAGACAGCGACTGCACCAGCGGCCAGAACTGCTCGTCGGGCAGCTGATCGTGCAGCGCCCCGGCCAGCCAGTCGGGCAGGTTGTGGCGCAGCTTCTCGGGCAGCGCGCTGCGGTCGACCGCCTGCACCTCGGCCAGCCACTTCTGCTCGTGCGGCGCCAGTGCGGCGCGCAGAAAGGAATCACTGCCGGCCCAGGCCAGCGACGCCAGCCGCCGCTCCAGCGGCCCGCTGCCCGATTGGGCCAGGTGCTGCAGCAGCAGCCGCTGGCGCAGCACGGTGTAGGTGGTCTCGGCCAGCGTGTGGCGCTCGCGCGGCCCGAGTTCGCGGTGGGCGCGCATGAAGTTGGACACCACCGCGTCGGCCGGCTGGTCGAACTTCAGTGCCAGCTGCAGCAGCCGCGTGGTCATGTCGAGCAGGGCGGAGGGATTCATCGTCGGGGTCGCCGCAGCGGGGTCAGATCAAGGCCTGGGAGGCGCGATCGCGATGCTGGACGGTCAGCCCGTCCACCCGCAGGCGGTCCTCGACGAACCAGCGCACGGACTGGGGGTAGATCACGTGCTCGGTGGCCAGCACGCGGGCAGCCAGGGTGTGCTCGTCGTCTCCGGGGCGCACGGGAACGGCCGCCTGCATCACGATGGGGCCATGGTCCAGTTCGGCGGTCACGAAGTGCACCGTCGCGCCCACCACCTTGCAGCCGGCTTCCAGCGCACGGCGGTGCGTATGCAGCCCCGGGAAGGCCGGCAGCAGCGACGGGTGGATGTTCATCATGCGGCCGGCATAGCGGCCGACGAAGTCCGCGCCCAGCACGCGCATGAAACCGGCCAGCAGCAGCAGGTCGGGCTCGAAGGCGTCGACGGCCCGGGACAGCGCGGCGTCGAAGGCCTCGCGAGTGGTGAACGCCTTGTGGTCGACCACCACAGTGGCGATGCCGTGTCCGGCCGCGAAACTCAAGCCGCCGGCGTCGGCCTTGTTGGCGATCACCGCCACCACCTGTGCCGGCCAGCCCTGTTCAACGCAGCGCCCGACGATGGCCTCCATGTTGGAGCCGCGGCCGGAAATCAGGATCACGATGCGTTTCATGGGGGCAGCGAGTGTACCCACCCGGCTGCGGCACAGCGGACCTGCGAGAATCCGCCCTCCTCTGATCGACCCCTCCCGAACGCCATGCGATCCCGCGTCCTCTCCGGCATGCGCCCCACCGGCGCACTGCACCTCGGCCACTACCACGGCGCGCTGAAGAACTGGGTGCGCCTGCAGGAGCAGCACGACTGCTTCTACTTCGTCGCCGACTGGCACGCGCTGACCACGCACTACGAAGAGCGCGACGTCATCGAGAAAAACGTCTACGAGATGGTGATCGACTGGATCGCCGCCGGCCTCGACCCCGACAAGAGCACCATCTTCATCCAGAGCCGGCTGCCCGAACATGCCGAACTGTTCACGCTGCTGGCGATGGGCACGCCGCTGGGCTGGCTGGAGCGCGTGCCGACCTACAAGGACCAGATCGAGAAGCTCAAGGACCGCGATCTCGCGACCTACGGCTTCCTCGGCTACCCGCTGCTGCAGGCGGCCGACATCCTGATCTACAAGGCCACCTATGTGCCGGTGGGCGAGGACCAGTCGTCGCACGTCGAACTCACGCGCGAAGTGGCGCGCCGCTTCAACCACCTGTACGGCCGCATGGGCGGCTTCGAGGCCAAGGTGGCCGCGGCGATGGCCCGTCTGCCCAAGGACGACCAGCGCTACTACGACAAGCAGCGCAAGGCCTTCGGCGAGACCGGTGCGGCCGAGGCCTGGGGCAAGGGCGAAGCGCTGGTCAAGCGCGCCGCCGCCGCCATCGAAGGCTGGAGTGCCGACGACACCGAGTTGCTGCTCGGCCACCTGCGCGGCAGCGGCAAGTCGATCCTCGTCGAGCCGCAGGCGCTGCACACCGAGGTGCTGCGCCTTCCCGGGCTGGACGGCACCAAGATGAGCAAGAGCTACGGAAATGCCGTGCTGATGCGTGACGAGCCTGCCGACGTCGAGAAGAAGGTGCGCGGCATGGTGACCGACCCGGCGCGCGCGCGCCGGACCGACCCGGGCGACCCCGAGAAGTGCCCGGTGTGGCAGTTCCACAAGGTCTACAGCGACGACAAGACGCGCGAGTGGGTGGTGCAGGGCTGCAAGAGCGCTGGCATCGGCTGCCTGGAGTGCAAGCAGCCGGTGATCGACGCCATCGTCAAGGAGCAGCAGCCCTGGCGCGAGCGCGCCGCAGCGCTGACCGCCGACCCGAAGAAGGTGCACTGGATCGTCGAGATGGGCACCGAGCGCGCCCGCACGGTCGCCAAGCAGACGATGAAGGACGTGCGCGAGGCGATGGGTCTCAACTACTGATCGGCGCCGGACAGGCCGACACACCAGCGGTCGGCCCGCAGGCGATGCGCGCTGAGTTGGCCTCGGCGGGCTCGCGAGTTCTGCTCGGCGTAGAACGCGGACACACGTTCGGCGGCCGCCTCGCCCGCATCGTCGGTCTGGAACGACGCCCACAGCGCACCGGCCAGACCGTCGACAGCGCTCGTCCTGAAGCACGCCGCGCCGGTGGCGTCGTGCGGCAGCGGCAGGTCGGCCGGGCAGGCCACGAAGCTCACCTGCCGGCCGATCACGAAGTCGCGGCGCACCAGCGCCTGTCGGCCATCAGCGCGGTTGCGCAGCGTCCACAGCAGGTTGTCGGGCGACCGCCCGGTCGGGCTCTCGATGAGCGGCAGGACTTCCAGCTGCGGATGCGCCTGGCGAAAGCCCTCGAGCGTGGGGCCGCTGGCGACCCGGCGGGGACCCCGCTCGCGCCGCTCGTGGACCACGATGGCACCGACCAGTACCAGCACGGCCAACACCGCCAGCAACATCCTGGGTCCCATCGCGCCGACGCGCAGCCGCCCCGAGGTGAAGCGAGCAGATAGCATCGGCACATCATGACGCTGCCCACCATCGAACTCAACCCGGCGGAGCCACCCGCCGCCTCCGTCATCGTGCTGCACGGCCTGGGTGCCGATGGCACGGATTTCCTGTCGCTGGCCGACGAGGTCGACCTGGCCGCGGTCGGCGCCGTGCGCTGGGTGCTGCCGCGCGCGCCGGTGCGGCCGGTGACCATCAACAACGGCTACCCGATGCGCGCCTGGTACGACATCCTCGGCACCGACCTGGCCCGCCGCGAGGACGAAACCGGCCTGCGCACCTCGCTGCAGCAGGTGCATGCACTGATCGACCGCGAAGTCGCGCGGGGCGTGCCCGCCCGGCGCATCGTGCTGGCGGGCTTCTCACAGGGTTGCGCGATCACGCTGATGGCGGGCCTGCGTTACCCGCAGCGCCTGGCCGGCCTGGCCGGCCTGTCAGGCTACCTGCCGCTGGCGGCGACGACGGCCGCCGAAGCCTCGGCCGCCAACCGCGACGTGCCAGTGTTCCAGGCCCATGGCCTTCAGGACGGCGTCGTCGTCCTGCAGCGTGGCACCGCCGCGCGGGACACGCTGCTCGGCCTGGGCTATGCCGTCGAGTGGCACGACTACCCGATGGAGCACTCGGTGTGCATCGAGGAGGTGCGGGCGCTCGAAGGCTTCCTGCGCCGCACGCTGACGGCCTGAACCGCACTCCGGTCAGTGGCCGGCCGACGACGTGTACACCGGCGCCGGCTGCGTGAAATAGGCGTGCAGAATCTGGTACACCATCTGGTAGTTCTTCTGCTGGAAGCTGGCATGCGAGATGCCGTTCATCACGCTGAACTGCTTGTCCGGACAGGGCAGCCGCTTGAAGAATTCGATCAGGTCGTCCATCGCGGCGATGCCATCGAACTGACCGCGCAGCACCAGCGTCGGCACCGTGATCTTCGTCGGGTCGACGACCGGCAGCTTGGAGCACATGTCGATGTAGGTGCCGTTCGGCATCGAGTCGTCGAGCGCCAGGATCGCGTCGGCGAAGGCCTCGACCGTGGCCCGATCGGCGCAGTCCGGGTGGTCGCGCTGGAAGATCGAGTGCACGAAGGCGCGGTCGATCGGACGCCGCTTGTTCGCGGCGAACTCCGGCAACTTCTTGCGCCGCTGCTCGAGCGTCGGCGCGCCCTCGCCGGTCCAGACGAAGGCATCCAGCGCCAGGCGCGACACCCGCTCGGGGTGCCGCTGCGCGAACAGCGCTGCACGCAACGCGCCCGACGAGATGCCGTAGGTGGCGAAGCTGCGCACGCCGCGGGTGGCGAAGATGTGGTCGGTGGCCGCGGCCAGGTCGTCGGCGCCGTTGGCGATGTCGCAGAAGATGTCGCGGTGCTTGTCGCTGCGGCCGTAGCCTTCCATGTCGACGCACCAGCTGACGAAGCCCCGCTCGGCGAACCAGTCCATCACCGACGAGTCCGGTCGGCCAGGCACCGTCAGGTCGAAGGTCGGCGTCGAGGCCATCGACGAGCCGTGCACGAACAGCACGGCGGGCTTGCCGTCGGGCGAGCCGACGAACTTCTCCCACAGGTACAGGCGGACATCGCCGTCAGCGGTCTTCTTGTGGGTCCAGTGGGCTTGCCCCGTCACCGTGCTCATGCTGTGTTTCCTCGTTGCCATCAATCCACCCGCGCCCCTGTTTCCTTGACGGTGCGCGCCCAGCGGTCGCGCTCGTCGCGGAACCAGGTGTCCATCTCGGCCGGCGTCGACGCCACCGCCTCGATACCGGCCTCCTTGAAGTAGGCCTGCACCTCAGGCGCGGCCACCGAGGCCTTGAGCTCGCGGTGCAGCCGCTCGACGATCGCTGCGGGCGTGCCTTTCGGCGCCACCAACCCGAGCCACACGTAGGCCGCGTAGTTCGGCAGGCCGGATTCCGCCAGGGTCGGCACGTCCGGCAGTTGCATCGATCGTGCCGACCCGCTCACCGCCAGCGGACGCAGCTTGCCGGCCTTGATGTGCGCCACCATGCCGGCCGTCCCCGGGAAGGCCATCGGCACCGTGCCGGCGAGCAGGTCGGTGGTGGCCTGACCACTGCCGCGGTAGGGCACGTGGGTCAATTGAACGCCAGCCATCGCCGCGAACATCGCCATGAAGAGGTGCTGGCCGCTGCCATTGCCCGAGGACGCGTAGTTCAACTGCCCGGGCCGCTCCTTCGCGAGGGCGACCAGTTCGGCGATCGACTTCACCGGTAGCGACGGGTGCACCACCAGCACACCGGGCTCGCGGCCGAGCATCGAGATGCCGATGAAGTCGTCGACCGGATTGAAGTTCAGGCGTGGGTACAAGGACGCGCTGATCGCATTGGTCTGCGAGGCCAGCAGCAGCGTGTAGCCGTCAGGCGCCGCCTTGGCCACCATCTCGCTGCCGATGGTGGCACCCGCCCCAGGCTTGTTGTCGATGACGATCTGCTGCTTCAGCCGCCGGCCGAGTTCCTGGGCGATCGCCCGGGTCGGTCCGTCGACAGCGCCACCGGGCGAAAACGGCACGACGATGCGGATCGGCCGGTTCGGATAGTCCTGTGCGCCGGCCGGCAAGGCCAACGCGGCGGCCAGCAGCACCACCGAACGCCAAGGCGCCCACTGCCAGCGCTTCATCATCATCGTGCCTCGGAAGTCCTGGCGCTCAGGGGCAGGCCAACGCCGCCAGCGCACGCACATCGCCTGCCGCGGCCACACCCCGGCAAGCGGCGATCAAGGCCCCGACTCGCTCGCCACCGAGCACCGGCTCGGCCAGATCGCGGAACTTGCTGTCGAGCGCGGCGTCGCTCAGAGGCCGTTGCATCGAGCCGATCGCATGGTCGACGAAGACGGGCACGCGGCGCCCGTCGGTCAGCACCGCCGTGACGTCGGCCGACTCTTCGGCCACGGCCGCATCGACCGTGGCCACCACCTTGCGGCGCAGCGCCACCACGTCGTCGCGGGTCACGATGGCATCGGAGAACTCTTCCTCGCCGGCGCGGCCGAACAGCAGGCCGGCGGCGCAGCCGTGGTAGACGCTGAACTTGGCGGCCAGGCCGTCGGCCGGCTCCTTCTTGCCGGTCAGCTCGAGCACCAGCGAATGCACCTTCAGCTCGATGCGCTCGACCTGCTGTGCGGTGATGCCTTGCGCGCGCAGCTGCGAACAGGCGTCGATGCTGGGATGGATCACGATGCCGCAGGCGTAGGGCTTGTAGGTGTTGAAGCTGATCTCGAAACGATCACCGAGCTCGTCGGTGGCTTCGGCCCAGTTGCACTTGGTCGACACCACCTGCACCAGGCCACGCGGGGCCTCCAGCGCACGCGGGCTGGCGGTGAAGCCCTGCTGCGCCATCAGCGCGGCCATCAGGCCGGTGCGTGCGGCCGCACCCGGGTGCAGCGGCTTGCTCATCGTGCCGAACTGCTCGCGCAGGCCGACCGGCTGCGATGCGGCGATGCCCAGCGCCATCGCCGTGCGCTGCTCGTCCAGGCCGAGGAGGCGTGCACAGCCCGCCGCCGCACCCAACATGCCCGTCGAGCCGGTGATGTGCCAGCCGCGGTCGTAGTGGTCGGGGTACATCACGTTGCCGATGCGGCACGACACGTCGATTCCGAGCACCAGCGCGTCGAGCAGCGTGCGTCCGCTGGCGCCGGTGTGCTCGGCCAGGGCCAGCAGCGCCGAGGCCACCGGCCCGGCCGGGTGGATGATGGTCTTCAGGTGGGTGTCGTCGAAATCGAAGGTGTGCGACGAGATGCCGTTGAGCAGGGCGGCGCTGGCCATGTCGACCTTCTCGCCGCGGCCCAACACGCTGGCCTGGGGGGCCGGTTGCAGCATGCGCACCGCCGCCAGCGCCGAGACCACCGATTCGTGATGCGCCGCGCCGACCGCGCAACCGAGCCAGTTGAGCAGCGTGCGCACCGCTTCGCGATCGACGGCATCGCTCCAGCCGCGTGACGGATGCGTGGCGACGAACTTCGCCAGCATGCGGGTGATCGGCGGGGCGTTCAGGTCGGCGGCGACCTGGGTGTTTCTGGCCATGGAGGTCTCTCAGCTGTCGAGTTGGATCTTGCGGTCACGGGCCAGTCGGGTCCAGCGCGCGATGTCCTCGCGGATGAAGCGCGCGAACTGCTCGGGCGTCATCGGCTGCGGCTCCACCGCCTCGGCGGCCAGCTTGTCGCGCAGGTCGGGGCCGGTCAGCACGCTGGCAAGCGTGTCGTTCAGCGTCTTCAGCACCGGGGCCGGCAGGCCCGCCGGGCCGACGACACCGTACCACTGCTGCGCGTCGAAGCCCTTGAAGCCGGCCTCGATCATCGTCGGCACGTCCTTCAGCAGTGGGTGCCTGACGGTGCCGGTGACGGCCAGTGCACGCACCCGGCCGGAGCGGATGTGCGGCAGCGCGGCCGCCAGACCAGGAAACATCGCCTGGGTCTGGCCACCGAGCAGGTCGGTGAAGGCGGGGGCGATGCCGCGGTAGGGCAGGTGCACCATGAAGCCGTCGACCGCCTGCTTGAACAGCTCCATCGTCAGGTGCGTCAGCGAGCCCTGCCCGGCCGAGCCATAGCTCGCGCGTCCCGGATTGCGCCGCAGGTAGGCGACGAACTGCTGGATGGTCTGCACCTCGAGCGAGGCATTGACCACCAGCACGTTGGGCGTGGCCCCGATCATGCCCACCGGCGTGAAGTCGGTGATCGCGTCGTAGGGCAGCTTGCTGCGTGTGGCCGGGCTCGTGCCATGCGTGGCCACGTAGCCCTGCATCAGCGTGTAGCCGTCGGGGGCGGCCTTGGTGGTGGTCTGGCAGGCGATCGCGCCACCGCCGCCGCCGATGTTCTCGACCACGATGGTCTGGCCCAGCGCCTTTGCCCAGCGCTCGGTGACGGTGCGGCCGACCAGGTCGCTGCCACCTCCGGCGGCCACCGGAACGATGTAGCGCAGCGCCCGCGCGGGAAAGGCCTGCGCACGAACCGCCGGCGCACACAGCGCGGCACCCGCAGCCAGCAATGAACGACGTTGCATCAGGGTCTCCTTCAGGACTCGAATCCACCGGCTTCGCGCAGCGCGCGCGAGCTGTCGGCGGTGAGCAGGTCCAGCAATGTCTGCGCTGGCCCCGGCAGCGTGGCGCGGCTGGCGACGGCCGCGGTGTAGGTGGTGGCCAGTTCGAAGCGCAGCGGCAACAGACCGGCGAGGGACACGCCCCCGGTATAGAGGATCTCGGTCACCTGGGTGCAGCCGATCGGCCGCGCTGCGCGGCTGGCGGCCATCTCGCGCATCGAGATCGCGCCGCTGGCAAAGGTGCGAAAGCGCGGGCGCAGCGCCTCGAGCACGCCCAGGTCCCGCATCACGCCGGCGAAATGGATGCCGGCGGTGGCCCGTTCGGGGTCGGGGAAGTAGATCTCGTCGGCCGCGATCAGCGCGGCGGCGAGAGCCTCGGGCGTGTCGACGGCGGGCGCAGCGTTGCCCGCGCGCACGGCCACGCCGGTCTTCACGCGGCCGATGTCGGCGCGGGTCGTGCCGACCAGGTGCCCGCTGGCGACCAGCGCATCGACCATCGCCGCGGTGACGACCATCAGGTCGCAGGGTGCTCCCGACAGCAGCGCGTCCTTCTGCCCGCCGACGGCACCGAAACGCGCGACGATCGTGGCGCCGGAGCGGGCTTCGAACTCGGCCTGCTGCGCCTTCACGAGGCCTTGCACCGCGCCGGCGCACAGGAGGTTGAGGTTCAAGGTCAAGTCGATGTCTCCAGGTTCATCGGACGTCAGAGGTTGCGGTCCATGGCCGAGACGATGCGCTCGGCGCTGAGCGGCAGGTCGCGCACCCGAACGCCCAGAGCGTCGAACAAGGCATTGGCGATCGCGGCGGCGGTCGGGCCCAGTGAGGCCTCGCCAGCGCCCAGCGAAGGCTCGGTGGATTCGAGCACAAGCACGTCGATCTGCGGCACTTCCGAGAAGCGCAGCATCTGCGAGGCCGGATCGCTGGCGTCTTCCTTCAAGGTCCAGCTGATGGCCTGCACCGCACCGCCTTCGATCTGCTGACGCACGCCGTCGGGGTTGACCGCCAGGCCGACGTCGACGGCAATGCACAGCCGGTGCACGCGAAGTAGCGCCGCCGCTTCGACCTCGGCCACCACCGCGCACCAGGCGCCGGTGTTCTTGTAGCGGGCGTAGCCCATGCCTTGTCCGCAGCCCTCCGGGCGAGGCGTCGATCGCCAGCCGGCCATTGCGGCGGCCCGTTGCAGCACCTGCATCCCCCGCGGGTCGTGCTGCAGATGGGCCAGGCGCCACCTCAACGGGTCCTGTCCACTGGCGGCGGCGATCTCGTCGACGAAGCTCTCGGCCGCGAAGGCATTGGCGAAGGCGCCCAGCGAGCGCAGCGCCGAACTGCGCCGCGGCCCGTCCTGAAGGCGGTGCGCCCGCACACGCCAGGCAGGGAAATCGTAGCCCGGCACCGCATTGCGCTCGGCGCCGCCGCCAACGGCCAGCGGCATGTCGATCGTCGCCGGTCGCTCGAACGGCGCCGCGGTCTGCCAGCTGCCGAGCAGCGCGGGCGTGGCGGCGCGCCCGGGCCGCGCACTGTGGCCGAGGCTCCAGACGTCGTGCCGCCAAGCCAGCAGCCGGCCATGCGCATCGAGATCGGCGGCCATGTCGACGACCATGGCCGGCCCCTGTGGCGCCCACGCCAGCTCGTCGGCGCGCGACCACACCAGGCGCACCGGCCGCCCGGGGCACTGTCGGGCCAGCCAGGCGGCGTCGAAGGCGACGTCGTCGGCCCCGTTGTGCCCGTAGCAGCCCGCACCGGGCACATGGCGCACGCTGACCTGGCCAGGCTCGATCGCGAACGCCAGCGCCAGGTCGCGCCGCAGGTTGAACAGGCCCTGCGTGTGGCTCCAGACCGTCAGCCGACCATCGTCGGACCACTGGGCCAGCGCGCAGGCACCACCGATCGAGGCGTGGGCGATCCAGGGCTTGCTGAAGCGGGCCTCGAGGGTACGAGCGGGCAACCCCACGGCGGCCGTCTTCTCGTCGACGACTCGGGTCACGGGCTCGGCGGCAGGCGCTGACGGTGCGCAGCGCCATGCCACGCTGCTCCGCAGGCGTGCGAGTGCAGCGTCGGCGGTACGGTTGCCGTCAGTCAGCACACCGAGCAGGTCGCCATCGCAGTGCACGGCCACGACGCCTGGCAGCGCCTGCACTCCCGCCAGATCGACCGAGGCCAGTTGCCCACCCATCTGCGGCGGGTGCAGCACGCGGCCGTGCAGCAGACCCGGCAGCTCCACGTCATGGATGAACCGGTGCGCGCCGGAGACCGTCGACGCCACTTCGGGGCGCGGCACGGACTGACCGACCCAATGCGCGGTCGCCTCGCGGCCCAGCGCCTGCCGCAGCTGACCGCATTCCAGCCGCAAGGCCGCACCGGCGTCCTGCACCGACAGGCTGCCCGAGGTCACGCCCTCGTCGGGGCTGGTGTCGGTGGCCGGCGCATCGAAGTGCACCTGCGCGAGCGGCAGGCCCAGTTCGTCGGCGACGATCTGCGCCAGCGCCGTGTGGATGCCCTGGCCGAGTTCGACCTTGCCGCAGCGCACGGTGACCCGATCGCCATCGACCCGCAGGCGCGCCGTGCGCGATGGACCGCTGGCCACCATCGCGTTGGTCACGCCGAAAGGCTTTCGGCCGCCACACGCACCACGGCCCGCACGATGCGCGGGTGGGCACCACAGCGGCACAGGTGCCCGTCCAGCCCGGCACGCACTGCCGCTTCGCCGGCCGCCGGTTCGCGGCGCAGCAGCGCGGTCGCGCCGATCAGCAGGCCCGAGGTGCAATATCCGCATTGCGCGGCCTGTTCGGCGATGAAGGCCCGCTGCAGCCGCACGCCAATGGCGTCATCGGCCAGCCCTTCGACCGTCACCACCTCGCACCCGGCGACGGCCGCCAGCGGCGTGTTGCAGGCCGCCAGCGCGCGCCCGTCGACCAGAACGTGGCAGGCGCCACACTCACCCTCGCCGCACCCCAGCCGAGTGGCGCGCAGGTGCAGCGTTTCGCGCAGCACGTCGAGCAGGCGCGCCGAGGGCGGCTCGTGCAGCACCACAGGCTGCCCGTTGACGGTGAACTCGACCGCCGGCACGGCTGGCTACTCGGCCTTGGCGCCGGACAGCTTGACGATGCGGGTCCACTTGACGATGTCTTCGTCGACGTACTTCGCGAACTCGTCGACGCCCATCGTCATCGGGGTCGTGCCCTGGGCGGCCCAACCGCGGCGCACCTCGGCATTGCCAGTGATGCGCCCGACCTCGGCGTTGAGTCGCGACACCACCGCTGCCGGTGTTCCCTTCGGCGCCATCAGGCCGAGCCAGATGGTGGCTTCGTAGTTCGGCACGCCGGCCTCCGCCATCGTCGGCACGTCGGGCAGCGTGGCCGACCGGGCCTTGCCGGTGGTGGCCAGCGCCTTGACCTTGCCCGAGCGGATGTGTTCGGACATCGTCGGAATCGCGTCGAACATCATGTCGACCTGGCCGCCGAGCACGTCGGTGCGCGCGCCGGCGCTGCCCTTGTAGGGCACGTGCACCATCGAGAAGCCCGACAAGGCCTTGAACAGCTCGCCGGCCATGTGGTACGGCGTGCCCGGGCCGGACGACGCGTAGGACAGGACGTCCGGCTTGGCCTTGGACTGGCGCACGATTTCGCCGACGCTGCCGGCGGCCATGCCGGCCTTGGCCACCAGCACCAGATCGCTGTAGTTGATCGGTGCGATCGGCACGAAGTCGCGCAGCAACTGGTAAGGCTTGTTCGGGATCAGCGACTCGTTGACGGTGTGCGTGTTCGACATCAGCAGCAGCGTGTAGCCGTCGGGCGCGGCCTTGGCCACCGCATCGGTGCCGATCACCGAGCCGGCTCCAGGCCGGTTGTCGACCACGAAACTCTGGCCCAGCGCGTCCTGCAGGCGCTGCGCGATGAAGCGGCCGAAGACGTCGGCCGAGCCGCCCGGCGCAAAGGGCACGATGATGCGCACCGGCCTGTTCGGATAGTCCTGCGCCATCGCCGAGGGCGCCATGACTGCCATGGCCAGCAAGGCGGCGGGCAGGCCGAGGAAGAAGCGACGGGCGCGGCCCGCGTGCAAACGGTTCATCAAGGTCTCCTGCGCTGATTGGGCTTTATTGGTCTGCTTTGGAGCCCGGAGAGAACAATGTAGCGGGTGGCCCCTTCAGGGTCAACGCGGCAGACCCTGGGAGGCGCGAGGGGCGCGCTGGCTTCAGTAGCCCAACATGTTGGTCCGCACATGCACCAGGTGCGCCAGGCACAAGGCGCGGGCGCGGGCCGCATCGCGGTCCTTCAGCGCCGCCACCAGCGCACGGTGTTCCTGCTCGTACTCCAGGCGCCGCTCGGCGGTGGCGCTGCGCCGCTTGAGCACGCCCCACTCGCCCTGCGCCCGCACCTCGTTCATCAGGCGGAACACCGACGAGATGAAGCCGTTGTGCGCGGCGTCGGCGATGGCCTCGTGCAGCGCCGCGTCCCAGTGCTCGAAATCTTCCAGCGCGGCCGCCGCCTCGGCCTGCGCATTGCACTCGTCCATGCGCTGGAAATCGGCCGCGGTGGCGCTGCCGATGACCATCTCGACGATCGACGGCTCCAGCGCCAGACGTGCGGCCATCAGCTCGGCAGGGCTGGTGGTCTGCACCGCACTGGCCGGCAGCAGCTCCGCCAGCGCCTGCTGGACATGGTCGGTGACGTAGGTGCCGCTGCCGACGGTCTGGGTGATCAACCGGCGCCGCTTGAAATCGAGCAGCACGCGTCGCACGGTGGAGCGGCTGAGGCCGAACTGCTCGCTGAAATGGCGCTCGGTGGGCAGCCGGTGCCCGGCACGCCACTGGCGTGATTTCAGGTTGTCCAGGATCGCCTGGCGAAGCGATTCCGCGTTGTCCATGGAAGGTCGACCTCGGGCTGCCGCAGCGCCGGGATGATAGCCACGACGGTCGGCCCTGCCAATTGCGGATTGCCAACTTGGTACAGCATTGGTATGGTTTGGCCCCGCTTCCGGAGAGCATCGTGCGACTCGTCACCTTCCACCACGCAGGCCGCCGTCAGGTCGGTTCGGTCCTGGCCGACCAGGTCACGCCGCTGACCATGGCCGACGCGCAGGACGGCCTGCTGCCGCTGGTCCGGCACCTGGCCGAAGGGGGCGCACTGCCGGCCGCTGCGGGGGGGCCGCTGCCCCTGTCGGAGGTCCGCCTCGAAGCGCCGTTGCCGCATCCCCGCCGCAACCTGTTCTGCGTCGGCCGCAACTACCACGCCCACGCCAAGGAGCTGCGAGAGACAGTCTTCAAGGACAGCCCGAAGGACACCCAGGCCTGGCCGATCGTGTTCAGCAAGGTGCCCGAGACCGTGGTCGCGCCCGGCAGCGACGTGATCCTGCCGAACTCGGTGTCGACGCAGATCGACTACGAGGCCGAGCTGACCATCGTCATCGGCCGCGGCGGCCGCAACATCCCGCGCGAGCAGGCGATGTTGCATGTCTTCGGCTACACCATCATCAACGACGTGACCGCGCGCGACGTGCAGATGCGTCACCAGCAGTGGGACCTGGGCAAGAGCTTCGACACCTTCTGCCCGATGGGGCCGGCCATCGTCACCGCCGACGAGTTCGACGGACGCGACACGCGCGTGCGCTGCTGGGTCAACGACCAATTGCGCCAGGACGCCCGCACCACCGACCTGATCTTCGACATCCCCACGCTGGTGGAGACCTGCTCGCGCGGCATCACGCTGCACCCGGGCGACCTGATCGCCACCGGCACCTGCGCCGGTGTCGGCATGGGTTTCGACCCGCCGCGCTGGTTGCGCCACGGCGACGTGGTGCGCATCGAGATCGACGGCCTGGGCACCCTGAGCAACCGCTTCGTCGACGAAGGAGCCTGAAATGCGACGACACCTGCTGACCCTGGCGTTGTGCGGCCTGGCCGTGCTGGCCCAGGCCCAACCGACCTGGCCCGACAAGACGATCACGATGATCGTGCCGTTTCCGCCTGGCGGCGTCGCCGACACCGTGGCGCGGCCGGTGGCCGAGGCGCTGTCGCGCGAGCTGAAACAGACCGTCGTGGTGGAGAACCGGGTCGGTGCCGGCGGTGCGCTCGGCATGGGTGCCGCGGCGCGGGCGCCGGCCGATGGCTACACCGTGCTGATGTCGCTGTCGTCGATCTCGATCCTGCCCGAGGCCGACCGCATCCTCGAGCGAAAGCCGGCCTTCACGCTGGCCCAATTCAAGCCCATCGCACGATTCACTGCCGACCCCACGGTGCTGGTGGTGCGTGCCGACGCCCCGTGGAAGAACCTGGCCGAGTTCGTCGCCGACCTGAAGCGGCAACCCGGGCGCTACAACTACGGCAGCTCGGGCAACTACGGCACGATGCACGTGCCGATGGAGATGCTCAAGGCCGAAGCCGGCATCCGCATGACGCACATCCCCTACACCGGTGCCGGGCCGGCGCTGCTGGCGCTGCTGGGCGGCCAGGTCGACGCCGTGGCCAGTGGCCCGTCGACGGTGGCGCAGCAGATCAAGGCCGGCAAGCTGCGTGCGCTGGCGCATTGGGGCGAGCAGCCCCTGGCCTCGCTGCCTGAGGTGCCGAGCCTGAAGCAGGCCGGCTACGGTGCCAGCTTCGCGCAGTGGTCGGCGCTGTTCGTTCCCGCCGGCACGCCTGACGAGATCGTCGCCCGGCTGCGTGCCGCGGCGCGCAAGGCGGCCGTCGACCCGGCCGTGGTGCAGACCATCGCCAAGGCCGGCAGCCCGCTGGAGTACCTGGATGCCCCCGAATTCCAGACCTACTGGGACGCCGATGCGCGCCGCATGACCGACGTGGTGCGCCGGATCGGCAAGGTCGAATAGAGCCTGGCCCGGGTCGCCAGAATAGCCTTCCAAACACCGGCCTGTGCGGTCCGCCGCCGGGTGGGGCCGCTGCTATCCTTGCCGCCCCCATGGCTGGCCTGCACATCACCGACATCGAGAACGCCATCAACTGGTGGCGCGACCGCTCGCCTTCGCCCGACGGGGTGTCGGCGTGCGCCGAGGTGCGTGCACTGGCCGAGGTCTATGCGCTGATGGTCTACTACCGCGAGGCCACCTGCGACGAGCACAGCATGCCGAGCCGGGCTCGCGAGGCCTGGCTCGGCTGGTACGCGACGACACCCGATTCGCCCTGCATCGCGATCTGCTCGACCAGCCAGGGCGACGCCACCTGCAAGGGCTGCGGACGCAGCTTCGACGAGGTGCAGCGCTGGACCGAGTATTCGCCGGGGCAGAAGCGCGACGTCTGGCGCCGCATCACGCGCGAGGCCACGGCCTGGCGCTTCAACCGCTATGCGGAACGGGCCCAACGCGCCACCGGCATCGACCACCCCGCGCCCGAGACCCTGGAGCCGCCCGCACCGCGGAACGCGTCTTGAGCAAATGTGGCTTTGCCACTTTGCTCATCCCCCTCGGGGGGCGGCCGACGTACTCGTCGGCCTGGGGGCTTACATGATCGACACCTGGCGCGACAGCGCCCGCCACATCCTGGCACTGGCCTGGCCGGTGCTGATCGGCCAGCTGTCGGTGGTGGCCTTCGCCACCGTCGACACGATGCTGGTGGCGCGCCACTCGCCACTGGACCTTGCGGCCCTGGCCGTCGGTGCCTCGGCCTATGTCACGGTGTTCATCGGGCTGATGGGCGTGGTGCTTGCGGTCGGCCCCATCGTCGGCCAGCTGTTCGGTGCCGGGCAGCTGGCGCAGGCCGGCCGGCAGCTGCACCAGGCGGTGTGGCTGGCACTCGGCTTGTCGCTGCTGGGCAGCACGCTGCTTCTGTTTCCGGCTCCCTTCCTGGCGCTGGCGCGCCTGGAACCCGAGGTCGAGGCCAAGGTCCGCCACTACCTGCAGGCGGTGGCCGTCGGGCTGCCGGCGTCGCTGCTGTTCGCGGCCTACCGGGGCTTCAACACGGCGGTGTCGCGGCCGAAGGCGGTGATGGTGCTGCAGCTTGGCGGCCTGGCGCTCAAGGTGCCGTTGTCGGCCCTGCTGATCCAGGGTGCGCCGTCGTTCGGCATTCCGGCGCTGGGCGTGGTGGGCGGCGGCATTGCCACCGCGATCGCGATGTGGATACAGGTCGTGGTGGCGGTGTGGGTGATGCGGCGCGACGGCTACTACGCACGCTTCGAGCTCGGCCACGGCGGCCTGCAAGCGCCAGACCTCCGGGGCCTGAAGACGCAGCTGCGCCTGGGCGTCCCGATGGGCATGGGCATCCTGATCGAGGTCAGCGGTTTCAGCCTGATGGCGGTGTTCATCGCCCGCCTGGGCACCACCGCGGTGGCCGGGCACCAGATCGCGGTGAACCTGGTGTCGATCCTGTTCATGCTGCCACTGGCGCTGTCCAGCGCGATCAGCACGCTGGTGGCGCAGCGCGTCGGCGCGCGCGACGGTCTCGGTGCCCGCCGCCTGGGCTGGCACGGCGTGCAGATGGGCACCGCGCTGGCCGCGATGATCGGCGCCTCGGTGTACTTCGGCCGAGAAGCCATCGTCGGGCTGTACACCCGCGACGCCGCCGTGGCTGCCGCGGCCCTGCCCTTGCTGGCCTGGATGGCGGTCTTCCACACCGCCGACGCGCTGCAGAGCCTGTCGTCGTTCGTGCTGCGTGGCTACCGCATCGCGGGTGTGCCGATGCTGATCTTCGCCGTCAGCCTGTGGGGCGTCGGCCTGGGCGGCGGCTACGTGGTGGCCTTCGATGTTCTGGGCCTGACGCCGCCCGCGCTGCGCGGCGCGCCGGGCTACTGGGCGGCCAGCACCTGTGGCCTGGTGCTGGCCGGGCTCACGCTGCTCGGCTTCATGGCCCACACGCTGGCGCGCCATGCGCGCGAAGGACGCTCGGCCGCCGCAGACCTCAGTTCGCCGTTGAACACGGCAGGCTGAGCACGAAGCAGCTGCCGCCGCCTTCGCGGGGCTCGCAGCGAACGCCGCCGCCATGGCGCTCGGCGATCTGCCGCACCAGCGCCAGCCCGAGGCCGACGCCGCCTTCGCGCTCGGCGTGACCGGGCAGGCGGAAGAAGGCTTCGAAGATGCGCTCGCGGTAGGCCTCGGGCACGCCGGGGCCGCGGTCGCAGACACGCACTTCGACCATGGGGCTGACGCCGCCGATGCGCCCGACGGTCACGTCGACCTCGTCGCCACCATAACGCCGGGCGTTTTCGAGCAGGTTGCGAACGGCCCGCCGCACCAGCCGCTCGTCGGCGACGATGCTCACGCCCTCGCCCTGGGCCTGGGCCTGCACGCGGGAGGCTTCTTCGGCAGCCAGCCCGAGCAGGTCGACCCGTTCATGGGCCTCGAGGGTGGGCTTGGCGTCGAGCCGGCTGGCCATCAGCACCTCCTCGACCAAGGCGTCGAGTTCGCCGATGTTGGTGTCGATCTCGGCCCGCAGCGCCGCACGAGCGTCCGCGGGTGCGTCCTCCATCATCGAGACGGCCATCTTCAGGCGCGCCAGCGGCGAGCGGATCTCATGGCTGGCATTGGCCAGCAGGCTCTGGTGCGAGCGGACGAGGGCCTCGATGCGCGAAGCGGCCTGGTTGAAGCTGGTCGCCAGCGCCGCGACCTCGTCGCGCCCCTCCTCGGGCACACGGCGGTGCAGCGCGCCGGCCCCGAAAGCCTCGACGCCGCTCTTCAGCGTCTCGAGCCGGCGGGTCAGCCGGCGCACCACCGGCCAGGCCCCGCCGGCCACGGCGGCGAACATCACCAGCAGCAGCGCCGCCAGGTTCAGGCTCTCGAACCAGCGTGGCGGCGTCCACCACGGCGGTGCCGCGCCGGGGGTGCGCACCGCCAGGCCAGCAGGCCCGGCCGCAGGCCGCAACACGCCCGGGCGGATGACCCACAGCGTGCGGCCATCGTCCAGCCGAATGGCCTGTGGCGGGCGGCGCCCCCCCGGGGCGTCCTCGGACTCACGCTTCAGATAGACCTCGGAGGCCGCGATTCGCCTGCCGTCGGCATCGTCCAGCGCCATCGGCAGGCGCAGCCGCACCGACCAGTCACGCAGCGCCATCGCCTGCTCGGCTTCAGGCGCTTCCGGCCCCGGCAGCGAGCGCTGCAGCAGTTCGACCCAGGCCGCGACGCGGTCGCGCAAGGCGCCTTCGTTGCGCGCCCGCTCCTGCTCCAGGTGGTTCTGCACCAGCCAGCCGGAGACGAGGGCGAACAGCCCGAGGGCCACCACCACCGTCAGGTAGATGCGCAGGTAGAGAGAACGCACGGCCGGTCAGGTCCGCCGTGGCCGTTCAGGCGTCGGCATCCTGCTTGCGTGCGAACACGTAGCCGGCGCCGCGCACGGTGAGCACCCGCTTGGGCGTCTTCGGGTCGTCCTCGATCACAGCGCGGATGCGCGAGATGTGCACGTCGATGCTGCGGTCGAAGGCCTCCAGCGGATGGCCCTTCAGCGCGTCCATGATCTGGTCGCGCGACAGCACACGGCCGGGGCTCTGGGCCAGCACCACCAGCAGGTCGAACTGATGGCTGGTCAGGTCGCAGGGTTTGCCGTCCAGCCGGGCATGGCGCGCGCCGAGGTCGATCTCGAGGCGGCCGAAGGTCAGTACCTCGTCGCTGCTCGGTTCGGGCGAGGCGCGCCGCAGAAGGGCCTTCACGCGGGCCAGCAGCTCGCGCGGCTCGAAGGGCTTGGGCAGGTAGTCGTCGGCACCGATCTCGAGGCCGACGATGCGGTCCATCGGCTCGCCGCGCGCGGTGAGCATCAGCAGCGGCAGGCGGCGCGTGCGCGCGTCGGACCGCAGCTCGCGCGTGAGGTCCAGCCCGTCACCGTCGGGCAGCATCAGGTCCAGCAGCAGCGCGTCGTACGGGCCGGCGCGCAACCGCTCGCGGCCGCTCTGCAGGGAGCCGGCGGTGTCGATCTCGTACCCGTTGCGGCGCAGGTAGTCGCCGACCATCGAGGTCAGCCGGCTGTCGTCGTCGATCAGAAGGAGGCGAGGTGTCACGTGGGTTCCGCTATCACGAAAACCGCCCCGGTGCCGTTGGAGCGCCGGGGCGAAAGCCTTCGGTCATCGAAGGCAGGAGGGATCTGCCCGAGAAAGCAAGAAAGTCAAACCGGCTGGCGCTGGCCCATCTTGGCACGCATCTCCTTCATGCGGTCAGCCAGCAGCTTGCGTTGTTCCGGCGTCAGCACGCGGCTGACCTCGAGCTTGGCCTGCAGCATGCGCTTGCTGACCTGATCATGCACCCCGGACTGCTGGGCGCGCAATGCTTCGGCAGCGCGCGCATCGACGGTCGGCTGGGTGAACAACGTCAGCTCCTGGTCGCGCAGGCCCTTCAGGGTCTCGTGCAGCGCCTTGGAATCGGCGCGGGCGCTGTCCATGATCGCCTTGATCTGGCTGCGCTGCTCGGCGGTGGCGCTGACGACGTCGAGCATGCGCTCGACCATGTGCGGGCCACCCATCATCGGACCGCCGGCCATGCCAGCCGGGCCGCCATGACCGCCGTGCATCTCGCGGCCTGGCGCTGCCTGTGCCGACGTGAGGGTCAGGCCGCTGGCCACCGCCAGCACCATCGTGGCAACCATCAGGCGCACGGGCGGGAGGTGACGCTTGTGCAGCAGGGTGTTCATCGAAGCTCCTTCAGGACAGCAGTTGTGATGGATGAATGGTGGCGGCAGGGGGTATCGCATCGATGCGGCAGCGGTAAAGAATCGTGACATCGGCAGTGCCTGGCGGGCCCATGGTTCACGAGCCGGGCTCCACCCGGGCCAACCGTCGCTGGATCGAGAAGGGTGCCATCGCGCTGTACAGGTCCAGCCGCAGCAGCACGCCGCTGCGCCGGTCGACCACGATGACCCCATCGAGCCGCGCACTGCCCTCAGACCGGATGGCATCGCCAAAGAGCTCGACCACGGCGGCATCGAAACTTCGGCCCGCCACACTCTGCTGACCGACGGCCACCACCTGCCCGCGCACGCGGGCCCGGGTGAGCGGGTCGCCTTCGAGCTGGAACTCGCCGTCCAGCACCTGGCCGAGAACCAGGTCACGCTTGAGCAGGTGATGCCACAGCAGCTGGCCCTGCGGCGACGACCAGAGATTGCCGGCCAGGTCCTGCTTCCAGCCCGCGGCCGCGCCGGCGGCCGACGCGTAGGCAATCTCGTCACGCTGCAGCGTGGCCACGCGCAAGCGCTTCTCCACCAAAGCGCCCCGCGGCACCACTCGCTCTTCGTAGACCAGCCATTCGCCCACGGCGATGGGCAGCAGGGCCGCCTGCTCGGGAGACAGCGCACGCGACACCGGCGCGCAAGCGCGCTGCCGTTCAGTGTCTCTCAGCGCTTCGTAGCGGCCCTTCAGCCTCGCCAGTTCCTCGGCCTCCAGTCCGGCGGGCCGCATCGCCAGCAGGGCCGGCCAGAAGATGGCCACACCGACCCCGAGGGCGACCAGGTTGTTGCCGGCCCGTTCATCGACCGCATAGGCCATGTCGGCCGCGCGCTGCTGCACGCCGTCGATCTCGTCCTGCACACGCCCGCAGGTCCAGGTGGTGAATTCGCTGGGGTCGGCTGCCACGGGCACGACATCCCGCGCCCGCGTCGCGCAGCCAGCGACCACGACGGTGGCCGACAACAGACAGCAGGAGAAGCGGTGCGACGGCATGTCGACGGCATTGTGCAACCGCGCGGCGCCGGACCCAAGCGGGTCCGGAAACAA
>Ga0075163_10001857_pt1 | contig 28545 bp, 29 predicted proteins | sample JI1023141ADNA_FD_71478 | JGI IMG/M metagenome (GOLD analysis project Ga0075163, IMG submission 71478) | Wastewater effluent complex algal communities from Wisconsin, to seasonally profile nutrient transformation and Carbon sequestration -... | ecosystem: Engineered > WWTP > Effluent > Algae...
TTTTTTAAAGGTGTCCCCTATCACAGACTGTTTAGACATGAATTTAGTTATCATCTGTTCTTACGACAGTCCTAATTATATCAAGATTCGAGATATTGATCAAGGAAGAGAGTATTTAAAATAATCTTTTGTCTTCTTTAACAAAAGCAATCCGGCTATGATAGTCATTGATGGATCAAATAAAATTTTCACAGTTTGATAGCGCCATGATGGAAGAGGCCTTAAAGGAGGCAAAGGTTGCCTATGATCAAGGGGAGGTTCCTGTTGGCGCGGTCCTCATCTATAAGGGGGAGATCATTGCTAGGGCCCATAATTTGATCGAGACCCTTAAAGACCCCTCAGCCCATGCTGAACTTCTCGCCATCCGAGCGGGGACTCAAGTCTTAGGAGACTGGCGCCTTTTAGAGACAACCCTTTATACAACCCTTGAGCCCTGCCTCATGTGTGCCGGCGCTCTTCTCCTTGCCCGTGTGGGGCGGATCGTCTGGGGTGCTCCCGATCTTCGCCATGGAGCTCATGGAAGCTTCCTCGATGTCTTCGAAGTGAGCCACCCCACCCATAAAGTTGAAATCTCTGGGGGACTCCTCAAGGAGCCTGCAGCCGATCTCATGCGCAACTTCTTCAAACTCCAAAGGAAAAAACATGACACAGTCTCTTGAAGACCTTTTTAATGAACTCATTCAGCAACAAGAGGAAAAGCTCCTGAAGCTTGCCTCCTCTATCATTCCCCATGCGACTTCAGATGATATCCTGCAGCCGAATGACTATCCTGCGCTTGAAAACCATCCTTTCTTTCGCTACGAAGAGGGGCTTCTCAAGGGGCTGTACACGGCAAAAATGGCAGTTTTTGCCCTTCAAAACGACCTATAAAGGCATTTTTGTCTACTGCATTAGACAAAAATGCTCTCTTTTTGTAAGCTGTAGTTTACAAAAAGAGGTTACAATGCTTGAAGATTTGGTAGAAATGCATCTTGAGGTGATGAAAAAAACACCCCAAAAAATCAGAAGATACTGCTATCCAACGATGAACTGGAAGTCGAAGGGGATCTGTATTTTAGGGGATAGGGGGACAGGAAAGACGACGATGATGTGTCAATATTTCCTAGAAACCTATAAAACTCCTCATAAGGGACTTTATATCAGTGCAGACCATATTCATGTTATTTCTTATGGATTATTTAATATCGCGAGGGACTATTTTGCAGAAGGAGGAGAAGCTCTCTTTATCGATGAAGTTCACAAATACCCTGAATGGTCAACAGAGATTAAAAATATTCTCGATGTTTATAAAGATAAGCAGATCATTTTTTCAGCAAGCTCTTCAGTTGATCTTACACAAAGTAAAGGGGATCTTTCAAGGCGTGTAGTTTATTATCGCCTTGTAGGACTTTCTTTTAGAGAATATCTTCATTTAAGCAAAGGACTCGAATATCCAAAATTTACACTCAGTGAAATCATCACAGGCCATACTGAACTTGCGCAGCAATTTTCATCTTTACCTATTCTAAAGTATTTTAAAGAGTATTTAGAACATGGATATTATCCCTTTTTCTTGGAGGGAATAGAGGATTATTTATCAAAGCTCAGTAATGTGATTGAGAAGGTCCTTTTTGAGGATATTGCTGTGGTCTATCATCTCAAGCAAACATCTCTTCCTGTCCTAAAGAAGCTTCTTTGGCTTATTGCAACTTCTAAAGGGCTTTCTCCAAACATCGATAATATTAGCAAAAACCTTAGGATTTCACGTGAGATGGTTTACAATTCTCTTGAGTATTTGAGTCATTCTGGGTTGATTCATCATCTTTACCCTCTGGCAAAAGGGATGAAGCTTGTGCGGAAGCCTGGTAAAATTTATCTCAATAATACAAATCTTGATTATGTCATTCATGGCTCTCTCAAGCTTATAGCGGATGCTGGAGGGGTGCGTGAAACCTTTTTTGTTAATCAGGTAGGAGCGTGTCATAAGGTGGATCTCCACGATAAAGGAGATTTTCTCATCGATGAAAAGATTGCGATTGAAGTTGGGGGAAAGGGAAAAACAACCAAACAGATCAAGGGGATAGAGCAAGCTTATCTAGCTATTGATCAGACCGAGATAGGGTTTGGAAAGAAAATTCCTCTTTACCTCTTTGGCTTTCTTTATTAGCGACTTTTGCGGGAGATCCGCCACATCCGGTAGCGCTCATAAAGCGTTAGGGAACCCTTTCCTTTTTTCGAGATTTTATCAAGGCAAGCGTCCATAAAGGTGTCATCTTGGATGATCGCTTTTCCTGTTTTAAAGTCATAGACCTTTGAAGTTTGGACTTCGATATCAACAGGGCGACGAAAATGGTGAAAAAGGCGTCGTTTAGTATAAATGATTTTCTTTTCCAGTCGATGAAGGGAGGAGAAAGGGCTTAAACTATCCCATGCTAGGATGGAGTAGAAGTAGCCGTAGAGGAGGGCTCCCCCTGTCACAACAAAGGAAAGGAAGTTTCCATTTGAAAAATCAAGGAGAAGATTCACCCCAATCAGGCCAAAAACAAGCCACTTAGCTCTCATCGGGATGAGGAGAAAGAGCATGATCATCGCCTCAGGAAAGAGAAAAGCCCAGGCAATAAGAAGGATGTAAATCGATGAGGTTCCCCCAGAAAAGGGGAGGGGAGAATGAACAAGAAAGAGGGAGAGGTAAGCGATGATCCCGACAAAAAGGGCGCCGCCGAAATAGAGTCCTAAAAAATGTTTTTTCCCCCGCGCTTCATAAATTGCAGAACCGATCGCCCATAAAAGATACATGTCAAAAAAGAGATGGAGAAGGAAGGAGAAAGAGATCCCTCCAACGGCAAGGGGTTGAACAAAAAGGTAAGAAACAAACTGCCAAATAAAAAATTTATGAATACCCCACGTTGTCAAACTCAAAAGATATTGAGGGCTAGAAATCTGGAAGATTTCGGTAAAAAGAGTATTGGAAATGATCGAAAAAAAACTTACAATTAGAGTTGCAAGGATCGTCCATTTAACGATTTTTGGAGTGGATCTAGGGCCCATTCTAAAGGGTTGAGATTGATATACCATGCTGCAAGTATAACAAAACTATTGTTTTTTATCTCCAAAAAGGGTTTAATTTTTTCCAAAACCCTATTGAAGTTTAAAGGAAATTCCGATGAAGAAAGAAGGTCACCCCGCTTATCAAGACATTTTATTTGTAGATACGGCTACTGGAACAAAATTTATTTGTGGAAGTACGCTTCAGCCAAAAGAGAGAGAAACATTTGAAGGGAAAGAATATCCCGTTTACAAAGTAGCGATCTCTTCTGCTTCTCACCCCTTTTTCACAGGAAGTCAGCAGTTTGTTGACTCTGAAGGACGTGTAGACAAATTTAAAAAACGTTATGCGCAGAAAGCTGCTCAAGCAAAAGAGCAAAAAGAAAAAGAAGAAGAGCAGAAAAAACCTGCAAAAAAAGCTCCAGTAAAAAAAGTGGTCAAGAAAAAGTCCTCTTAAAGAATGCTACAAGGAAAAATTGAGAAGCTCCTAAGCCGTCTCGAGGCGATCGAGACCGCGTTGGCGAGTCCAGAGATTCATTCGGATAAAAAAAAGTATAAGGAGCTAACTCAAGAGCATTCTTACCTCTCTGAACTCAGAGATGTCTATCAAAGTTTTCAAAAAGCGGAAAAAGGGCTGAAAGAAAATAAAGAGCTTCTCAAAGAAGAATCTGACCCTGAATTCACCTTTGTCATTAAGGAGGATATCGAAAAGCTTGAGAAGCAAGTAGACACCCTCAAGGGGAAGCTTGAGACCCTCCTTGTCCCCCCGGACCCCCATGATCATGCCAATGTGATTATGGAGATTCGTGCAGGAACAGGGGGCGACGAGGCCGCAATCTTTGTAGGAGACTGTGTTCGAATGTACCGTTTTTACTCCGATCATATGGGATGGAAGATGGAGACCCTTGCTTTGACCGATTCCGAAGCGGGAGGATATAAGGAATACATCTTCTCTGTCTCAGGAAAAAATGTTCATCGCTATTTGCAGTATGAAGCAGGGACCCACCGCGTTCAACGGGTTCCTGAAACAGAGACCCAGGGGCGCGTTCATACCTCTGCAATTACTGTTGCTGTTCTTATGGAGCCAGGAGAAGAGGAAAAGATTGTCATTGATGAAAAAGACTTGAAGATCGATACCTACCGCTCATCAGGAGCTGGGGGACAGCACGTGAATACAACCGACTCAGCTGTTCGGATCACACACATGCCAACGGGAGTTGTAGTCTATTGCCAAGAAGAGCGCTCACAACACAAAAATAAAGAAAAAGCCCTCCGCGTTCTTATGGCAAAACTTGCTGAAGAAAAGAGGCGGAAAGAAGCGGAAGAGCGTGCCTCTCTCCGCGCCTCTCAAGTCGGTTCTGGAGACCGAAGTGAGAGAATCCGGACCTATAACTACTCTCAAAACAGGGTGACCGATCACCGGATCAATCTGACCCTCTATAAACTCGACCGGATTATGGAAGGAGATCTTCAGGACATTTCTGAAGCACTGATCAGCCACTTCCATCAGGAAAAACTTCATGCGTAACATTCGGGAGCTGATTTCCCTTTCGACCGACTATTTGGAAAAAAGGGGAGTTCTTCATCCGCGCCGTGCCGCAGAAGAGCTTTTAGCCCATTTGCTCAAAAGGAAGCGGATGGAACTTTATTTCGATTACGATGCACCTGTAGAGGAAAAAGAAGTTCAAGCCTATCGGGAGATGATTCGGCGCAAAGGGGAGAAAGAGCCTCTTGCTTATATCATTGGGCACGTTGAGTTTTTAGAACTCAAGCTCAAAGTGACCCCTGCAACACTTATTCCCCGTCAAGAAACAGAAATCCTTGCAGATCTCATCATCAAAGGACTTCCAGAAAAAGAGCTTACAGTATGGGATCTTTGTTCTGGGAGTGGCTGTCTGGGTCTTTCGATCAAAAAGGGGCGCCCTCTCGCCCATGTTGTATTATCTGACATTTCACCCGAAGCGCTCAGTGTTGCAAAAGAAAATGCCTCGGATTTAGAGGTGACCTTTTTAGAGGGGGACCTTCTAGAGCCCTTTTCAGGAAAGGCTGATGTTATTGTTTGTAACCCTCCTTACATCACTCCTGAGGAGTACGAAGATTTAGAAGATGAGGTGAGGCTTTATGAGCCAAAAAGAGCTCTTGTTGGGGGACTCGACTTTTATCGTCGCCTCGCCAAAGAACTTCCAGCCTATTTAAACGAAGGGGCCAAGATTTTTTTTGAAATTGGGGCAAATCAAGGCCCAGCTCTCAAAGAGATCTTTTTCGAAAGTCATTGGACACAAAAGAAATGTGAAAAGGATTGGAGTGGTCATGACCGGTTCTTTTTCCTTGAATATCATAAGAATTTTCATTAAAATACAGACGTTTACCGGAGAAAGCAATGTTTGGCAACCTTACAGAGAAATTTCAAAATGTTTTTACCGCTCTAGGTTCAAAAAAAACCTTAACGGAAGAAAATATTTCTGATGCAGTGCGGGAGGTCCGGATGGCCCTTCTCGATGCCGATGTGAACTATACCGTTGCCAAAAACTTCATTAAGCGAGTCAAAGAAAAGGCTCTCGGTGAGGAGGTGATCAAATCGGTTTCTGCCGGTGATCAATTCACCAAAATCATCCACGATGAGCTAAAAGAGCTCATGGGAGGAGATGAAGCTTCCCTAAAACTTGGAAATCGTCCCTCAGTGATCTTGATGTGTGGACTTCAAGGATCAGGGAAGACCACCCAATCCGCAAAACTTGCCCTCCACCTCAAGAAAGAAAACAAAAAAGTGATGGTTGCAGCGTGTGATTTGCAGCGCCCTGCAGCAATCGATCAGTTAGAGACCCTTGGAAAGCAAATTGAGGTACCCGTCTATGCCGACCGGACCCAGAAAAATCCTGTGAAGGTGGCAAAAGATGCCCTTGACCAAGCAAAAAAAGAGGCCTTTGATGTTCTGATCATCGATACGGCGGGGCGTCTCCATATCGATGATGATCTCATGAAAGAGCTTACGAAGATCAAAAAAGAGATTTCTCCTCATGAAGTCCTCTTTGTCGCCAATGCTGCAACAGGACAAGATGCCGTTAAAACCGCTGCAGAGTTTGATCAGCAAATTGAGATTACCGGAACCATCCTCACGATGCTTGATGGAAACACCCGCGCCGGCGCCGCAATTTCGATTCGCGAAGTGACGGGAAAACCTCTCATGTTTGAAGGGATTGGGGAAAAGGTAACCGATTTCCAACTCTTCAACCCCCAGTCAATGGCCGACCGGATTCTAGGGATGGGCGACGTCATCAACCTCGTCAAAAAAGCCCAAGAACATGTCGATGAAAAAGAGGCCGAAAAGCTCAAGAAAAAACTCCTGAAGGGAGCCTTTACCTACGACGACTTTCTCAAACAAATGCGCCAGATTAAAAAAATGGGCTCTCTCAAAAGTCTCCTCAAAATGATGCCCGGCTTTTCTAACCTTGGAGAAATTGAAATCTCTGACAAGGAGATGGGGAAAATCGAGGCGATTATCCTCTCCATGACCCAGGACGAACGTCTCGGTCTCGACGAACTTCTTCCCACTCGCCGCCGTCGCATCGCCACTGGAAGTGGAACCTCCATTGACGATGTCAATCGGATGATCAAAAGCTTCAAGCGGATCAAGCAGATGATGAAAACCATGCCCGGCATGAAGAAAAAATTCATGAATGATCCCCACCTCAAGGAGCAGCTCTCCGGCCTTAAAGGGAAAATGGGGAACTTCATCTAAAACGTCTGCTTTCGAGGGAATTGCAAACTTCCTCGAAGAGTGACTCATTTTTTACAAGGGTTATGCGCTGAAATAAACTTTCCCGTGGCATATTTTAACATCTTCTTATCACAGGTCACTAAAATCGCGTTTTCTTCAGATGCTGTTGCTATTAACAAACGATCAATAGGATCCCCATGAACTTCTCCCACCAATCTTGTACTTTGAATGGCAATTCTGGGTGTAATGGGGGATAAGTGCATCCCAGGGGTATCTAAAGCTTGTTCAACCCAGTCCAACACATCCATATCTATTTTGATCCTTTGTTTTTCAACAAGCATCCCTAATTCCCAAATAGACATAGATGAAATTAAAACCCCATCTAATTTTAAAGCCTGTTCAAAAGCCTTTTGAAATGACTTCGTTAATTGCTTGCTACCCGTTAGCGCCCAGATCCAAACATGCGTATCAAGTAAAAGCTTATGTTTTTTAAGTTCCTTAAGAATCGGCATACCAATTCTCATCAATAGGGCTGATTATATCCGTCTCAACATGAACAGTCCCTTTTAATTTACCAAACGATTGCTTTTGGTTTTTTTCTATGGGACCAATCTGTGCTATAGGGATATTTCTTTTGGTAATTGTAATTGTTTTACCTGTCTTTCTCACCGTCTCCATAATCTGAAGACAATGGGTCTTAAACTGGCCTGCTGGGATTATATTGGAAGGCATAACTTTCTCCTCTTTAAGTCTATGGTCATATTACCATAGTCATAAATAAAAGTCAAAAAATTCATAAGCCGCTCATAAAAAGTGATTTATTGCAAACGCGCCTTATTAACCTGAGTTTTGGGTTTATTTCACTCATTCTCAGGGATTTTTCTCTTTCTTCTCGGTCTTTTTATATCGAAAAGGGCACTTTGGCCCTTCCCTTCGATAAAAATCCAAAGAATCTAAGAGAACTCTCCTATGAGAATAAGCAAAATAAACTCAAAACTCAGGTTATTAGACCTTTTTCATAACTCCATTCACACGAAAAAAAGAGTTTTTTCGGCATCTTTTTTCAAAATTTATCGACCATGTGTTTCCACATGCTCTCAAAATTTTGCAAAAAATCTCCTCAAAAAAACCTCTTTTTTTCATATAAAGCGAGTTGTGAAAGAGGTCTATTGAAGAATGGTAATGTCGTACCCTTGTTGCTCAAGAATTTTCCATGACTCATAGTGGCTTATGTATGTTTGAAAGGTCCTTACAAATCTTTCTGCATTAGGTTCCCCATTCTTTAAAGATGTATGCAAGGGAGTGTCCATAGGATTAGCATAGGTGAGGTATTTCTTTTGTGATCGAATAAACTCCTGATTTTGAAGATTCAGGTTGACCCATGCACCAACTACTTTGACAACAAGCTCTTTCGTCAGTTCAGTCCCTTCGGGTACAGTCAAAGAAATCTCTTTGAAATACTGACTTTTTGTAAATCCAGGCATCCCTAGCCGATCTGATTCAGGATAGGGTCCGTATGAAAGAACGCCATATTGTTCTAATAATGTTTGCGCAGATAAATGATGTGCAGTTGTAGTTTGGGACATAATTTTTTCCTTAATTTTAGGTTAATAAAGGAAAAAGTTGTACTGCTCCTGCTTTATAATTGTCAAGAAATGCCTTTGATGTCGTCTAAAAATCCTGGAAATTGCGAATGCTGTCCATCCACCCAATTCAGTGCTGCATTTAGATTCTCCAATTTATTGTTAAAATTTAAATTTGATAGATCAGGCGGGAATTGTGTCTAAAAATTGGGTTTTTGTGAGGGGCTTTTGAGGGTGGGAGAATTTTTGATACCCTTTTTTTCGGAGATCGGTTAAGATGGGCGATCTTAACTTATGTTTGTGAATTGGAGTAGACACAGATGGCATTAAAGATTCGCCTAAGACAACAGGGCCGAACCAACCGATTGACTTACCGCTTAGTTCTTGCGGACTCTCGCTTCCCACGTGATGGGAAGTATGTCGAGAATCTCGGGTACTATGATCCTCATATGGAAGGAGGAAAGGACTCAGAGATCCACGAAGAGCGGATCCAATACTGGATTGATCAAGGAGCAGAGATGACTGAGAAGGCTGAGGCCCTCATTGCAAGGAAAGCTCCCGGTGTGATGAAGAGTTTGAGAGAGCGCGTTTTAGCAAGGGTTAAAAAGCGTAGCGAGAAACGGAAGAGCGCTGCCAAGAAGAAATAATTCTCTTATGAGATGGGATATCTTATCTCTTTTCCCTGACTATTTTAAGGGTCCGTTTGATGTAAGTATGATCAAAAGAGCGCGGGAAAAGGGGCTCTTGGAGATTTGTCTCGTAGATATGCGAGACTTTGCTCTAGGGAGATATCAACAGATTGATGATCGTCCTTATGGGGGCGGGCCAGGAATGGTCCTTATGGCAGAGCCTGTCACGAGAGCGATCCGCAGTGTAAAAGATGAAACGTCCCATGTGGTTTATTTAACCCCTCAGGGAAAGCCGCTAACCGCACAGCGGTGCAGCGAGCTGGCACAAAAAGAGCATTTGATCGTTCTTTGTGGCCATTATGAGGGGATCGACGAGAGGGCACTCGAGCTTGAGGTCGATGAAGAGATCAGTATTGGAGACTATGTATTAACGAGTGGCTGTCCTGCTGCTATTGTCCTTGTGGATAGTGTGTCGAGGTTCGTTCCAGGAGTGATTGGAAATGAAGAGGCAGCAAGACAAGATTCGTTTGAAAATGGAATATTTGATGCGCCGGTGTTTACCCGGCCTCCTGTGTTTGAGGGAAAGGAAGTTCCCGAGGTCCTTATGAGTGGACACCATGCGGAAATTAACGCTTGGAGAGAGCAAATCGCGCAGGAAAAAACAGAGCGGGTAAGACCTGACCTGTATAGGTAAAATTGAGTAAAAGGAGTTAAAAATTCATGAGCCAAGATGCATTACTTGAAGAGATCGAAGCTGAGCAACTAAAAAAAGATATTCCCCACTTTAATGTTGGCGATACGATTAAAGTTCATATTCGAATTATTGAAGGGGAAAAAGAAAGAACCCAGGTTTTCACTGGAACGGTGATTGCAAAAAAAGGGTCTGGACTTTCTGAAACGTTTTCCATGTATCGGGTTGCTTACGGGACGCGAATGGAACGGGTCTTTGCCCTCCATAGCCCTCGTATTGCAAAGATTGAAGCGGTTCGTTCAGGTAAAGTGAGACGGGCAAAACTTTACTACCTACGCGGTGCAACCGGTAAGGCAGCAAAGGTTAAAGAGAAGATCGGTCTGAAAAAAGAAAAGATCGCTTCATTGATTCACGAAGATGCTCCTCCTGAAGATAGAGATATTGCCCTTGCCCCTTCTCAAGAAGAGGCTTTAAGAAATGAAGAAGAAATAAGCAAGCCTGAAGACGATAAGAAAGAGTCGTGAGCCAGACCTTTTTTGAAGAGAATGCCTATCATGAAGGGCGTCGACTCATTGCAGGTGTGGATGAAGCAGGGCGTGGCCCTTTAGCGGGCCCTGTTGTAGCTGCTGCTTGTATCCTTCCACGCGGAGTTCAAATAAAGGGAATTGATGATAGTAAAAAGCTAACTCCTGAGAAAAGGGCTGAGCTTTATGAGCTTTTAACGCATCATCCCGCTATCATCTTTGGGATAGGAATTGTTGAAAGTCCTCAGATTGACGAGATGAACATTTTAAGAGCCTCTCTTCATGCAATGGCACTTGCTGTTCAAAATCTTTCTAAAGAACCTGACTACCTTCTTATTGATGGAAATCACCTTCCTCCTACCCATATTGTCTCTAAAGCGGTGATTAAGGGGGATAGTCGGTCGATCAGTATCGGTGCGGCATCGATTATTGCTAAACATAGGCGTGATCTTTTGATGGTAGAGTATCATCAGAAATTCCCTCAGTATGGTTTTCATCAGCATAAGGGATATGGAACAAAGATGCATTTAGAGGCGCTGAAAATCCATGGTCCTTGCCCGATTCATCGGGTGAGTTTTGAGCCGGTTAGGTCCTTGACAACGGATCAGAAACGATTTATAAACGGATCTCTATCTGGAATGGAGCCTAGAGATGGCGCGTAGTATGACAGCTTATGGAAGGTCCCATGCTAAAACAAGTGCTGGGGTGTTTTTAATTGAGGTTCACTCTGTTAACCGAAAGAGCCTTGATATCAACGCAAATCTTCCGAAAGAGTTTCTTGCTTTAGATATGGATCTCCGCAGCCGCATCGCCACTGACGTGAAGCGAGGATATATAACAATTAGGATGACAAAAGAGACATCTAAATGCTCTTCTTTTGAGATTCCTTCGGCTGAGAGCTTGAAAGAGATTCATGGAGAGTGGGTCAAATGTGCACGAGAGCTTGGATATGATCCAAAAGAAGCGGTCTCTTTTTCGATGATGATGCAGTTCGCTTTAGGTTCAACCTCTCCCACTCCCTTTTTAGATGAAGAACTTAGAAAAGAGATTTTCAAAGGGTTTGAAAAGGCCCTTGAAGCTTTCATGGAGATGAAAGAGAGAGAAGGGAAAGCGTTGACAAACGATCTTCTTCCACGGCTCAAAGAAATTGAGGGGAATGTTAAGAAGGTAGGAGAGCTTGCTAAGCTTGCCCCTAAACGGTTTGAAGAGCGTCTCATAAAAAAATTAGAAGAGCTTGAGATCAATCATGATACCGATGAAGACCGTTTGGCGCGGGAGATTGTCCTCTTTGCAGATCGGATTGATATTACAGAAGAGGTCACTCGTTTGTCCTCTCATGTGAAGCAGTTTGAAGGGATTCTCCAAGAAGGGAAGAAAAGGGTAGGGCGAGAGCTTGATTTTCTCGCTCAAGAGATGAACCGTGAAATCAACACGATCGGAGCAAAATCGCAAGAACTTGAAATCACTCAAGTGATCTTGGCAGTGAAAAGTGAACTTGAAAAAATCAGGGAGCAGCTCGCGAATATCGAATGAAAGGAGGTCTCTTTATTGTCAGTGCACCGGCCGGAACAGGAAAAACAACTCTTGTTCAAATGCTTAAAAAGGAATTTCCTGATCGGATTATCCAGAGTATCTCGTGCACAACACGGAGGCCCCGAAAAGAGGAAATCGATGGGCGGGACTATGTGTTTCTGACCGAAGAGGCCTTTGAAGAAAGGGTAAAGCGAGGGGAATTTTTAGAGCATGCAACTGTCTTTGGAAACCGCTATGGAACTCTCAAAGAGATGGTAAAACATGCTCAAGAAAAAGGAAAAGATGTTGTCCTTGTTATCGATACCCAAGGAGCTCTTGCTCTTAAGAAAAAAGTTGAAGCCGTTTTCATTTTTATTGCTCCTCCCTCGATAGAGATTTTAGAAAAGCGACTTAAAGCTAGAAAAACAGAATCGCCTGAAACCTTAAAAAAGCGGCTCAAATGGGCCCAATATGAGATGGATCAGGCAAAACAGTATGATTACACGATTATTAATGACGATCTTGAAGAGGCTTTCGAGGAGCTGAAAAGGATTGTTATTGCAGAAAACCACCCTAGGAGAAACCATGGCAAATGATGAACTTACAAAAGAGAGTTATACTTCTCTATTTGATGATAACTTTGAACTCACTCACTACGCAATTAATGTTGCGCAAAAGCAGATTCAAGGAGGAAATGAAGACCTCAACATCACACAACTTTTAAAAGAGATCCGAAGAAACTTTCCAAAAAAGCAAGGGTAAATGAAAAAAGTTCTGATTACAGCGGCCCTTCCTTATGCTAATGGACCTCTCCATTTTGGCCATATTGCAGGAGCTTATCTCCCTGCGGATTGCTACGCCCGTTTTCAGAGACTTTTAGGAAGTGATGTTCTTTATATTTGTGGTTCTGATGAACACGGAGTGGCGATTACCCTCAGTGCAGAAATGGCAGGAAAATCTCCTCAGGAGCATGTCGATCACTTCCATCAAGTCCTTTCTCATTTTTTTGGGAAGATGAATATTATTTTCGACCACTATTCCAGAACGACATGGGAAGGACATGTGGAGCCGACACAAACCTATTTTAAGCAGCTCCTTAAAAATGGATACATTGAAGAGAAGGTTACTGAAGAGCTCTACTCGGAAAAAGATGGGCGTTTTTTAGCCGATCGTTATGTTCTCGGAATATGTCCTAAATGTGGTTTTGAAGAGGCGCGTGGTGATGAGTGTCCAAAATGCGCCGGAAGTTTTGAAGCAACTGACCTTAAAAATCCCCGTTCAAAACTCACAGGAGCTCCCCTTATCCTGAAAGAGACAAAACATTGGTTTCTCCGCTTCGATAAGTTTAAAGAGGAACTTTCAACTTGGATCAAGAAAAAACATTGGAAATCCAATGTGACGAACTTTGCACAAAATTATATCGATGACCTTAAGCCGCGCGCGATTACTCGGGATTCCGATTGGGGGATTCCTGTTCCCCTTGAAGGAACTGAAGGAAAGGTTTTCTATGTCTGGTTTGATGCCCCTATTGGTTATATCTCTGCGACAAAAGAGTGGGCCCTGAAAAAAGGAGAGCCCGACGCGTGGAAAAAGTATTGGTGCGATGAAAAAACAAAACTCGTCAACTTTGTTGGGAAAGATAACATTCCTTTCCATGCCATCTTTTTCCCTGCAATGACGATGGGGCAAGATGAGCCCTATAAAATAGTCGATGAGCTTCCAGCAAACGAGTTTTACAATTTGGAAGGGAAGCAATTTAGCAAATCTTCCGGCTGGTATATCGATCTTGACCGTTTCTTCCAAAACTTTACCGCTGACCAAATCCGCTATACAATTGCAGCCAATGCTCCTGAAACGCAAGATAGTGAGTTTTCCTGGAAAGACTTTCAGATGCGGTGCAATAGTGAACTCTTAGGGAAATATGGGAACCTCGTGAATCGGGTCCTAGTCTTTACCCAAAACAAGCTCAGTGGAGTGATGCCTTCCTATGGCGCTCTCAAGCTTATTGATGAAGCCTTCCTTGAAAAGGTGGAAGAGTTGACAAAAGAGATCCATCAGGCCTATTCCCATTTCCATTTGCGCAAGGCAAGTCAACTTATGATGGAGCTTGCCCAAGAGGGAAATGTTTACTTTGATGCAAAAAAACCATGGAAAGATGAAGAGGGGAGAGAAACGACGATTGCGTGCTCTCTTCGCGCCTTAAATGCCCTTGCCCTTATCTCTTTCCCGATCATTCCTGAAACGGCTGAGAAAGTGTGGAAATTCCTCGGCCATGAAACCAGCCTAAAGGATCAAACCTGGGAAGCCGTCTTAGAGAGGGGAATTCCTCCCTATCGCACCCTCCCTAAACCCGAAGTCCTTTTTTCAAAAGTGGAGGATGACGTGATCGAAAACGAACTCGAAGCTTTAAAGAAAAGGGGCTCTTCTAAAGAGCCCCATAGCATCGCTTAATGGTGTGTTAAAGCTATGAAGGAGTTGAGCACCTTCTGGAACCGTGTTTTCCGTCTAAATTTATGTAAGATCTTGCTTATGAGCTTCTTATATTTTTTTCTCATGGGTCCCATCCTATTTTTAGGGTTGATTTTTCTTTCTCTCTACTATCCCTACCTAGATGTTATCAAAAAATCTTATTAAAATCAACGAGAAAGGAAGTGCTTGAGGCCAGTGTGGCGGGTTTTGACGTTGTCGGTTTTAACGGCAATTGCCAGGGCTTTTTTGGTGCCAAGGAGGATGACAAGCTTTTTCCCACGGGTGATTCCGGTGTAAAGGAGGTTACGGAAAAGGAGCTTAAAGTGGGAGGTATGGATAGGGATGATCACGCAGGGACATTCTGATCCCTGATATTTGTGAATTGAAACAGCATAGGCGAGCATCAGCTCATCGATATCTGAAAATTCATAGGTCACCTCTTTGCCATCGAAGGAGACCGTGAGTTCTTGGCTTTCTAAGTCGATTGCAGAAATCCGTCCGACATCTCCATTATAGACCTTTTTATCGTAATTATTCCGGATTTGCATCACTTTATCGTGAAGGTGAAAATGGCGTCCCATCCGCTCTAGAGCAAGATTTTGAGGATTGAGGCGCTGTTGCAATGCATGATTGATATTATCGGTCCCAATAATTCCCTTTTTCATCGGTGAAAGGACTTGAATATCATCAATGCGATCGAAGGAAAATTTTTCAGGGATATGTTTTTCAATGAGATTGACAATTTTTGCTAGAATTTCATCAGGGGACTCAACGTCGAAGAAGACAAAGTCACTCCCTTGTTCATGTTCTGTTTCTGGAAAGTAGCCTCCATTTATTCTGTGGGCATTGGCGACAATGCGGGACCCTTTTCCCTGACGGAAGATCCATTTTAGGCGCGTGACGGGGAGCGTTTCTGATTCGATCATATCTTTTAAAACGTTTCCTGCTCCCACGCTAGGGAGTTGATCGATATCTCCAATAAAGATCACCCGTGTATCATCGGGAATAGCTTTTAGAAGATGGTACATGAGCTGTGTATCGATCATACTGGCTTCATCAATGATGAGAAGGCGAACGGCAAGGGGATTCTCTCGGTTCCGTTTGAATCCCCCTTCATTGAAATCAAATTCAAGTAAACTATGGATGGTGAACGCTTTTTTTCCTGTGATTTCTGTCATCCGTTTAGCGGCCCGTCCAGTGGGCGCTGCGAGGGTGATTTTATCGGTCACACGTGATGTAATTGAAAGGATAGCGCGGGTAATCGTACTCTTTCCTGTTCCAGGACCACCAGTGATAATATGAATCTTTTCTTCGAGACTTTTTTGAATCGCTACTTTTTGTTCTTTGGCAAAGCGGATATGGTGCTTTTCCTCTGCCCATTCAAGTGCTTTTTCAAGGATGATGGGACGGATGTTGCAAGGGGCTCTCTGGATCCGTTTGAGCTCACGTGCAATCCCCCATTCGGCATTATAGAGAGGGCGGACCCATAGATGAGAAATCCCTTCTAAATTTTCCACCATGATATGCCCCTCAAGCTCAAGGGCAGCCATCTGTTCACCAATCAACTTGCCATCAATTCCTAAGATCTCTTCAGCAGCGGGGATAAACCCTTCTTTGGGATAACAGACATGGCCATCATTGCTCAGCTCCCAAAGAACATGTTCGATCCCTGCTTTAATACGGAGAGGGGAGTCTTTAGCAATCCCTAGGTTTTGGGCGAGTTCATCAGCTGACTTAAACCCAATTCCAAAGATTTCCTTAGCGAGGGCATAAGGATTTTCCTTCACCTTATCGATACTCTCTTCACCGTAGCGGCGAAAAATCTTTTGGGCAAGGGAAGGACGAACCTGATGGGCTTGCAAAAAGATCATCACACTTCGAATTCCTTTTTGTTCACTCCAACAATCTTTAATCTTTTGAGCCCGCTTAGCACCGAGGCCTGGAACTTCGGTCAGTCTGTGGGGCGATTTATCGATCACCTCAAGGGTTTTCACCCCAAATTCTTTAACGATCCGTTCGGCATAAACAGGGCCAATCCCTTTCACCATCCCTGATTCTAAGTACCGTTGAATTCCCAAAAGATCAACAGGAGCAGTCAGTTCATAACTTTGAATCTCAAACTGCCGCCCATGGCGTGGGTGGTGTTTCCATATCCCCTTGCAATGGAGGGTTTCTCCTGGATTGACCCCCGGGAGCGCTCCCACCACAGTGATAGGGTCCTGTTGCCGCGGCATCTTGAGCCGTGCTACAGTAAACCCTGTCTCCTCACTTGAAAAAATAATATGGTCGATAAATCCACTGAGCTGATCCATAGCAAATAATCTTAGCTCATCTCAGAATAAACTCAAAATTTTTTCATCAAATATATCTTGCTGTAAATAAATAAGATAAATAAATTTACGATCTGAAACTAAATATATGCAAAATCATGCAAAAATCAAGAGAGTTGGATCCGGCCAAGGGGTTGGATCCTCACTTCGGGGACAATTTCTTGATAGGAGACAACGGGAAGCTCAGGGAAGTCTCCTTCGATAAGTTTACGGGTAAAGCGGCGGACATCGATCGCTGTCAGAAGAACGGGAGGTTGACCACCCGGAGGGGTGGGGACGATGACTCCCCGCATCGCATGAAGGATGAGCTGCACCGAATCGGGATCAAGGGCAAGATAAGACCCCGCAGAGGTTTGTTTAATCGCGCCGCGGATCATATCTTCAATCTCGGGATCGAGAAGGTAAACGGATAGGACGGTTTGTCCTAGAGAGTACTTGTAACTGATATAACGCTTAAGGGAGGAGCGAACATATTCTGTGAGGAGGACAGTATCTTTTTCGGTTTGTGCCCATTCACTTAGTGATTCCATAATCGTTCGAAGATCTTTGATCGAAACTTGTTCTTGTACAAGGCGGCGGAAAATTTCTGTGAGCTTTTGGAGAGGAACAAGTCTTGTAACCTCTTTGACGAGATCTGGATATGATTTTTCGATAAACTCGAGAATAGCGCGCATTTCTTGGATTCCAATAAACTCTGCGGCATATTGTTTATAAAATTGTGAGAGATGAAGGATCATCACATCGAGAGGTTTCCAGTACTTGATTCCTCCTTTTTTGAGGACTTCGACATACCGATTTTCAACCCAAAGAGCTGCACTCCCAATGGTATTTTTAGAAGTTGTGAAGGGGAGGTTATAGCGTCTTAAGGTTTGTTCTGACTCATTTGTAAGAACAGAGTTTTCAATCACTCGCCCTCGAACAATAGGGACTTCATTGAGAAAAATCGAGTATTCATTTGAATCGAGGATTGTTGAATCGGTCCTTACATGGATGCCGGGGAAGCGGATCCCTAAGTCTTGGTAGAGTGCATGGCGCATTTTGGGAACCATGTCGTCAATAAAGTTTGTACTCCCTTTTTCTTTTTTAATAAGAGCGGAGAGACTTTTCCCTGTTTCTAAAATAACAGGGAGTGTCAGTGCATAATCATCGAGCCCTCCGCTGACGACGGTATGTCCATCAACGTCGGTTTCAACCGCTCCATGCCCCATTCCTCCTGCTGCAGCTTGGGCTGCCCGTTTTTTATTCTTGAAATGATTCCGAATTCCAGTGGCTCCAAAAGCAATCGTTAGGAGGATAAAGATCCAGGTTGGGAATCCTTTAAGCCATGACATTCCAAAGGTGACACAGGATGCAAGAATGAGTCCTTTGGAATGGGAAAAGATCTGCGAGGAAATATCTTTTCCAAGGTTGGTGTTTTTCTTTTCACTTGAAACGCGTGTTGTGACAATACCCGCTGTTAAGGAGATCATGAGTGAGGGGATTTGTGTGACAAGTCCTTCTCCAATCGATAAGAGGGAGTAAACTCTTGCAGATTGAAGGGCGCTCATATTATGAATCATCATCCCAATGACAAGTCCCCCAACGATGTTGATCACCGCAATAACGATTCCGGCAATGACGTCTCCTTTGACGAACTTCATCGCTCCATCCATTGCACCATAGAGCTGTGATTCTTTTTGTAGGGCAAGACGGAGTTCGCGCGCCTGGGTTGCATCGATTGTTCCGCTTCGGAGGTCAGCATCGATACTCATTTGTTTCCCGGGCATTGCATCTAAGGTAAAACGGGCAGCAACTTCGGCGACACGCTCAGCACCTTTTGTTACAACGATGAACTGAACGATGGTAATAATTAAGAAGACAATTCCCCCGACGATGAAGTTTCCGCCAACGACGAAATTCCCAAAGGCATAGATGATATGCCCTCCATCAGCATGAAGGAGAATTTGCCGTGTTGCAGCAATTTCAATCCCTAATCGAAAGAGTGTAGTTACAAGAAGAATGGAAGGGAAGATAGAGAGGTGAACTGCTTTCTGGATATATAAAGCTACCATCAAAAGGCAGATCGATACACTCATGTTTACGGCAATCATCATATCGATGACTGTCGGCGGAACAGGGATAATGATCATCCCTATAATAGTGATAACGAAAGCAGCAAGGATAATGTCGCTTGATTGGCTTAGGAGGTTTAAAAATCTTGAGCTTCCAAAATAGCCGCTAACATTTTTCATTATTTAAATAGCTCTACGTTATATTCAGGTTCTGCTGTCGCTTGAAGGGTATCAAGCCACTTCAAGACCTCTGCAATGGCTTCATAGGTCTCTTCAGGTATATATTGCCCCTCTTTCCCTTTATTGTACAGCTCTTGTGCTAATGCCACATTTCGCATGATAGGGACATTGTTTTCTTGTGCGACTTTTACAATGTTTTCTGCAGAGACACCCCGTCCCATGACTAAGATAAAGGGAGCGGGATCATCATCAGGCTCATAACGAAGAGCAACGGCAATATGGATGGGGTTGGTAATCACAGCGCGCGCTTTTCTTGCAGCTCTTGGGCTTTCTTGGTAGGCGATCTCTTGTGCGACTTGTCTCCGTTTCCCCTTTATCTCTGGGTTTCCTTCGGTGTCTTTGTATTCTTGCTTCACCTCAAATTTTTCCATTTTCATCTCTTTTGCGAAGTTCTTCTTTTGGAAAACAAGGTCAAAAATGGCAATGGCAAGGAAGAAAACACCTACACGAAAGGCCACTTTAATGAGAAATTCACTGAAAACAATTGCAGCGCCTAAAACAGGCATTGCTGCAGTCGCAACGATTTGGGGGAGGCTATTATAAACAACGGAATAGATAAGGAGAACAGCACCCGTAATCTTGAGGATTGATTTAATGAGTTCGATAAAGGTTTTTAGTTTGAAAATTCCTTTCAAGTTTGTAACGGGATTAAGCTTTTTGATGTCGGGCTTCATGGCTTGCATTGAGAAGAGGGGACCAATGATTAAGAAATTGACGAGAATCCCAATCAAAGAGATCAAAATCATAAAGGGCATCGATGTATTGAAAATAACCTGAAACGCCGCCTTGATAAACATAGGAATGAAGGTGACGATTTGGGCTCCTTCTTTAACGCCGTTGAAGGATTGAATCATGAATCCCGCTAAATTTTTAAAGAAATAGCCAGAGGTAGCAACGATCAATGCAAATGATGTTGCAAAGGTAAATGCTGCAGGAAAGTCTTTAGATTTGGCAACTTGTCCCTTCTTTCGCGCATCGCGGATTTTCTTGGGTGTTGCCTTTTCGGTTTTTTCAGCCATTGAATCTTACTTTGATAAAAAATCAAGCATAGAATATTGGCAATAATTATGAAAGTCCTATACTTCTTCCAGTTCAACCTTTGTAACCTGAGTTTTGAGTTTATTAGTTGTGAAAGAAGAGGATGACGTCGCCGTCTTGGACGATATAGTCTTTTCCTTCTGAGCGGGCTTTGCCAGCTTCTTTAGCGCCGACCCGTCCTTTGCACTGGACCATGTCGTTAAAGGTAACGACTTCCGCGCGGATAAATCCTTTTTGGAGATCGGAATGGATTTTGCCCGCGGCTTCAGGTGCGGTGGCACCGGCAGGAATCGTCCAGGCGCGGGTTTCTTGTTCACCGGTTGTAAGGAAGGTGATCAGGTTGAGGGTTTGGAAAGAGGCTTTGATGAGGCGGTCGAGACCGGGTTCGTTTAGCCCAAGGGTTTCGAGATACTCTTTTGCCTCTTCTTCGGAAAGTTGAGCAAGCTCTTCTTCGAGTTTTGCACAGAAGGGGATCACTTCGCTCTTTTCTTTTTTTGCATAGTCTTGTACAGCTTTAAGGTGGGGATTATCGAGAGAAAGAATATCTTGTTCGGAAACATTAGCGGCGTAGATGACTTTCTTTGCTGTGATAAAATGGTAAGGTTTGAGAACTTCTTTTTCGTCCTCTGAAAGGGTGAGGGAGCGGACAGGGCGACTTTCATTGAGGTGGGCGAGGACTTTTTTGAGGGCATTGAGTGTTGGGATGAACTCTTTATTTCCTTTGGCTTGCCGCTCAATTTTTTGGAGGCTGTTGTCAGTCATTTGAAGATCAGCAAGGATGAGCTCAAGGTTGATCACTTCGATATCGTCAATGGGGTCAACTTTCCCTTCGACATGGATCACTTCATCACTTTCAAAGCATCGGACGACATGGACAATGGCGTCGGTTTCACGGATGTTAGCAAGGAATTTGTTCCCAAGCCCTTCTCCTGTGGAGGCTCCTTTGACAAGGCCTGCAATATCGACAAAGGTGATTGTTGCAGGGATGAGTTTATGACTTTTGGAGATTTGGGAGAGGGTTTCTAAGCGGGGATCGGGAACATCAACGATTCCGACATTGGGCTCAATCGTGCAAAAGGGAAAGTTAGCAGCCCCTGCTTGGATTTTTTTCAGAAGGGCGTTAAAGAGGGTTGATTTACCTACATTAGGAAGGCCAACAATACCGCAAGAAAGGGTTTTACTCATGAGCAGAAAAATTCGGGTTTGAAGGATTGTAGTTGTAGTAATTTTGCTTTTGAAGAGAAGGGTGGTTTATCGAGCTCGTCATGCAGGTAGGAGACAAAGGTGATTTCGATTTCATGGGCTGAAGGGAGCTCTTTTTCAAAGATGAGGGTGAGGGAAAGCTCGGTTTCTTTATTAATGTTTTGCGATCCTTGATAAAAGGCGATAGCTGAGACTTTTTTTTCAGCTGTTTCTAAATCGACAGCATAAACAGCAGAGGGGAGAAGGGCGAGCTTTTCAGCACCTGTGACCCATTTGTATTGGACTTCATCCTCACGAATGACATTTAAAGGATCAAAGGGGAGGCGCAGGGCGTAGGGGCGTCCGAGCATTTTTTTAACTTTTTTGAGGTCTCCATTTTCTAAGTAGGAGCGGATGATTCCACTAGAAATGGTCTCTTTATGATAGGTTTCTTTGCTGAGGTAGGTCACGTGGAAAAGGTCTAAAGCTTTGAGCTCTTTGGGGCCTCCACCGCGCTCTTTTCCAAAGCGGGCGTCATCTCCCACAATGAGATGGTTAAAAGGGAGGGCCTCATGGAGTTTTTTAAAAAATTCTTCATAGGTTTGGTTTGCAAAGGCTCCATCAAAGGGGAGGGCAATCACAAGATCTATTCCTTCTTCTTCAAGGAGGGCAAGGCGTTGCGTAAAAGGGATAATAAAGGGGACAGGACGGCTTGGATTTAAATAGGTCGAAGGGTGATTGGTAAAGGTTAAGAGAACTCGCTTTCCCCCTTTTTTTGTCTCTTTATGGAGCTCATTCAAAATAGCTTGATGCCCAAGATGGATCCCATCGAAGACACCGATTGTTAGGACAATGGGACCTTCTATTTTAGGGATATCAACTATTGATTTTACAACTTTCATACCGTCTTCCTCAAATAGGGGATATAGGAGAAGGATGGGTCAGAAAGGGATTTTGCGTCAATGCAATCTTTCAGGTGGAAAGTGCCGCTTTGTGTTCGTGTAAGAGAAATTAAATGGCCATAGGAACCAAGTTTTTTTCCTATCTCACTCGCAATAGAGCGGATATAGGTCCCTTTTGAGCAGGCAACTTTTATTTTGAGATTTGGATAGGTATAGTCTAAAATTTCTGTTTCAACATGAACTTTAACAGGTTTTCTCTCGATTTCAATTCCTTTCCGGGCTAAGAGGTAGAGCTTTTGTCCATTTATTTTTTTAGCAGAGAACATCGGAGGAACTTGGTCAATGGTTCCTTGAAACTCTTGGACTATAGCCTCAATTTCAGAAAGAAGGGGGATTTTGTCGCTAGTCTGGGTGATTTCCCCATCACAGTCAAAGGTATTAGTCTCTTGCCCCAGTCTAATTGTTGCTTCATAGGCTTTATGGTCGTTAAGAAATTTATCGGAAATCTTTGTATAGGGACGGCCAATGAGCATCACCATTACCCCAGTGGCAAAGGGGTCAAGAATTCCTGCATGCCCAATTTTTTGGATTCCAGAGAGTTTTCGGAGAACTTTGACGAGATAAAAGGCAGTTTTGCCTCTTTCTTTATCGACAAGGAGAATCCCTTCGGCTTTACTCATTCTTTTTTGCGAGACTCCTTCTCTGCATGAATTTTCTTCAACAGAGAATCGATTTTCATTTGCTTGTCAACAGAGGTGTCTAAACGGAAGGTAAGAGTAGGGAAGTGGCGCATTGTAACTTTTTTTGAGGCATGAACCCCAATAAATCCTGCAGCAGATTCTAAGGCCTCGATCGTTTCTTTTCGCTCTTTTTCAGTTCCAATAACGCTGATAAAAACTTTTGCATGATGGAGATCTTTAGAAATATCCACCTCGGTCACTGCGATAAATTCGGCAACTTGAGGATTACGTACATCTAAACGAATGACTTCACTAATCACCTCTTTGAGAAGAGAGTTAAGACGCTCCGTACGTTTGGTCATAGATCCTGCGCAATATAGGTGATTTCGAATCCCTTAATGAGATCCCCTTCTTGATAATCATTGAATTTGCTGACCAGAATTCCACATTCGAGTCCTTTATTGACCTCTTTGACATCTTCTTTGACCCGCTTAAGGGAAGCAATCCCTCCTTCGTGGATGATGGCGCCATCGCGGATAATTTTTACATGATAATCACGCTTGATGGTTCCATCAGTCATGAGGCATCCTGCAATCGACCCTAATTGAGAGGATTTGAAGACTTGCCTTACTTCAGCTGTTCCTTTTTCGGTCTCTTGTCGCACTTTATCAAGAGAATTTAGCATCAGTTCTTTTACATCATCGATAATTTGATAGATGATGTCTCGTCTTTTAATGATTATTTTCTTTTGCCTAATAAGATTTTCAGCGTGAGACTCGACTTGTGTATGGAAGCCAAGGATTACAGCATTTGAGATGGCAGCAAGTTCTACATCAGACTCGGAAATTTCTCCAACCCCTTCACTAATGAAGTTGAGTTCTACTTTTTTCGATTTGATAGCAAGAAGAGAGTTTTTAATGGCTTCGACAGATCCTTGAACGTCAGCACGGAGAATAAGGGGAACAACTTTTTTCACCTCAAGTTCTTGGTGGCGTGTCATGTAACTTTCGAGTTCACCTCTTCCTCTTTGAAGGCGTTTGTGCCTTTCTCCAGAAGCCCGTTCTTCAGCAAGTTTTCGTGCTTCTTTTTCGCTATCAACAACGATGAAGTCACACCCTGCTGTTGGGACCCCTGAGAGACCCGTCATTTTTACAGGTGTAGCTGGACCTGCTTGACTGATACTTTTCCCATGCTCATCGTGCATTGTTTTGACACGTGCATAGAGATCTTCAAAGACTAAAGCATCACCTAGCTTTAATGTTCCATTCTGGACAAGAACTGTTGCGACAGCACCAAATCCTTTGTGCATTTGGGATTCAATCACAGAACCACGTGCACGAGCATTTGGATTTGCTTTGAGTTCGAGAATTTCAGACTGTAGAGCAAGCATCTCTAAAAGGGTAGAGATTCCTTCTCCTGATTGAGCTGAGCAGTTTACAGTAATGACTGTTCCTCCCCATGCTTCGGGAAGAAGTTCACGATCAGCAAGCGCGCGGTAGATCTTGTCTTGATCAAAACCCTCTTTATCACATTTATTGATGGCAACGACCATAGGAGAGCCTGCTTCTTTTGCAAGACGAATCGCTTCATCGGTTTGAGGCATGATCCCTTCATCTCCTGCAATAACAAGGACAATGACATCTGTTACTGCTGTTCCCCTTTGGCGCATGAGTGTAAAGGCTTCATGGCCGGGAGTATCTAAAATTGTAATATCTCCATGTTCACGGTGACATTTGAAAGCTCCGATATGCTGGGTGATAGCACCTGCTTCTCCTCCCGCAATGTTACTTTTTCGGATAGCATCGATGAGGCTGGTCTTTCCATGGTCGACATGTCCCATAAAGGCTACAACAGGGGCCCTTGTTTCAAGTTCTTTGGGGTCAGACTGGCTGATTTCTTCTTGGATACTTGCGCCTGTTATACGAAGACGCTCTTCTTCTGAGGTATCAATTGTAATTTCACATCCAAATTCATGGCCGAGAAGTTGCACCGTTGTTTCGTCTTCAAGGTAGTCATTAATTGTGATTGCAACCCCTTGCATGAAAAGCTTGGAAATCAAATCTGAAGCCTTAAGCTTCATATTATGGGCTAAATCTTTAACGGAGATGGGGAGGCGAACAGAAAGCTCTTTTGGGCGTATGATTTCTGATTCGTCTCGTTTGGGTCTAAATCGACGGGGGCGACGACGCAGTGCCCGTTCTTCACCAACACGAAGACCCTGACGATCTCTTGCATCGAAGCGCGATTCTTCCTTTCGCTGAAGATCTTTTGGATTTCTTCCAAAACTTGCTTTAAACCCTTTTTCCTCTTGAAAATCAGGCTCTGATTTTTCTTTGTGACGTTTTTTGAGAACCCCTAAAGATTGAGATTCTTCTTCCTTAGTCTCTTTTTTAGGTTCCATGGTCTTTGACTTAGGGACAGGTTCTTTTTCAACTTTTTTTGGAGCTGCTCTTTTAACAACAAGTTTTCGTGGAGTCTCTTGTATTTCTGGGGCGCTTTTGTTTGGAGGAGGGGGGGGCGGCAGTTCTTTTTCGATTTTTTGAGGGGGAGGGGTCTCTTTAAGGGCTGCCTTTTTTTGGGCAGGAACCTCTTTTGGCTTTTCTGGAGCTTTTTTCTTAGAGGCTTTCTTTTCTTCCGTTTCCTCTTTCTTTGCTTTGCTTAACTTAATCGCTTCAGCAAGCTGAGCATTTTTAACTTTTAATTTTAAGCTTTTTGCCAAAATTTTATGTCCTTATTTTTCGCAGCTTCTCTATGAGTTCGTCTGCCATTTCCACGCTAATTCCCGTCTCTTTGGAGAGTTCTTTGGACGATTTATTTAGAATTTTACGTGGTGTATCGAATCCTGCTTCTTTAAGGGAGTCGATCACAAATTGGTTCATTCCCTCGATAGTATTGATTTCGACATCGAGTTCTGGGCTTTCTTCGAGTTGGATCTGCTTTCTCCCAAAGTTTAGCTCTGTTTGGTATTCGCTCATCTTTTTTACGTTAAGCTCAGCGCCAATCAGCTCTGCATTAAGACGAGCATTCATCCCACGCTTTCCAATAACGATTGGATAGTCTTCGTCTTCTACGACGAGATGGATGGTATTTGTCTCTCGATCAAAGTTGAGCTTTTTTGGCTCGACCGGATGGAGGAGAGCATAGAGAAGTTGAACGATATCTGCAGTATAAATCACGATATCGATTTTTTCATTATTAAGCTCTCGAATGATATTCTTGACACGTGTTCCACGCACGCCTACGCATGCTCCCAGTGGATCAACCTTCGGATCGTTTGAATAGACAGCAATCTTTGTTCGATAACCTGCTTCACGAACAATCTTTTTGATACCAATCGTTTCATCGCTTAGTTCAGGGACCTCTTGAAGGAAAAGCTCTTCTACCATTTCAGGATGGCTTCTGCTTAAAACCACTTCAGCTCCTCCGTTTTCGGTGTCCCGTACTTCCCAAATAAGGGCCTGAATTCGGTCTCCCACATGATATTTTTCAGTTTTCGGGTAGAAACGTTCAGGAAGGATTGCTTCAACTTTCCCTAAATCGACAATGAGCGTGGCCCCTTTGATCACACGTTTTACTGTTCCTGAAATGATCTCATGGAGACGGTGACGGTACTCCTCATAGATGACATCTCGTTCCGCACTCCGGAGCTTTTGAGAAATGACTTGGCGCGCAGTTTGCGCAGCAATACGTCCTAGATCAACCGGAGGGACGGGAACTTGAATAAAGTCTCCCATTTCGCAATTGGGATCAAGCTCTCTTGCTTCTTCAAAAAGGATCTCTTCTTCGGGGTATTCGATATGATCAACGACTTCTTTTTCTGCAGTCACATCGATCGTTCCACTTTTAGGATCGACTGTTACGGAAACAAGAGCAATACCTTTGAGACTTTTCCGTGCAGCTACCTGGAGAGATTCTTCGATCGCATTAATAATCGTTTCTCGTTTAATCCCTTTTTCTCTTTCAAGGTATTCAAAAATTGCGATTAGATCTTTATTCATACTTTATTCTTAAATGGTTAATGTTTATTCTTTCTCTTTCTGAGAAACAATGATGTCATCACGGTTTTCTTGGTTCTTCTCAACTAAGTAGTCCTTAATAGAGAGAGAAATCTTTTTATGTTCAGGGTCAAGCTTGATCACTTTTGCAATGACTTCATCATCAACAGCAACGATCTCTTCAACTTTTCCAAAGGCTTGGTCAGAAAGTTCTGTGACGTGTACTAGACCTTCAATCCCATTTTCGAGTTCAATAAAAGCCCCAAATGCGGTGATTTTTGTCACAACTCCTTTTACGACTGTTCCGATAGGAAGAGTTTTTTCAATGGATTCCCATGGGTTGTTATCGAGTTGTTTGACTCCAAGAGTAATTTTCTTACTTTCTTGATCAACAGAAAGGACAACAGCTTCAACAGTGTCCCCTTTCTTTAAGACTTCGGAAGGGTGGGAAACTTTTTTAATCCAGCTGAGGTCTGAAATATGGATTAACCCATCGATCCCTGGCTCAAGTTCTACGAAGGCGCCATAGTTAGTGAGGTTGCGGATTTCTGCTTTAACTGTACTTCCGACAGGATATTTTGCATCCACATCTTCCCAGGGATTTTTTTCTGTTTGCTTAATCCCAAGAGAGATTTTTCCTTCTTCTTTTTGAATGGAAAGGACAATGGCTTGAAGTTCATCCCCTTTGCTCACGATTTCGCTAGGGTCGGTTACGTTTTTAACCCATGACATTTCAGAGACATGAATTAGCCCCTCAATACCAGGTTCAATTTCAATAAAGGCTCCATAAGGAACGAGGTTAACGATCTTTCCACTCACTTTGGTTCCTGGAGGATAGCGATCTTCGATCTCTTCCCAAGGATTGGTCTCTTTTTGTTTTAGACCAAGGGCTACACGACCTTTGTCGCGGTCGATATGAAGGATGATGACTTCAAGTTCATCATTAAGCTGAACCATTTCTGATGGATGCTTGATCCTCTTCCATGTCATGTCGGTGATATGAAGGAGGCCATCGATTCCATTAAGGTCGAGGAAGACTCCGAAATCGGTGATGTTTTTAACGATCCCTTTTCGGACTTCTCCTTCTTGAATATTTTCGAGAAGTTCCGCTTTTTTCGAACTTCTTTCTTCTTCTAGAAGTTCGCGGCGAGAGACAACGATATTCTTTCTTTCGATATTAATTTTAAGAATCTTGAAATCATAGGTGTTATCAACATACTCATCGAGATTTTTAATCCGTTTATTATCGATTTGCGAGCCGGGAAGAAAGGCTTCCATCCCGATATCAACCATGAGGCCACCCTTAACTTTACGGAGGACTTTTCCTTCGACAATGGAACCCTCTTCGCAATGCTCGATAATGTGTTCCCACTGTCTTTGGCGACGTGCTTTTTCTCTAGAAAGGACAATCTGTCCATCTTCACCCTCTGCTCGATCTAGGTAAACTTCGATATCCATGCCAAGCTGGAGTTCTTTGAGATTGGTGAATTCATTTACAGGAATAAGTCCTTCTGATTTGAGTCCAACATCAACAACGACAAAATCGGGGGTGAGTTCAACAATCGTTCCCTTAAGAATTTGCCCTACTTCCATTGAAGAGATGGTCCCTTCTTCTTTGGTGTCTTCTTTATTGTTTAAAAGCTTATGAAAAAGCTTCGCATCTTCGTCCTGGAAATCGACATCATCGATGATTTTGCTTTCATTCCAGTCGTACTCTAGTTCTTTTGACATTTGTAGGGTTTCTCCGTGGGTTTATAATGTTTCTCACATCCTACCAAATCATTTCATGGCAGGAGCGACCTGACTAAGGAAGTAGAGTAACAAATAATTCCTAATAAAAGCAACCCCATTATATCAAGAGCATTTCTCGATGAGTCGATTTCCCTGAGGGAAATGACTCATTGAAAAAAGAATTTACCCCACAATCTCCTAGAGAACAGACTTGCTTAAGGAGATAAAAGTCCGAAAACTCACCCC
>Ga0075163_10001858_pt1 | contig 28544 bp, 30 predicted proteins | sample JI1023141ADNA_FD_71478 | JGI IMG/M metagenome (GOLD analysis project Ga0075163, IMG submission 71478) | Wastewater effluent complex algal communities from Wisconsin, to seasonally profile nutrient transformation and Carbon sequestration -... | ecosystem: Engineered > WWTP > Effluent > Algae...
GGCGCGGCCCGCCGGGCGCGGGGCCCGGGCGGCGTGGCTCGTCGCGGCGCGGCCCGCCGGGGTGCGGCCCAGGGCGGCGCGCTTCGTCGCGCGGCCCGCCAGGGTGCGGCCCGGGGCGGCGCGCTTCGTCGCGGGGCCCGCCGGGTCCGGGGTGGCGCGGGTGGTGGCGCGGCGGCGGCGCCGGGCGCGGCGGCGGCGGCACGAAGTCGGGCGTCAGGTAGCGGCCGACGTAGGCCCGCCAGATCGCGCCGGCGTCGGCGGCGCGGATCGCCAGCGCCGGATCGGCGGCGGCGCAGTAGCGCAGCACGTTGTCGAAGTCGCGCTGGAAGAAGTGCTGCGCGCGCGACGCGTGGGCCGCCGACAGCGCCTGCGGGAAGTCGATGATCGTCGGGCCGGCGGCGCCGGCGAGGATGTTGTACGGCGACAGATCGCCGTGGATCAGATCGCAGCACAGCATCGTGATCATCTGGCCGCGCAGATCGGCGAACACCCGGCCCGCGGCCTGCGGATCGAGCGCGACGTCGATCAGCCGCCGCGCCGGCTCGCCGTCGGGGCCGCGCACCAGCTCCATCAGCAGCACGCCCTCGTAGAACATCACCGGGCGCGGCACCCGCACGCCGTGGGCGGCCAGCTTGCCCAGCACCGTGGCCTCGGCCGCCTTCCACGCCTGCTCGGCGGCGTCGCGGCCGAACGCGCCGCCGCGATCGATCGCGCGCTGGGTGCGGGTGTTGCGGGTCTTGCGCCCCTCGGTGTACTCGGCGTTGTTCTTGAAGCTGCGGGTCGCGCGATCCTTGTAGATCTTGGCCGCCACCACCTCGCCGCGGTGGACCACCAGCGAGATGTCCGCCTCCTTGCCGCTCTTCAGGCGGCCGAGCACCTCGTCGATGACGCCATCGGCGAGCAGGACTTCGAGCGGCGCGGACATCGGGCGCGGTTACTCTTACGCGGCCGGGCCCGGCGACACCAGCGCGCGGCGGCGCAGAAGCGACGCGCGGCCCGCGGATCAGGGCGCGGCGTCGGCGGCGGGCGCGCGCGGCTGCGCGTCCGCGGCGTCGCTCAACCACAGCGCATGGGCCGCCGAGCGACCGAGCCGCAGCCGGGTCGGCGGCCCCTCGCGGTAGCCGGTGACCGACTTGATCGCGTCGGGGTCGGGCTCGCGCACCGCGGTGCCGATCACCGCGATCGTCGCGCCGACCGCGAACGCGACCTCGCGGTAGCGGAGCCGCGGGCCGCGCAGCGCGCTGTTGCCGTGCAGCCGGATCGCCGCCGTCGGGCCCAGCGCCTCGAGCGCCGGCCGATCCAGCGTGCCGACGCGGCGGCCGGCGTCGACCTCGATCTCGGCGCCGGCGGCGTCGATCAGCGCCCGCCCGGTGCCGTCCTCGACCACGAACGGCACCGCGCGCTGGTCGGTGTAGACCACCTGCCACGCCGTGCCGAGGTCCTCCTCGATCATGATCGCGTAGTAGACGCAGGGCCGCCGCGAGATCGGCGCGATCAGGTGCTCGCCGTCGGCGATCGTGCCGACCAGGTGGACCCGCGCCGCCTCGGGCGCGTCGGCCATCGACGCTCGCACCGCGCCGGCGAGCCCGCGCCGCGCCGCGGCCTGACGACCGAAGCGCGTCACCGCACCGGCGGCGGCGACCAGCGACAGCAGCATCAGGATCAGGCCCACGCCCGGGCAGCGTACGGCACCTCGCCCGACGGCGGAAGCCGCGCGGCCCGCGCTTCCGGCGCCGGCGCCGCCGCGCTACGCTGGCGCGATGCGCGTCGCGTTCGTCCTGTGTGCCCTGCTCGCCGCGTGTGACGACGAGCCGACCTGCGAGGCGGTGGCCGACCACGTCACCGCGCTGGCCGCCAAGGACCACGGCTCGACGGTCACCGCCGCCGATCGCGCGGCGCTGGTGCGCAACTGCAAGGCCGAGCAGGCGAGCAACCGCGCGATGCGCCGCTGCGTGATGAAGGCCGCGTCGCTGGCCGACGCCAAGGAGTGCGAGCTGCGCGCGGCGTTCGGGCGCTGACCGCCCCGCCGCGCGCAGCCGGTTGCGCGGCGGCCGCGCATCGACGACGCTCGGCGGATGTTCATCGACGTGGCGCGCGCGGCACAGATCGAGCGCGGCGAGGCCGCCCTGGCGCGGACCGTCGCCGACGGGGTCGCGGCCGCCGGCGGCGCGGTGCTGGTCGATCCGATCGCCGGCGGCTGGGCGGTGCTCGCGCGCCCGGGCCTGCCGACCAACAAGGTGGCCGGCTGCGGCTTCACCGAGCCGCTCGAGCCGCACGCGCTGGCGGCGATCGAGGCCGCGTGGTGGGGCCGCGGCGAGCCGGTGCGCTTCGAGCTGTCGACGCTGGCGGCGCCGACCTTGCACCACGCGCTGACCGGCCGCGGCTACCACCTCGAGGGCTTCGAGCACGTGCTGGTGCGGCCGCTGACCGCCGCCGACGCGACGGCGCACGCCGCGCCGGGAGTCACCGTCGAGGAGGTCACGCCGGCGACCGCCGCCGACTGGCTGCGGGTGTCGATCGACGGCTTCGGCCACCCCGACGGCGCCAGCCCGCTGGATCCGCCGATCGCGCCCGAGGTGCTGGCGACGATCTTCGCGGACCTCGGCGCCGCGGCGCTGCCGCGCTACCTGGCCCGCGTCGACGGCGCGCCGGCCGGCGTCGCCAGCGCGCGCTACGCCGACGGCGTCGTGCAGCTGTGCGGCGCGGCGACCGCCCCGGCGTTCCGCCGCCGCGGCGTGCAGCGCGCGCTGCTCACCCACCGGCTGGCGCGCGCGGTCGCGACCGGCTGCGAGCTCGCGGTGGTGACCACCTCGCCGGCGTCGCAGTCGCAGGCCAACGTCATGCGGCTCGGCTTCGCGCTGGCCTACGCGCGCGCCGTGCTGGTGCGCGCCGCGCCGCCGACCTAGCGCGCCCGCCGCGTCAGTCGCAGACCGGCACCGCGGCCGGCGCGCCGCCGTCGACCGGCATGCCGCCGATCGGGATGCCGCGCAGCGAGGCGTTGACGATCTCGATGCGCCGGTTGGCGGCGCGGCCCTCGGCCGTCGAGGCGTCGGCGATCGGCTTGGTGTCGCCGAACGCCGCGGCCAGCAGGCGCTCGCAGGCGATGTCGTGCGCGACCAGCCAGCGCCCGACGGTCAGCGCGCGATCGCCGCTGAGCATCAGCGCCTCCTCGCCTTCCTGATCGCCGTGGCCCTCGATGCGGACCAGCGTCACCGCCTCCTTGGCCGCGAGGTAGTCGTGGATGTGCCACAGCGCCGGCTCGCTGGCCGCCAGGTCGAGCTCGGCCGCGCCGGTGGCGAAGACGATCGGCCCCGGCAACGCCAGGGTGCCGCGATCGGTCATCGTGAACTCGGTGGCCGGCACCCGGTCGCCGCCGGGCGTCGGCGCGGGATCGCCGATCGGCGGTCCGGGCGGCGTCGGCGCGGGCTTGGGGCTGGGGCCGCAGGCGAGCGCCAGGAGCGTCGGCGCGATCACGAGAGCAGAGCGCATCGCCCGATCTTCGTCGACCGGCGCCGCGCTGGCAACCGCCGCCGCTGCGGCCGCGCGCCGCGGATCGACGGCCCGGCCGCGCCGCCGTACCATCGCCGGCGATGAGCGCCTCCGCGCCCTCGTGCCCGTGCGGCTCGCGGCAACCCGCCGCCGCGTGTTGCGAGCCGCTCCTGGCCGGCGCGCCGGCGCCGACCGCGCTGGCGCTGATGCGCTCGCGCTACACCGCCTACGTGCGCCACGCCGTCGGCTACTTGCTGACCACCCACGATCCGGACACCGTCGCGACGGTCGATCGCGCGGCGCTGGCGGCGTGGGTCGCGGCGACGACCTGGACCGGCCTGGTGATCGTGGCCGCGCACGCCGGCGAGCCCGCCGACACCACCGGCGAGGTCGAGTTCATCGCCCACGGCCACCACCGCGGCCGGGCGTTCGCGCAGCGCGAGCGCTCGCGGTTCCGCCGGGTCGGCGGGCGCTGGGTCTACACCGATGGGGTCGCGCTGCCCGCCGCGCCGCCCGGCCCCAACGATCCGTGCCCGTGCGGCAGCGGCGCCAAGTACAAGCGCTGCCACCGCGGCTGAGCCTGGGCTACGCCAGGACGTGGACGTTGCGCACCAGCTGCGCCATCAGATCGTAGCCGTCCCAGAACCGCGCCAGCGCCAGCGCCTGCCCGACCGGCACCAGCCGATCGATGCCGCGACCGGCGAGCCGCTGCGCCAGCTCGATCAGCTCGTGGCGCGCGAAGCCGAAGTGGGTCAGCGTCTGATCGCGGCGCGCGACCCAGCGATCGAGGCTGGCCAGCGACGGCGCGACCGCCTCGAACAGCAGCCCGCCGCCGGGGTGCGCGCGGGCCAGCCCGTCGAGCCGATCGACGCGCAGCACCGTCAGGCCGGCGCCGAACTCGCTCCGCGCCACCACCGGACCGTCGAGCACGGCCTGGTGGACGAACAGCTCGCGCGCCATCCGCACCGCCATCTCGGGCCGGTGCCCGCGCGCGGTGGCGACCGCGGCCACCGCGGTCCACAGCCGATCGCGCACGCTCGCCACCTCGGCGGCGGTGCCGACCCACAGGCACAGCCGCGGCGACGAGCACGCGCCCTGATCGAACCAGTAGATGTCGTTGTACAGCTGCTCGGCCAGCCGGGTCAGGCCGGCGTCGTCGAGCTCGGCCACGCCGTCGGCGGCCAGCGCCACCAGCGACCAGCGATCGGCGAACGTCAGGTCGCGCCCGAACGGCGGCAGCGGCGCGCGCCGCACCGCGGCCACGGTAGCGTCGCCGCCCCAGATGATGCGCACCGCGGCCTGGGCCGAGCACGCCGCGGTGATCGCGTCGTCGTGGCCGTACTGGATCATCGCCACCCGCGCCCGCGCGTCGGCCAGCCCGGGCCGGGCCAGGAGCTCGTCGAGCAGCGCGCACAGGTGATCGACCACCGGCGACGCGCGGCTCGACAGCCGCACCAGGTTGGTGTTGCCGGCCAGCACCGACAGCAGCCACGAGTACATGAAGATCGTGTCGACGTTGCCGGGCGGCACGTGGAACACCAGCCCGGCCGGCACCTGGACGACGTCGGGCCGGGCCTGGGCCTCGAGCTCGCGCCGCATCCGCGCCAGCTCGGTCTTGCGCATGAAGAACCCCAGCGTCATCAGCTCGGGGTGGACCCGCGCCACCGGGTCGGTCATCAGCCGGGTCGCGAACTGGTGGCACAGGTCGAGGACGTCCTCGGCGTAGGGCTGCCCCGGCGGCGCCGCGGCCAGCCCGGCCAGCACCTCGTCGAGCTCGACCTCGCCGCGCGCCGGCACCCGACACAGCACCTTCATCGCGCCACCTCGGCGGCGTGGGTGTCGCTGCAGCCGCGCAGCTCCGCGCGCGGCAACCGCCCGAGGATCCGCAGCGCGTTGCCCTGGCGCTCGCCGGGCCCGCCGTCGACGCGCTCGATCACGCCGAGGTCCTCGGTGAGGATCGAGTGCCCGGGGTAGCTGGTCGGCAGCGCGCTCAGGCACTGGATCACGCCGGGCGTGCCGGTCGGCACCGGCGCCAGCGTCAGCGGATCGCGGACGATCACGTCGGCGAACGCCGGCGGGTGCAACAGGCCGTCGTCGCCCTCGAGGAACACCGAGCCGACCTGCTCGACCATGCCGTAGAAGTTGTAGACCCGGTGCAGGCCGGTGGCGGCGGCGAGCCCGGCCTTGAACGTCGCGTTGTCGACCTGGCGCTCGACCAGCTTCTTCCAGCCGCCCGAGTGGATCAGCGTGCCGTGGCGGAGGTCGAGGCCGGCGGTCTTCACCTGCTCGTAGAAGTACGCCCACACCATGTACGTGAAGCCGAACAGCAGGAACGGCGCGCCACCGTGGCGGGCCAGGAACTCGTCGACCACCGCGCGGTCGAGCTGCAGCGACGCGTCGAGCGCGAACTTCGGCTGCGCGCCGAAGGTCATCATGCCCAGCACGCCGGCGCCGCGCGCCGAGAACGACCGGCGATCCGACAGCACCGCGGCGTGATCGATCACCAGCATCGGGATCCGGCGCGGCCCGAGCACGTGGGTCATGATCCGCGCGAGCCCGCGGCTCTGGCGGCGCGCGGTGTCGCGATCGAGGTAGATGCGGCTCGGCACCTGGCCGGTGGTGCCGCTCGAGGTGAGCGTCGTGGTGATCTGATCGTCGGACACCGACACCAGCCGGTGGCTCTTCCACAGCCCGACCGGCAGCCACGGCACCTCGGCCAACGCCGCGGCCGGGCGCGCGCCGGGGCCGAGCACGTCGGTCAACCGGCGGTAGGCCGGGCACGCCGCGCGGTGGTGGCGGGTCAGCGCGTCGAGCACCGGCGTCAGCCGCGCGGCCTTCTCGGCCTGGGGCAGCGCGTACAGCGGCGCCTCGATCACGGCGTCGATGCGCGCCGCGAGCTCGAGGTCGTCGCTCATCGCGCGCGAAGGTAGGGCGCGCGCGTCCGACGGTCAACCGTCACGGCCCGGCCACGCCGTAGGCGAACTCGGCCACCAGCAACAGCGCGGGATCGTCGCCGACCCGGGCAGCCACGCCGAGGAACCCGGGCAGCGCGCGGACGCCGGCGCGGGCGCCGAGCGCCAGCCCGAGGCCCGCGGTGACGGTCAGGTCGCGCCGCGCGGTCGCGGCGAGCGTGTAGCGGCGGGCGCGCAGCCGCACCTCGCCGCGGGTCGCCGCGGCGGCCGGCCACGCGGCGCTGGCGTCGAGCGCGAGATCCTCGGTGAGGCGGCGCGGCGCCGGATCGTAGGCCAGGAGGTACGCGCCGCCGGCGGTCAGCTCGGCGCGCAGCCGCACCGCCGGCGTCGGCGCGACGCGCACGGCGATCGTCGGCGTCGCGAAGCGGGTGACGTCGCCCCAGCGCACGACCAGGTGCAGCCCGAAGGCGAGCGCGGCGGCGCCCAGCGGGACCTCGGCGCGGTAGCCGCCGACCCGCAGGATCTGGCCGGCGTCGTCGCCGGCGTCGGGGGCCTCGAGCTCGATCGTGACGAGCTGGTGGCGCAGCTCGCCGCAGCCCCACGCCGCGCTGATCCCGCGGCTCCACAGATCGAGGCCGAGGCGATCGCCCGCGACCGGCGCGACCGTGAACCGCGAGGTCATGATCGCGAGCTCGAGCCCGCCGTCGGGGCACGCCGCCGCCGGCCGCGCGGCGACCAGCGCGGCGATCAGCGCGGCGATCAGCGCGACGAGCGACGCGCGCCGTGCGCGCCGGAGGTCAGAACGCGTGGCCATAGCCGATCCCGATCGTGAGCTGGGTGATGCGACCGGTGACCACCGCGTCGGCGAACTGGAACCGCGCGAGCTGCGCGTCGAGGTCCGCCCACAGCGTGAACCGCCCGCCGCGGCGCGCGCCGAGCGCCAGCTGCGCGGTCGCGCCGAGCGCCAGCGCGAAGCCGTGGACGTCGACGTCGACGTCGCGCGGCGTCGCCGCGCAGTCCTTGCCAGCGCACGGCGCGACCGCGGTGCGGGTGCCGCTGATCGTGCCGGCGAGCAGCCCGCCGCGCACGCCGAGCTGGAACCACGGGTTCGCGATCGGCAGCCAGCCGACGCTGGGGCCGGTGAGCACCAGGCTGTCGTGGTGACCGTCGTCGGTGTCGACGCCGGCGCAGCTCAGCACCAGCTCGGCGGTGACCCGCCCGAACCAGCCGCCGATGCGCAGCCGGCAGCCGCCGCCGCTGGCGCCGACGCGCGCCGCGAGCGCGCCGGTGATGCGCGGCGCCGGGCCGCTGCCGATCGCGACGATCGAGCCGCCGCGGGGCTCGTCGGCCCGCGCGGGGGCCGCGGCGCCCCCGACGATCCCCATGACCGCGGCGACGACGACGAGCAGCGATCCGCGGCGCACGCCTGCCCCTTCAGCAAGGCCGCGGCCAGCCGCGCGCGTGGCGCCGCGCGGAGTTGCGCGACGCGACTCGCCGCCGTCGCCGCCGATCGCGACAGCCATGTCGCGCGCGCCGCCGCCCCGGACCGGCGTACACTCGCGCCGCGATGACGCCCGACCAGTACCTGCAGTCGCAGATCATGCCCATGCTGCAACCCGGCGAGCAGGTGCTGCACACCGCGTACATGCGCCGCCAGCCCGGGCTGCTGGTGCAGATGCTGTTCATCGGCGGGCTGCTGCTGTTCTTGATCACCAGCGCGTACTTCGTCGTGCTGACCAACCGCCGGGTGATCTTGATCCGCACCAAGATGAGCTTCTGGAGCGGCGGCCCCAAGCTGATGAACCTCGGCGTCGAGCAGTGGGACGTGCGCAGCCTGCGCGGCTGCACCACCAGCGGCTTCGCCAACAACCGCTCGATGACGTTCCAGATGCAGGACGGCCGCAAGGACACGCTGCGGATCTCGCCGTGGAACAAGAAGATCTACGGCACCGCGGCGTTCCTCGAGCAGGTGCCCGGCCTCATCAACAGCGGCCACCTCCAGCAGCTCGCGATGGCGGGCGGGCCGCCGCCGCCGGCCCAGGCCTTGCCGCCGGCCGGGCCGTTCGCGCCCGGCACCCGCGTGATGATCACCGCCCCCGACGGCAGCCGCTACCCGGCGACGGTGGTGACCTTCGCGCAGGGCCAGTACCAGTGCACGCTCGGCGACGGCGCGAGCCACTGGTTCCCGGCGCCGTCGGTCGGCGTCGCGTGACCTCGGCCCACGCCTTCGCGCGCCAGGTGGTGCTCACCACCGACCTGGCGACCAAGCTGGCGCCGGCGCCGGCCGACCTCGCGGTCGACGCCGAGCCAGGCACCCCCGAGTGGCTGCCCGGGCCGGGCCGGCCGCCCGGCCTCGAGCCGCGCCGCGGCCGCGAGGTGTCGGTGCCGCCGATCGAGGGCATGCGCGATCCCGATCAGCGGGCGCGCATCCTCCACGCGATGGCCAACCACGAGCTGCAGGCGGCCGAGCTGTTCGCGTGGGCGCTGTGCGCCTTCGCCGACGCGCCGCGCGGCTTCCGCACCGGGCTGTGGGCGATCCTGGCCGACGAGCAGCGCCATGCCCGGCGCTACTTCGCGCGCGCCGAGGCGCTGGGGCGCGGCGCCTTCGACTGTCCGGTCACCGGACACTTCTGGAACTACCGCGAGCGGCTGACCTCGCCGCTGGCGTTCGTGTGCACGATGGGCCTGACCTTCGAGAACGCCAACCTCGATCTGGCCGCGGCCTACGCGGCGGCGGCCCGCGCCGCCGGCGATCCCGAGACCGCGGCGATCCTCGACGAGGTCGCCGCCGACGAGGTCGACCACGTGCGCTTCGCCGCGACCTGGGTCGGCAAGCTCGCGCCCGGCGAGTCGGCGTGGGCCACCTACCAGCGGGTCGTCGCCTTCCCGCTCGGTGCCAGCCGAGCCCGCGGGGTCGAGCTCGACGTCGCCGCGCGGCGGCGGGCCGGCCTCGACGACGAGTTCATCGCCGGGCTGGCCGCCGCCGAGCCGACCCGCCCGGGCGGCGGCCCGCGGGCGCGCGCGCCGCGCCGGTCATGAGCCGGCTGATCGTCGGCAACCTCGACTGCGAGGTGGCGTGGGCCGGCGGCCCGGCGCTGCCGGCGGCGGTCACCGCGCGGCTGGCGCTGCTGGCGACGACGCTGCGGGTGTTCGCCGACCACGACGACGATCGGCTGTGGCTGCCGGCGCCCGTCGCGCCGACCGCGGTGCCCGTCGACGGGGCGCCGCGGCCGCGGCTCGAGCACGGCCCGCTCCGGCGCGGCGACGCCCGCCGGGTCACCACCTGGGGCGCGCTCGCCGACGATCACGCGCACGTCCACGACGACGCCGCGGCGCCCGCGCCCGCGCCGACCGCGGCGTGGCGCGACGCCGTCCGCGCGCTGCCGCCGCCGCCCGCCGCGATCGCCCGCGCCGCCAGCGATCGCCGCCTCGCGCTGGCGATCGCCGTCGAGCTCGGCGTCGGCCTGCCCGGCGCGCGCGCGGTGACCAGCGTCGACGAGCTGCGCGCACACCTCGCCGCCGGCGGCGCCGCCGCCAGCCCCACCGGCGCGTGGGTCGCCAAGGCGCCGCTCACCGCCGCCGGCCGCGACCGGGTCCGCCGCACCGGCGCCGACCTCGACGCCGCCACCGCCACCCGGCTGGCGCGGCTGCTCGCGCTCCACGGCGCGCTGGTCGTCGAGCCGTGGATGGCGCGCACGCTCGACGTCGGCCAGGGCGGCGTCGTGCTGGCCGCCGATCGCGCGCTGATCTTGCCGCCGCACCGCGGCGTCTGCGACAGCGCCGGCGTCGTCCGCGCGCTGGCCATCGACGAGGACGTCGGCCTGACGCCGGCCCACGCCCGGGCCCTGGCCGCCACCACCGCCGCGGTCGCCGCGCGGCTCGGCGCGCTCGGCTATCGCGGGCCGTTCGTCGTCGACGCGTTCGCCCACGCCGACGGCTTCCACCCGCTGGGCGAGATCAACCCGCGGCTGACGTTCGGGCTGGTGGCGCGGGCGTGGGCCGAGCACGTCGGCCAGCCGCTGGTGCTCGGGCTGGGCGGCCCGCCGCCGCCCGGCGCCCGGCCGTTGGTCCACGCCCCCGACGGCAGCGCCGCCGCGTGGTGTCACGCCGGCTCGTCGTCGTCCTTGTCGAGCGCGGTCGCGTCCTTGTCGAAGCCGAGCTTGGCCAGCCGGTAGCGCATCGAGCGGAAGCTGATGCCGAGGAGCTGGGCCGCCTTCTTGCGCACGCCGCCGGCCTTGTCGAGCGCGCGCGCCACCCACGCCCGCTCGTACTCGGCGACCAGCCGATCCAGATCGACGCCCTCGGCGGGCAGCTCGACGGCGTTGCCGGCCTCGACCGCGCTGCGCACCGCGGTGACCCGCAGCCGCGGCAGATCGTCGACGTCGATCTCGTCGGCCGGCGCCAGCGCCACCGCGCGCTCGATGACGTTCTCGAGCTCGCGCACGTTGCCCGGGAAGTCGTAGTCCTCGAGCAGCTTGCGCGCCGCGGCGCTGACCGTGACCGTGCGCCCCAGCTCCTTGGACTGCCGCTTGAGGAAGTGATCGACCAGCAGCGAGATGTCCTCGCGGCGCTGGCGCAGCGGCGGGATGCGCACCTCGATCACGTTGAGCCGGTAGTACAGGTCCTGGCGGAACGCGCCGCGCGCGACCTCGTCCTCGAGCTCACGGTTGGTGGCCGCGACCACCCGCACGTCGACGTCGAGCTCGGCGGTGCCGCCCACCGGCTTGACCTTCTTCTCCTGCAAGACGCGCAGGAGCTTGACCTGCAGGCCCAGCGACAGCTCGCCGATCTCGTCGAGGAACAGCGTGCCGCCGTCGGCCTCGCGCACCAGGCCCGGGCGATCCGCCACCGCGCCGGTGAACGAGCCCTTGACGTGCCCGAACAGCTCCGACTCCATCAGCTCCTCGGGGATCGCGCCGCAGTTGACCGCGACGAACTTCGCGCCGGCGCGGCTGCCCTCGGTGTGCAGCGCCCGCGCCACCAGCTCCTTGCCGGTGCCGCTCTCGCCGGTGATCAGCACGCTGGTGCGGGTCGAGTGGATCTTGCCGATCAGCTCGAACACCCGCTGCATGCCCTTGCTGCGCCCGAGCAGCTGGGCCATGCGCACGCGGCCGGCCACCTGATCGCGCAGCGCCGCGTTCTCGGCGACCAGCGCCCGCTTCTCGAGCGCGCGATCGATGACCGCGTTGATCTCGTCGACCTTGAACGGCTTGGTCAGGTAGTCGTAGGCGCCCTGCTTCATCGCCGCCAGCGCGGTGTCGGCGGTGGCGAACGCGGTCACCAGGATCACCTCGGTGGCCGGGTGGTGGGCGCGCACCTCGCGCAACAGGCCCAGGCCGTCGAGCGCGCCCGGCATCCGCAGATCGGTGACGACCACGTCGACCGGGCGCGCCGCCAGCGCGGTCACCGCGGCGGCGCCGCTGTCGGCGAGCTGGACGTCATGCCCGGCGCGCCGCAGGCAGATCGCGAGGAAGTCGCGCATCGAGGCTTCGTCGTCGACGACGAGCACGCGTCCCATGGCGCGATGGTAGCAAGCCGCGGCGGCGGCCGCGCGGCAGCGGCCGGTGATTCAGCGGCGGCGCGCGACGACGACCAGAAATCCGCCGAGGTCGCGGGCGATCGGGCGATCGGCCAAGAGGCCCTCGGCCTTGCGCACCACCGCGCCGACGACCGGGATCTGGTGCACGTAGGACACCGGCGTGACGATGCGGATGCCGCGCGACGTGACCCACTCGAGCTCGGGCGGCAGGTAGCTGGCGATGTCGGCCTTGGAGTCGTAGCGGGTGTAGACCGCCTCGTCGTTGGTCGCGGTCGACACCGCCGTCGCGGGCTTGAGCGCCTTGACCAGCCGGCGGATCGAGCGCGCGTTGTAGAACTCGGCCAGCACCCAGCCGCCCGGCCGCACCACGCGCGCCATCTCGCGCATCGCCGCGCCGATGTCGACGATGTGGGCCAGCACCTTGTACGAGTAGGCGACGTCGACCGACGCGGTCGCCACCGGCAGCACGGTCGCCGACGCCTGCACCACCGGCAGGCCGCGCGCGACCGCCTTGGCCAGCATGCCGCCCGAAAGATCGACGCCGACCGCCGAGCGCGCGAACTGCGCGACCCGGCCGAGGATGAGCCCGGTGCCGCAGCCGACCTCGAGCACGTCCTTGCCGCGGCCGTAGCGCTCGACCAGCTCGACCTCGAGATCGTCGAGCATGCGGTGGTAGCCCTTGCCGCGCTCGCGCTCGTACCAGCCAGCGAAGTCGTCGTAGTAGGTGCGGTTGTCGAGCGCGGCCATCGCGGCGGTGCTTAGCACGCGGCGCGGCGCCGCGGCTACGTGCGCCGCACCAGCGCGGTCAGCGGCACGTCGGGCGACGCGGTGCGCGCCGGCGCTGCGGCCCGCGGCGGCAACAGCGTCTCGAGCTCGAACACCACCGCCGCCAGCGCCGCGTCGGCGCCGACCGGGGCCGCCGCGGCCCGCGCCAGCGCGTGCGCCGCCGACGCTACGATCGCCCAGCCCTCGAGCGCGGCCCGGCCGTCGCGATACACCGCGACCACCTCGGCCAGCGCCGTCGCCACCGCGGCGCGCGGCCCGGCCAGGGCGGCGGCCACCGCGCGCGCCTCGGCCTCGAGCGCAGCCAGCCGCGCCGGCGGCAGCGCCGGCAAGGTCGCCACCAGCGCGGTGGCCTCGGCGTCGATCAGCTGCGCGCGGGCGGCGACGTCCACCCGCTCAGCCTAGCAGCGTCGCGGCCGCCGCGGTGACCTCGGCCAGCCGGCCCTCGAGCTCGCGCCGGCGCTCGGCCACCAGCTGCGGCTGCAGGTCGGGGTGCAGCGCCCGCGCCAGCCGGCGATACGCCCGCTTGATCGCCTCGCGATCGGCGCCGTCGTCGACGCCGAGCAACCGCGCGGCCGCGGCCTTGCGTGGATCGAGCGGCGCGCGATGCGGCCCCGAGTCGAACGCGCCGATCCCGGCCTCGACCAGCCCGCCGACCTGCCGCATGAAGTGCAGGAACGCCAGCAGCCGGAACCGCGGCGTGCGCGCCAGCGGCCAGATCTGATCGAGCCGACGCGGCTGCGCCATCGCCGCCAGGATCCGGCGGTCGGCCTCGTCGAGCATCGCCGGCGGCGGCGCCAGTTCGGGGCGGATCGACAGCCGCGCGCCGGCCAGCTGCGTGGTCAGCGCCTCGGCCCGCGTCGCGTCGACCTGCGACTCGAGGTGACGCCGGGCCCACGCCGCCAGCGGCACCGTGCGCGACGCCGGCACCGGCGGGTGCGCCGCGACGCCGCCATCGAACCGCGCCACGCCGGGCCCGAGCACCGCCAGCCGCGCCAGCCGCACCAGCCCCGCGCGCGCGTCGTCGGCGCACAGCGCCCCGCGCCGCAGCACCAGCACCTCCGACCGCTCGCGGTCGTCGGTCAACGTCAGGATGCCCGTCGCCTCGTTGCGCCCGAGCCGGTACACCAGCCGCGCGAACTCGCCGCGCTCGATGCGCTCGCCAGCCGCAGTCATCGCCCCTCATCTAGAGGCGCCACCCACCCCCGGGCAACTTTTCACCCACCCCGCCCCACGCCGCGCGTGCGTTCTGACGGCCTCGCGCAGCACACGCTCCGTGTTCGCCCCTACCCCGCGCCGGTGGCTCCGTGCTCTCCCCTACCCCGCGCAGCACGCTCCGGGCCGTTTCGGGATCGGCCTACCTCCCCGTCAACTGCTGGTGGAACATGGGGGACGGCGAATCCCCTGCCTCCACCTGGGCCCCGGCGAATGCCGGGGGAGGGTTTTTTCGAAAAACCCTCTCTACGTCACATGTAGCCGGTCTTGCGGCGCTCGTTGATGAACTCGGTGACCGTGGCCTTCACGTCCTCGCGGAACGCGACGAAGCCTTCGGCGATCTCGCGCAGCGACGCGACCGCCGGCTTGTTGTCGCACTCGACGAGCGGGGTGGCGCCGCGCGACAGCTGGCGGGCGCGCTCGGCGGCCAGCACCACCAGCGCGAAGCGGTTGGGGACCTTCTCGAGACAATCTTCGACGGTGACGCGGGCCATGGGGGGCGCATAGTAGCGGCCGGTCCGTCGGTGTCAAGCCGGCTCGACACCCGGCCGCCGCGAGGGTACTCTCACCGTTGACGCCACGCGCGAGGGATCGCGGGACACCGGGCGTTGGAAGCGCGTAGCCTATCTATGAGCCCCCGGCTCCCGACCCAGCCGACCGAACGCCCCGCCCGCACGCTCGATCTCGACTGGGATGCCCTCGAGATCGCCGTCGAGCGCAACGCGACCGACACCGAGAGCTTCCTCGACCTCACGACCGGCAAGGTGGTGACCATCACCGCCGGGGACGTCGAGGCCGCGGTGCGCCGACAAGAGGTCGCCGACAGCCCACGCAACTTCCTCCGGGTCGAGCCGGCGTCGTCGCGCGAGCAGTACCGCTGGATGGAGAAGTTCGTCGGCTCGGTCGCCGACCTCGGCCTGCGCGATCGGCTGATCATGTCGATCGACGGCAAGGGCGCGTTCCGCCGCTTCAAGGACGTACTGCTGGCGTTCCCCGCCGAGCGCGAGCGCTGGTTCAGCTACCGCGCCGAGCTCCTGCACTGGCACATCCACAACTGGCTCGAGGGCCACCACATCACCGGCGCCAACCCGCCGCCGTGGGGCGAGGTGCGGCCGCCGCCCGAGCTGCCCATCGTCGAGGGCAAGCCGGTCACCCACGGCGCCGAGGCGCCGGGCGAGGCGCTGCGCCGCCGCGCCCGCGAGCTGATCGACGGGATCCCCGCCCTCGATCTGCCGAGCGCCGTCGCCTTCCTCGAGTTCTTGCGCGCCCGCGCCGCCGAGACGGCCGCCCGCGAGCGCGACGACGACGAGCCCGCCGACGCCTCGGGCGATCCCCAGCGCGCGGCCTGATCCGTCCGACATCGACGCACACCGCGGTGAACCGCGATCGCCGTTGTCACGCGCGCGCCGCGATCGTAGCGTCGCTGCCCATGCGTCGCACCGCTGACCTGCTCGCCTCCCTCGCGTCGGTCCTCTCGCTGGCGGCGGTCGGCGCGTGCGCGTCGGGCAGCAGCACCGGCGACGACGTCGCCATCGACGCCGCGCGGATCGACGCGCGCCCGGTCGACGCCGCCGACCAACCGATCGACGCGCCGACGCCCGTCGACGCCGCGGCGATCGACGCTGCGGCCACCGACGCCGCGCCGATCGACGCCGCCACGCCGATCGACGCCGCCACGCCGATCGACGCCGCCACGCCGATCGACGCCGCCACGCCGATCGACGCGATGCCCATCGACGGCGGCACGACGACCGTGCCCGACACCTGCGCCCAGGCCCAGAACATCACCGCGGCCGCCGCGACGCCGACCGGCACGACGATCACCGGCAACACCACCGGCGCCGTCGACGACGTGACCAACCCGACCGGGACCTGCACCGGCTACACGCCCGACGGCCCCGATCACGTCTACATGGTCACGCTCAACGCCGGCCAGATGGTGACGGCCACGGCGACCCCGACGACGTCGTGGGACATCTCGGTCGAGCTGGTGACGCCGTGCGGGCTGACGCCGACCTGCCTCGCCGGCGCCGACGCCAGCGCCAGCGCGGGCGCCGAGACCGCGAGCTACACCGCCTCGGCGGCGCAGACCGTCTACGTCATCGTCGATAGCTGGTCGGCCGGCGTCGCCGGTCCCTACTCGCTCCTGGTCCGCATCCAGTAGCCGCGTCGCTAGTCGCGCGGCGGCGGCGCCCAGATCCAGCCGTCGTCGACGAACGGCGCGCCGGCCTCGGGCATCGTCCAGCCGTCGCGGGCCCACAGGTACGCCGTGTACGCGGCGATCAACGCGTCGAAGCAGTGGTCGTTCGACAGCGCGTCCTCGCGCGCGAGCCGGCTGACCGGCGCGAACTCGAGGTCGCCCAGCGCCTCGACCAGCGCCGCCCGGGTCTCCCACGGATCGGCGTCGCGCTTGTAGCCGCGGGCCCGGCGGCGATCGAACAGCGCCGCGATCGTCGCGGCCGGCGACACCTCGAGCAGGTTCTGGTGCAGCGCGAAGCCGGCCCGCATCAGCCGCCGCCGCAGGTGGGCGGCGCGCGCGGCGACCAGCCCGACCGCATGGCCGACCTGGCTGGCCGGCAGCAGGCCGCGCTCGTAGCAGAGCACCAGCTCGGTGGCTCGGTGCGCGTACGGCTGCACCCGCCACCGGCCGCGCGGCGGCTCCGGCAACGCGCGGTTCTGCGGCGCCCCCACCACCGCCGCCACCGCCGCGCCCTCGACCAGCGCCCGGCCCTCGGTGCGCTGCCACACCACCGCCGGATCGACGCACGCCTCGACGCCGGGGCACGCCGGCACGACGCAGCGGGCGCACGCCGGCGCGGTCAGCGGCGCGTTGATCGCCACCACCAGGTCGTCCCCGAGCGACGCCACGAACTCCAGCAATGTCGCGTCGATCCATGGCTCGCCGCGGTGCCGCGTCGACACCGACAGCACGCGCGCCCGATCCCCGGCGGCCACCAGGTGAGTGACGGCGGTGGTCTTGCCCCGGGCCCCGCCGAGGTCGACGCCGACGAAGCCGGTGAAGCGCCGGACCATGGATCTTTTCTAGCCGGTTTGGCGTCCCCTGGCCACGCGTTGGCTTTCGAGATCCGCGGGATCACAAGGCGCGCGCCGCGGCGTGACAAAACCTGCATTCCCGGTGTAAGCACGGTCCGGGGTCGGCGTTCTACGCCCGCCGCTTTGCATGGCCATCGACCGCATCGCCTCGTTCCGGGCGCTCATCGCCAAGGCTCCGCAGGATCCATTCCCGCGGTACGGCCTGGCCATGGAGTTCCGGAGCCGCGGCGAGCTCGAGGCGGCGGCGGCGGCCTTCGACGAGCTGATCGCGGCGTTCCCGGACTACGTGCCGAGCTACCTGATGGCCGGCGGCGTGGCGGGCAAGCTCGGCCGCGCCGACAGCGCGCGCGCCCTGTTCGAGCGTGGGATCGAGGTGGCGACGGCGCGCGGCGACACCCACGCCCGGGGCGAGCTGCAGTCGGCCCTCGCGGAGGTCGCGTGACCCGGGCCGTCGCGCTCTGCCTGCTCCTGGCGCTGGTCGCCACGGGCTGCGGCAAGCACGCGGCCTCCACCACGCCGGCGGATCCCGCCGGTGGCGCTGCCTATGGCGGCGATACGTATGGCGCGCGCGAGCCAGCCGGCGAGCCGCGACCTGACCCGTCGGGGAGTGACCCCGACGGGTACTGACCTTCCGGCGATCGCCGGTTTTGGCGCGGACTTCCGCGCAGTCTTGTAAGGAGAATCCCATGAAGAAGTTCGCGATCCTCGTTGTTGCTTGCGCCCTCGCCGTCGGTGCCGCCGCCTGCTCGAAGAAGAAGGCCGACACCACCCCGGCGCCCGCCGCCGACACCACCACCGAGACCGGCGCCACCGGCGGCGACGCGTACGGCGGCGACGCGTACGGCGGCATGGCCAACCCGTGCGAGGGTGGCGGCAACCCCTGCGGCATGTGAGCCGCTAGAGCGCGCCGCGCCGGTCGCGGCAGGCACGCTCGCACGTGACGGTACGGCGCCGCCGCAAGGCAGCGACACCGTCGGAGCCGGGGTGGAGAAATGGTAGACTCGGGGGTCTCAAAAGCCCCTTCCCTCGCGGGAGTGTCGGTTCGAGTCCGACCCCCGGCACGTGTATAAGAGAGGGTTTTTCGCAAAAACCCTCCCCCACAAGACGTGGGGCCCCCACCCGAAACGCGAGAGCGTTCTGCGGGGGGCGTGGGAGACCACGCGGCCCCCAAAACGCGAGAGCGTTGTGCGGGGGGCGTGGGAGACCACGCGGCCTCGAAACGCGAGAGCGTTCTGCGGAGCTGGCGGCCCCAAACGTGGGGCCGCGGCCCCGAAACGCGAGAGCGTTCTGCGGCGGGTGGGGATGGCCGCAAGCGCCCACCCGAAACGCGAGAGCGTTCTGCGGGGGGGGCGTGCGTTGCGACACAGGGACGCGGATGGCGGTCACCGCGGGTGCGGGCGCCGGGCGATGATGGGCTCGGATGACCGCACCGCCGCGCGTGCATGATGGTCGGGTCGCCACACTCGCGTCCGGAGACACGCAGCTCGCCGGCGCGCTCAGCAGCGCGGCGATCGCGGCGACGGCGGTGTCGGGCGACGGCCCGGCGGCGGTGCCGCGCGCCGCAGCCGACCTGCCGCAGATCCCGGCTGAGACCTACATCACCGGCGACGAGATCGGGCGCGGTGGCCTGGGCCGCATCCTCCGCGCGGTCGACACCCGCACCGGCCGCACCGTCGCGATCAAGGAGATGCGCGTCGACTCGCCCGACGCTGCGACGCGCTTCGTCCGCGAGGCCCTGGTCACCGCCAACCTCCAGCACCCGGCGATCGTGCCGGTCTACGAGGTCGGGCGCTGGCCGTCGGGACAGCCGTTCTACGCGATGAAGCTGGTCAGCGGCGGCCCGCTCGCCGCGTCGATCGACGCCGCCCCATCGCTCGCCGACCGGACCGCGCTCCTCCCGCACGTGATCGCCGTCGCCGACGCGCTGGCGTACGCCCACGGCGAGGGCATCATCCACCGCGATCTCAAGCCGGCCAACGTGATGGTCGGGGCCCACGGCGAGACGGTCGTGATCGACTGGGGTCTCGCGCGCCGCGTCGACCAACCCGGCGACATCGACACCCTGCCGCCGATCGCCAGCGCTGCGCCCGGCGAGACCGTCGTGGGCGCGGTGCTGGGCACGCCGGTGTACATGGCACCCGAGCAGGCGCGCGGAGAACGCGTCGACGCGCGCGCCGACGTCTACGCGATCGGCGCGATGCTGTACCACCTGCTCGCCGGGCGTCCGCCGTACGGCCACCTGGGCACGGCCGCGGAGGTGCTGGCCGCGGTCAAGGCCGGCCCCGCGCCCCCCCTGACCGCGATCGCACCCGCGGCGCCGCGCGAGCTGGCGGCGATCGTCCGGCGCGCGATGGCGCACGACGCCGGCGCGCGGTATCCGACCGCGGCCGCGCTCGCCGACGATCTGCGGCGCTTCGCGACGGGCCAGCTGGTCTCGGCCCATCACTACGGCCGCGGCGAGCGGCTGCGCCGGTTCGCGCGCCGCAACCGCGGGGCGCTGGCGATCGCGGCGGCCGCCGCGGTCGCGCTCGGCGTCACCGGCGCGCTCAGCATCCGCCGCGTGGTCCACGAGCGCGAAGCGGCGCAGGCCGCCGAGCGCGGCGAGCGCGCCGCGCGCACGCTCGCCGAAGATCGCGGTCGCCAGGCCCAGCACAGCCTGGCCCGCGCGCACCTGCAGCGGGCGAGCGCCGAGGTCGCCGGCCGGCAGCCCGGCCGCGCGCTGCCGCTGCTCGCGGCGGCCCTGGACCTGGGCGACACCAGCGACGCGGCTCGGCTGCTGGCCGCGACCGCCATCGCGGCGACGCCCGCGCTGCGGGCCGCCGAGCGGGGCGCGGTGGCCGCGATGCTGCCAGTCGACCGCGACTTCGTCCTCGCCACCGCCGATCACGTCGAGCGGTGGTCGCCGGACGGCGCGCCGCCGCGCTGGACCACGCCGCTCAGCGCCGTCTCGCAGCTGATCGAGCTCGACGCCGAGCGCCTCATCGCGGTGACCGCCACCGGCGCGGTGGTGCTGACCAGCGCCGACGGCCGCGTCGCGTCCCGGCTGGGCGAGCTGCCGCCCGGAGGCCCTGACGGCCCGGCCGGCGCCGACCTCCAGGGGACCCGCTGGCTCACGCTCAAGGCGTCGTCCGGCCTGGTCGAGCTGTGGGACCTCGCCACCGGGCAGCGGGTCCTCCAGATCCCGACGCCGCTGCGCCGGGGCTACGCAGTGGCGTCGCCCGACGGGCGCCGGTTGCTCGTCACCGGCCAGGGGCCGGCGGGCGCGGCCGCCACGCTCTACGACGTCGGGTCGCGGCGAGCCATCGCGACGCCGTGCGACGCGCGCTGGCCGTGCGCGATCGTGCCGCCGGCGACGACCGCCGACGCGCTCGTCGTGGCCCGCGACAACACCGAGCCGGCGGGCCAGGTCCGGATCCTCGACTGGGACGGCCGCCAGCGCGCCACGCTCGACGCGCCGGCGGCGGTCAGCGACGTGAAGGTGATCGCGGAGGCGGGGCTGGTGCTCGCCTTCGCCAACGACGGGAGCCTCGCCGCCGCCGGCCTGGCCGACGGCGTCGCGCGGTGGCGCGCCCGCTTGCCCGCGCAGGGCTACGGGCTGACGCTCGACACGACCGGCGGCGGCCTGTTCGCGTTCGGGCGAGATGGCGCGGTGGCCCAGCTCGACCTCGCGACCGGCACCGAGCTGCGCTGGTGGTGGCTGCGCGAGCCGCCGGTGTATCTGGCGGTCGCCGCCGCGCACGTCGCCATCCTCGACGAGGCCGCCGCCCTGTGGACGTTCCCGCTGCCCCCCGCCGACGCGGCGATGCTGCGGCCGGGGCCCGCCCGGGTCCGCCGGCTGGCCTGGCTCGACGCCGCGACGCTGGCCGCCACCTCCGACGACGGCGCGGTCACGCTGCACGACGCGACCAGCGGCGCGGTCCGGACGCGCCTGGCGGGCCACCACGCCCGCGCCACCACCGTCGAGCGTCTGCCCGACGGCCGGGTGCTCACCGCGGGTCGAGATGACCGCGTGATCGTCTGGGATGCCGCGACCGGAGCGGCCGTGCGCACCCTCACCGGCGCGGGCGTCCGCGCGGCCGCCAGCCCCGACGGCACGCGCATCGCCACCAGCGACGACAGCGGCCGCATCGCGGTCTATGGCGCCAGCGACACCCCGGTCGAGATCGGGCGGCTCACGCGACCGACGATGACCGTGCGCTGGTCGCCGGACGGCCGCTGGCTGGCCGCCATCGACGAGAGCGGCGGCGCCGGCGTGTGGCGGACCGACGACTGGACGCGAGTCCGCGACCTGCCGCCGCGCGAGCCGAACCGCGCCGGCGGCACCGACGTGGTGTTCGCGCCGGACGGGCGCCGCGTGCTGTTCGCGCGCTACGGCGCCGCGGCGCTGCTGGCGCTCGACGGCGGCGCCGACATCGCCATGGCCGCCACCGAGGAGCGCCTGATCTGGGCCGTGGCCTACTCCCCCGACGGACGGCTCGTCGCGACCAGCAACGACGCCGGCGAGGTGGCGGTCTGGGCCACCGCCACCGGCGACGCGGTGCTGCGCCTCCCGCTCGGCGCGATGGTGCTGCAGGTCCAGTTCACGGCCGATAGCCGCCGCGTGATCACCGGCGCGTTCGACCACCAGGTGACGGTGTGGGACGTCGCGACCGGCCTGCCCCTGGCCAGCCACCAGGTCCCCGACGAGATCTACTGGCTGACGGCTAGCCCCGACGGCGCCAGCGTGGCGATCGCGACCCTGGGGGCCGCGATGCGCTGGACCCCACCGCCGCCGGTGGACGCCGCGGCCGTGCGCACCGCCAGCCGCTGCCGCGCCGGTCATGGCCTGCGCGAGCTCAACGTCGTCCCCGAACCGACCCTGCCGCCCGGCTGCCCGTGAGCCGTCGTCGTGCGCGATGGCACATCGGCGCGAGGTCAGTTGCGCCCGCGGGCGGACGGCGGGACAATTTCGGGTCATGAAGTCCCTCGGCTCGATCGCGCTGGTCCTGATCGGAGCGTGTGCCACGGCGGGCAGCGGCGACGACACCGTCGGGCCGATCGACGCGCGCACCGACGCGGCGCGGATCGACGCGGTGGGGGTGACCGACGCGCCCGACGTCGACGCGGCGAACATCGACGCGGCGAACATCGATGCGGCGAGCATCGACGCGGCGAGCATCGACGGCGCGGGCATCGATGCGCCGACGCCGATCGACGCGCCGACGCCGATCGACGCGCCGACGCCGATCGACGCGCCGACGCCGATCGACGCGCCCGGCTGCACCACGACGACGCAGCAGATCCTGGTCAACGCCAACCTCGACGCCACGCCGCGCGCGACCGGCTGGGTCGAGGTGACGATCGATCCGACCTACCCGCCGATCACCGCCGACACCGGCGGCGTCGCCGCCGACACCGCCCCCAACCGGATGTGGCTGGGCGGCATCACCAGCGGCTCCGACTCGGCGACGCAGACCGTCACCATCCCGGCCGGCACCACGGCGCTGGTGCTGCGCGGCAAGTACGACGTCCGCACCAGCGAGACCGGCGGCGTCTACGACACCGCGGCGGTCGAGATGCTGTCGTCGAGCGACGCGCTGCTCGAGACCGCGATGTCGCTCACCAACCAGGGCGCGCTCACGGCGTGGACCAACTTCACGTTCACCTTCGCCACGCCGCACGCCGGCCAGACCGTCAAGCTCCGCTTCCGCTCGACCAACGACTTCTCGCTGGAGACGTCGTTCTTCTTCGACTCGCTCGCCCTCGACGCGACGATCTGCCAGTAGCGCCCGACCCGCGCTACACTCGGCGGGTGCAGCGGCGCGCGCTCCTGTTCGGGCTCCTGGCGCTGGGCGCGTGCTCCAAGGCGTCCGACGAGAGCCGCACCAAGCGGGCCCCGACCGCGCCGCCGCCGCCCACCGTCGAGATCCCGGCGAGCCTGCGGATCGAGGTGACGGTCGACGGCGCCGCGGCGCCCGCGGTCGACGCCGCGCGGCTCCTGGCGCTGCCGCCGGACTTCGCCGACGCCGAGCGCAAGGCGTGGCGGCTGACGTCGCTGGTGCCGGCGTTCAACGCCCCGGACCGCACGATCGAGGCCGTCGGCCCCAGCGGCATGACCCTCAAGCTCGACGCGCCGACCTCGGCCACCGCGACCGCGCCGGTGCTGTTCCTCACCCGGCGCGGCGACATCGTCGTCACCGTGCTCGACCCGGCGCAGCCGTTCCCCGAGTACCACGGCCAGGGCGGCCGGCTCCGGCGGCCCGGCGATCAGCAGCCGCACCTGTCCCCGGTCACCGCGCTGCGCGTCGCCAAGCGCTGACCGCCGCGCGCGACCGCCGCGGCTGGCTACCCGACGGCTCACCCGTTACCCGACCGCAACCCTACGGGATGTAAGCAGAATCGGGTGACAATTTTGGGCACCGGTGACGGCGCATTTCGTCGCTCGCACCGCGGGGGTGAGGTGCTCCTGCATAGAATTCCATTCGCTTGCGATTTCGCGGCGCGTGGCACGCGCGCTGCACAAGGGTTCCGGCGTGAGGCAGCGGGGATTCACCCTCATCGAGCTCATGATCGCCGTCGCGATCATCGGCATCCTCGCCGCCATCGCCGTCCCGCAGTTCATGAAGACGACCCGCAAGGCCAAGGGGGCCGAGGTCAACGCGGTGTTCGCCGAGCTCCGCCAGCGCCAGGAGGAGTACCACCTCGCCAACGGCGTCTACTTCTCGACCGGCACCGCCGAGACCGACACGTTCCCCGCCACCCCGGGCCGCACCGCGCAGCTCGTCACCACGCCGCCCGCGTCGTGGACCACGCTGAAGGTCCGGCTCAGCAACGAGAAGCTCTACTGCGGCTACGTCGTGATCGCCGGCGCCGCCGGCACCGCGACCGGCCTGGGCACCAAGGCCGGCGAGTTCGGCCTGGTCAACGCGCCGGCCACCGACTGGTACTACCTGCTCGCGCACTGCGACCTCGACGGCAACGCCTCCCGCGACAGCTACTACTTCAGCTGGAGCGGCGACACCGCGGTGAAGAAGCAGAACGAAGGCTATTGAGCGCGCCGACGCGCTCGCGATTTCAAACCGGCAGCCACGCCTGTGGCCCGGGCACTCCAACCGGCCACTGGCCACCACGAACGAAAGGACACGCCACCATGATCAAGATCTCTCGCAAGGTTCAGCGCGGCTTCACCCTCATCGAGCTCATGATCGTCGTCGCGATCATCGGCATCCTCGCCGCGGTCGCCATCCCGCAGTTCCTGAAGTACATGGCCAAGTCGAAGAAGGGCGAGGCCGAGCTCAACCTGAACGCGATCGAGAAGGCGAACGTGGCGTACTTCGCCGAGAACGCGTCGTTCGTCGTGTCGGCGGCGACCACGACCCCGACGGCGGCCTGCTGCGCCGGCGCGGGCAAGCAGTGCGCGGTCGTCGCCGCGGACTGGGCCGCGGCCCCGTGGCAGACCCTCGACTTCGAGATGACCAAGCCGTTCCGCTTCCAGTACAGCTACGTGGGCACCAGCACCGCCACCACCAGCACGTACACCGCCCACGCGCTCGGCGACATGGACTGCGATGGTGACACCATCGACTTCCAGCTCGACGGCACCGTCCCGGCCGGCGGCGGCAGCCCGACCTCGGTGTCGACCAAGCCCGACGTCGCCGACTGATCGACCTCGACTCGTGGTGGCCGCATGGCCACGCTCAACCGGCCGCTCGCCCGAGCGGCCGGTCGCGTTTTCGGCAGGCGTCGTCGCCGCCGCCGCGCGGCCCGCGCTACCATCGCGGCGTGCGGCTCGCGTCCCTCGCGCCGGTGTTCGCGGCGATCGGGCTGGTGCTCGGCGCGCAGGCGCTCGCCGACGCCGCCAACGCGCGGCGCGCCACCGGCACCGACGCCGAGACCGCGCCCTACGCGCCGTCGCCCGGCGCCGCGCCGTTCGTCGTGCTGGGCTACCGCGAGGCCGGCGCCGACTACCTGTGGATCCGCTCGCTCGGCTACTTCGGCGGCGGCGGCGCGACGTCGCCCGGCGTCCGCCACCTGGTCGAGGCCATCGCCGCGCTCGATCCCGCGTTCGAAGAGCCGATGACGTGGGGCGCGACCGCGATGCAGAGCTTCACGATGCAGATCTCGCAGGACGACTACCACCAGGTGCTGCGCGTGCTGGCCGACGCGATGCGCCGCTTCCCGGACAACTACCGCCTGCCTCAGCGGGCCGGCGAGATCTACGCGCTGCGCCTGACCTCCGACGATCCGGCCGAGCTACGCCGCTACAAGCAGGAGGGCGCGCGGCTGCTGTCGAAGGCGATCCACATGCCCAACGCGCCCAAGCGGCTCGGCACCCTGGTGGCCCACCTGCGGTCGGAGCTGGGCCAGCGCGACCTGGCGATCCGCGACCTGCGCGAGCTGATCCTCTACACCTCCGACGGCGCCACCCGCCGCGTGCTGGTCGACAAGCTGGCCAAGCTGACCTCCGGACACTCGGAGACGATCGACTACGAGCTCGAGGTCGAGGCGCGCCGCTTCGACGAGGCCTGGCACCGCGATCGCCCCGAGTTCCGGCCGTCGGACTACGCGGTGATCGGCCCGCGGGTACCCACGTGGTTCGATCCCGCGGCGCTCGACGCCCCGGACGACGTCATGCTCGAGCCGGTCGAGCCGCTGCCCCCGCTGGCCGACGGAGTCGGGGAACTTCCGATGGTTGCGCCGGAAGGCGGGTGACAAATTACGGCACACGAGTGCCGTTCTTGGGGGCAACCGGCGACGCCGGCGCCGACCGGGGCACGTGATCCCGGACAGTTGCGGGACCGCGACGTTGGTACGGGCCTTGTTTATGGGAATGCCGTGGCCACAGCCGAGCGGACTGGCGGACGGCGAGCGTTCACGCTCATCGAGCTCATGATCGTCGTGGCGATCATCGGCATCCTGGCGGCCATCGCGATCCCCCAGTTCATCCGCTACATGCAGAAGGCCAAGCAGGGCGAGGCCCAGCTCAGCCTCGCGGCGATCGAGATGTCGAACACCCGCGAGTTCCACGAGACCGGCGGGTTCGTGGTCGGCGTGGTCGGCAACACCCCCGCGACCCCCTGCTGCGACCAGAACGTCGGCGGCGCGCGCCGGTGCGCGGTCATCGAGGCCGAGTGGGTCAACCCCACGTGGAACGCCCTCGACTTCGAGATGACCCGGTCGTTCTTCTACCAGTACCGCTACACCGGCACCGCCACGCCGGACACGTACACCGCGACCGCGATCGGCAACCTCGATTGCGACGGCACCAGCATCGAGTGGAACCTCAACGGGTTCATGGACGGCGGCCTGCCCAAGAGCACGCTGATCAAGGTCGGCACCGACTGACGCGCGACGACGGGGACAGGCGCCAGGTCCGCAGCGCACGCTGACCAAGGGCGGCGACGACGGGCGCGACGACCGGACACGCGCCCGGCCCCACACCGCCCGGCGGACCGAGGTCGGCGACGACGGGCGCGCCGACGATGACAGGCGCCAGGTCCTGGCAGCGCTGCCGCGCCGCCTGCCTCGCCGCCGCCGTGATGTCGTCGCCGGTGGCGGCCGGCGAGGCCCAGTACGGCTCGCCTTACCAGCGAGGCGCCGACGCCCGCTACTGCGGCAGGCGGTCCGAGAAGTCCTTCGTGACCTTGGTCTGCTCGTCGGGCTTGATCTCGATCGAGAACGACTCCTTGATGCCGAACTCGTTGTTGAGCAGCGTGATCTTGTGCTTGCCCGCCGACAGCTTGAGGTCGCGCTGCGGGGTCTTGAGGCCGGTGTTGCGGCCGTCGATGAAGATCTCGCACGGCGGCTTGGCGCCCAAGAGCAGCGTGCCCTCGCCCTTGGCGACCGGCGGCTTGTCGACCGGCGGCTTGTCGACCGGCGGCTTGTCGACCGGCGGCTTGTCGACCGGATCGATCGGCGGCTTGTCGACCGGCGGCTTGTCGATCGGCGGCTTCTCGACCGGCGGCTTGCTCGAACCGCCGCCCGGCTTCTTGCCCGAGCCGCCGTCGGGGCTGGTGACCGGGCCCGGCCCGTCGGAGCCGGGGGCGACGGCCACCTGGCTGCCCTTCTCGAGGTTGACCACCACCTTCTCCTCGGGCGAGCCCGAGATCGTCAGCGGCTTGGTCACCGGCACGTAGCCGTCCTTCTCGAAGACCACGTCGTAGCGCAGCCGCGGATCGATCTTGGCGTTGGTCGGCGTCGGGCCGACCTCGGTGCGGTTGCCGTCAGCGACGAGGAACACCTTGGCGCCGGGCGGCGTCGACTCGAAGCTCGCGACGATCTCGAGCGGCTGCAGCGTGATGACGACCTTGTCGACCGTGCCGGCCTTGACCTCGACGTCCTGGCTCACGCTCATGAAGCCCGGCGGCGCGTCGATCGACACGCGGTGCTTGCCGATCGTGACCTGGCGGATCTGCGCGGGCAGCGACGTCGACTGCGGCTTGTCGTCGATGCGCCAGCCGGTGACCGTCGCCGGCGTCACGAACAGGTCGAAGCCGGTGTTGGCGTCGCCCGGCGGCGCGGTGGCGGTGCCCGCCGCGACCGGCGCGGTGCCGGCGGCCGGCGACGGCGCCTTGGTCTTGCTGCCGCCCGACGTGATGATGACGATCGCGACCGCGGCGCCGATCAGCGCGACGCCGCCGAGCGCGGCCCACAGCATCGTCCGCGACTTCTTGGGCTGGACGACGCCGGCGCCGAACGACGACATCGCGTCGAACGAGTCGGCGCGGGCGCTCGGCATCGACGCCGACGACTCCATGCGGTCGTCGAAGAACGGCGACGGCTGGCGCGGCGGCGGCGGCCCGGGCGGCGCGCTCGGGGTCGGGACGAACGCCGGGCTCGCGGCGAACGCCGGCGTCGCGGCGGCGGCGGCCGCGGCGGCGTGGCCGTTGGTGCCGTTGGTGCCGTTGGTGCCGTTGGGCTTGGCGGTAGCGCCCCAGCCCTTGGAGGTCCGCACCAGCGACGACAGATCGGGCTCGTCGGCCGGCGGCGGTGGCGCGATCGCCGGCGACGACGCCGCCGCGGCGACCGCGATCGGCGCGGCGGCCAGGCCGGCCTTGGCCGCCTTGGCGGCGGCCTCCTCCTCGGGGTTGTCGTAGATCTGGGTCTCGAGCTCGTCGTCGTCCCAGTTGAGGTCGGCCTTGGGCGGGCCGATCGACGCGGCGGCCGCGGCGTTGGCGGCGGCCGACATCGACGGCATCGTCATCGCGGCCGGCGGCGGCACCACCGGCATGCCCTGGGTCGAGCGCGGGTTGGCCGGCGGCGGCGGCGGGCGCGTCATCGGCACGCCCCCGGCGCCCGGGCTGGGCGGCGGCACGGCCGGCATCGAGGTGGTGCGGCGCGCCCCGGGCGGCACCGCGGGCGGGCGCGCGGCGGCGGGCGGCGGCGTCGAGGCCGACGGCGCGCGGCCCCCACCGGCGAGCAGCTCCGGCGGCGGCTTGAGCTGGCGGTAGCTGTCGAGCTTCGCGGTCTCCTCCTCGATCTCCTTGCCGAAGGTCTTCTTCATCCACGCCGCCAGATCCTTGCGCGAGTAGAACTCGCCGGCGGTGTAGACGAAGGCCTGCAGCTCGTCGTGG
>Ga0075163_10001859_pt1 | contig 28538 bp, 22 predicted proteins | sample JI1023141ADNA_FD_71478 | JGI IMG/M metagenome (GOLD analysis project Ga0075163, IMG submission 71478) | Wastewater effluent complex algal communities from Wisconsin, to seasonally profile nutrient transformation and Carbon sequestration -... | ecosystem: Engineered > WWTP > Effluent > Algae...
CAGCTGAGCGGCGAGCACAACCTCGTCAAGGCGGCGCGCGCGGTCCAGCGGCTCGGGCCGAAGAACCTGGTGATCAAGCGCGGCGAGTCGGGCGCGCTGCTGTTCGACCACGACGGCGAGGTGTTCGCCGCGCCGGCGCTGCCGCTGGAAGAGGTCATCGACCCGACCGGCGCGGGCGACAGCTTCGCCGGCGGGTTCATGGGCTACCTGGCGCGCCCGGGCGTCGAGCCGACGGGCGCCAGCCTGCGCACCGCGATGATCTACGGGTCGGTGATGGCGAGCTTCTGCGTCGAGGGCTTCAGCTACGACCGCCTGGTCGGGCTCGACGCGACGACGATCCAGCGCCGCTTCGAGGCGTTCTCGGCGCTGACGAACTTCGAGCGCGCCAGCCTGCTGTGAGCCGCGCGCGCGGCGGGCGACGGTGATACCGTCGGTCGCCGTGGCGGACGTCGGCGACAGGGCGATCGGGCCGCGCGCGGCCGTGCGGCGGGCGCTGTGCCTGCTGACGGTCGGGCTCGCGGCCAAGGCCGCGCTCGTGCTGCTGCGCGCGTGGGACGGCGCGGCGGCCGGGCTGGCGACGCCGTGGGCGCCGCCGGTGCTGGTGTATCAGGAGGTGTGGGGGGCGCTCGGGCTGCTCGCGCTCGACGCTCCGCTGATGGCTTTGGGGACATGGCTCAAGGGACATGTCTGGACGGACAGGCTCGGGTGGGCGCTGTACGCGATGGCGGCGGGCTATATGGCGATCAACGTCCCGATCGCGCGGCAGTTCTCGACGCCGCTGACCTACGCGTTCCTCGAGGCGGCCGGCGGGGCGCTCAGCGCGTCGATCACGGCGTACGCGACGATCGGTAATGTAGTTGCGCTGGTCGGGGTCATGGTGGTCGCGATGTTGGCGCCGCGGTGGATCGGCGGGCGGCCGGGGCCGGGCGTGCTGCTGGCGATCGCGGCGGCGCTGGTGCTCGGGCCGATCGGGGCGCGCCGCAGCGACACGCTCGGGCTCCATCGCGGCGCGCTGGCGACGCTGGTGACGACGGGCTGGGCCCGCTGGGCGCCGGTGCGCGCGACGGTCGAGGGCACTTCGGCGCTGCCCGCCGAGGGGGCCGCGCTCGACCTCTCGCACCTGGTGGGGTCGGCGCGCGGGTTCAACGTCGTGTGGGTGATCCTCGAGTCGACCGGGGCGCGGCATTTAAAAAGTTACGGGGCGGAGGTCGACGCGACGCCGCGGCTGACGGCGCTGGCGCGGCGCGGGCTGGTGCTCGAGCGCATGTATACGAGCTATCCCGAGAGCATCAAGAGCCTGCTGCCGCTGCTGTGCGGCGAGGCCCCGGCGGTGCACACGGCGGCGCGGGCGTACGCGGCCGGGCGCTCGCCGTGCACGCCGATCGCGGCGCGCGTGGCCGCGGCGGGCTACCGCACCGGGCTGTTTCACTCCGGGCGCTTCGTCTATCTGGGGATGCAGGAGATGGTCGAGGGCCGCGGCTTCGAGGTGCTGGCGGACGCGGCGGTGATCGGTGGGCCGCACGCGGCGAGCTTCGGGACCGACGACGCCTCGACCGCGCGGCGGGTGCTCGAGTTCATCGATGCCGGGCCGGGGCCGTTCTTCGCGCTGTACATGCCGATCGCGGGGCATCACCCGTATCGCACGCCGGGCACGGGCAGCCGGCCGTTCGCGGCGAACAGCGACGCGGAGCACCACCGCAACGACCTGTACGCCGGCGACGAGGCGCTCGGCGAGCTGATCGACGGGGTCGCGGCGCGCGGGCTGATGGACCGCACGGTGTGGCTGATCATGGGCGACCACGGCGAGGCGTTCCTCGAGCACCCCGGCAACTTCGCGCACTCGCTGTTCGTGTACGAGGAGAACGTGCACATCCCGGTGATCGTGGTCGTGCCCGGGGCGCTGCAGCAGGAGCTGCGCGCGCCGCAGATCGGCGGGACCATCGACCTCGCGCCGACGCTGCTCGAGCTGCTCGGGCTCGCGGGCGAGGCGGGGCAGGGGCGCTCGCTGCTGCGCGGCGAGCCGGGGGCGGCCCGCTTCTTCACCGACCACAGCAGCCTGCTGCTCGGGCTGCGCCACGATCGCTGGAAGTGCATCGTCGAGCCCGACGCGGGGCGCGTGCGGCTGTTCGACCTCGAGGTGGACCCGGGCGAGCAGCGCGACGTGGCGGCGCAGGAGCCCGCGCGCGCCGGGATGTATCGCCGTCACCTCGAGGGCTGGATGGGCGAGCAGGCGGCGCGGCTGCGCGGGCCGTGAGGGCGGCTAGTAGCAGAACCCGAGGTACTGGAGCTCGGGGGGCGGGGGGTTGCCGCCGAAGTTGTCCAGCGGGTAACAGGTCTTGCCCTCCGGGCAGGGGGGCCCGTTCACGTCGCACAGCGCCACGCAGCAGATCATGGAGTCGCAGAGGTCGGTCGGGGCCAGGCAGTAGAGCCCCTCCGCGCACGCGTCCTCCTCGCACGACTCCTCGACCCCGACACCGCCGGATCCGGGCACGCACTGGAAGCCGCCCATGGTGTACACGCACGACTCGTCCGCACCGCAGCCGGCGCCGCTCAGCGGGCCGCACTCCGCCGGGCCGAGGCAGTCGTCGTCGCAGTAGTTCGGGTCGTCGCAGACCTCGTTGGCGTCGATGTTGAAGTCGCCACAGTCGGCGGGGCGGCACTCGTTGCCGGTGCACGTCTGGTCGGCCGGGCAGTCGTCATTGTCGTCACACAGCGCGCAGTTGGGCTCGTCGGGGTGAAAGTCGTGCGCCTGCTGGAGGGCCGTCGTGCACGCGTCGATGCACTGCTGCATCTCCGCGAGCGAGCCCTGCCAGCAGGTGCCGTCCTCGCCGAAGCCCTGCTGGGCGGAGGGCAGGGCGTCCGGCGCGGTCACGGCGAGGCACTCGAGGTAGCGGTCACAGACCTCGCGGCTCGCCGGCTCGCCGCCGGTGTCCGTCCCGCCGCCGGTCGGGTCGTCGCCGGTGCCGGTCGCGTTCGTGGGGTCGTTGGTGGACGGGTTGTTGGTCGGGTTGGTCTCGCTCGACGCGCTCTCCGTCGCCGAGGTGATCGACGTGACCGTCGGGTCGTTGTCGCCGCCGCAGGCCGCGGCGCCGAAGGCCGCGGCGCCGCAGGCCGCAGTGATGAGTAGCGCGAGGCAGGGCGCGGACGAACGGCGGGGGCGCGGGGCCATGGCGCCCTTCTAGCGGGTGACGCGCGCGGCCGCAAGTCGCCGATCAGGGCGGAGGGGCGGCGACGTCGGGGCGCGCGGCGACGGTGGCATCGGCGCGGTCGCCGGTGAAGTCCTGGCGCGCCGCGGCGATCTGGGAGATCGATCGCTCGAGCAGGAGGTCGAGGGTCCAGTCGAGGACGACGCGCACGCGGTTGCCGAAGCCGACCAGCTTCATCAGGTACAGCGAGCGCCAGATGAACCACGCGAGCGTGCCCGAGAGCCGCACGCCGAGCAGCTCGACGGCGGCGAAGCGGTCGCCGACCGAGACCAGTGCGCCATAATTGAAGTAGTGGAAGGGTTTGGTCGGCTTGCCGGCGACCAGGCGCGCGAGGTTGCCGGCGGTGTGCTGGCCGTGCTGAAACGCGACCTGGCCGAGCGGCGGCAGCGGCTTGCCCTCGTGCATGCACAATGAGGCGTCGCCGAGCACGAATACGTTCTCGGAGCCCTTGACGCGCAGGTCGACGTCGACCTCGACGCGCCCGGACTTGTGCGGGGTGAGCCCGCCGCAGGCGGAGATCAGCGGCGAGGGCTTGACGCCGGCGCACCACACACAGGTGCGCGAGTCGAGCTTCTCGTTGTGGTCGAGGGTGACGGCGAAGGGGGTGATGCCGACGACCTTGCGCTTGAGCATGACCTTGACGCCGATCGTGGCGAGCTGCTTGGCGGCCGCGGCGACGATGCTGGCGTGCCAGCCGGGCAGGACCTGCTCGGCGGACTGGATCAGCGCGACGACGACCTCGTCGGGCTCGATCTCCGGGTAGCGGCGCATGAGCACGTGGTCGATGAGCTCGCGGACCTCCGAGGCGAGCTCGACGCCGGTCGGACCGCCGCCGACGATGACGAAGCACAGCAGCTCGCGCCGGCGCTGCGGGTCGTCGTCGCGGGCGGCCCGCTCGAAGCACTCGATCACCTGGTTGCGCACGGCGATCGCGTCGCCGAGCTCGCGCATGAAGAAGGCGTGCTCGCGCGCGCCGGGGGTGTTGAAGGTCTGGGTGTCCGAGCCCGGCGAGAGCACGAGGTAGTCGTAGGGCGTCTGGCTGCGGATGACGGTCGGCGCGCCGGTCTGCGGGTCGTCATCGATGTCGGCGGTGCCGTGCACGACTCGCGCCTCGAGGTCGATGCGCTCGACGTTCTCCTTCTTGAAGAGGACGTTGGTGGCCTCGAAGATGCGGCGAAAGGGGTAGGTGACCTGGCGGGTCTCGATCGCGCCGGTGGCGACGCTCGGCAGCAGCGGCGGGAACAGGAAGTAGTTGCGCCGGTCGATGACGGTGACGTGCAGGTCGCGGTGGTAGCCGAGCAGGCGATCGAGGTGCATCGCGGTGTACAGGCCCGCGAAGCCGCCGCCGACGATGACGACGCGCACCGGCTTGCCGCCGTTGCCCTTCCAGCGGCGAAAGATCCACATGTCGCGGATCGGCCGCAGTGCGACGTAGAGGATCAGCAGGCCGTTGAGGCCCGCGCTGAGGCCGAGCAGCGGGTGCGCGAGCCGCCAGTACGGCAAGAGCAGCCAGCACCCGAGGTCGAGCAGCCCGAGCCCGATCACGGCGCCGAGCAGGGCCTTGCGCGCGCCGCGGGCCATGGCCACCCGCGAGAACAGCGGGTCGGCGACGGCGACGAGCACGATCAAGGACAGCGCGTGGAGCCCGAACAGCCCCCAGAACAGCCCGGGCGAGTGGTGGCGCAGGCCCATGAGGCTGTCGCCCCAGCGCAGCAGCACGGAGGTCGAGGTCTCCCAGTCGGTGAGGTACACGCCGAGCACCAGCGCGGCGAAGAACACGGCGGCCCCCGCGAGCAGGCTGACGCTGGCGAACAGCTTGCGGGCCAGCGCAAGATTGACGAGGGAGTGCTTGTCGACGCGGGCCATCGTGCAGCAGCAACGGTAACCGACGGCTGCACGTTGCAGGGAGGGGCATCATCCCTGTAGCGATCGCGCGCCGGTCGACCGTGCGCGCGGGCACCGTCGTTCGGGGCGATGGCGGGGCCGGGGCGCCTGCTCGCGCGCGCGCGGGCGAGAGCGCCCGGGGCCGGATATCCTCGCCGCGAGCACGCCGGGCCCGCGGGGGCTCAGCGCGACTCGGCGGTGAAATTGTAGGTGTAGCTGCAGGGCAGCGCGGTCACGCCGAGTGTGCTCGCGGCGAGGTCGCAGGACTCGCCGGTGCAGGTGATCTCGACCTCCTGGGTGCCGGAGAGCGCGGTCTCGGAGGTGAGGGTGCCGTCGAGCGAGACGTTGTAGGTCACGGTCGCGTCGATGCTCGCCTCGGGCTTGTTGGTCTCGGCCGCGGACTCGGGGCAGGTGAAGCCGTCGCCGTCATAACTGCAGTCGAGGGGGTTGGTGAAGCTGGCGTCGGTGATGGTGAAGCCGCGCTCGCCGGTGGCCGCGAGCACGAAGTTGCCGGTGGGCTCGGTCGGGGTCGAGTCGCCGGTCCCGCACTTGTTGTCGACGAGGGTGTTGCTGCTGAACGCCCAGGTGCCCGGCTGCGGCTCGATGCTGGCGCCGGAGGAGCTGCAGGCGACGGTGAGGAGGAGCAGGGCGGCGAGGCGGGGCTTCATGCGGGCGATCCCACCAGGCCCGGCGGCGCGGCGCAATGGGGGGACGGCGATCCGTCAGGACGGGCGCGGGGACAGTCGCAGCCAGCGCCACAGGGGCAGGCGCTCCGCGGCGAACAGCGGGGCGAAGGCGAGGCCGAGCAGCGGGTAGGGGAAGAAGATCGCCATGATCGCGAGGACGCCGGCGTGGAAGGCCCAGGCCGCGAGCGACCACCAGCGGGCCAGGCGCGGGCCGAACAGCGCGGCCGGGGCGAGCAGCTCGACGACCAGGCTGGCGCCGGCGAGCGGCGGGAACAGCCAGCCGTGGGCGACCAGGGCCGCGCCGAGCGGGGAGTGGGCGTCGCCGAGCTCGAGCTTGCGCAGGTTGTCGTAGGCGATGTAGTTGCGCAGCAGATCCGAGGTGGCCCACGACAGGCCGCTGAGGCGCAGCTTGGCGAGGCCGGCGAGCACGTAGGTGGCGACGGTGACGAGCGCGAGCAGGCGGACCGGCCAGCCGTGGGCGCGCGGGCGCGGCGGGGGCGGTCGGCGCCGGACGTCGAGCGACCAGGCGTCGGCGGCGGGCGTCAGGCCGAGCACGATGACGTGCACGACCATCAGGTTTTCGGTGTGGAAGATCATGCCCCAGCTGTTGCGGTAGCTGAGCACCCACAGCAGCGTCGCCGCGAACGCGGGGCCGGTGACGCGGTGGCGCCAGCCGAGGGTGAAGGCGACGGCGAGGAGCAGGGCGAGCAGCACCGGCGCGACGACCAGCGCGGCGGGCAGCGGGGCGCCGAGGAGCAGGTCGACGACGCCGACCGGGGCGAAGCTGCGGGGCGCGAAGTCGACGAAGCTGATCAGGTGGACGACGCGGGCGGCGAGGTAGACCGTGGCGAAGCCGCCGACCAGCAGGCGCAGCGCGGCGAGCCGCTCCGGCGGGGCGTCGCTGCGGTACCAGGCGTCGATCGCCGCGGGGGTCACGGGCGCTTCACCTTGCAGCGGGCGCGGACGCGGGGGGCGGCGAGCGGGGCGGTGTCGCCGGCGAAGTAGGCGATGGCGTCGAACCTCTCGCTGACGAGCTCGAGGCGGACGACGTCGGACCAGGCGGGGTCGTCGGCGAGGCGGGCGGCGACGCTGCGGCACAGGGCGGCGCTCGGGCGCTTGCCGCCGCGGATCGCCTTGCGCAGGGTCTCGGCGGCCTGCAAGACCTCGTCGTTGGCGACCAGGCGCGGGGGGACCGGGCGGCGGGCGCCGTCGGCGGTCACGGCGAGGAGGTGGTGGACGAGGGTCTCGGCGGTCGGGCGGCCGTGGGCGAACATCGGGTAGCTCGAGAACGGGAACGAGTCGGCGCCGGGCGGGCGGCACAGCGGCGAGAGCACGAGCGCGAGCACGAGGCCGCCGAGCGCCCACGCGTGGACCGGGCCGCCGGCGCGCCAGCGATCCGGTTCAGGCGCCACCCGGTCGCTCCGGCGCGAGGCCCAGGAGGCGGGCGCCGTGACCGAGCGCCGACCAGGCGTGCTGGGTGTAGTCGATGCGCAGGTCGGGCGAGCCGATCGACTCCGAGTAGCCGCCGGCGACCTCCTGGTCGGGGGTGCAGGCGAAGCAATTCTTGGCGGTCCACTGCTGCTCGACGAGGAAGGCGAGGACGTCGCGCAGCAGCGCGGCGTCCTCCGGGCGGGTGGTGCCCTGGGCGGCGCGCACGTCCATCGCGGCGGTCAGGGCCTCGCCGAAGCCGGCCGTCGGGGTGTTGTGCGGCGGCAGCACGTTGCCGAAGCCGTAGGCGCCGTAGAGGTCGTCGCGCGCGCCGGCGGTCATGATCAGGCGGCGCTTGAAGTCGACGTAGTCGAGGCAGAAGCGCTCGTAGCCGGCGTGGCGGTGCACGCCGAGCGCGGCGCGGGCGGCCAGGCAGTGCCAGTTCTCCTCGAGGAAGAAGAAGTCGTACAGGCCGTGCGACCAGTAGGTGTCGGCGAAGTAGGTCATCGCGCGCTCGACGGCGGCGTGGACCTCGTCGCGGCTCAACGTGGTCAGCGGGGAGGGGGCGTCGGTCGGGCCCGCGAGCCGGGCCGGGTCGGCGAGCAGGGCCTCGAGCAGGGTCAACGCGAACACGGCCTGGCCCTCGGCGTACATCGGCGCGGGGCCGGGCAGCGGGGCGCCGGCGGCGAGGTCGTAGCGCGGGTGGAAGCCGCCGTCGGGGCGCTGCATCGCGAGCAGGAAGCGGGCCAGGCGGACGAGCAGGGCGTCGTGCGCGGGGCCGGTGCGCGCGCGGCAGGCGAGGTACGCGATCGCCGGGAGGGCGGTGTCGCCGAGGTTCGCCTGGCGCCGCGGCGGGCGCCCGGGCTCGGCGTAGACCAGGCCCGAGACGTCGCCCGCGGGCTGCTCGAGGCCGGCGAGCATCGCCAGCGAGCGCGCGGCGGCCGGGGTCGCGGCCGGCGTGCCGAGCTCGCACAGCGCCAGCGTGGTGCCGGCCTGGCGCGGGACCGCGAAGCCGCGCCAGGTGACCTTGCCGGTGAACGGCTGCAGCAGGTAGCGAAACCGGCCGTCCTCGCCCTGGGCGGCGAGGACGTGGCGCTCGGCGCCGAGATTGGCCCGCGCGAGCGCGTCGGCGGTCAGGTCGGTCAGGGCCTCGCGCATGCCGGGCGCGTGCGCGACGCGGCCGCGGCGGTCGACGATGTAGCTGTCGGTGACGAGGCGGGTGAGGCCGTCGATGCCCTCACTGTCAGCGGGGGCCTCGCCGCGGGGCGCGAGGACCTTGCGCAGCGCGGCGGGGTCGCTGCCGAAGCGCAGGTCCTCGATGAAGGGCAGCGGCGTGAAGGTGTTGAACTGGCCGAGCGCGACGAGCTGCCACGGCATCAGGCAGCGCGGGCCGTCGCACACGCCGTCGAGGCCGGGGCGCAGCAGCAGGGGCGCGGGCCCGGGGGCGCTCGCGGACAGCGGCTGGGTCGCGGCGACGACGTCGATCTTCATCGGGCCGGGGGCGGCCGCGTCGGCGATGACGGCGAGCAGCGCGGGCAGCAGGTCCTCGGGGCGATCGGCCTGGACGCAGCGGCTCGCGCCGCGCAGGCGCGGGGACTTCCTGTCCTTCGCGGCCTCGTCGCGCACCGGGTAGGTGACGAACAGCGTCGGGCGGTCGAGCGCGGCGTCGCAGCGCGCCGGCTGGCGCGTGAACAGGGCGATCTTCGTGCTGGCCTTCGGGACAGGTGGTTTGCGGGTCTGCAGCGCGGCCTGCAGGTCGGTGACGAACGCGGCGGGCTCGCCCGCGGGCCGCGCGACCGGCTCCGCCGCGGTCGCGGCCGCGGCCTGCCACAGCCCGAGACCAAAGGCGAGGGCCAGCGCCCCCGCGACCCCGAGCCGCCGCCGCGGCGTGAGCCCGCCGGTGGCCCCGACGCCCCACAGCGCCAGCGGCAGCGTGAACAGCACGAACACCGCCCACACCGCCGCGAGCCCGGCCGCGACGCCCTGCCCGAGCCCCCCGTAGAGCACGGCGATGTAGATGCCGGCGCGCACCGCCGTCCAGGTGTGCAGGGCGAGGTAGGCGAGCGCGTAGAGCGAGGTCACGCGCCAGGCGACGAGGCGGTGGCGGCTGCCGGCCAGCGCGAGCGCGGCGGTGGCGAGGTGGCCGGCCGCGAGCACGGCGGTGGTCACGGCGAACAGCGTCCAGCTGCGCCACGGGAGCACGCTGGCGGCCCAGGCGAACACGAGGGCGTGGACCAGCGCCAGCCCGCCGAGCGACCAGCGCGGCGCGAGCGGGGAGGCGTGGGCCGGCGACATGCGGCCAGGCATAACACAGGCGCGCGACCCCGCGAAAGCCGGAGCAGCCGCCAAAAGGGCGCAGAACGCCGCGCAGCGCCGCATCACGCGGGACGCGGGGGACCCGGGCGGGCCGCGATCGTCGCTGGCGCGCGCGAGGTCGAGGCGATGTATGGGTCCGGGCCCCGGCGCGGCGCGGCTCGGCGAGCGCGGATAATTCTTGTCGCTCGCGAGCTTATTGCGCTCGGGGGGGATCGCACGGAGGGTGCGCGCCGCGGCGAACGATGGTAATGGGCGCGACGGGGATGCAACTCGCACGCAAGCTCTCGTCGCGGGCGCTGGCGCGGACCGTCGCGGTGGCGGCGGTGCTGCACGGTGGGGCGGCGTCGGCGGGGCCCGGCGACGCGGCGGGCTGGGACGGTGCGGGCGTCGAGGTCGACGCGTGGCAGGCCGCGGAGGCGGCGACGGCCGCGGGTCACCGCGCGCACGCGGTCGAGCAGCTGCGGGTGTTCCTGGCCCGGCGGACCGGGGTGACGGCGGGGCGGCGGGCGACGGCCGAGGCGCGGCTGGCCGCGATGTTGCGCGAGACGAGGCCGGTGCTGCTGCGCGTGGAGGGCACGGACGGGCCGGTGCGGGTGGTGTTGCGGTTCGTCGGCGACGGGCGGCCGGCGATCGATCTCGAGCCGGGGCGCGACCTCGGCGACGGGCGCCGGGTCGACCTCGATCCGGGGCTGTGGAGCCTGACCGCCGGCGCGCCGGGCCGCCGCGACGCGCAGCGGGTCGTGACGATCGAGCCGCGAGCGCGGCGCGGCGCGGCGCCCGAGCCGGAGGTCCTGACCTTCGTGCTCGCCCCCGATCGCGTGCCGGTGACGCTCGAGCTCGGCCCGCCCGCGGCCCTGACCGCCGGCGCGACGTGGACGCTGACGCCCGAGGGCCACGCCGGCGAGCCGCGCACGATCGCGGCGACGGAGGCCCGCAGCGACCTGTCCCTCGAGCCAGGTCGCTGGCGCGCGCGCGTCGAGGCGCCGGGCTTCGTCGCGCAGGAGGTGACGTGGACGGCCGGCGAGGCGCCGCCGCCCGCGGTGATGCTCGCGGCCGAGGCGGCGCCGGAGCCCGCGCCTGCGCCCGCGCCCGCGCCCGCGACGCGCCCGGTCGACGCGCGGCTCGGGCTCGGGCTCGGGCTCGGGGTCGCCGGGGCGGCGTCGCTGGGGCTCGGGGCCGGGCTGCTGATCCAGAACCGCGGGGCGTACGGGCACTTTCAGGCCGCGCCGGACAACGCGGGCTTCGTCGCCGCGCTGACGGCCACCGAGGCGGGCGCGGGCTTCGTCGGGGCCGGCTTCGGGCTCGCGGCGGCGGGGCTCGGCGCGGGCCTGGGGCTCAAGGATCGGGGGTTGTGGGCCGAGCTCACGGCCGGCGGCGGCGTGGCCCTGATCGGCGCCGCGTGGTACGCGCGGGAGTGGCAGCGCGTGCAGCGAGATCTGTACGACGGCAATGACGAGGCCGGCACGCCCGACGCCCATGACGGCGGGGCGCTGCGCCGCGAGGCCGCCGCGGCCGCGGTGCTCGGGGCCGGGGTCGGGCTGGTCAGCGGCGCCGGCGTGGCGTTGCTGACCCGTTACCTGCTGCGCACCTTACGCGGCCGCCGCACGACCGCCCGCTGGGGTATGGTCGTCGCCCTCGGCGGCCTCGGCGTGCGTGGCCGCTTCTGAATCGGATCTCCATGGCGCGCCACGTCTCTCCCCTCGTCCCTCTCTGCCTCGCGGCCGCCGCGGCCGCCGTCGCGCTCCCGGCCTGTCACGCGTCGGGGTGTCGGGAGGACGACGCGGCCTGCATGGCGGTCTCGCAGGAGACCGGCGGCTCGTCGAGCGAGAGCGGCGCGAGCACCGACAGCACCGGCCCGCTGCCGACCGGCACCAGCAGCGGCGAGACGTCGACCACCGAGGACGTCACGACCGAGGTCGACACGACGATGACCAAGCCGGCGGTCTGCGGCGACGGCGTCGTCGACGACGGCGAGGCGTGCGACGACGGCAACGACGACAACACCGACGCGTGTCTGGTCGGCTGCGTGCCGGCGAGCTGCGGCGACGACTTCATCCGCTTCGGGGTCGAGGAGTGCGAGGACGGCAACCTCGACGACAGCGACGACTGCGTGAACTGCCGCCTGGCGAAGTGTGGCGACGGGCATATTCACCCCCCGGAGGAGTCGTGCGATGAAGGCCCGGAGAACAGCGACCTGATCTACGGCGGCTGCACCAGCAAGTGCCAGCTCGGTGCGCGCTGCGGCGACGGCAAGCTCAACGGCCCGGAGGACTGCGACGACCAGAACACCGACCCGAAGGACGGCTGCCTCGAGGGCTGCATCGAGGCGACGAGCTGCAAGCAGATCCTCGCGGAGGTGCCGGACGCGACGACCGGCAAGTACCGCCTGTGGCCGGCGGCGCTCGGCGGCGACATCGACGTGGTCGCGTGGTGCGACATGGACAGCGACGGCGGCGGCTACACCTTCGTGAAGATGGACTTCGAGGTCGACGGCGCCAGCGACAAGGGCGCCAAGGCGGCCGAGCTCGCGTGCCAGACCTACGGCATGCACCTGCTGGTCCTGCGCACGCCGGCGCACGTGAAGTCGGCGTACATGTTCGCGACCTCGGTCAACATCCCGCCGATCGGCGGCGGCAAGATCGGCAGCGGCACGGAGTACCTGTCGATCCTGTCGATCTTCCCGAAGGAGCCGATGCAGACCTGCGGCGGCAAGGGGCTCAACAGCGTCGACTGCCCGGGCTGGCGCGCGTGGGACGACGAGGCCTTCTGGGTCACCGACATCCCGGTCCTCGGCGAGCCGAGCGAGGAGCACTGCATGGGCTGCTCGATGCTCTACAAGTGGAACCTGGACGGCACGCTCAAGAGCTACACGACGTTCCCGGCGGGCGAGGGGGCCAGCAGCTTTCGCTTCATCTGCGATGTCGGCGACAAGTTCTGAGCGCTGACCGGCCGCGCGCGCCTCAGCGGACGAGGTCGGCGACGAGGCCGCCGGTGAACGCATAGAGCAGCAGGTTGGCCAGCCAGAGCACGACCGCGAGGACGACGACGCCGAGCATGCCGGTGCGTCGGCGGGCGCCGGGGTCCCAGTACTGGACCCAGCCGATCAGGTAGGGCGGGGCGAACGCGAACCACAGGGCGACGTTGGCGAGGATGGCCCCATCGAACAGGTGGAGGCGGCTGGTCGGCGGGGTGTGGGGGGCGACGCCGAGGACCACCGTCATGATCGCGGTGATGGCCAGGGCGGGCAGCACGGCCAGCGGGACGGCGGCTGCGAGCGGCGGGTGCGGGGTGGGGCTTGGCGCGCGCATGGCTGCAGTGTCCGCCGCGGCGGGTGGCGGTGCAAGCGGGCGCGACGGACCGGCGCGAGACGTCCGCGCGGGGCGAGCGTGACGGGAGCTGGCGCGTGCGATCGGCCGATCACGCGGGGCCGAGCAGGCGGGCGGCCTGGTCCGCGGAGATCGCGGCGGCGTGGGCGAGGCTCAGGAAGAAGGCGCGGCCGAGGTCGGCGCGGCTCGAGCACGCGACCAGCGGGGCGAGCGATCGCAGCACCGTCAGGCGGCGCTCGCGGGGCAGGGAGGCCAGGGTCGCGCCGATCTGGTCGAGCGCGGGCGGGCGGGCGAGCAGCTCGGCGGCGAGCTGCTCGCGGCGCGCGGCGGACAGCGGCAGGCGGGCGAGCAGGCCGCGGAACTGGGCGACCTCGGCGGGCTCGATCGCGCCGTCGTGGTGGATGAGCAGCGCGGCGAAGGTGCTGATGTGCTCGGCGAGCTCGACGGCGCGCGCGGTCCAGTGGCCGCGCCACTCGGCGAGCTCGCGGGCGTCGATGCCGAGGTCGTCGGCGATGCGCTCGAGCTCGCGGACCTCGGCGTCGCTCGCGTCGCCGTCGGCGAGGGCCATCGTCCACGCCTTCTCGAGCAGCGGCTCGGTGAACGCCGGGAGCGGCGGGGCGAGCTCGGTGAAGGCGGCGCGCAGGGCGGTCTGGTCGGCGAGGAGGGCGAGCCAGCGGGCGTGCTCGGCGGGCGTCAGGTGCTCGTCGAGCATGGCGAGCAGCTGGTCGCTCTCGCCCGGGGACAGGTCGCCGTCGGCGTGGGCGATGAGGCCGCAGGCAGCGATGGTCCATTCCTGTTCCGGGGTCAGTGGCATCGGCCCTCCACGCGCGAGGGTACACGGAATCGCGGGGCGGGGCGCGGGGCGCGGACGCGCGTTCGTGCGCGGCGGCTGTCGCGGGCTACATCGGCGCGGCGCAGTAGCGCAGCGCGCACTCGGGGACGCTGGGCAGCTTGAACACGTAGTACGCGCCGCAGTTGCGCACCGAGATCTCGAGCGTCCAGGTGCAGGGGTCGCCTTGCCAGGCGAAGCAGGCGGTGCGCGGGACGATGCCGGCGTCCACCGTCGGGTAGTCGCCGTCCATCCAGCCGGGGGCGTCGGTGCCGCACGAGTAGGGGGTCGGGGGGACCAGCGGCATCACCGTGCCGGCGGGGTCGACGAAGCGGTGCCACTTGTCGGCGGTCTTGCTGTCGCACTTGGTGACCTTGCCGGGGCCGTCGTTGAACGCGGCCATGCGGTCGGTCTCCTTGAGCTCGGTGTAGCCGAGGCACTCCGGCGGCAGCTCCGACTGGCACGTCTCGTCGCAGCCGTCGCCGGGCATCAGGTTGCCGTCGTCGCAGGTCTCGATCGGCGCGTCGACCTGGCCGTCGGCGCAGCGCGGCCCGAGGCCGACGCAGCCGGGGTTGCAGCCGTTGTAGCTGCCCGCGTTCTTGCCGTCGTCGCACACCTCGACGCCGGCCTGCACGAACGCGTCGCCGCAGGTCGCCGGCACGCACGCGCCGACGCACGCGTCGGTGTCGTCGAGGTTGCCGTCGTCGCACATCTCGACGCCGTCGTGCAGGAAGCCGTCGCCGCAGCTGGCCAGCACGCACGCGCCGTCCTTGTTGACGCACTCGTCGGTGTCGTCGGGGTTGGCGTCGTCGCACTCCTCGAACACCGCGTGCTGCCAGCCGTCGCCGCAGCTGTACGGCACGCAGGTGTCGAGGCAGCTGTCGGTGTTGTCGTCGTTGCCGTCGTCGCACTGCTCGGCGCCCTCGAGCTCGCCGTCGCCGCACTCGACGACGTTCATCTCGACCTTGCAGTCGGGGTCGCAGCCGTCGCCGGCCGAGAAGTTGCCGTCGTCGCAGTCCTCGACGCCGGCGTAGAGGTGGCCGTCGCCGCAGGTCGCGTCGTAGCAGCCGGCGATGCAGCTGTCCTCGTCGCTGGCGTTGCCGTCGTCGCACTGCTCGAAGCCGGCGAGCACGTAGCCGTCGCCGCACACGGCGCTCTCGCAGTTCGACAGGCAGCTGTCGGTGTTGTCGACGTTGGCGTCGTCGCAGGCCTCGCCGGGGTCCTGCACGCCGTCGCCGCAGCGCGTCGCCGGCTCGGTGCTCGCCTCGCTGCCGTCGCCGGTGGTCGGCGTCGTCGTCGCCTCGGTGGTCGCGTCGCCCGAGCTGCTGCCGTCGCTGCCCGGGCCGACCTGGGTCAGCGAGGTCCCGCCGTCGTCGGTCGGACACCCGGTCAGGAGCACGCCGCCCAGCACCAGCCCGCGACTCCACCCACGCTCCGAACCCGACCCGAGCCTCATACTCGCTTGCTACCACCGATCGCGGCGAACTGGCAACGGCCGCGCCATGCCAGTACAAGCAGCGTCAGGGGGCGCGGCCGCTCCATCGCGTGGAACGGGGCTTTTCGTCGGGGGGGCTGCCGCCTCGTCCGCTCGTCCGCTTCGTCCGCTTCGTCCGCCCCGGTTTTGCTCGTCCTCTCGAGATCCTCAGCGGGCGCGGTAGGTGATGCGGCCGCGGGTCGGATCGTAGGGCGTGACGCCGACGGTGACGCGGTCACCGAGGACAACCTTGATCCGGAAGCGCCGCATCTTGCCGGCGAGGTGGGCGAGGACGGTGTGGTCTTTGTCGATCTCCACGCGGAAGAGGCCCCCCGTGAGAACCTCCGTCACGGTCCCCTCAAATTCAATCAGATCGTCCTTGCTCATCGGCGACGGACTGTAGGGGCCGGCCTGCGTCCGCGCAACTGCTTCGGAACAATTTGCGATCGCGCCGACGCACGCCGCAGGCCGGCCCCGGACGGCTGCGCGAGTTAAGTGCGTTTGCGCGCGAGGTGCACGCGGCCGCCTCCGGACCGGCGCGGGCGCGGCCGCGGATGTGGGCACGTGACGGCGCTGCGGGGCCCGCAGGTCACGGTGAACCGGGATCGTCGCCGATGATCCCGCGGGCCTCGAGGTGGCCCAGGACCGCGGCCGCGAGCTCGTCGGGGCCGGCGGCGCCGGCGACCAGGCGCAGCTCGGGCGCCTCGGGGACCTCGTACGGCGCGTCGATCCCGGAGAAGCCGGTGATCTCGCCGAGGCGGGCGCGGCGGTACAGACCCTTGGGATCGCGGCGCTCGCACTCGGCCAGCTCGGTGTCGACGAAGATCTCGATGAAGCGATCGGCGGCGACCAGGGCGCGCGCCTGCTCGCGGTCGCGGCGGTACGGGCTGATCGCCGCGACCAGCACGATCAGCCCGGCGTCGACGAACAGCCGCGCGACCTCGCCGAGCCGACGGATGTTCTCCGCCCGGTCCTCCGGGGCGAAGCCCAGGTCCTTGCACAGGCCGTGGCGCAGGTTGTCGCCGTCGAGGATGTAGCTGTGGCGCCCGCGCTGCTGCAGCCCGTGATCGACCCGCGCCGCGATCGTGCTCTTGCCGGCGCCGCTCAGGCCCGTGAACCACAGCACGGCGCCGCGCTGGCCCTTGCTGCGCTCGCGGTCCGCGGCGGTGACGTTCGCGTGGTGCCAGCGGATGTTGCTCGGGACATGGTTCACGGCGGGGCCATCCTATGGCATACCCGCGACCCCGCGCACCTGGCTTCGCAGGAAGGGTTGACGCGGATCGGCGAAGCAGTAACCTTCGCCCGCCTGCGCGCGGCTCCGGCCGTGATCGCTGCCTGTGCACGGATCGACCCCGGAAACGACGCTGACAATGACCTCGAGCGAAGACCTGGACCCGTCCCCCGATCTCCTCCACGCCAAGCGCGCCGCCGAGGAGAGCGGGGCCGGCGGCGGCGGCGGACTGGGCGCCGTCATCGCCGGCGACCTCGCCGAGGAGGCCCGCCGCAAATACCTCAACTACGCGCTCAGCGTGATCACGGCGCGCGCGATCCCGGACGTCCGCGACGGCCTCAAGCCGGTCCACCGCCGCATCGTCTTCACGATGTTCGACGACCTCGGCCTCACCCACGACGCCCGCTACCGCAAGAGCGCCAAGGTCGTCGGCGACGTCATCGGCAAGTACCACCCGCACGGCGACACCGCGGTCTACGAGGCGATGGTCCGCCTCGCCCAGGACTTCGCGATGCGCATGCCGCTGGTCGACGGCCAGGGCAACTTCGGGTCGATCGACGGCGACGCGCCCGCCGCCTACCGCTACACCGAGGCCCGCCTGACCCGCCTGGCCTCGGAGCTGCTCAGCGAGCTGCCCAAGGACACCGTCGATTTTCGCCCGACCTACGACGGCACCGGGCGCGAGCCGATCGTCGTCCCGGCCCGCTTCCCGCAGCTGCTGGTCAACGGCAGCACCGGCATCGCGGTCGGCATGGCGACCAACGTCCCGCCGCACAACCTCGGCGAGGTCATCCGCGCGGCGGTGGCCCTGATCGACGACCCGCAGACGACGGTCAAGGGCCTGCTCAAGCACATCAAGGGCCCGGACTTCCCGACCGCGGGCCGCCTGGTCGCGACGCGCAAGGAGATCCAGGCGCTGTACGAGGAGGGCAAGGGCTCGTGCAAGCTGCAGGGCGAGTGGAAGACGCGGGAGGAGGACAAGAGCACCTTCATCGTCATCACCTCGGTGCCGTACGCGATCGAGAAGAGCGCCCTGGTGGAGGAGATCGGCGAGATCATCCTCAGCAAGAAGCTGCCGGGCCTGATCGGCGTGCAGGACCTCAGCACCCGCGACGTCCACGTCGAGCTCGAGATCAGCCGCAAGTCCGGCACCGAGCCCGAGCTGGTGATGGCCTACCTGCTCAAGAACACGCGGCTGCAGGTGACGGTCAAGTTCGACTTCACGTGCCTGGTGCCGATCCCGGGCTCGGAGGTCGGCCGCCCGCAGCGTCTGAGCCTGCTGCAGATCCTGCGCGAGTTCCTCGACTTTCGCCTGATCACGGTCCGCCGCCGCTTCGAGTACGACCTGCGCAAGCTCAGGGAGCGCATCCACATCCTCGAGGGCTTCGAGCGGGTCTTCGACGGGCTCGACGAGGCGATCAAGATCATCCGCAAGTCCGACGGCAAGCAGGACGCGGCGGTCAAGCTGATGAAGGCGTTTCGCCTCGACGAGATCCAGGTCGACGCCGTGCTCGAGACCAAGCTGTATCGCCTCGCCAAGCTCGAGATCGACAAGATCCGCGCCGAGCTGGCCGAGAAGCGGGCCGCGGCGAAGAAGATCGAGGCGATCCTGAAGAGCGAGCCGAAGCTGTGGGCACAGATCCGCGACGAGCTGGAGGAGCTGGCGAAGAGCTACCCCGACGCCCGCCGCACCCGCATCTCCGACGAGGACGTGACCGAGGAGTTCACGGCGGAGAGCTTCATCGTCGCCGAGGACGCGATCGTGCTGGTCACCCGCGACGGCTGGATCAAGCGCCAGCGGTCGATCAACCTCGCGAGCACGCGCATGCGCGAGGGCGACGAGGCGCTGGCGCTGGTCGGCGGCTCGACCAAGGAGAGCGTCGTCCTCTTCACCAACAAGGGGTCCGCCTACAACCTGCGCATCCACGACGTGCCGCAGTCGACCGGCCACGGCACGCCGGTCCAGCAGCTGTTCAAGTTCAAGGACGGCGAGCGCGTCGTCGCGGCCGTCGGCACCGACCCGCGCGTGATGCCGGAGTTCGGGTTCGCGCGGCCCGAGCTCGGCGCCGATTACGAGGACCCGTACCCGCACATGGTCGCGGTGACGAAGGGCGGCATGGCGGTGCGCTTCACGCTGTGGCCGCACAAGGACCCGAGCACCAGCCGCGGGCGCATGTTCGCCAAGGTCCGCGAGGGCGACGAGTTCATCGCCGTGTTCAAGGTCTACGCCGAGGACGACGTCGCGGCGCTGTCGCGCCAGGGCCGGCTCCTGGTCACGAGCTCGCAGGAGGTCAGCCTGCTGGGCGGTCCCGGGCTCGGCGTGATCCTCATCAAGCTCGACGACGACGACGAGCTGGTCGCGGCGGTCCACTCGACGACCCCGCTCGAGGTCGAGAAGGCCACCGGCGGCACGCAGAAGGTCGTCGGCAAGGCGTACAAGGCGGCGTCGCGCGGCGGCAAGGGCGTCGAGCTGTGGAAGCGCGGCGCGGTCAAGCGGGTCGTGTTCCCCGAGGTCGCGGTGCCGAGCCTCGAGGTCGCGGCCGAGGACGACAAGAAGAAGTCCGGGGCGGGGAAGAAGTAGGGGACGACATGGCCAAGGCAAGCAGCAGTTACGACGCGTCGGCGATCCAGGTGCTCGAGGGCGTGGACCACGTCCGCAAGCGCCCGGGCATGTACATCGGCGGCGTCAGCAAGGAGGGCCTGCACCACCTCGCGTGGGAGATCCTCGACAACGCGGTCGACGAGGTCATCAACGGGTTCGCGTCGACGATCGAGGTCAAGCTCGACGCCGACCACAAGGGCCTGACCATCATCGACAACGGCCGCGGCATCCCGGTCGACCTCCACCCGCAGCTCAAGGTGCCGGCGGTCGTCGCGGTGTTTACCAAGCTCGGCGCCGGCGGCAAGTTCGACGGCCAGAGCTACAAGCACTCCGGCGGCCTGCACGGCGTCGGCGCGGCGGTCGCGAACGCGCTGTCGGAGTCGCTGACGGCCAAGGTCTGGCGCGACGGCTCGGCGTGGGAGGTCGCCTTCGTGCGCGGGGTGCCGGAGGGCAAGATCAAGAAGCTGGGCAACGCCCGCGGCTCGGGCACGAGCGTGTACCTGCGACCCGACCCGGAGATCTTCGGCGCCAAGAACACGCAGTTCGACCCGGCGGTGCTGCGCGAGCGGCTCGAGGCCAAGAGCTACCTGCACAAGGGCCTGAAGATCGCCTTCACCGACGAGTCGACCGGCAAGACGGAGACCCTGTTCCACGCCGAGGGCATCTCGGAGTACCTCGGCAAGCTCGTGCAGGTGCGCGGCAAGCCGGCGGTGCACCCGGGCATCTTCTACCTCGAGCGCGCGGACACGGGGAGCAACGGCGAGGCCAAGCTCGAGGTCGCGTGCGCGTGGACCGAGGCCAGCGACGACGCGATGTACTCGTTCGTCAACGGCGTGCCGACCGGCGACGGCGGCACCCACGAGGCGGGCTTTCGCGCGGCGCTCGGCAAGGCGATCCGCGGCTACATGACGGCGCACAAGCTCGAGCCCAAGGGCCTGACGATCGCCATGGAGGACATCCGCGAGGGCATGGTGGCGATCCTCAGCACCTACGTGCTCGAGCCGCAGTTCCAGAGCCAGACCAAGAACCGCCTCAACAACCCCGAGGTCGCGTCACAGGTGGAGAGCGCGATCCGCCCGGCGCTCGAGCAGTGGCTGCACTCGAACCGCAGCACCGCGGAGGGCATCGTCGCGCGCGTCATCATCTCCGCGCGGGCGCGGGCGGCCTCGCGGGCGGCCAGCCAGCAGGTCTCGCGCAAGAGCCCGGGCGGGGTCCGGCTCGGCCTGCCGGGCAAGCTCGCCGACTGCTCCGAGCGCGACGGCGGCAAGTGCGAGCTGTTCCTGGTCGAGGGCGACAGCGCCGGCGGCTCGGCCAAGATGGGCCGCAACCGCAAGACCCAGGCGATCTTGCCGCTGCGCGGCAAGGTGCTCAACGCCGAGCAGGCGAGCCTCGCCAAGGTGATGGAGAACGAGGAGCTCGGCAACATCCTCAAGGTGCTCGGCTGCGGCGTCGGCAAGGAGTTCAACCTCGAGAACCTGCGCTACGGCAAGGTGATCCTGCTGATGGACGCGGACAGCGACGGGCACCACATCGCCACGCTGCTGCTGACCTTCTTCTACCGCTACCTGCCGGAGCTGATCCGCCGCGGGCACGTGTACATCGCCCAGCCGCCGCTGTTTCGCGTCGACATCGGCAAGGAGACGCTGTGGATCTCCGACGAGGCGCACCTGCAGCGGGTCCTCGCCGAGAAGCGCGGCAAGCCGGAGATCCAGCGGTTCAAGGGCCTCGGCGAGATGATGCCGGAGACCCTGCGCGACACGACCCTCGACCCCAAGCGCCGCCAGCTGATCCAGGTGGCGATCCGCGACGAGCTGGCGACCGACCGCACCATCTCGAGCCTGATGGGCAAGGACGCCGCGTCGCGCTACACGTTCATCATGGAGCGCGCCGCCGAGGCGGACGCGCTCGACGTGTGATCGAACCAAGGAGGTGTGAAGTGACGAAGGAGTCGAAGAGGTCGCTGGGGCTCGGTCTGTCGCTGGTGCTCGGCTGCGGCGACGCGGGCGGGGGCAGCACGGGCGAGACAGGCGCGGGCCCGACGACGGGCACCGCGAGCACGGGCGGGAGCACCGGCGCGAGCACGGGTCCGGGCGAGGTGACGGGCGTGACGCCGACGACGTCCGACGGCTCGGGCGAGGCGTCGACGTCGAGCGACGCGACGACGTCGCCGGTGACCGGCACGAGCACGACCGCGACGACGACGACGGAGCCGGGCACCAGCGGCGAGGGCTCGAGCACCGGCGAGCCGCTGCCCGACGGCCTGCGCGGGTTTCACTTCAAGAACCAGTGCGACTTCACGGTGTGGGTCGGCACGATCGGGAACCCGATCGCGCCCAAGAAGGACTGCCAGGGCGACGGCGACTGCGGGGCCGACCAGACCTGCGACCCCGGCAACAAGCTGTGCACCTGGATCGCGCCGGACGGCGGCGGCTGGGAGATGCCCGCGGACGCGGAGCACGAGGTCGTGCTGCCGCCGGCGTGGGGCGGACGGTTCTGGCCGCGCACCGGCTGCGCGAACTTCAATGAGATGGGCGTGCCGGCCTGCGAGACCGGCGACTGCGGCGGGCACCAGCAGTGCCCGACGGGCGTCGGCGGCTCGCCGCCCGCGACGCTCGCCGAGTTCACGCTCATCCCGCCCGAACAGCCGGTGGGGCTCGACTTCTACGATGTCAGCGCGGTCGACGGGGCCAACGTGCCGGTGCGGATCGCGGCGGTGCCGAAGACTTTCGTAAAGGAGCCGCCGCCCGGCGCCAACGTGACCTACTACTGCGGCAGCCCCGGCGACGTCGTCGCCCACGGCGCGCTCGCGGCGTGCCCGTGGGACCTGCAGGCGAAGTGCCCGAAGGAGCTGCAGGTGATCGCGCAGGGCAAGTACGTCGGCTGTCGCAGCGCCGGCCAGGGCTGCGCGATCGACCCCAACAACCCCGCGCTCGCGTGCGCGCAGACCAACGACCTGTACGGCTGCGTCGGCGGCGGGCCGAACGACGTGGTCGGCTCGTGCTACAGCAACGACGCGGCGCCGACCTGCTGCGGCTGCCCGTCGTGGTCGCCCGACGGCGAGTGCAAGAACCACTACGCGAAGTGGCAGCTGCCCTCGCTGCCGGAGAAGTACGCCAAGGTGTTCAAGGACGCGTGCCCGACGGCGTACAGCTTCCCGTACGACGACCCGACGAGCACCTTCACGTGCAAGGGCACCGGCGAGCAGAACGTGAGCTACGAGATCACGTTCTGCCCATAGGCGGCGGGCCCGGGGCGCTCAGCCGGCCTTCGGCGGGAGCGCCTTCTCGACCGCGGCCACCAGCTCCGGCGCGAGCGGCTCGACCGGGGAGTCGAAGCGGCCGACGACCTTGCCGGCCGGGTCGACGAGGAACTTGGTGAAGTTCCACTTCACCTCGCCCTTGATGCCCTCGGGGGTCTCCTCGGTCAGCGTTTTATAAAGGGGCGCGATCTCCGGGCCCTTGGCGTGGACCTTGCCCATCATCGGGAAGTCGACCGCGAACTTGCTGGTCACGAACTCCTTGATCTGCTTGGCGTCGCCCGGCTCCTGGCCGCCGAAGTCGTTGGACGGGAAGCCGAGGACGACCAGCCCGCGGTCCTTGTAGCGGCCGTAGAGCTCCTGCAGCTGGGCGTACTGCGGCGTGTAGCCGCACTCGGAGGCGACGTTGACCAGCAGCACGGCCTTGCCGCGGTAGTCGCTGAGCTTCTGCTTGGTGCCCTCGAGCGTCTCGACCTCGTGGTCGACGACGGGCCCGGCGGCGAGCGCCGCGGGGTCGAGCGGCTTCGGCGCGTCGGGCTTGGCGGCGTCGGGCTTGGCGGCGTCGGGCTTGGCGGCCGCGGGCTTGGCAGCGTCGGGCTTGGCGGCGGTCTTGGGGTCGGGCTGGGCGGCCGCGGGCGTGCCGCCGCAAGCGGCGAGGGAGAGGGCGACGAGGACGGCGAGCGGTCGGAGCATGGACCGCAGCATAGGGAGATCCGGGCGCGGCTGTCGAGCCCCGGGCGGCGGCGGCCTGCGCGGCGGCGGGTGCGGCCGCCGGCTGTCCCGGAGGACATGTCAGATGTCCCGGGGGACAGGTCAGCGCTGTTCGGCGAAGGGCCGCGGCTCGGGGGCGACGAGCTCGAGGCGCCGGGTCATCTGCAGGGTGTAGATCAGCGACAGCAGCTCGTGCTCGTCGGCGTCGAAGTCGTCGAGCATGGCGTCGATGCTGCGCGACCCGTCGAGCTGGACGAGCCAGGCGGCCTCGCTGGGCTCGAGCTGGAGCTCGGCGACCAGCGCCGTCCGGGCCGCGTCGCCGCGCCCGGCGTCGTACAGGCGCGGGCACTGCTTGCGGTCGCCGACGGCCTCCCACAGGCGCCGCAGCGGGACGCGGTGGCGCGCGCCGCCCATGATGATCGCGGCGGTCGGGACATCGAGGACGATCGGCTCGGCGCACACGGCCGCGGGGTCGAACTCCCAGGTGCCCTCGTTCCACAGGAACATCGAGTCGAGCATGCGCAGCAGGTGCTCGCTCAGCGACTCGTGGAGCTCGCGCGCCTGGATCAGGCCGGCCTCGAGCAGGACCTCGCCGATGCGCTTGCCGCCCCTGTTGGCGATCAGGGCCTGGGCGGCGTCGTACTGCGCGCGGCTCAGCAGGCCGCGCGCGAGCAGGCGGTCGGTCAGGCGATCGGCGACCTGATTGCTGCGCGCGAACACCGGCTGGCCGCGCGTCAGCCACAGCTGCTTGACCACGTCGCCGTGCTCGACCCGCAGACAGCCGGTGCGGCCGGCCTCGTGCAGCTGCCACAGCAGCTCGGGGATCTGGATGTCGCGCAGCAGACCGGTCTGGCGCTGCTCGTGGCTGGCGGTCTGGGGCATGGGGGCGCGGCTCCCGAGTCTAATCCATGGGCGCGGCGGGGCGGCAAGGGCGGGGCTCGCGTCGGCGTGCGCGGGAGCGCTCGCAGGTGCGCATGTGCCCGGGGCCGGCGCGGGCGCAGGCGTGCGCGCAGGCGTGCGAGAGAGCCTAGTCGGCGCGCAGGTTGGCGAGCTCGTGGAGGTAGCACTCGAGGTTGGTGTAGCCCGCGACGCCGAGGAGCGAGAGCGAGAGGCCGGTGCCGTTGTGGTCCTGCACGCGGGGATCGAGCCCGTGTCCGGCCTCCCAGGTGTCGGGCATCCCGTCGAGGTCCGTGTCGAGCGGCGGGGCCGGGGCCGGCAGCGTGCGCAGGGCGTCGCCCGCGGGGTTGACGTTGCGCAGGCTCTCGTCGATCCGCCCGCGCCGCAGCGGCGCGAGGAGCCGTTGGTCCATCAGGTCGCGGGGGAACGCGCCGACGCGCGCGAGGAGCAGCTCGCGCAGGCCCGCGGCCGGCGTGTAGCTGATCGGCGGGAACGGGTGGCGCTCGCGGCGGGCCCACGCGGGCGCGGCGGCCGGCTCGCTGTGCTGGAAGTCGTTGCAGCAGTGCATGAGCTGGAAGTCGCGGCGGCCGCCGGCGATGTTGAGGGCGTTGTCGGCGAAGTGGGCGCGCGAGGTGCCGGACGGGTTCGGCAGCCAGATCATGCCGTAGGGGAAGTCCGCGCGGGCGAAGCCGTAGTTGCCGACCCAGTTGATCTCGTAGTGGATCGGGGCGCCGTCGGCGGAGCCGGAGATCGTCGTCGGGTTGATGTCGATGTAGTAGCCCGGGTCCCACAGCAGGTTGTTGCTCAGCTCGATCTGCATGGTCGAGCCGGCGGCCGCGGGGCTCTCGCGCGACAGCTCCGGCATGCGGCCGTCGATGCGGTTCCACAGGTTGTGGTGGATCGACAGCCGCGTCAGCTCGTAGCCGGCCTCGGGGTTGCTGTAGTTGATCAGCATGCCGCCGAGGTTGGCGTGCTCGCCGAGGGTCTCCGCGAGCATCGTGTATTGAATGGTGATGTCCTGGGCGTAGGAGATCTCCACGGCCTCGTCCTGCGCGTTGGCGATCGAGAGGTGGTCGACGATCCCGTTTCGCGCGTAGCGCAGGCGCAGGCCGTCGGGGAAGTCGCCGCCGGCCGGCCGCGTGCGCAGGTGACGGATCACGAAGTTCTCGACGCCGCGCGCGTCGGGGCCGCAGGCCTGGTCGCAGTAGGGCTCCTCGGTGGTGTGCAGGCCGCGGACCGTGATGCCGCCCGGCGAGGTCTGTCCGGCGATGGTGACGTCGCCGCTGGTGAGCTGGACGGGGCCCGGGATCACGCCGCTGACCGCGAACACGATCGTGCGCGGGCCGTGCTCGTCGAGCGCGGCCTGCAGCGAGCCGGGGCCCTGGGTCGCGAGGTTGCGCACGACGATCACCCGCCCGCCGCGGCCGCCGGTCGCGCGCGCGCCGAAGCCCTCGGCGCCGGGGAACGCCGCCAGCGCGCCGGCCTCGACGCGCGGCGCCGACGATCTGTCCGCAGGGACAGGTCGCTCGGGGGTCGGCTCGGCGGGCACGGGGCGCGGGTGCGCGGGCCCTGCGGTGCAGGCCGCCGCGAGGATGATGAGGACGGCAGGGACGAGCGGCGGCGCGGGGTGCAGACGCGGCATGAGGAGCCAGCCTCTAGCTATTTCAGCTCGCGGGCGAAGTGTCCAGCCCCGGGGTCACGTCGTCGCCGCTTCGCGCTGTTCGCCGGCGCCCGGCGAGGCCCGCCGCCGGGCGATCGCGCGAGTTCGGCGAGCTCGGCGAGTTCGGACGGCCGCGCGCGCCCGGGGTCGCTTGCGGGGGCGGCGAGCGGCGTACTAAAACGCCGCCATGATCACGAACCGACCGTCCGCCGTGCTCGCCGTGTCCGCGCTCTGTGTGTCCGTGCTCGGCGGCCTCGGGTGTCAGAAGCCGGGCGCCGCGAAGGTCGACGACAAGGTCGACGGCAAGGCGGTCGCGGACGACGGCAAGGTGGCGGCGAGCGACGCGGCCGGCGGGGCGGTCCAGGGCGCGACGACGGTGACGGTGTGCCCGAAGTCGCTGGGCGGCTCGGACAAGCTGCACCGCGTGATCTCGAAGGACTGCGGCGAGGTCCCGGTGACCGAGGATTACTACGTCGACGGCGGCAGCCTGACGCTCGAGGCGGGCGCGTCGCTGGCGTTCAAGGACGGCGCGGGGCTCTACATCGGCTACTACGAGCCGGCCAAGCTGATCGTCAAGGGCACGGCGGAGGCGCCGGTGGTGCTGACGGCGGCGGGCGACAAGGTGGCGGGGAGCTGGCGCGGGGTGTCGCTCAACGCCAACGCCGACCGCTCGTCGCTCGAGGGGCTGGTGATCGAGTACGCGGGCAACGACGAGAGCGCGCTGTTCGTCGACGCCGAGGATGTCACGGTGCGGGCGACGAAGATCCGCGACGTGAAGGGGACGGCGGTGCTGGTCGGCGACGCCGCGAGCTTCGCGGCGTTCGCCGACAACGAGCTCAAGAAGCTCGGCAAGCCGGCGGCCATCGACGCGCCGCCGCGGGCGGTCGGCGGGCTCGGGGCCGGCAACCGCTTCGACGGCGGCGCGCACGTGCTGGTCCGCGGCGGGTCGGTCGGGAAGTCGCAGAAGTGGCAGAGCCCGGGCGCGCCGCTGGTGATCGCCGGCGAGGTCAACGTCGACGGCGAGGCCGGGCTGCGCGCGACGCTCGAGCTGGCGGCGGGGCTCGAGCTGCGGTTCACCGCGGGGGCCGTGCTCAACGTCGGCTACTACGGCCCGGGCGGGCTGACGGTGAAGGGCACGGCCGAGGCGCCGGTGACGTTCACGGCGCACGAGAAGCGCGAGGCCGGCGGCTGGGGCGGGGTCGCGGTGCACGGGCAGGGCGAGGCGAGCGTGGAGCAGGCGGTGTTCGAGTTCGGCGGCAAGGCCGAGGACGGCGGGGCGCTGACGCTGCGCGGCGGGGCGCTCGCGCTGACGGCGACGACCTTTCGCAGCGACGCGCGCGGGCTGTGGGCCGACGAGGGCTCGAAGCTCACCGCGTTCGCGGACAACAAGTTCGTGGCGACGCCGGTCGCGGTGACGGTGCCGGCGGGGTTGATCGGGGCGCTGGGCGAGGGCAACGCGTTCGATCGGGACGGCAAGATCCGCAGCCCGGGCGGCGCGATCAAGGGCAACACGCTGTGGCGCGCGCAGACGGTGGCGATCGAGTTCGCCGGCGAGGTCACGTTCGACGGCGGCGAGCTGACGATCGAGCCGGGCTCGGCGCTGCTGGCCGGGCCCGAGGCGCAGCTGACGATCGGCTACTACGAGACCGCGACGCTGGTGGTCAAGGGCACGGCGGCGGCGCCGGTGACGATCGGTCCGGCCGGGCGCGCGACCTGGCGCGGCGTGTCGCTGGCCGGGCACAGCCGCGGCAACGTGCTCGAGAACCTGGTGCTGACCGGCGCGAGCAACGAGGCGGCGATCCGGGTCGACGGAGAGGTCGACGCCAGGCTCTCGGGCGTGACGTGCTCGAAGTGCAGCGGCGCGGTGATCGGCTGGTCGTGCGGCGCCAAGGTCAGCAGCTCGCAGGTGCTCGCGGCCGACGGCACGCCGAAGATCGAGGCCGCGCCCGAGGGCTGCTGAGGCCGTCCCGGAGGCGGTGCGGCGGCCCCGGCGGCTTGCGCGGGTATGGGGCTGGCGTAGACTCCTCCCCCATGCGACGACTTATTCTTGGCTTTGGTGGGTTGCTCGGGCTGGCCGGCTGTAACCTGAACATCGGCATCAGCGGTTCGGACACGGTGAACGCGAGCGGGTCGGCGACGGACACCGACCCCGGCCCCGCGACCGGGACGGGGACCGCCACGGATACGGTGACCGGCGGTCCGGGGAGCTCGTCGGGGCCGGAGCCGACGACCGCGTCGGAGGTGACCGGCGAGATGTCGACCACCGAGCCGGTCGCGCCGAGCACGGGCGAGGTGAGCACGGGCGAGGTGAGCACGGGCGAGGCGAGCACGAGCGGCACCGAGGGGGAGACCTTCGCGGACACGACGGGTGAGAGCAGCACGGGCGAGCCGACGGCGCCGGGCGACGCCTCGGTGCACGACAGCTGCGCGCCGAACGACGGGCCGGCGCTCGAGTTCCGGCTCGCGCTCGACGCGGCCACCTGCGAGGCCGGCTGGGCGGACGAGCAGCTGCGGGTGATGATCTTCCAGGGCGGGCCGCTGGCGCCGGGCGAGTACTCGCTGGCGCAGGGCGGGTTCGCGTCGCTGCAGCCGAAGGGCGTGCAGGACCCGGTCACGACCAACGACGGGACCCTGACGATCGTCTCGTGGGACGACGGCGGCGTGACCGGCAGCTACGCGCTGACCTTCCCGAACGCGGAGGTGCGCGAGGGCTCGTTCGCGGGGCCGTACTGCCCCGGTAACTTCCCGTGCGGGTGAGCGCGGGGCTGGCCGGGCTGCCTGTCATGACACGTCGCGCGGGACAGGTCGGCTGTCCCTCGTGACATGTCGTGCGGGACAGGTGGGGCTGTCCGCGGGGACATGTCCCCGCGGACAGGTGATCACGGCAGGTCGAGGACGGCGAGCGGGGCGGGGGACTGGGCGGTGGTGCCGTCGCCGAGCTGGCCGCGCTGGTTGCTGCCCCAGCACATGACGCGGCCGCCGCTGCGCAGGGCGCAGGTGTGGTCGACGCCGGCGGCGAGGCGCAGGACGTC
>Ga0075163_10001861_pt1 | contig 28531 bp, 23 predicted proteins | sample JI1023141ADNA_FD_71478 | JGI IMG/M metagenome (GOLD analysis project Ga0075163, IMG submission 71478) | Wastewater effluent complex algal communities from Wisconsin, to seasonally profile nutrient transformation and Carbon sequestration -... | ecosystem: Engineered > WWTP > Effluent > Algae...
GAGCCTGCTCGGTCTGCAAGGAGACGTTTCGCCTCCAGTTTGCCTACCAGCAAACCCAAGTGGATGGCGAGACGCGCTTCTATTGCACGACCACCTGCCGCCAGGCCGAGCTGGCCGAGGTGGAGCGACGACGCTCCAGCATGCGCCGCATCGCCGTGCTCAACCAGAAGGGCGGCACCGGCAAGACCACCACCAGCGTCAACGTGGCGGCCGGCCTGGCTGACCAGGGCTTCCGCGTCCTGCTGATGGACCTGGACGCGCAAGGCAACGTTGCGGTTTCCTTGGGACTTTCCGCCCAGTACACCCTCTACCACGTGCTGGTGGAGGGCATGCACCCGGTGGACTGCATCGTCCAGGTGGCGCCCAACCTCGACGCGCTGATCAGCAATACCAGCCTCGCCCAGGCCGAGGCCCGCCTCGTGACGGCGGCCGAGCGCTACAAGGTGCTGGCCAACCGGATGGAGCGGGTCACCAACTACGACTACGTCATCATGGACTGCGCGCCGAGCCTCTCGGTGCTCAACCAGAACGCGCTGACGTACGCCGACCACATCCTCATCCCCGTCTCCTGCGACTACCTCTCGCTGGTGGGCGTCCGCCAGGTGCTGCGCACCCTCAAGAAGGTCAACGAGATCCTGCTCCAGCCGGTCAGCGTGCTGGGCGTGGTGCCCACCTTCTACGACAAGCGCACCCGCATCTCCCAAGAGGCGATGACGACGCTGCAGGCCTACTTCAAGGACAAGGTGTTCCCGCCCATCCACGTGAACACGCGCCTGAAGGAAGCCCCCAGCCACAAGAAGACCATCTTCGAGCACGACCCGGAGGGCCGGGGTGCCGAGGACTACCGCGAGCTGGTCCGCATGATCGTCGCGCGGTGTCAGGGCGTGCGTCCATCCCCCGAAGAGGCAGGAAGGGAAGAAGACGATGAGCTCCAACTCGCGTGAGACCGGTGGTCACATCGGCAGCCTGTTTGACAATGAGGCCGCCGTGGATGAGTTCTTCTCGCCCGCGCCCCGTGGCCGCGGCGCCCTGGTCCGCTTGCGGGGCCGGGAGCGTCCCCGGCACTACCGCAGTGTCAACGTGACGCTCTACACCGAAGATGTGGAGCGCCTCGAAGCCCTGCTGGTGGAGCTCAAGCGGCGCGGCCACACGCGTGCCAACAAGTCCCTGGTGATTCGCGAGGCCCTGCGCCAGCTCGACCCCGATCTGGTGCCCGCCCAGCGCTAGCCACCTGGTGGCGCGCCCGCGGTTGCGGGTGCGCTGCCCAACCCCGGAGGCAACATGTTCGCCCGACGCTTCTCTCGTGGCCCCCGGCTGGGCGCGACGCTCTCTGCCATGCTCTCAGGCACCCTGCTCACCGCGCTGATGGCCACCACTGTGCTGACCGCCACCGGGTGCGGCGCGCCGGCCACCGTGATCCTGGTGCGCCACGCTGAGAAGCAGGCCGATGCCGACGATCCCGGTCTCACCGAGGCCGGCAAGGCGCGGGCTCAAGCGCTGGTGGCGGCGCTCGCCCACCAGGAGCTGTCGGCGGTGATCACCACCCAGTACCTGCGGGGGCTGGAGACCGCAGATCCCGTGGTGGCCGCCCACAACATGAAGACCGAGGTGGTGAAGCTCGAAGATCCCGACACCTGGACGCGGGACATGGCGAGCCGCATCCGCAACGGCTACGCGGGCCGGACGGTGCTCATCATCGGCCACTCGAACCTCATGCCCCAGCTCGTCTGCGCCCTCGGGGCCGACTGCAGCTTCAAGATCGGCGAGAACCAGTACGACGACATGTTCGTGGTGCAGGTGGGCGAGCACAGCCAGGTGCTGCGCACTCACTACGGCCCCGCCAACGGAGCGGCCGAGGCGGCGCCCGAGGAAGCGGCCCCCGAGCAGGCACCGAAGGCCGCGGCGGCCCCCGAGCTGGTGATCGAGGATCTGGTGGTGGGCGAGGGCCCCAGCCCCAAGAAGGGCCAGACCGTGGTGGTGCACTACGTCGGCCAGCTCGTCGACGGCACGGTCTTCGACTCCAGCCGCGAGCGCAACGAGCCCTTCAAGTTCAAGCTCGGCCTCAAGCAGGTGATCGAGGGCTGGGACCAGGGCCTGGCCACCATGAAGGTGGGCGGCAAGCGCAAGCTCACCATCCCACCCAGCCTCGGCTACGGCGACAAGGGCGCGGAGGATGTCATCCCCCCCGGTGCCACCCTCATCTTCGAGGTCGAGCTGCTCGCCATCGAGCCCTGAGTCGCTGCGCGCCCAGCGCCAGCGGTCGCTCCAATCGCCCGAAACCACAGTCTTTTTTTGTCAGGTCGGCGGCACTGACGGCGCCCGTCGGCCTCGCCTTGGAGGGTCGGCGTCCCGCCGACCCGCTTCAGCTTTGCGCCGCGCCAGTGGTGGGCGGGCCCAGCGGGTCGGAGGGGGTTGGGTGACGGTGTCGCGGTGCGGGCGGGCCGTCGGTCCAATCGGTGCCCCAAAAACGCGAAAGCCCCTGACGAATCAGGGGCTTTCAGCAGAGCGGGAAACGGGACTCGAACCCGCGACTTTCAGCTTGGGAAGCTGACACTCTACCAACTGAGTTATTCCCGCAGTCGGCGACGGGCTTTTTACCCAAAGCCCAGCGGGAAGTCAACGGTCAGCCCGCGCAGAGATCCAGCAACAACGCCTCGAAGATCAGCTCGCCCGGGAGCTTGCTGCCCTTGAGGTCCTGGTCGGCCCGGGCGAGGCGATCCAGGGCGCCCAGCAGCTCGATGCTGCGGTAGCGATCCACCTGGCGGCCGAAGGCGGCCACCCGGAAGGGGGGGATGCCCGCCTGGTGGGCGGCGTCCTGGAGGCTGGCGCCGTTGGCGCGGGCGCCATGGCCCAAAAGAAGCTGCCGATACTGCCGATTCACCACCCCCAGCAGCCGCAGGGGCGCCTCGCCCTGGCCCAGGAGGTGGTGGGCCAGCTCCAGGGCCTTGGCGGGGTTGCGGTCGGCCACCGCGTCGGTGAGCTCCCAGACGGTGCGGCCGCGGGTGTGGGCGATGGTGGCCTCGATGTGGGCCACGGTGATGACACTCTTGCCCTCGACGTAGAGGCTCAGGCGCTCGAGGGCGCTGTCCAGGCTGGCCAGATCGTCACCGATGGCGTCGGCGAGAGCGAGGGCGGCGCCCTGCTCCAGCTTGCGGCCCCGGGCGCGTACCCGATCCTCGATCCACCGCGGCAGCTCACGCTCCCGGGGCGCCTTGCTCTCCAGGACGCAGGCCTTCTCCTCCAGCGCCTTGACCAATGCCCCGTTGCGCTTGGCTTTTTCGTTGGCCTGGAACAGCAGGCAGGTGGTGGCATCGGGGCTGTCGAGGTACTTGAGCAGCGGCATGGTGGCCGCCTTCTGCAGGCCAAACAGGCCCTCGGCGCTGCGCACCCAGACCAGCCGCCGGGGCACCATCATGGGCAGCGTGCGCGCGGCCTGGGCGATGCGCTCGGGATCCGGGCGGTCGGTGCCGTCGAAGCGGTCGAGGGCAAACTCCTCGGGTGCGCCAGCGAGGACCCGATCTTTGAGCCAGTGGGCGGCTTCCCGGGTGAGGAAGGCGGCGTCGCCATGGAGCAGATACACGTGGGCGTTGCCGCCCTTGAGGGGCTTCTCGTAGTCGCTCATGGCAGGCCTCGGGCGAGGTAGCGGTCCCAGGCGGCGTCGGCGGCCGCTTCGCTGGCGTCGGCGAGCGCAAGCTGCCGGGCGGTGGTGGTGGCGAGGGGATCGGGCCCCCGTGGCCAGGTGGCGGCCGCCCGTGTCTGGGTGCGCCAGACCGCCTCGCCGCCGCGCAGGGCCTCCAGGTGCAGCTCCACCTCGGCTCGGTAGAAGGCCTGGCGACCGTCGGCCGCGTAGCCTGCGGGCTGGTCGGGTCCCACCACCACATGGCCCGCCACCCGCTCCTCCCCCACCGGGTGGCCTGCGAAGTGGCGGCGGAGGCGGGCGGCGGCGCGCAGGCCGAGCTGGCCCTCGGTGCTGGTGTCCTCGATGGGGCCCAGGCGAGGCACCGAGGTGCCCGGGTGCACCAGCGCGTAGCCGCAACCGGTCAGCAGACAGAGGAGCAGAGCGCGCATGCCGCGGCCATACCACACCCTCCGCAGACCGTGCGAGGGTTGACGGATACGGCGACCACGGCGAAAGTGCCCGCATGAAGAAGCCAGCGAAGTCAACCCCTGACGCCCCCCGGCGTCCGATGGGATTCTTGAGCTATTTCGGACTGTTGGTGGGCGCGGGCTGCTTGCTGGTGGCGGTCCTCAGCGTGATCAACACCGCTTTCGAGCTGCACTGGGCGTTGAGCTTCTCGGGATCCAAGACGGCGTTGCCGGACACCTACGAGGCGTGCGCCGGCCTCGCCGCGGCGGGCGTGGTGCTCATCGGGCTCTCGCTCTTCGGCAGCTACGTGGCCGGGCGGTTTCGGGCGGCGCGTGGTCGCCCCCTGGTGCGGTTGGGCATCCTCTTGGGTGCGCTCGCACTGCTGGTGGTGGTGGGTCGGGGCCTCCAGATCGTGGCCTTGAAGAGCACCTACGGCAGCATGCTGGCCTACTACGCCACCGACGGCGACCTCGAGGATGTGAAGGCCGAGCTGGCGAAGAAGCCGAGCGCTGAAGATCTGGATGAGGCGGTGTCGCGGGCAGCGCAGTACAGCAACGCGCCCGCCCTGGCGCTGCTCATGGAGGCCGGTGCGGACATGCGAGCGGCCACCCGGCCCGAGGCGCGCCGCTCGTGCCCGCTCGACGGCACCTCAGCGGCCTTCATCCAGGTGGCCCTCGAGCACGGCGTGACCCCGGCCACGTGTCCCCAGGGCGACCATGCCATCTGGCAGCAGGTCAACGACAAGCCCGACGACGAGGCCGCCAAGGCGGTGGCGCTGCTGGCCAAGGCGGGCTGGTCGCCCAACGCGCGGCCCGAGCACAGCAAGGAGAGCGCGGCGCAGCTGGCGCAGCGCCTGGGCAAGAAGGCCACCCGCGGGGCCCTGGACGCCGCCGGTCAGTAGGTCGCACCATGCGTTGCTGGGGGTTGAAGGGCTTGATTGGCAAGGTCTTTTGGAGCACGTCGCTCAGTCTGCTCATACCCGTCTGGGCCCTCTGCGCCCCGCCGGCGGCCGAGGTCCTGCCCCAACTCTTTGAGGTGAGCGTGGGCTCGGCGCACTCCACCCCGGTGCGCGACATCGGTCGCTATGCCGATGACACCCGCGTGGTCCCCTACACCTCGGTGTTTTTCCTGGGTGAGTACTTCGTCGAGCCCAACTTCCGCATCGCCCTCGCCTACGACCTGCCCACCACCACCGCCGTGCGCTTCGTGGGTGACGAGAAAGTGGAGGAGATCGTGTCTTCTCGGGCATTTGCGGGCCTGGTGGCGGCGCCGTTTCGCTTCCCCATTCGTGGGCGCAGCATCCTGGAGCTTCAGGGGGCCGCTCTGTTGGGGGTGCCCCTCGGCGCAAATCCGGGCGTCCTGCCGCTCTTCATGGGACGCCTGCATGCCTCACAGGATGCCCGCTCGGGCGTCGGCGGCTACCTGGGTTTTCGCTACCTGGTGCGGGTGGATGAGCTCAGCGTCTTCTATGGGGTGGGCTACCGCTTCTGACGGCGGGTGCGCTCAGGGCGCGGCGGCGGCAAACGTGTCGCAGGCCTCGATGCGGCCGGCCTCAAACCCGGTCTTGAACCACTTGACGCGCTGGGCCGAGGAGCCGTGGGTCCACGACTCCGGGCTGACCTTGCCCCGCGCCATCTTCTGCAGCCGGTCATCACCGATGGCGGCGGCGGCCTGCAGGCCCTTCTCAAGGTCGCCGACCTCCAGCAGCTTGCGCTCGTGGTGGGCGTGGTAGGCCCACACCCCCGCGTAGCAGTCCGCCTGGAGCTCCTGGCGCACCGAGAGGGCGTTGGCCTGGGCCTGGGGGAGCGCCTGACGTTGCTGGTGGACCCGGGTGGAGGTGCCCAGCAGGTTCTGGATGTGGTGGCCGATCTCGTGGGCGACCACGTAGGCGCGGGCAAACTCACCCGGGGCGCCGAAGCGCCGCTCCAGGTCGGCAAAGAAGCTCAGATCGAGGTAGGCCTTGCGGTCAGCGGGGCAGTAGAACGGGCCGGTGGACTTGCTCTGAGAGCCGCAGGCCGACTCCACGGTGTCAGAGAAGAGGACGAGCACGGGCTTCTGGTAGCCCCGGGCACCCAGCAGCTTCGTCCAGGTGTCTTCGGTGTCGGCCAGGATCACCGAGACAAACTCTGCCTGCCGGTTCTCCTCGGGCGAGCGGCCGCCCGCTTGCTGCGTGGGGCCAGCGCTGCTGCCACCCCCCAGCAAGCCATTGATGTCCACCCCCAGGAACACCCCCACCAGGGCGGCGACAATGCCGAGCCCCCCGCCCAGCTTCAATCCGGGCGACATGCCCCGGCGATCCTCAACGTTTTCGCTCCTGCGGCGACCTTCCCAGCGCATCTCAACCTCCAGTGACGGCGACCGGGCGTCCAACCCCCGCCGCACCCTTGAGTCCAGTCGGCGCGGCCGGAGACCGGGGGGCGTGCCGGGGGGGCGGAGTGTAGCACCGCCCGTCCGCGCCGGCACCGATGCAGGCAGCGAAGGCGTGTAAGGACTTGAATAGATTGGGATTCTGGCGAGCAGCCGGTGCCGACTACTCCACCGGCACCACCCGGAGCGGCAGGTCGATGCGGGAGGCGTCGGCCGAGGCCGGGAAGGTGAGGGCCCGCAGGCTGTTGACCACACACCGCTCGAAGGGCGGGTTGCCCACGGTGGAGCGGGCCACGCTGGCGTCGATGAGCTGGCCGGCGGCGGTCACCCGCAGCGCCACATTCAGCTCGGCGGGGCCCGCCACCTGCAGGTTGTGTTGGCCGACGCAGCCCAACGGCGCGCTGCCCAGCATGCGCTTGAGCGCGTCCTTCACGTCGCCCGCGGCCAGCCCGCCCTGCACACGCGGGGTGCCGGCCACCAGGCGGGCGGGCTTGAGGGTGCCCGCCGGGGCGCGGGGCGGGGCGGCGCTGGCGGGGGGGCGATCCTCGGCGTCGGGGGCCACCACCACCTTCACGGGGGCCGTCGGATCGGGTGCCACCGCGCCCGCGCGACAGGCGGCCACCAGCGGGCTCAGGGTGGCCACGGCCGCCGTGCTGCCCGGCAGCTCGTCCAGCTCACGGAACAGGCGCCGCGCCTGGGTGCACTCGCCGCCGTCGATGGCGGCTCGCACCGCCGCGGCCCGCACCTCCACCCGCCCCTCGGGCTTGACCCCCGGGGTACGCGGGCCCTCGGGCCGGTGGGGCTCGGGGCGGGGGCGATCGGTCTCGGGCGCGATGTCCACCGGCTCGGGGGGGACCGTCTCGACGCCCACGGACTCGGCCGCGATGGGCACATCCGTGGGCACGCGCTCGGCGGGCACATGCTCGGCAGGCACGCGCTCGGCAGGCACGCGCTCGGCAGGCACGCGCTCGGCAGGCACGCGCTCGGCAGGCACGCGCTCCACCAGCGAAGGGGGCGCGGCGTCGGGATCCTCTTCGGCCAGGACCTCCCGCAGATTCACCTTGGGGCGCGGCGTCGAAGGGGGCGCGACGCCCGGCCTGGCTTCATCCTGCTGATCCAGCAGGACCATGGCGATCGCACCGGCGGCGAGGAGGAGCAGCACCACCACCACAAGGCCCCGAAATCCCGGACTTTTTCGGTGTGTCGGGCCGGGAGCGGCGGCGTCGTCAAAGGCGTCGGCCCGGCCCAACCCGCGGGCGTCAGGCCCCCGGTCCATCACCGGGCCATCCAGGCGGGCCGCCAAGCGCGGCTCCGCACGCCCGGGCGGGGTGGGGCCGATGCCGGCGGGCTCGGCGGGCTCGGGCACGCGGGCGCCGAAGGCCGGCTGAGCCGGCGCGCTCGCAGGCCGGGGCTCGGCGGCGCGGGCGGTCCCCCGCAGCGGGGCGCGGACGCTTTCTCGGACCGGGCGCTCGGGCTCCAGCGGCGGCAGCACCCGGGGCGGCGCGCTGCTCCAATCGGGCTCGCGGGCGGGCAGACGGTCGGGCTCCGGCGGGGCGGTTACGCGGGGCGGCGCGCTGCTCCAATCGGGCTCCAGGGGCGGGCTGGGCTCGCTCCGGGTCGCCTGCGGCACCAGCAGCGCCCGCGAGCGGGCCGGCTCCTCGATGGCGGATCGGCGCGGTACGGTGGCGCGCTCTTCCAGCGCCGCGCCCGGCCGGCGCGTGGTGGCCCGCTCGGCCCGCTCGGCCCCGGTGGGGGCGGTGTCGGCGGCGAGGTTCGAGGTCGGGCCCAACGCGCCGTCTGGATCGAGGAGATCGAGGCGGTATTGGCTGGTGAGCGAGCGCACCTCGGGGTTGATCTCGATGTCATCGATGCTCAGCTCGATGACGTCGGCATCACCCAGCGCCGCTGCGCCCGCGCCCATCGCCGCCAGGAAGGCCTCCACCAGCGCGCGGATCGAGCCGTAGCGGTCGTCGGGCTGCTTGGCCATCGCCTTGCGGATGACCGACCCCAGCGCCCGCAGCCGCGGATCCAGGTCGGCACCCGGCAGGGGGGGCACGGGCGAGTTGGCGTGGTGCCACAACACACCGAGCGGGCCGCCCTCCTCCTTGAAGGGCTTCTGACCCGACAGCATTTGGAAGGCCATCACCCCCAGCGCGTACACGTCGGCGCGGGCGTCCACCTCCCGGTTGCCCTCGAAGAGCTCGGGCGCCATGTAGCTGGGGGTGCCCAGCAGGATGCCCGTCTGGGTCATCGCCGTGTCTTCGAGGCGGGCAATGCCGAAGTCGATGACCTTGGCCACCTCGCGCGCCGCGCCCGCGTCGTCCTCGTCGTCGCCGAGGGTGGTGAGGATGACGTTGGCGGGCTTCATGTCCCGGTGCACGATGCCCTTTTGGTGGGCCTCGTGGAGCGAGCGGCCCACGTCGCGCACGATACGCGCCACGTCCGCCGGGGGCAGCGCGCCGACACGCTTGAGCCGGTTGGCCAGGCTCTCGCCCGCGACATACTCCATGACCATGTAGGCGACGCTGGGCATCGCCGTGCCCTTGCTGACCCCAAAGTCAAACAAAGTCACGGTGTTGCGGCACTTGAGCAGCGAGACGGTGCGCCCCTCCCGCTCAAACCGCTCGCGCGCGCTGCGGGTGGCGGTGAGCTGGGCGTGCAGGACCTTCACGGCCACCAGGCGGTTCAGCGGCCGCTGGAGCGCGGCGTACACCACGCTCATGCCGCCGCCGCCGATGCGGTCCACCAGCACATAGCGGTCGTCGAGCACGAAGCCCAGCAAGGGCGCGGACGCCAGCCGGGCCCGCCGGTTGGGGGGCAGGAGCACGCGGTGGTGCTCGGGGCAGATTCCCTGGCTGGCCGTTTGGCCACACTCGGGGCACACGCGTGTCCCGCGACTCTCACTCGCCATGGCGCCATCGTGGGCGCCACGGCCCCAAAAGTAAACGGAGATCTCGGGGGAGATGCGCCCCTCCGACCCGATGGGCGGTGGCCTCGCTCATGGCGTGGCAGGGACCGCCCGTCGGCGGCCCACCCCGGCGGACAGCGCCGCCCCGGTGGCGATGATCAGGGCCATCCCCGCCACGCTCCAGCCCGACAACTGCTCGCCAAAGAGGCCGGCGCCGGCGAGGGCGGAGAACACCACGGTGGCGTAGGACAGCGGCCCAACCCGGGTGGCCTCGCCCAGGCGATAGGCCAGCGTCATGGCGAGCTGGCCGCAGGTGGCGCCCAAACCAATGCCCAGGGCCAACCACCAGGTGTGCCCGTCCCGCGGCCACCCGGCGTTGACCGCAAAGGGCAGGGCGGCCAGCACGCACGTGAGGGAGAACCACCAGACAATGCGCACCGGCGGATCGGTGGTGCGCAGCTGGCGTACGGTCACGTAGACCCAGCCGGCAAAAAACGCGCCCAACACCCCCGCCAGGACCGGCTGCAGGCTGCCATCCCACTCCGGGCGCAGCACCAACAACACCCCACCAAAGGCCACGCCCACCAGGGCCCGCCCCGCCCACTTCGTGTGTTCACCCAACAGGGGGCCCGCCAGCAGCACGGTGAACACCGGCGACAGATACTGGATGGCGGTGGCCGTGCTCAGCGTTAACCCCTCGATACTATGGAAGAAACAGAGCATCGACCCCAGGCCCACCACACACCGGATCGCCAGGCGCCGCGGATTGCCGGGCCGCCAGCCTGCGGGGGAGCGGGCCAACAACGGCGTGGCGATGAGGAGGATGACCGCGGAGCGCCAGAAGACCACCTGCCAGGTGGTCAGCAACCCCGAGGCCGCCTTGATGCACACCCCCATGGCCGAGAAGGCGGCCGAGGCGAAGAGGATGGCCGCCACCGAGGCCCAGCGGCGATCGGTGTCGCGGGCGGGGACAACCGCGGGGCGGGGCAGCGCACCGGGCATCGAGTCAGCGACAGGCATGGGGCACACCCTGAGGAACGCCGGTCGGCGGCGATCCGTCGACGGGCGATCGATGCAGCTCAAGCCAAAAGGGAGCGCGGTGGGTCATTTTCTGGGTGTCAGGGGGGATGGGGGCCCGACTCGATCGACGGCAGTGAGCCCGGTCAGAGGCTGATCGGCAAGGGCTCTTGGGCCGAGGGTGCCCAAAATCAGGCCGCGATTCAGGGGAGTTGGCGGGCGCTCGGCCGATCGGTGGTGTCGGCCAGCCGCACCGCATTGGCGCGCACGCGGGTGCTCACGTACTGGCCGGCCACGCCGCTCACCACCAGGAAGCTCAGCACCAGGGCCACCTGCAGGCCCACGGGGCCGGCGAAGGCCAGGCCCATCAAGAGCGCCGCCTGCACGTCGCGGCCGGCGAGGAAGGCGAAGCGGGAGCAGAAGCGCTGAAAGGCGCCCGCGCCATCGTTGCGGAAGCGCCAATCCAGGCTGCGGTGGGCGCCGAGGCCGAGGGCCCGCAGGGCGAAGTAGAGGTTGCCGCAGACCAGGGCACCGGCGCCTGCAGTGGCCAGCGACAGCACCAGCCACATGGGCTCCCCCGTCAACCGGCTCACACCCAGGCCCACCGCCACCTGGAAGGCCAGGTTGGCCACGTCATCGGTGACCGTATCGAGCCAGGCGCCGCGCTCCGAGTCCTGCAGGCGCAGCCGCGCCAGCTCGCCATCCACCCCACGCAGCACCGAGGTGAGCTGGTAGAGCAGGCCGCCGAGCGCCAACGCCCACAGGGTGGCCGCGCTGGCCACCAGGGCCGCCGCGGTCAGGCCGAGCGCGAGGCAGGCCAGCGTCACGTGCACCGGGCGCACGCGGGTGTCCTTGAGGCGGGCGGTGATGGGGCGGCTGAAGCGGCGATTGATCAGGCGGCTCACCGGGCCGTCGTCGGGCCGCGCCAGCATGCCGAGCAGCATGGCGTCGCCGTGCACGCGCGTCTCGGGGGTGTCCACATCCTGCCACCAGGCGTTGCCCACGTCGGCCACGCGGGCCTTGCCCTGCTGGGCGAGGGCCTGGACGCCATCGCTCAGGGAGGTGTCGCCCTTCACGGCGTACACGGCCTGCAGGTGCTCGAAGAGGACCTCGGCACAGCGGAAGACACCGGTGTCCACCGCGTCGAAGTCCGGGATCTCCTTACCGATATGGGCGATGGTGTGGTGGGGGCCGACCTTCACCTTGGTGGCGTCGTCCATGTCGAAGATGGTGGACAGCTTGTAGTCCACCGCCAGCACCAGGCCATCGCGGGCGGGCGTCTGCTGCAGCGTCTCGAAGATGGCCTGATCCACGATGTGATCGGACATCATCAAGAAGAACTCGCCGCGGATGTGCGGGCGGGCCTTGAGCACGCTCACGCCGTTCTTCAGCTTGAAGTCGGCGTTGTGCACAAAGATCCGTTCCAAGTGGGCCAAATCGGGATCGCCCTGAACGGCGGCCTCCACCTCGTCCCCCTGGCAGCCCACCACGATCACAAAGCGCTTCACGCCTGCCCGCGCGGCCGTCAGCATCGTCCGCTTGATCAGGGTGATGCCGCCGCAGCGCACCAGGGGCTTGGGGGTGCTCTTGGACTCGCCCCGCAACCGACTGCCCAGACCCGCCGCCAGAATCACCGCTTGCTCGACGCGCTTGCTCATCATGTACTCCGTCAAGGTCCGCAGTGGAGCAGCCGTACTCCACTCTCCGGGGCCGAGGTGGAGCGTGCGTGCTCCAGCGGGGCGAAAGGGAGGGGGAGATCGGGCGATTTCCGGGCGTGGACCTGGTTGAATCGTCTTCGGCTCGTCTTCTGGGCAATGAGCGTGCCAGGGTAAGAACGGGCGGTGTCCGAGACCCAGAGGTGGCCGCTCGCGCTGCGGGCAAGCCCGCGTGGTGGGCCGGCGAGGGGAGGGGCATTGAAGGCAAAACCACCGCCCCAGGAATGGTCAAAGACGCGCGCAAAGTTGCTTCTCGCGCTGCTGTCAAGTATTCTGACAACACCTGATCCGGAGTGACCCCCTTGTCCTGGCTGTTCCCCCTGCTCATCGCCTTGCTCGACCTCCCGGTCGGGCAGGTCGCTCGCCCCGATCCCACTGAACTGGAGGGCATGGCGCGTCAGGCGCTGGCCCGCGTTGAGAAGCTGCGGGGCCAGAAGCTCTCGAAACCGTTGAAGATGGGGGTGAAGGACAAGGACCAGATCACGGGCTTCATCCAGCAACGGCTGCAGGATGAGTATGGCCCGGTGAAGGTCAAGGCGGAGGGCGAGCTCCTCAAGCTGGAGGGTCTGCTGCCCACCGAGCTCGACTATGGGGGGTTTGTCACGCGGTTGTTGGCTGAGCAGGTGGCGGGCTTCTATGACCACACGCAACAGGAGCTGCACATCGCCGCCTGGCTGCCGGTCTTTCTCCAAGAGCCGGTGATGGCTCATGAAATCTTCCATGCCATCCAGGATCAGGAGTGGGGGGGCGGCAAGCTCATCGACTCCAAAAAGTACAGCCACGACGCGGTGTTGGCCCACGCGGCCCTGCTCGAGGGCGACGCCACCATCGTGATGTTCAACTACCAGCAGATGGAGCTGGGGGTGGACATCACAGAGTCGGCCTTTGGGATCAACGCCATCGCCACCAGCCTGCCGCTGCAGATGGCCACGCCCCAGTTCCCCGTGATGACGGTGGCGCCCGACTACCTCAAGCAGTCCCTCATCTTCCCCTACCAGCAGGGTCTGTTGTTTGTGGCCGCCTTGCGCCGCGCCGGGCAGTCCTGGCCCGACATCCGCAAGGTCTACGCCGATCCGCCCGCGAGCACCGAGCAGGTGTTGCACCCGGAGCGCTACTTCCCCCATCGCGATGCGCCCAGCATCGTGACGGTGCCGGCGCTCGGGTGGCCGGGCTACCAGCGCGACTGGGAGGGGGCGGCCGGTGAGTTCCACCACCGCCAAATCCTCATGGCGCAGCTGGGGTTGGCCGAGGCCACCGATGCCGCAGCGGGTTGGGACGGCGACTACACGTCGCTGGAGCAGGGGCCTGAGGGCTCGGTGGCGTACGCCCTGTCCACCTGGGACACCGCAGCCGATGCCCAGGCCTTTGAGGCGGCCTTGAAGAAGGCCCATGGCATGCGGGCGGCGCCCCGGCCGACGCTGGAGACCCGCCTGCAGGGCACCGAGGTCAGCTACGCCCTCTCGCAGAATGCCGCGGTGGCCCACCGGGCCTTGGAGCACCTCGCCGCCCAGGGCAAGGTCGAGCGGCACTGACCAAGCGGGTGGCTCGGCCCCTCAGGTGGGCACGCACACGCAGGCGTGGCGCGCCCAGTAGGCGGCGCGCTCGGGATCTCGGGGGGTCCACCAGGCCACCAGGGCCGCGTAGGCCGCCTCCGGCGACAGATCGTACTCAAACGGTGCCAGCAGCCATGCGGGCTCCGCATCATCCAACCGATTGATCTCGTTGACCTTTTCGGCAGTGAGCGCCGGCCGAGCCACCTGACTCTCGGCGGGCACGACCCAGGGCGCGTGGTACCAGTCGGGTGCAGTGCTCGCCCGCGGATCGGCGTCCACCAGCAAGGCAACGCGGTGGCCAGTGCCGGCGATGTGGGCTGCGCCGTGGCAGACGTGGCCCGCCACCCCCCAGAGCTCACCGGCCCGCATCGCCACGCAGGCTTCACCGAACACATGGCGGAAGGCGTCGCCCTGGTCGTTGAGGGGCACGATCAGGCGATCGGCGGCATACATGTCCACGTGGCACCGCAGGGCCTCGCGGGGGCCCAGAACGGCGATGCGCGCCTGCTGGACGGCGAAGCCCTCGGCCATCAACCGGCCCACCACCGCAGCGGCGGCGGGCATGCGCTCGGCCTGGGGGGTGGGGCGGGCGGCGCCGGTGTAGAGCGCCAGGCCCAGGTCGTCGGGCGCGCCGGTCTCGTTGAAGAGGGGGAAGTTCACCCAGCCGGTCAGATCGGGCCAGTGGGCGCGGATGGCGGCCACCTGGGCGAGGGCCTCGGGCACTTCGGCCCCCAGCGCCTGGGCATCGAAGTGCAGCGGAAAGCGGCCGGCGGGTGCCATCAGCCGCGGGCGGCGAGCTCGCGCTCGATGAGGCGCAGGTTGGCCTCCATGAGGCGGCGGTCGTCCTCGGCCTCTTCGCGGGCGGACTCGGCCTCGTCGAGGGCTTCGCTCAACAGCGCCTGCATGCGGGTGTGGGTGACCAACATCACCTCCAGATCCGCGATGCGCTCGTCGCGCAGCAGGCGCTCGCCCATGAGGCGGCGCTGGCGATCCTCGCTGGCGGCCACGCCCAGGCGGTGGCGGGCGGCCTCTTGCCGGGCCGCGGCGAGCGCGTCCAGCAAGCGGCGGCGGTCATCCAGGGCGGCTTGCGCGGCCTGCACTCGGCCCCGCCAGGCCTCACCTTCGGCGGTGCGCGCGGCGCGCTCGGCGGCCAGGGCGGCCTCCAACCCCTTGATCTGGTGGGACAATGCCGTCTCGTCGAGGGGGATGCCGAGGGCGGGTGCCGGGCCTTCGGCGGCGCTCTCTTCGATGGCGGCCAGCGCCTCGTCGCGCTCGCGCAGCGCGATCCAGAGCCCCTCAAGCTGGGCTTCCAACTCGGTGCGCCGGTGCCGCAGGCGGTCGAGCTCGGCGCCCGTGACCTGCAGGGTGTGTTGCACGGCCTGCAGCCAGGCGCTGCGCACCGCGTCGCCGGTGTGGGCCGGCGGGGCGGAGGGCAGGGCGGTGCCCAGCGCTTGCAGCCCCAGCGCCACGGCCTCGGCCACCTCGTCGTGGGCCCTCCGCGCCTCGTCCCGCTCACCCACCAGGGCGGCGTTGTCTTCGGCCGGCTCGCCGAACTCGCGGACCTGACTCCGCAAGCTCTCGATTTCCTTGACCATTTCCCGGCGGGCAGTCTCGAAGCGCGCCTCGATGGCATCGGCGCGGCGGTCGGCGATGCGGCGTTCGGACAGCTCCGCGCGCACCGTCGTGTAGGCCGCCGACTGCTCGGCGTGCTCCGCCTGGAGCGCCTTGAGGGCCTGCTCAGTGGCCTGGGCGGTGGTCTGCTGCCGGGCGACGGTGCGCTCGGCGGCGGCGAGGGCCTCCTCCAGCTCCAGCGTTCGCTGCGCCAGCGCCTCGGCGGCGCTCAGCGCGGCCGCCTGCTGGGTGATCTGCGCCTCGGCCGCGGCCAACGCGGTGGCTTGCTGGGTGACCTGCGCCTCGGCCGCCTGGAGCGCCAGAGCCTGCTGCGCCAGGCGGGCATGGGCCTGCTGGAGGGCCTCGGCCTGCTCGCGCAGGCGGGCATCGGCGCCGTCCAGGGCCTCGCCAAAGGTGCCCAGGCGGGCTTCGGCGGCCTCCAGCGCGGCGGCCAGCTCGGCATCGCCCGTGTGGTTGAATTCGGCGGCCTCGGGCAGCCGATCCTCGGCCAGCTCGGCCAGATCGGGCAGGATGGGGGTGGGGGGCTGGGTGGTGCCAGCCAACACCACGAGGGCACCCGCCGCCACCACGTCCTGGCGCATGGGCAGGTGGGCGAGTGCGGGGGCGTCCAGGTTGGCCGTCAGGTAGCAGCCCGCCTTCTTGAGGATGCGCGCCACTTCGGCCGCGGGGGCCAGGCCGCCGGCGTCCACCACCAGATCCTTGGAGTTGCCGCGCTCGGCCCAATCGGCTCGCATGCGCAGCGGCGCGCCATGCTCGGTGCTGCCGGCGGGGGCGTCGGGATCGGCCAGTGGGGTCACCACCACCAGCTCCTTCACCCGAGCACCCGCGAGGCGCTCCACCAGCTCAAAGGAGTCGGCAAGGACGAGCACGCGGCGCTCTTCGGCCAGGGCTTGCGCCACCGCGTGCAGCAGGACATCGCTCACGGCAACCTCCATGACCGGGCCCGCCGGCGACCGGCCGGGCTGTCGAGGGTCGCGGTTATACGGGAGCGGTGGAGATTGAGCAAACGAGGCTGCGCCCCGCCCGGGGAGCGATCAGGAGGCTGGCCGTTGTCCGCCTGCCCGCGGCAGCGCGAGCGCTGAGGCGCCTAGAATGCGTCGGCCTGATTCTTCAGCTTTTCCGCGGCTTTGATGTCCTTGATGGCCTTGAAGCCCTGGAACATGGCGATGAGGAAGAACACCCGCATCACCAGGCCACCGGTGGGCACGCGGCCGCCGCTGCCGACGGAGGCCATCAGGGTCAAGACGGTATCGGCCACCAGCAGGGCCATGGCGAGGCCGAGGGCCACCATCGATCGCTTGCCCACGAAGTAGCCCAGCACCAGGAAGACCGCACCCACCGCGGCCGCGGGCCAACCCATGCCCATATTCACCAGGAACGGCACCTGGCCCAGCTCAGCCACGAGGCCCAGCACGATGCTCAGGCCACCGATGAACCACACGATGCCCCGGGCGAGCTTGAGCTGGACCAGGGGATCGCCGCCGCTGCCGGGCAGGGGCCGGCCGTCGCGGCTCACCTCGAGGCCGGGCTGGAAGCCGGTCTTGAGCTTGACGCCCAGCTGGGTGCCGTCGGGCAGGGGAAAGGTCTGGCCGGCCTTGAGCGCCTTGCTGTCGGGGATGGTGCCCAGCAACTGGCCGTCGAAGGAGATCTGCATGTTCTTCCACATGCCCTTCCACTCCACCTGGATCGGGCGCTGATCGTGCTGGCTGAGCTTAAAGACCTGCTTGGGCATCGGAGCCTCACGGGGATTGAGTGTGGTTTTGGGGGCCGATGGTCCGGCCCGTGCGCGCGAAGAAAAGCACTCCTCACCCCGGCGGTCAACGGCCGCGGAGGACCACTCACCGGGGTCAGGTGGGAGGTGTGCTGGATGTGAGGCCAAAAAAACGAAGTCAAATCAAGGGCTTGATGAGAATCGATTGAGCGGGGTCTCTTTTTTTGGGTCGCCCTGTCAGACCGCCGCGCCGCCCGACGAACACCTGGATGCCGGACGATGAACCGCCGGCCACCACAAGGAGTGCCCCATGATTCGTCGCATCGCCCTCACCACCGCCGCCCTCACCCTGCTGGCCGGCAGCGCCTTCGCGAAGTGCACGCTCACCCTGCGCTTCACCAACAACAACGCCGCCGCGGCCACCGTGCTCGGCAGCAGCAGCCAGGTGCGCGTCAACGGCGGCCTGTGGAGCAAGATGAACTTCAACAACGTGGTGGTGCAGCCCGGCGCCACCGGCGTGGCGAGCTGGACCACCAACATGTCGTGTGGTGGCGACGCCAAGCGGGACTTCCGGATCAAGTACGAGGATCAGGGCGACAACGCCACCTACCAGGAGAACAAGGACAACATCGACATCTTCGATGGGCAGACGCTGACCTTCGTGCTCGAGCACTGAGGTTTCGCTCGAAGTCTGGGAATCGTGTTTGCCCCGGGATCGCGTGCCCCGGAATTGTGTATATTCCGGAAACTACTGGCAAATACCGCGCTCGGCGCCCTCGGCGCCGCTGCAGATCCCACCCTCCGCGCACACGTCGTCAAAGGCCAACTGATCGCAGGCCGCCCCGACCGGCACCACCGGTCGGGGGCCAGCGGGCACGTAGGTTTGGGGCTCGCTACGCAGCTCGTGGGCGTCGATGAAGGCCACCCGCACCGAGGCGGGCTGCGTCTCAAACAGGCTGAACTCCAGGAACAGCCGAATGCTGAACTGGGGGCGCCGCGCAAAGGCGCGCTCCAGCTCCAGCACCTGCTCCAGCCCGCCATCCGCCCCCACCACCGGGCGATCCTGGTCGTCCAGGAAGGTGACCGACACAAACTCGACGTCCTGGTCGGGATCGGTGCAGGTCACCCGCAGGTAGCCCAGATCCTCCTCCTGGTAGAGCACGCCCTCCACAATGCGCGGCGGACCGGGCTGCTGGCAGATGCCATCCCCCATCTCAGGGCGGCTGCACACCAGATTTTCCACGCAGCGATCGCGGAACCCCTCGGGATCACAGGGTTGTCCGGCCTGGACCACCGGCAGGTCACCCAGCTCGAGGTCCTTGGGGGCGCTGGTCAGGCCGACGGCGTCGCGGAGCCACAGACGCACCGATCGGGTCTGGGGAAAGGCGCTGAGGCCCCCCACCAGCGCCGTGGCCTCGAAGGTGGTCGCGCCCTGCACACTCTCGGCAAATGTCAGATCGGTGATGCGGTTGTTCTCGGCGTTGGCCAGCTCGATGATCCCGCCGTTGGCGTCGAGGAGCTGCAGGTCGAAGCCCGTGACATCACCATCGCCGTCGCGGCCGTCGAAGCTCAGGCGCAGATCGTCGCCGTTGAAGAGCGCGTCTGCCGCCCGCAGCTCCGGGGCGTTGACTTTGCGCGCGCTCAGGCCGTAGGTGCCCCCCGCGTCGCCGAAGGCATCCACCACCACAAAGAGCGTCTGGCCCGCCTCCAGCACGGCCCCCGCCGCGGAGAGCACGCCGCCGTCGGCGCCGTCGTCGCTGCACGCCAGCTCGCTCGCGGGGTCGGCGCAGGTGGTGCGCACATAGAGCACGGTGTCGAAGGTGGCGTTGGGGTCCACCGTGCTGAAGGCCCACGCGCCCGCCTCGGGGGCCACGAAGCGGTAGACATCCTCCGCCCCGCCGCCACCGCAGCTGCCGAACTGAACGGATCCGCCTTGGGTTTCGGCTTGGAGGTGGTAGGTGCCATCGGTCAACACGGCCTGGCTCAGGAAGTTGAGCGGCGCCTCGCAGGTGCCATTGCCGGGATCACCCCCGGCACCCCCCATACCGCCAGCCCCGCCCATGCCACCGGCGCCGCCCATGCCACCGGCGCCGCCCATGCCACCGGCGCCGCCCATGCCACCGGCGCCGCCCATGCCACCGGCGCCGCCCGCGCCGCCGTCCACCGTGATGGCGCTGTCCGCCTCCGGTGGCGTCTCGCCGCCGCCGTCGTCACAGCCCCAGGCCAGCACCGCCAGCCACACCATCCCCCGCATGCGCATGACAAATTCCCCTCTTGAGCCGCCGTAGAGGCACGGTACGCGGGGTGGCGGGGGGGTTCAAGGTGCGCCTGCGTCTGCCAGGTGCAAGAGGACCGCGTCGGCCGCGGGTGGGGCCGCAAGGGGCGGCGTGGGATCGCACTTGCCGGTTCGGCACCGGCGGCCGGGCGGGCACGCGCGATCGCTGGTGCAGGCGGCCTGGGCGCAGGTGCCCGAGCGGCAAATCTTCTCACCGGGGCAGTCATAGTCTTCGGCGCACTCACCGCAGGCGGCGAGGCCGATCAAGAGCAGGCAGGGGAGGAGCAGGCGATGGCGGCGCATGGTGCGGGAGCCTACCACGGGCCCAGGTGGACCGCCCCCTCCGCGGCGCACCCGCGATCCACTGCCTGTGGATGGGCCGCCCGATCCACCCTGCGGTCACCCGTGGCCCTGCGCGGCGCTTGATTTGCCGGTTTCGACCCGCCTAGAATCGCGCTCCAGCCTGCTTGCGGAGGATGATTTCCATGAGAGTTCAGGGACTTGCGCTGATGGCGCTCCTGGTGGCCTGCGACGATGCAAAAACAGAAGAGCCCACGCGGGAGGACTTCGGCACCCTGGATCAAGGCATGGGGGGTGATGGCGGGGGCGGGGGCGCGGGCGGCGGCGCCACGGAAACCCACCTGCGCCTCTCCTACATCAAGGCCTTCACGCCCCCCAACGCGGCGGCCCGCCAAGACCTGGTGGTCTACGATTTCACCGATCGCGAGGCCTTCAACCTCACGGCCGATGGCGGCGTGGACTGCAATGCCAAGACCTGCTTGCTCAACGGCGACATGACCTGGGTGGGTTGGATGGAGCGCGCCGACGGCGGCGGCTTCGCCCTCTGGGTCGCGCCGGTGGACGTCAAGCGCAAGCTGGTGCGCACCAACGAGAAGCGCCTGGTGGACGAGGGGGTCAACGCCTTCGACTTCACCACCTCGGTGGACACCAACCTCATCATCTACACCCGCGGCCAGGCCATCGGCACGGAGCGCACCATCGAGGTGCTGGTGGAGCCGGTGGCTGGCCCCGATGCCGCCTGCCCGCTGCCCGAGACGCCCGAGCGCTGCAACCAGTTCGTGGGCAACATCAACGCCGACGGTGGCTTCCGCGTCACCCCCTTCGGCTCGCTCATCATCATCATCAAGACGACGCTCTCCACGATGACGCTGGACTTCTTCAACGTGAAGAACGGCGCCAACCAGACGCTGTACACCTTCGGCGACCAGGGCGGCACGGGCTCCCAGTTCTCCGGCCGCCTGCCGGTGGCGCTGAGCCCCGATGCCACCTACCTCTCGGTGTTCACCCGCGACCAGTTCATCTGGCGCGCCCAGACGCTGCAGGCCATCCCCAGCCCACCGCCGCCGCAAATCAAGGAGCTGTTTGAGGCGGAGAACAACCAGAACGGCGAGTGTCGCCGGCAAATGCCCTACAATTTCACCGAGGTACGCTTCAACCCGGTCTTCTCCGCCGATGGCAACTTCTTCTACTTCCTGGCCAAGGGCGACTGCACCAAGACCGCGGGCGAGAGCAACCGCGACGACTACGACATCCTGCGCTTCGACCGCGCCATGATGGGCGACCCGGTCAACATCACCAACAACGTGCGGGCCAGCCACTGGTCCAACCACGACATCGGTGACTTCGCGTTGGATCAGGCGGGCGAGAAGCTGGCCTTCACCGCCTCCCGCCCCAACAACGCCGCCAGCCGCTCCATCTGGATCATCGATCCCGAGACGGGCGAGTACGACTGCACGGGCGACGCCAAGAGCACGCTGGACCTCGATGGCAAGCCCCACTGCGAGTTCATCTACGACGACACCCAGGGCGCCCAGGTCAGCTTCCGCGACCTGCACTTCCACCAGGTGGAAGTGCCCCAATGAGCCTCGCCTGAGGCCGGTGCTCGGGGCTCATGGCGGCCCCAAGTGCTTGATCCAGTTAGAGATCTCCACACCGATGAATGGCCGGCCCGACGGGGCAGGCCGCCCGGTGTGGCCTCAGCGGATGGGCTCGATGTTCAGCAGGAAGGGCGGATCAGGCGGGGCCTGGGGCCCATCGTCCTGCAGCAGGAGCGCCGCCGTGACACCACCCACCACCACCGCTGCGCCCGCCCAAACCCACCAGTGCCCGTACCAGGGCGTCTCCTCGTCGATCGCCTCGGGCAGGGGCACCAGATCCGCCGCCAAGGGGTAGTGGGCACCCGCTTCCACCGTGAGCTCGCGGCGATAGACCGAGTAGCCGGTCAGACGCAGCTCCACCACACGAACCCCGGGCTTGAGCTCGCCCTGGTAGGGCGTCTCGCCGAGCTGGCGGCCGTCCACCACCACCACTGCACCGCTGGGCTGCGAGTCAAACCGCAGGATGCCCGCCACGGGCAGCAGATCGATCTCCAACAGCGTGCGCTTGCGGGCCTCGACCTTGAAGGTGTCGATGTAGTCGGCGTGGCCCGCCTTGGTGAGCTTGATGCTGTAGCTGCCCGGCTTGAGCGGGATGGCCTCGAGCATCGGCACCTCACCAATCGGCTCGCCATCCAGCAGGATGGTGGCGCCTTCGGTGGCCGACTGCACCAGCAGGCTGCCGTCGCGGCTCTTGGGCGGTTTCTTGACGGGTGTCCGCGGCGCCGCCAGGGCGGGGAGGGCCAGGAACAACACGGCGAGCACGATGCGGTGGAAACCCGGGGTCAACGGCATGGGACCACCATAGAAGCCGGCCCCGCCGAGGGTCAACGGACGGGCAGCGGCGCGGTCTGGAGCCACCGCGCCCAGCGCGCTGGGTGCCATGTGGCGGGATCGGCGGTGCTGCGCGCCGCGGCCTGCAATGCGGCCAGAGCGTCGGCCGGTGCCTCGCCAGCGGCCAGGCGCGCGGTGAGGGCGGTGGCAAAGGGCAGGTCGTCGGGGCGCCCGTCCTCCAGGGTCACCACCGACTTCACCCCGCGCCGGTGCAGTGCTGCCCACAAAGGCCCCCGATCCCCGGCGGGTGGGTGCAAGAGCACCACGGTATCGGCCCCGCGGGGCCCCAGCGCCAGGGCGGGGCTCACATCGACGTCGGTGGTGATCACCAGGCGACCCTGGCTCTCAAACCGCTCACCCAGGGTCCGCGGATCCGCACGCAGCACCTGCCCGGTCGGGCCGGCCACCGCCACCAGCGCCTCGGTCTCGGCGCCCTCGGGCCCCACCACCGCCACCCCGGGGGGCACCGCGTGGGCGGGCAGGGGCGCCACAAACCGTGCACGGTGGAGGGCCAGACGGCTCGCCAAGAATACCGGCGGGCCCCCATCGCCCCGCGCCTCCAGCACCAGGGCCTCCAGCGGGAAGGTGTCCAGCGGCCCGTCGGTCACCACCCACGCCGACTGGACCCCCGCCAGCACCGCCATGTCGGGCAGGAGGACGGCCAACGGTGCCTGCAAGGGCTCGACTTCAAAGGGCTTTTCTGGGTCGGCCAGCACGGCATGGGCAGGCGCGAGCAGCGTGGTGATCGCCGCCGCCGGGGGCAGGTCGAAGTGCTTCAGGCCCCCGTCGGGCAGCGCGATCCACAGGTGACCCTGCGTAGGCGTGAAGTGGTAGTAGAGGCGCACCTCCTCGGCGGGGGGCAGGAAGGCCGCGGGGTTGGGCAGCGTCGGCCAGGCCCACGCCTGCTGGGCGGGATTCTCCAGCGCAAACCGCGCGCGGGCGGTGCGCGCCTCCTCCAGCACCTTGCCCATGCGGTTGCCCAGCCGCGCCCGATCCCCGCCGGTCAGGGGCACCGGGCAGGGGGGGGCACCCGCCTGGGCGGACCCCGGAGCGCTGCAGCCTTCGGCCAGCCGATGGCTCAGGTCCGCGAGGCGCGCGAGTGGCGTTCGCAGGGGCACCTCCGCCGCCGAGAAGGGGATGCGCTCGGGTGCGGCCTCCAAGCGGCGCACGAGCAATGCGGCCGCCAGCGCAGCTCGCAGGTGCGCCGGGGCCCCCGCCGGGTCCTGGCGGGCAGCTTCCACCAGCAGGTCGGGTAGGCCCGCCGCCAGGTCGTGACCCGAGTTGGGCAGCGCCAACGTATGGAGATCCAAGAGAAAACCAGCCGATGCCCGCTCCGCACCGAGGTCCAACCAGGCCAAGACGGCCTGGCGGGCGAGGCCCGCGGCCTCCACAGCGCGACCCTGGCGGTGGGCAAGCTCGGAGGACAAGGCCAACACCCGCCAGTGCAGGGTGGGCTCGCCGCCCAGATTGGCCAGTGATCTCAGAGGGTTGAGGGCGCGCTCCGCCTCCGCATTCCGCCCCGCCGCCAGCAGCAGGGCCACACGGCACGTCTGGCCTTCCGGGTCGGCGGCGGCCTCGGTCAAGAGGGTCAGCGCCTCGGCGGCGCGCCCCATCCGTGCGAGCAGGCACCCACGGCGAGCGGCGCTGAAGGCCGGCGCGGCTTCGGCGGTGGCCAGCGCGGCCGGGAGGTCATCGGCGGCCACCGCAGCCCACATCGCCAGGTCCCGGCCAGCGAAGGCCGCTCGATCCCGGGCGGCGGCGCGCTGCCCATCGGCATGCAGCGCCAGCACGGCGAGGCTGTGCAACGCGCTTCGCTCGGCCGCCACCGCGGGGGCCTGATCGAGGGCCCGGCGCGCGCTCAAGCCGGCATTGGCATGGGCAAAGGCAGCCGCCAGCCGGCCCTCCGCCAGCCGCAGGCGCCCGAGCACCTGGGTGCCCAGCGCCAGCGGGGGTGCCGCAGCGGCCATGGCCAGCGTTCGCGCCCGCTCCACCTCGCCCACACTCAGCGCGGCGCGGGCGGCGGCCACCCGCAGGCGCGCGAGGGCCAGGGGCGTGGTCCCCTGGGCAGCGGCCTCCGCTTGAGCCAGCAGCCCCGCCACCTCGGCATCCAGGCCGCGGGCCTCCCGGTCAGCCACCGCCAGCTCGATGGCCGCCAGGTGGCGCTCCGGTGGCCCCTCGGCGGTCAAGCGCACCAGCGCATCCTGGCACCGCGATCGGGTGGCGGGTGGCCCATTCCGGGCCACCCCTTCCAGCTGCGTGCGGGCGGCTTCGAGGGCGGTCAACGCCCAGGGTAGGTGGGTGACATCGGGGCCAAGGGCTTGAAGTTCTTCAGCAAATGCCACGAGGCTCTCCCCCTGGCTCACCTCCAAAAGGCCCGCCAGCACGGCCCCCGTCAGCCGCGGCTGGCCCAGCGGCCGCAGCGCTTGCAGCACCTGAATGCGGAGGGCCCGGCCGGTGGCCGCCTGCCCCGAGCGCTCGGTATAGGCGGCCCCGAGGTGTTGGATGAGCACCGCCTGCACGCCTTCACCCGTGCGCTCCGCGGTGCGCACCGCCTGCTCGCCCAGGCGCGCGGTGGCGTGGGCATCACCCCGCAGCCAGCCATTCAGGAAAGCCGTCAGATCGACGTCGTGGCGCCCCGGGGGCACCCCCGCTGCGCCATGCCAGGCCGCGAGGTCGCGGTACCACCCCAGGTCGCCGAGGATCAGCGCGCGGCCGCTGGCGAGGTGGCGCGCCACGGCCAACAAGCTCTCCACCCGCTCGGGCTCCGTGGGTCGGCCCAGGGTCAGACCGGCGCGAAAGAGCTGAGAATAAAAGACGATTTCGGCCAACGATCCATCGGTGACCGCCGCAATCAGGGGACCGGTGGTCGCCCCGGCGCGGGCCTCGTCGGCGAGGCGCTCGGCGCGCTCGGCGCTCGTCGCCACCCAAGCCGCCAGGTCGGGTGCCTGCAACAGGGCGGTGAGGGCTCCATCGTCCACCGCGGTGGCGACGGCCTCGACGCGGCCGCGCCAGACCTGGCGCTCGGGCGCGCTCAGGTGGGCATCCACCGTGTCCGCCAGGTGGCCCCGCGCCCAGACGCGGGCCAGGGCGGGCGCCAACCGGGCTTGCTCGGCCACCGCGGTCAGGCTGGTGTCGGCAGCACGGTCCATCTCCGCAGCCCACGGCCCATAGGGTGAGGCCCCGGCGAGGGGCGCCTCACCGCGGAGGCCTGCCCACGGAAGTGCCCGATCGGACTCAGCTTTCTGGAGGCAGCACTGGACCGGGGTTGCGCCGGCGGAGGTCCACCCCGCCACCACCATGGCCCCGATCACCCCGCACCACACCGGCAACTTCATCGGCTTCCCCCTCTGGCCTGGGAGCATGGAGGCTCGGGGCGCTGGCGTCCAGCGAGGACGACGTGCCGGCATAGATGGGGTGCAATCCCGAGATGACCGGCCTAAGATGACAGTGGCTATCAGGAGGTCGTCTTGACGAGGGGACCCGCCGAGTCTGTACCGCCAACAGATGCACTGCCGCCCCACACAGGGCAGGCGGTGAGGCCAGCGATGGCGCCACCCGACGTCACCGAGTACCTCGACCTCCAGCGTCACCACACCCGACTTGCCCGCCAGGTCGCCTGCCTCCAAAGGACCCACGCGGCCCTCCAGGCATTTGGGTACACCGTGTCGTCGAGCATGCAGCCGCCCCTGCAAGCGCTGGCCGAGGTCGCCGGCCACATGGAGGCCGAGCTGCCGGCGGATGCGGTGGAGGCCCGCGCCCTTGTGGTGCGCCTCCACACCCGCATCGAGCGTCTGAGCCTGCTGCATGGAGACTTGCGGACGTATGCCCAGGTCGGGCAGGCGCCGGGCGAGCGGCGCTCCATGGACATCGGCCTGCTGGTGACCCATGCCTGGGCGCACGTCCCGGCAAGCGCCCACGGTCAGCTGATCCTGGCGGCGGATCTGCCGAGGGCGGTGGTGGTCGTGGTCGAAGCCCTCGCCGCCGTGCTCCAGGCGCTGCTGGACAACGCCGTGGTGCACCACGATGCAGGAGGTGGGCGGGTGCAGGTGAGGGGTCACCTGGAGCCCCATCGCCCCGGTGGCGCCCGCCTGCTCGTGGTGGAGGTTGAGGACGACGGACCGGGCATTGAGCCGCGCTTTGCTGATCAGGTCTTTCGGCCGCTGGTCACCCTCTCGCCGCGGGACCGAGTGGGCGGCTGTGGCATGGGGCTGGCCATCGCCCGCAAACGGGCCGAGGTGGCGGGGGGGCAGGTTCACCTGGTGCCGCGGGCGGGCCGGGGGGCGGTGTTCCGGGTGGAGTGGCCGGTGGAGGCGGGGCCATGAGCGATCCAGTGGGTGGACCCCCCACCGATCCCACGGCGCTGGCGGCCCGAATCGACGCGCTGCGCCAGGACATTGCGGATCTGGAAGCCCAAGCACTGGCCCTGCTGGCCAGCAACGCCGCGCTGGAAGACTTCGCCTACGCCGCCACCCACGACCTGCAGTCGCCCTTGCGGGCCATGGCCCACTTTGCCACCTGGATCGAAGAGGACCTGCCCCTGGCGGCACCGGATGCACTCCGGGCGCTGGCAAGCGAGGTGCGAATCCAGGTGGAAGCGATGAGCGCCTTGCAGGAGCGGCTGCTGGCTTATGCGCGCATCAGCGGCCACCGGCAGGCCATCGAGCGGGTCATGCCGGCCGAGTTGGTGACCACCGCCTGGGCGTCGCTGGCGCCCGGCCCCCAGTTCTCGTTGGTGGTGGACGCGGAGACCGACATGGTGCCGCTGGCTGCAGCGCCGCTGCGCACGGTGCTGAGCCACCTGCTGGCCAATGCAGTGCGTCACCACGATCGCCCCGAGGGGCAGGTGCGTGTGGTGCTCAAAGTGGCCGGCGGCTGGCTCACCATCGAGGTGACCGACGATGGCCCAGGCCTCCCCGCCGATGCCGGCGCCCACATCTTTTGCCCGGCGCCCGAGGGCCCCGGCATGGGCCTCGCGATGGCGCGCCGTCACGCCGAGCATGCGTGTGGCCACGTCGATCGGGTGCCGGGCTCGGGTCGCGGCGCCACCTTCCAGGTGCGGTGGCCGCTGTGTGATCTGGGCTGATGCCGGAAAAAAGCTAACAATTTAAAGAAGATGAGCGCGTTCGCCTCGGGCTCACGCCGTCCACCCCCCCTGCGGTCCTGAGGCAGCCACCGGCCAAATCGATTCCGGGTGCGCCCCACAACCTGCTACGATGGCGCCCCCAATTGGAGGTCCCCATGGCTGCCTACCCGTCTCTGGCCGAGGCCAACATCCAGGACTTTGAGGCGTTTTGGCCCTACTACCTGCGTGAGCACCAGAACCCCATCAACCGGGCGCTACACGTCGCCGGCACCAGCGCGGGTCTGGTGGCCGCGGTGACCGGGGTGGCCACCCTCAACCCCTTCCTGATCGGCGCGGCCCCGGTGCTGGGCTATGGCGCCGCCTGGATCGGCCACTTTGTCATCGAGAAGAACAAACCCGCCAGCTTCCGCTACCCCGCGTGGTCCTTCCGCGGGGACCTGCGCATGCTGCGCCTGACGGTCACCGGGCGCTTGCGGCCCCACCTGGAAGCCGCGCTGGCCGGCTGAGCACCATGACATGGCTGATCGCCGCAAGCCTGGCCGTGGTGGCCGGGGTGGTCCTGCTCGGCCACATCCGCCTGATGGATCGTCAGCGGGACGTGGAGGCAGCGCGCCGCCAAATCGAGGCGCTGGTCCGGCAGCGAGCCGTCCTGGCCCCGGGCGCGACCCGCGCCCACCTGGACCAGCGGCTGGCGAGCGTCTGCACGATTCACAGCCGCGATCTGGCGCGCTACCGAGCCACCCGCGGCGCTCGCCTCAACCGGTGGCAGCCCACGCCGCTGCCGCTGGAAGTGACCCGCCCCGATCCCGCCTGACGCCTCGCCAAAAGCAGGGTCCCCCAACCCCGGGGGAGGTCCCCGTGGTGCTCGCCCGGGTGGCCGGCCTGCTGGTGGTGGACAAGCCCTCGGGCTGGCTGACCCATGTGGATGGCGCCTCCGATCGGCCCGACGTCGTGGGCTACCTGGGCGGTGGGTTGGGGGTCCACCAGCGCCTGGACGTGGAGACCAGCGGGGTGCTGGTCTTCAGCACCGATCCCGACGGCGCTCGGCGCCTGCAAGCCGCGCTGGAGGCCCACCGCGCGCGCAAGCGCTACCTGGTGGTGGTGGAAGGCAGCCCGCCCGCCGCGAGCGGGGTCTTGGAGGGTGAGGTGCCGCGTGCGCCCGGCCGTCCCGCGCGCACGCGGTATGCGGTTCTGCGGCGAGGCCCGGGCTGGACGCTCTTGGAGGCGTGGCCGGAGACCGGTCGCACCCACCAAATTCGGGCGCACTGCGCGGCGGCGGGCTTTCCGGTGCGCGGTGACGGGGTGTATGGCGATGCGCTCGACCCGCGCGCGCCCCGGCTGCTGCTGCACTGCGCCAGCCTGGAGCTCGATCGCGGCCAGCGCTTCGAGGCCCCGCCGCCGCCGGCCTTCGCCCGCTACCTGGGGGCCCCCCCCGCCGCCACCCGCGCTGGCCT
>Ga0075163_10001862_pt1 | contig 28526 bp, 24 predicted proteins | sample JI1023141ADNA_FD_71478 | JGI IMG/M metagenome (GOLD analysis project Ga0075163, IMG submission 71478) | Wastewater effluent complex algal communities from Wisconsin, to seasonally profile nutrient transformation and Carbon sequestration -... | ecosystem: Engineered > WWTP > Effluent > Algae...
TCTTCGAGCGAATTTGGCGGCATCTCGCCGGTATGAGTCGACCTCGACAGTGCGCCGAACTCGCGGCGATCGCCGCTTGAGTTACTTGGCCGCACTCCCTTTCACCACGGGCTGCTAGGCCGAAGTGGGCGACGATGTCCTGCAACTCGTCGCGGGTCATGTGGGCGAGGAGGTCGCGCTTTGTGGGCATCCGAGCCTGCACAGGGTAGCCTGTCTCCATCAGCGCGGGGGCGGAAAGCGACCCCTGACTGGTCCCTCCCCTGCGTCTCCGGCAGGAACTCCCCTCGGGCGAGCATGGCTCCGGGGCGTGAGCGGGCCGTGCAGGACCCGATGGTTGTCGACGACCAAGAGGTCTCCTGGGCGGCCCCGGTCCGCGGTGTGGCGGCTTTCGAGCTGCCGGCGTTGCTCGCCCTCGAGGCGCTGCCGGACCGCTACGGGGCGCTGCTGACCCGGCAGTTCCTCGGTGTGATGGGACGGGGTAACTGATCGTCTCGAGGTCGGCAGAACTGATCGCCCTCGAGGTCGGCAGAACTGATCGCCGACTTCCGGGGCGAGATCGGGAAAATGGCATCCTGCTGACAGATTTGCAGCGGGCAGGGGGACGAGGAGAGCCGCGTGGTACCAAGACGCGACGGGTGGGCGCGGTCTGAACCGGGGGCATGGGTCAGGCTGGGAGACGACGCGGATAGGCCGGCGCGGCTCGCTAGGCTGATCACCAAGGCCGGCGTCGGCCACGGCCTGCGCGACGCGCCGCCGTGACCGACGCTCACTACCCGCTACCCGGGACTCGTGACCGATGCGCGGCGACCCCTTAGGTGAAACTGCACCTCGCAGGCCTGCGGCGCGAGCTCGTAGGTCGACACGTCCGCGTAGACGGAGAAGCCCGCCGCGAGCAGCGGCTCTGTGATCTGCGCGAGTAGGATGTCTTCGGCAACGCTGGAGAACTCGACGGGTCGCCAGCGTGCGACCCAGCGCGCGCGCCAGACGATGCGCTTGAACCTACTCGTGTCCGAGCCGGTGAAGCCGTCCAGCGTGAACCTCACGAGGCACGGCCCGACCGCGCGAACGACCACTCTCGGGCGGGACGCTGCCACAGTATCGCTCACGGACATGGCGACTTTTCTTGACCGCAACGGGTCCGGACTTTCGCTCGCTGAGCTTGGGGCGACGGACGGTAACAGGGGCACCCACTCGTGTGATGGTTCCGCCCTCGGAAAGGGCTCTCGTGCAGCCAGGAGCGGCCGCCGCTGTGGTGCCTGCTCGGGCGGGATCGCTGGCGACGCCGATGTCGTCGGCTCGAATGAAACTGCGGGGGGCCGCTTCGGCGGAGGTTTTGGCCTGGGAGGCGATGGTGGTTTGACGGGCATGTCCGGGGCAGGCGGCGGCTCGACCTGCACAACTGGTGACTGGACCGTAATCGGTGGCGGCATGAGTGGGGCCGAGGGCAGAACCAACTGCGGTGGCAGCGGCAAGACTGGCGGCGGAGATTGCACCTGCGACTCGTTGAGGGTCATGGCTGCGCAGCCCAGGGCGATGACGAGGCGCAGTCGGCCGATCTTTACCCGCAGCTCAAACGCCGAGTGAATAGTATTTTCGGCGTGCGAGCAGGTCCCGGAAATAGAAGCGCGTAGCGATTCGAATTCCTCGCGAAAGCGCGGGCGTTCATCGGCCAGTCGCGCGATGAACTCGTCGTCGAACAAGCCGTGGCGGAGCCCCGTATCGACGAATGCATGGGCCAGCTCGGCCAACCCGGCGCCATTGCCTGGCAGCTCCGGGAGCACTTCGTCCGAGGTGGGCAGCGACGCGATAAACCGCCGCAGCTCGCCCGCATCGAAGGTCCGGCACAGTATCTTCACCATCGCCCCGCGCAAGGCGCCGAGGTCTTCATGTTCGGCGTGTATCATGTCATAACTCCCGACGCGTCAGCTTTCAGATCGCTTCACGACATCCGCAAGAATTGAAAGACAAATAAATTCTTTAGCTCTCAGCCACGCTCTCGAAAAAAGTGATCGAAAGTTAGTGTCTCATGCACTCAAGTGTCTGCCCCACCATCCGGTGTGGGCCGAACACGCATGCCACCGGCGAGATTCGGCTTCGACACTGGCGGGGATCGGCGAAACAGTCGGCGATGGTCGAGCGGCCGCGAGCTGCGTCCTTCGACTTCGAGGGCTTCGACCGCCACGTGATGCGACCTACAACCGCGCGCCTACGGACTCGAGGCCTCGAGGCCGGCGAGCGAGGTCAGGGTGGTCGACGTGCCGCTCGTCGAGGCAGTGGTGGACACGGTATTGCCGAGCTGCTGCGTCCGTGTCGCCTCCGCGTAGGTGTAGTTGCTGGCGCCGAGGACCGCGAGGACATGTCCCCGCCGCACGCTGCTCGCCAGCCACCGGCGACACCTCCTGGGTGTCATCGCGCGCCTTGAGGAGGACGGTCAGGGCCGGACCGTGCTCTCGCCGCGGCATCCACGTCATCGTCGACCCCGTCGTCGGTCTCGACGTGCCGGACGACCGCGTGCGCCTGCTCGCCGAGGTCGAACGCCTGCGTCCCCTTCGCCGGGGACTAAGACGTGGTCGCAGACGCGGACCCGAGGGTGAGCTAGCTAGCGAACTCACCATCGGACGGTCAACAGTAGCCCGCCGCCCCCTGCATACCGTGTGGGCGTGACCGAGACGCGTTTGGCGCGGGCGTAGGCCGTCAAGGCGGCCGCGCCGCCCGCGACGAGGAATACACCGGCGTTACGGACCGCGAGATCGGTGATACCTTGCCGAGTCACGCACTCAACGTCCTCGCAGGTCTCGCTGTTGAGGCGAACCAGGCGTGACCCGACCAAAGCAGACAGGCCGAATCCCAGCGTCAACGCGCCGAGCACCTGGGTTACGCGCCGCGGGCGCCTCCACGCGCCTAACTCCCAACCGCCTCCAGCGGCGAGACCGATGCCGGCCGCTCCGAAGATGGCACCCGCGGCCCCTGCGGCGACCACGGTCGGTTCGTCTCCGATGCACGCGGATACACTTGTATGCTCAGGCACCTGGCAGCGATTCAAGATCTGTCGTAACGCGAGCGCCTGGAGGCCGATCGATGCGGTGATGCTCGCGGCTGCACCGACCAGCAGCGCACCGCCGGCGCTTTTGTGATCACGGGTGGCGGGCGACTTCGACGCGACACGCCGCCCGAATTTGTCTGCCTCAGCGACAGACGCTTTCGGTAAGATCAATGTCGACGTCACAATCGGTGGCGTGTCGGGCTGTCTTGGGGACGGGGTTGCCATAGGCTGTGGAGCAGGCCTCTTGGCGGGCGGTGGCGGTGGGGGAGGTGGGGGGGTGTGCGTCCGCACGGGAGGCGGGGGAGGCAGTGGTAATGCTCCCAGCACTGATTCGGGGATCAGCAGCACCGCAAGCGCGAGGGGCTTAGAAGGCATGAACAGCATGGGATCATCTCGCTCGTGTATCAATTGACGTGAAACGCCGCGGAGGTGTGCTTGCCACTCAGGCGGTGGAGCATGCTGCGCATAGCCTCGATGCACTGACGGCGCGCGCACGGGTGGATCTCGTACTCGCGCAGGGCGGAGACCAGCAGGGCGCACGCCTCGGCGGGCCGATCGCCCTCGAGGGCGGTGGCGAGGAGGTATCGGCATCCGGCGAGTTGAGCGGGCGAAACGTGCAGCGCCTCGCGGATACGCAGGGCCCGCTCGAACATGAAGACCGCTGACTCGGTGACACCGAAGTCGATGTGGACGCGCCCCATCCCGACCAGCGTGGACGCGAGGCCGTGCGAGACACCACCCTCTGTCGACTCGTAGATCTCTCTCGCCCGGCTGTAGTAGGCCAGCGACGCGCGCAGATCGCCCTGGAGGCGCGACACGTTACCGAGATTGGCCATCGTCGCGGCCACGCTGGGGTGGTCCTCACCCAAGCATTCCTGCTTGATCATCAGCGCGTGCTCGTACAGGCAGAGGGCCGCGGCGAGGTCTCCTCGTCGACGAGCGAGCACGCCGAGGTTGTGCAGGACCACGGCGGCGGCCGGGTGGTACTGGCCGTGCTGCTTGGTGGCGATCCTGTAGGCTTGAGTATGCAGCCACTCTGCCTCATCGAGACGGTCCTCGATGATCGAGAGATTGCCGAGCAGCGTGAAGGATCGCGTCAGGAATGGGTCCGCCTCACCGAACGTCTGGCGCCGGATCTCCATCGCCCGCTCGTGCATCGCACGCGCCGCGCCGTAGCGGCCGCGCGCATATTCCATCCTCCCCTCCTCGTCGAACGCCTCCGCCGTGTTGAGCGCGTCGACTCGCGGGTCGTGGGGCTCATCGAGCGGCTGGGGGGGTGCCTCGTCCGTCGCGGTGAGTTCGGACTTCTCTTTCAGGAAGTTGTTCCACGCGTCTCGGTCGAAGTGTCGGGTGCTGACGTACTCGAAGTCGGTCTCCATAGTCTTGCTCCGTGGGGACCATTGCGAACTCCATTCCATCCAATAGATCGTAAATTCAACGCTTTGCGGGCCTCACCGAGCCGCCCTCAACGCTCGGCGGCCAACGCCAGGTTGTATACCAACTCGAGTTGGTGCTCCGGCCTCGCGGCGCGCTCACCAGCAAACGGCGGAGGACCAACGCGCGTTGGTCCTCCGCCATGAGGACGCGGCAAGTGGTCGTAATCATTATCCCTGACATGCGCATTGAGGTTGCTTAGGGAGCATCCGCCACCGAAGGACCCACGATGCACACCACGACTGAACGCTCCCTGAACGCCTCCCTTGCCCCCTCGCTCGTTGCCGCCCTTACCCCGCTCGTCTTCGCAGCTGCGTGCGCCTCAGGAGAGGCGACGAGCCGTCCCGGGAGTAACGAGGCGCCTTCGCCGACGGAGGAGACGAGCGTCGGCACCACCGAAGCCGAAGAGAGCTCGAGCGGCAGCGAGGACGCGTCGACCGGCGACGGCCCGGAGCTCCCCGACCCTGGCGATGGAGCCAAGCTGGCCGAACAGGCTCAGGCCATCCTCGACAAGAACTGCTCGCAGTGCCATGGCGCTGGAAGCCCGGCGGCGGGCGGCATGGACTACGTCACGGACCTGGCGGCGCTCGTGGCGAACGCGAAGGTTATCCCGTCCGATCCCGAGGGCTCTCCCATCTACGCCCGAATCTCTACAGACACTATGCCGCCGGCGGGCGTCGAGCAGCGCCCGAGCGCGGACGACGTGGTTACGATCTACAAGTGGATCATGGCGGGCGCGCCTTCGGGCCCTGCCCCGACGAACTGCGAGGACCAGGGCTTCATCAGCAATGACGACATCTTCCGCGAGATGAACGAGGATCTGCTGAGCCCTGACCTGCAGGAAGGGGACCTGCCGTTCATCCGCTACCTGACCCTCACCCATCTCTACAATAGCGGCGTCTGCGACAAGGACCTCGAGATCTACCGCCAAGCGGTCGCCAAGGTGGTGAACAGTCTGTCGCTCGGCCTCGACGTCGAACCCCCTGTAGCCATCGACGACGCGAAGACGATCTTCCGCATCGACATGCGCCACTACGGGTGGAACGATCACCCGCTCCTGGGCGACGTCTGGGAGGCCGTTGCTGAAGAGAACCCCTTCGCCATCAGGTTCTTGGGCGACCTGGCCTCGCCTCTGCGGAACCAGCTCCAAACGACCATCCCCAACCAGCCCGCCGACAGCTTCCTTCAGGTCGCCACGCGTGGCCAGCTCTACTACGACATCCTACTGATCCCGGACACCCTGGACAAGCTTCAGGCGAAGCTCGGCGTGGACGTCCAGGCCAATATCAATGATGGCACGATGCTCCGCGCGGGGATCGCCAAGTCCGGCGTCTCCAAGTTCAACCGCGTCTTCGATCGCCACCCGCTCGGCGGGGGGCAGTACTACTACGAGAGCTCGGACTTCAACAGCAACGCCGACGACGCCAACGTGTTCATCCACCCGCTCGACTTCGTGCGCGCTGGCGGGGAGATGATCTTCAGCCTCAAGAACGGGTTCCAGGGCTACGCAATCGAGGCGGGCGGGGTGATCATCACCGAGGCTCCGATCAACGTGGTCGTCGACCTCCAGCAGCGCGATCTGACCGTGCGCGCTGGGATCTCGTGCATGTCTTGCCACCAGAACGGTATTATCGAGCGCGACGACGAGTTCCGCGATTACTACAACGAGCACAAGTCGGACTTCAACGCGGACCGCGCCGTGATCGAGGAGATCTACGACAAGGCCCAGATGCAGAAGAAGCAGGCCGCCGACATCGCAGTGTTCGCGGCCGCCTTGGTGCAGGTGGATATCCCGACGACGGGCCCCGAGCCTATCATCACGACCTCGCTCGAGTTCGAGGCCGACATCGATCTCCGGCGCGCCGCTGCCGAGCTTGGGGTCTCCCCCGACACTCTGGAGGACGAACTCGCCGGGCTCGACAGCCAGCTCGATCGGCTGGACGGAGGAAAAGTTGGTCGTGACGTGTTCGCTGCCGTGTTCGCCGAGACTGCCTGTGAGCTCATCCCCGGCGACCGGGCGTTCCCCGACTGCCTCATCCCGAACTGAGAGTGATCGGGCCGCGACGCCGAAGCACCCCGGCGTCGCGGCCCGACCGTCACTCTCTGACGACAGGGAAGGTGTGCTCGAAGGATTCTCGCAGGTCGGTGGCGCCCGCGAAGGTCTTGACGATTCGCTTCGCCTCATCGAGGACGCAGTGGTCCTTTGCCATGATGGGAGCCTCACCGACTTCGGCGACGCTCACCACCTCACCTGTGGCCCGAACAGTAAATCGAACCCGGTACTCGTGCGAGCGTTCTCCTGCATGTCGAGATATCTTGCACTGCTTGCGAATGGACGATGCAGCGCGCTCCGCGAGCGATCGCATCGTCGAAGTGATCGGCATCAGCTCCGGAGGTTCCTCCGCCGTGGGGCTCTTGGCCTTCCCCCCTCGCTTTACCGTCGTTCGCTGCGCCGCCTTCGGCTGCGAGACGGGGGCAGGGCTAACGGGTTCCTGGGCCGAAGCGCCGGAGGGCGTCGCGCCCGGAGGCGGCACAGTCGGCACGACGGCTGGAGTTGTAGACGGAGGGACGGCGGCCGTTTCCAGCGGGGGCACGACCGGTTGTGCCGGCACGACGGCTGTACTCGAAGGAGAGGCGCCGGCCGTTTTCGGCGTGGACTCCGGAGCATGCGGCGGTTCTGGCTTCGGCAGAGGTTCGTAAGAATCGTCGGCCGCGATGAAGTCCACACGACCCCGCCCATCTCGACCGGACTCCGGGTCGTGCCGAGCGTCCAGCACCATCGCCAGCACGCTCCCAGCGGAGCAGGTGGCGAGCAGGGACGCCGCGACCATCGAGGCGAGCATCATGATCGAACGCGGATGAAGGCCGAGCTGTGCTGGCGCTCGCGGCGCGATCGGCCTGGACTCGGACGAGGCCACTTCCACATCAGGTGACGTGATCTTCGTGTTCCCAGACGGCTGCGAGTCTGCCTGCTTCGGGGCGGGGGTGAGGTCGTTCTCGCGGTTGCTGGTTCGCACCTCGCTCAGGGGTGCTCTCGGCAGCACACGCACCACGCCCGCCGCGGGGCGAGCGTCGACCCGCTTCCGGGTGGTCATCTCCTCGACGACACGCCCCGATGTCCATTGCTGCGGGACGGCGACCGCAGGCTCGGTTGTCCGACCGATTGTTGGCTCGGAGGGGAGGCGGCGAGGACGCTCGGGCGCAGTATCGCCGCTCGTCGCAACCGCGGTCGTCGCTAACGGCGCCACGCTGTCCGACACGGCGGGCAGCATCTGAGCGACGTGCCAGACCCGCTGCTTGGAGGACGTTCGCTCGAGCTCGAACGCGATCGCCTTCGACATCTCCTGGACGTTGCGGAACCGCTTCTCCGGGCTCTTCTCGAGCGCGGTCATGATGATACCTTCGAGCGGCCTGGGCAACTTGAGGGTCGGCCGCAATGTCAGCGGGGGCGTCGGCGCGGACTTCACGTGGTGATACATGGTCTCGAAGTCGTTGCTGCCCCGGAATGGCACCGCGCCGGTGACCATCTCGTACAACACCACCCCGAGCGAGTAGATATCGGCGCGGCCGTCACATCCCGTCGTCCCCTCGACCTGCTCGGGCGCCATGTAAAAAGGCGAGCCGATGATATCTCGGGCGTTCGAGATCCCCTGCCGCACACCAGACCAGCTCTGCAGGACCTTGGCGACGCCGAGGTCGAGGATCTTTAGGCGGTCTACGCCGCCCCGCGCCTTTATGAGGAAGATGTTCTCGGGCTTGATGTCGCGGTGCACGACCTCGTTCGCGTGCGCCACCTCGAGCGCCTGGCACACCTCCAGAGCCAACTTAAAGGCGCGCGGCCACCAGAGCACCTCGCCCTCCTGTCGTATGAGGAGGTCTCGCAGCGTGCAGCCCTCGAGGTGCTCCATGACGAACCCGCAGCGGTCGCCGTCCTGAAAGTAGTCATAGACCTTGACGAGGCGCTCGTCGCTGATCCGCCCTGCAATCTTGGCCTCATTAAAGAAGCGGTCGACGTCCTTTACGTTGCGGGTGTTCTCGGGGTGCAGCACCTTGACCGCGACGACGCTCCCGAGCCGATTATCCACGGCCCGATAGACCGTAGCGAACCCTCCACGACCGATGCACCGCTCCAGGATGTAGCGGTCGGCCATCGTGGTGCCAGAGAGGTCCTGGATGGGTTTTCTCGTGTTCATAGCCGTTCACCTCCGGGTGTTCGCATCTAGTTTGAGCCGCTGTAACGCCTTTCGTAAGCCTTCGGTCGTCATGCCAGCTGCCCGCGCCCCCTTCACCCGCGTAGGATGATGCGCGAGGATCTCTTCGAAATAGGTGCGCTCAAATGCCTGCAGCGCGGCCTCATGCGTCATCATGTACAGCTCGCTGCTAACCGCGAGCCGGCGTTCGTCGCTGTCTTCGCGATCGAGCGCGAGGTCCGTCGCTGAGATGACCGGGCCGTCCGCCATGATGTAGGCCCGCTCGACGACACTCTTCAGCTCGCGCACGTTGCCAGGCCAACTGTATGTCCGCATCGCGCCGCACGCATCGGCGCCGAATCTCCGCTCCTCACCACCCGCCGACGCGGATTTGCGGAGGAACAAGTCCGCGAGCAGAAGCACGTCGTCGCCTCGCTCGCGCAGGCTCGGCATCTCGACCTTGAACTCGGCGAGGCGAAAGTATAGGTCCTTGCGAAACCGCTCCTCCGCGACCATCGTCCGCAGATCTCGGTGGGTCGCGCAAATCACCCGAACATCAACGGGCCGCGCAACGTTCTCTCCGACCCTCGTCAGCGTCCCTTCTTGTACAACCCGGAGGAGTTTCGCCTGTATCTCCAGCGGAAGTTCCCCGATTTCATCGAGGAACAGCGTCCCCCCGTGGGCCTCCTCGAAGCACCCAGCGTGGTTGTCAACAGCGCCGGTGAACGAGCCCTTACGATGGCCGAAGAGCACGCTCTCGGCGAGCTCTCGCGGGATGGTCGCGCAATCGCGGATGAGAAACGGTTTACCTCGTCGGGCGCTCCTCTGATGGAGCGCCCGAGCAACCAGCTCCTTCCCCGTCCCCGTCTCCCCGCCGATCATTACACGCAGCCGGTCCCCTTTACTTGCGAATCGTTCGAGCGTAGCGAAGAGTTCGCGCATTGTCGCGCTCTGACCGAAGATGTCCTCGAACCGGTTGGCCGGCGCAAGGTCAACCTCGACCTCGTCCGCAGCGACCAGTTGAATCACGCTCTCCCCCACGCGAAAACAAGTGTCGGGCGTGATGAACCCTTCACGGATCCACACCCCTTGAACGTGCACCCCATTCCTGCTGTTCAAATCACGTAATAACACGCCTCGGCTCGTCAGCACGAGTTCGAAGTGCGTGCTGCTGACGTGCTCGTCGTTGAGCACGAGGCTATTGACGTCGCTCCGCCCACCACTCGCCGTGCCGCGGTCGGCGAGATCGATCTTGACTTGCTTCCCCCGGTCTGGGCCTTCGACTACACGCAGGATGATCCTACCGGGGCGACGAGAAATGCCTGAATGTATCCGAGTCTCAAACATAACGACCTTGAGGAAATCTATCCCGACTGAAGGCCTGTACGGGGTCACTGTCACGCATTCGACCTGCGCCACGGATACCTTGGCGGGTCATGGCGACCAATAGGACGCGAAGGCGGTTTGAGTACGGTCATGCATTTGGCTGGGAGGTGAATCAGTTCGGAATTTTCACCTGCACGCAGTAGAGCCTGCGCGAATTAAGACAACCTTCGAAGTTGTCCTCGTCGTCGGTCCACTGGCTGTCCGTCTGAGCAAGATCTCCAACTTGGCCAAACAGGCTGTCATTCGCGGCTTCCCAGCCGGCGCAGTCGTTCCCTGCAGCTTTTGGCGCTCCCCCAATAGCAACGTTGGACCATGTCGCGCGATCACTCGCGGCAGTATCCATGGCGGTATAGAGCGTTCCATGTTGATCGCAGTTGATGGCATGTAACAACCCTGGATTTCCCGTGGCTAATCCACTCCATCCCTTCGCCACAAGAAAGGGCGCGCTCTCTGGCTCGGATCCGCAGATTATCTTGTAGAAGCCATTCCATTTCGTGTCTTTGATCCTGTCGATGGGGCCGAGAGAAGCAGTGGCGAGCCAGGCCCGCCATTCGTACCCTTCAACGCTTAATGCGACGAGCCCTGCATCAGCCTCTGTTTGGCAAATCTCGTCTGCCCCCTCCAGACCTGAAGGTTTGTCTCCGATGAGGTTTCCAGATGTCATTGTTTCAGTAACAAAGACGTATCGGGGCTTAAAACATTCGTCCGAGCACTCATCGTCATCCTCTGTCTCGGCATCGTTATCGTCGCACTCTTCCTTCTTTGGAAACACATCCCCATCTCCGCACCACTTGACGAGTTTACAGTCCACAGTGCACAGCGCGTCTTTGAGCGGGTCTGGCGGGGCGGGCACGTACTCCATCTCGGCTGTATTTTTTCCGGCTCCATCGTCGCACTCCTCCGCGACATCATTGCCCATGTGAGTGTTTACAACTCCATCGCCGCAACTCGCCAAGGTGCACGACATCCCGGCGCACCCCGCGGGAGAACATTCCGTTATGTCATAATAGCAGTGCGAAAGTTTGAGATTCTCAGGTGTGCACGGATACATTGGATCAATGGGATCCATTGCGCATTCGAGATCGTCGCATACCTCACTTGCATTGTCTTCATTGTAAACGGAGTCGCCGCAGATGTCTTCCGGCGGCAGGTCGGGTGAGGATGCGGTTGTCGCTGAAGTTTCCTCAGACGTGGTGGAAGTGGCTGATGTTGTTGATGTTGTCACGCCTCCTGTCGAACTGGCCTCAGTCGTCGGCAGTGCAAGTATCGTACCCTCTCCGCTCGAAGAACTGCTAGAACTGGTTGTCGCGCCTGGCAGGATATCTGAAGTATCCGGGCAACCAGAGATGGCAATGAGCAAGCAACAAGACGTGAATGAGAGGGTTCTGCGCATGTAGCTCCGGATCAGAAATTCAGTTGGAGGTAACCTCGTAAGGAGGATACTGTTACGTTACGTCGAGCAGCGCGCCTGTAAACCGCCAGCTTCACCAGACTCGCCACGCTGGCCGAGAAGAGTCCCACGCCCAGTCCTCCAAAGAGGCTGCCCACGTCGATGTGGCGTAGGGAGATGAGGGGGTCCGCTGGATCGGTGAGGTTCAACCGCATGGTTCTTTCGGAGGTGCAGTAGTCAGAGTCGCCCAGCTGAATTTTCGAGGTTGCACAGTAGTGAGCGTCAAGGCTGTCGCCGAAATCACGACGAGGAAGCGCCCAGGTGAGCCCCAAGGCGATCGCCGCGAGTCCGGCGCCTGCGATAGCTTCCCCCACGTAGATGCGCTCGGGACGCTTGACGCGGTACTCCAGGGCCGACGTCAACGCGCCAATGCCTAGGCCGAGGCCTGCGCCCAAAAATCTCATGCCGATAATCCGATTGCTCCGAGTCCGTGCGATGTCAGGTCGATGTGACGCGGCGGCGTTCGCGTCCCCGTCCTCAGCTTCGCTCGTGAACTCAGCTAGCGTGGATTTCAGTTGCCCTCCATACACAGATGAGAGGACCGCTCCCGTCACGAGCGTAGCGCCAGCGGCCGCGCCGAGCACGATCGTCTCGTAGCGTCTCTCGGGGACTAAGCGGATATGGAGTGGTCCCGCTCCGTTATGCGCTTTGAACGTCACCTGCCTGCGCCGAAAGTGCGGGGCCTTCGCCTCGAGCGTATAATCGCCCGGTTCGAGCGACCACATCTTGGTCGCGGTGTCGACTCGTTCGTGATTCGGGGTGGGACCGACGAGGGACACGTCGATTCCTGCCGAGACAGCGAGCGGGGGCCCAAAAGAGGCCGACACGGGGACGGTCGCTCGATGTGGGGCGGCCGGGAGCAGTCGCAGGACGACCTCGGCCTTGTGCTTTGCCGAGTCTATCGTGATGGCGACCGTCTGCGTGCGATACCCGTCAGCGACGGCTTCAGCATCCCAGCGCCCTGGCTCAAGGTACAGGTCAAACGCGCCGGCATACCCCGGCGCGCCGATAGACTTCATTGTCTCTCCATCGAGCGCCACAGGAAGGCGGCCACGGTCGCTGGTGGATCCATCGGGGGCGCGCTGCAACTTCAGCGTCAGGGCGCCGGCGTCGAGTGTTGCAGGCGAGATGATGAGACGAGCCTGCTTGGTGCGCTGTTTGAGCGCCCGGAGTCGATCTTGCGCCTCCTTACGCTCGTCGTTACTCAGCTCAGAGAGACGCAGGTAATGTTGAAGATGTACAAACGCCTGCAACTCGTGGCCGGAGAGTTCGCGCGCCATCGCTGCATTGAAGAGGAAGCGAGCTTCCTTCTTGAGATTCCAGAGGTCTTCGTAGGCCAGTGCCGCCTCGAGGTGATTCCCCTCCACGAACAACTTCTTGGCCTGCTCATCTTCCGCGGCCGAAGGCTGCGCCCAGGCCGCACGTTCACCGCTTGCAAGGAGCCCCGTGACGAGCAGGAGCGAAGCGAGCACAGTCTTCACGCGTCGGTTATCGCGGATCTGTGACACAAATTCCATTCCCTCCTGCGGCCTCGACGCAGCGCTGACGAGGACCACACGGCGGGCATTGCCCGTTTGGCTTGCGAGATTGGCTGGCCGGAGCGGCGCTCTTGTCCCGGAGCAGGTCCTGAGGAACGTCGTCCTTGGTCTGCGGGATGAAGCACGCCCCGGTCCCCAGTTCGCCGCGTAGCTTGGCCACCTCTGCGTCGAACGCGACCATGTCCTTCACCTCGCCGATCTGGATCCAGCGCAGTCGGCGCTTGCAGTCGAGGAGGAGGGTGATTGGGATGGGTGGATTTTTCGATATCAAACCGGAGTTTACGAGGATGGACTGGACGACGCCGGCCGAGGTCGTGTCGACGAGGGAGCGGGTCGACTCGGGCATCACCGCCACCAGATCGCCCGGGTCATCATCGCCGAGCTGAATCGGAACGAAGCGGACCTGCTCCCCCCACCCGCGCTGGAGCGTCTTGAACCCGGGGAACTCGTCCCGACACGGGGGGCAGTAGGTAGCCCAGAGGTTGACGACGGCGACGCTCCGAGGCCCACTCAGGGCCGACCGTAGCGATTGAAATGTCGCGGCTTCCCCCCGGACCTTGAACCGGGCGTCGAGCAGCGACGAGATCTCGCGCGGGGGAGACACTGCCCCTGAGATCAAAGGGTGTTCTTGAACTGACGGCGCTGCCGGTTCGCTCCCCGGTGAAGCGACCTCCTGCTCTCGAGCGAGGTCCACCGGGTGGGGTGCAATGGGGGGGCCGACCTGGGCCACGACAGGATCACGTCCAAGACCCCAGAGGGCGAGCCCCAGGAACGCGGCGACCAGGGCGATCCCGATCGTCTGCACTCGCCGGGGCTCGAGCGACGCTCGCTCCGACGAAGCTGCCGGGGTTTCGTCGAGGGTGCGCATTCACTTCCCTTGGACGCACTCCGCGGGCACCGCGAAGGCCGTTACAGATCGGTTGATCATAAACTCGACGTCGCGCCGGAGCGTCGGGCTGACCTTGCTGTTATTCTGCGCCTTCTGTATCGCAGAGGAGAGGTCTCGTCGAGACTCGTCGTTCCAGGTGATGAGGGGGTAGTTGTAGGTGGCGAAGAAGTCGAGGCCCATCGGCTTCTCCCCGCCGATGGCGAACTCAACGAATTTCTTACCCAACTCGGCCCGCTCGAGGTTGTCTTTGGCGATCCCGTCGAGGATGCGATCCTTCGTGAAGTTAACTCGTACTTTCGCGTACGAGCTGTTCATGCTGGTCACGACGTTGCCTGCACGGCCGATGAGGAAGATGTGCTTTGCGGCCCGGAACGCCTCCGCCTGCTCCTTCATGCCGTCGATGTACCGCTTCGTCGTCGGTCCGTCGGGTCCGTCGGGCCACTGTGTGGCCGCCGAGGAGTCGAGCTCGCCGCTCTCGGTCAGGTCCGGCTTGCGATCTGGGAAGAGCACGATCACCCCGTGTGGCAGGCCCTTGAGGAGCGACTCGAAGTTCTCTGTGTTCAAGAGGAACTTGTTCAGGTCCTTCGCCTCGCAGGTCGAGAAGCGCGCCCCACCGGCGCGGTCGATGCACTTCTTCTCGAACTCGAGCAGCTCTGTGACGAGAAGGGCCGTCTCCGCGTCGCACTGCGTGGTGCGAGTCGCCCCTCTGCTGCTACTACTACAGGTGCCGTTCTGGCACGACAGCGGATACGGGCAGACGCAGCCTTCGCATGCGGCGCTCTCGGCACAGTACGGTGCCTCCTCAGCGACGCACTGACCGCGCTCGCACACCTCCCCCTCCCTGCATTGGTTGGCGCGGGAGGGGTCACAGCCGAGGGTTATTTGGGGAGGTTGTTTCGGCGCGAGAAACCTGAGTACGACGAACAGGCAGAAGCCCATGAACGCGACCATCGTGAAATAGATCATGTACACGAGCGTCGCGGTGACCGCGTCGCGGTCGTTCGCGTGCACCGCCGGAGGATCCGGAGGGGCGCCTCCGAAAAGTCTGCCGAATGTCGATTTTACAGCTCGCATGTTCATCGCTCATTCCTCCTCTCACGTGCTCGCCGGATCTGTGCGTCAACCCATTCGCGGGACTTGCCACCACCGTGCACCGCCATAGCAAAGCCGGAAGGCTTCGTTGTCCACCCGCGCTGTGCCATTGGGACGATCAGCGACGCCGGCGGCGACCTGAGCCCGTGGTGAGCGCCGAACTCGATATGCGCGCCGATCTGCTGCAGCACCTCTCGGGAGCGGACACAGTCCAGCAGCGTCGGCGCCCCGCGCTGTTCGCCGAGGGCAGCGATACTCTCCGGTGAGAAGATCGGGACCTCGCGGTCCCCTCCCTGCATAGCGAATAGCGCGCGCATGTGGTCGATCTCCGCTCCAGGCTGCATCTCGCTGAGGCACTGCAGCGCGAGCGCGCCGAGGCACGAGGACTGCTGCTTGAGGCCGGGGCTGTCGAGTCGTCCGCAGGCCGGGTCGCCTGAGAAGTGGAAGAACTCCACCTGGAGGAACTCAGCGTTTTCTCGCTGATACTCGCGCCAAAACTCGAAGTCCTTCTTGCAGTGCGGGCACGCGAGGTCGAAGAACATCGCCACGACCACCTCGGGCGCCCCCGTGCTCGGTAGCTTGTACGGTGTCGGAGGGAGGGCCGTCAGGCGATGCTCCTCGCAACTCACTGCGGACTGCGGCTGCGCCAGTGTTGCATCCGCGGCGTAGCGGGCCCACAGCCGCTTCTGCACGAGCACGACCGCCAGAAGCGCGCTGGCCAGCACTGCGGCCACGATGACCTGGTTCAGCGACATTCGGCGCAGGCCGCGGAAGAGGCCGCGGGCGAGCCCTTCCGGGTTCAGCAGCCGCGTAGCGAGGAACACCCCGACGCTGGCGATGTACAGGACCGTGCAGAGCTCGCACCACGTCTCCAGCACCAGAGCCGCGTAGCTGGCGAGGATGATGGAGACGAGCAAGCCCGAAGCGCCGAGCACGAGCAGGGGGAGCCGCATCAACGGCGCCATCACCCGCGGCCACGCTCCGAGCGCCAGTGACGCGAGGAGCAGCGCGGCGTAGAAGCCCGTCGAGTAGACGGTCAGCGGTAGGCCCCAGACTTCGGAGAGGGCGTCAGAGAGGGCGATCGAGCAGCCCGACGAGCAGGTGTTCAGGGAGAAGCTGTCGCACCTGTGCTCGGTCCGAAACTTTAGGACCGTGAGGAAGACGCTGAACACCAACGCCGGCGTCGAGAACAGCGCGAGCATCACGGCGCTGAAGGTCTCTCGGCCGAAGCGGCGATAGGGTTGTGTTGGCGTCTCGGTCATCGGTCTGTCAGGTATGTGGGTGTTATTGCTGTCGCCGATCAGGCAAGCATCGCTTGTGCCAGGTTGAACGCTTGGAAGTATTCGGTATTTTCACTGGGGTAAAGCGGCCCCCACCTTTGGTTGGGGGCGCTTCCATACCGTAGTTGGGGGATCGTCCTTCGCGGTTGAGGAGCGCTTCCGAGCGTGAAGGAGGAGCATCGAGCGAATTTGAGGGCGGGTCCATCACCTCTGAGCGGATGCTCAAAACTGAGGCGACGGTCATGTTCGCCCGTCACGCTCGACCCTCGCGGGAGGTTGCAGGTCGCAGAGGCGGCGCGTGTGCTTTTCATAGGGCCGGTCCGTGCGCGGAATGACTCAGCCTACACAAGTGCAGTCCGCAGTCGAAGCGGAACCTAGAGCTTGTGGTGTCTAATTCTCCGGTGGCTCACGTCCAAGCGAGTGTGTGAAATAAATCACGAGTTCATTTGGCTGTGCGCGAAAAGATCTCAGGGCTCGTGAAAACGGCTCATTCGCCCATATCTGGTGATCGATTGCTCCCGCTCTGACTGCGGGACGGTCTCGGCGGAGGGGCCGCTCACCCCTGCACGAACAGGTGGCCCCGGAGCGATGACCATTTGTCAGCGCAACAGCGTGTCGGCTTGTAGGGTCGCAAGCTGGACGTCCGGCAGGTAGGGCTCGAACTTCGAGAGCCGGCTGTGTGTCGCAATGCCGGCATACTTCAGGGCGTCCGCGGCGGTCGGTCGATGTTCGGCTGTCCAGCGCGAGAGCGTGTCACGCACGACGACCTCGCTGGCGGCGGCCTCATGCTTGAGGGTCAAGGAGAGGTCGCGGGCGACGACCTTGCCGCCGAGCTCCTTCTCGAGCATGCGGGCGAGCAGGAGATTCATCCGACCACCTGCAAAATTCCACCAGCACAGCTCGGCGCCCTCGCGGAGCATCGGGCTCGGATCGTCGCGGAGGAAGGCGTGTAGTCCACGCTGTTCTCCCAGGATCTTTCGGGCCCGGCTCAACCAGGTGGCGCCGAGAGCGAGACGTGCGCGACGTGGGTGTTCACGCCGAGCTGAAGAAGCAGTTTGCCGAGCTCGCCGAACGTGGGGGGACGAGTGCGCCGAGGCGTCGGAGGAGTTGCTGCTGGCGCGGGGCCGGCAGCGGGCCGAGGAACGTCTCGACCTTGAGGGCCAGCCAGGTGCGCACGGCACGGTCGTCTTCGGCCCGCGGGGCGAGGGTCTCGCAGAGGACAGCGAACTCGAGGAGGGTGCTTCCCCGCTCGCGCAGCCAGGCCCGCACGATCGCCGGGGCGGGTTCGCCGAGACGGCGGACGAGGAGCGCCTCGAACTCGGTCTGTACACCGGCGGCGACGTCCGTGGCGAAGGCCGCGGCCATGCGCCACCCGTCCTGGCAGCGCTCGAGCATGACGGCTGCCTGCGGTCGCGGCGATGCCCTGGACGAGACCGGCGTGATAGGTTTGCGAGCGTCTTATGGGCTCGTTTGAACTGCTCCCCGAACTGCTGGCCGCTTTGTTCACGCAGAAGGAGCTGCGTCGCTTCCTACATTTTGGACCCGATGGCGCTCGGGTAGTCGACTCGCTCGACTTCGACGACGCTCGCACGGAGGTGGCGTACCAGGCCGCCGAACTGCTTCGCCGCATGGGCCTCGTCAATCGCGCATTCTTCGAGCGCCTGCGGGAGCAACGATCGGCGCGGAGCGTCGAGATCGACGCCGTCGCCAGCGCACTTCTCGGCTCGGCTCGCAGCACCGAGGAGATGGCGACCCATGTGATCGTGCTCGAGGCAGCGATCGCGGGCCAGGTCTCGGCGATCGACGACGGCCAGATCAAGGCGGCGCTCGGAGAGTGCCGAGAGGTCGGCCGGTTGCCGCTGGATCTCCACGACCTCACGGCGGAGCCGGCGAATGACGCGACCTGGTCCGAGGGACAAACCCGGATACAAACCGGCGTGCAGGAGTTCCTGCGAACCACGGTGCTGCCGTCGCAGGTGCGCCACGTGTCGGTGTTCGGACTGGCGCCGATCCCCTGGCTGATGGCGCTGGGATATGCCCTGTCTGAGACGGTTGAGGCGCGGGTGCACCAGCGCCTGCGCGTCCCGTCGACCTGGTCCTGGCAGCCGCACGTGCCGGAGCTGGGCAGCTGGCAGACGCGCGCCGTGGCGACGGAGCCGGACGCGCGGGACGTCGCCGTGCTCCTGTCGGTGAGCGCCCGCGTTCAACTCCCGCGTGTCGACGAGGCGCTGTCGCCGATGGGGCGAGCGACCTACGAGCTCTCCCTCGAGGCGCCGGCGCTCGATGCGGTCCGCAGCGTGGAACAGCTCGAGGCGTTCGGCCAGGCTTATCGGGCCCTGCTGGTCCGGATCGAACGGGAGCAGCCGAAGATCGAGTGCCTGCACATATTCACCGCGGCCCCCGTGGCCGTTGCGATCGAGTGTGGGCGGAGGATCCTGCACAACGCGGATCCACCGGTCGTGGCCTACCATTTCCACGAGCGGCGCTACCTCCGGGCGCTCGAGCTGCGTCCGTGACGGTTGTTCATCCGCCGCACACCGGGCAGCCCACCATGGCGATATCGGAGCAGCCGCGCTCGAGACACTCGGCTTTGAGATCGTATCGGTCCGAGGTGTGAAGCCCGGCGGCCCGAAACGCCTCGCAGCTGCCCTTCCACGAGCGCAGCAGCGGGTTGTCGAGTTCGCCGAGGAGCACGCTCACCGCCAGACGCGCGGCCATACCGGCGGTGCGGTTCGCGTCGATCGAGCTGTACGGGGTGAAGGCGTTGCCGCAGCCGGCCATCTCGCGGGTGAAGACCTGACCCGCGGCGGCGAGCGCCGCACGATTAGCCAGCACCGGCGCCGCGTCGTTCGGATGCGGCGTGAACAGGCACTCGAAGCAACCAGGCTTTCGCGAGCGCGGCGAAATGAGCGCGTGACCGCCGATGCCGAGCGGCTCGAGCCAGGTGAACATCAGCGCCGGACGGCGCTCCGCGGTCAAGAGGCGCTCGTTGAGCGAACGGTCGACGTTGGGATCGCCGGTGGCTGAGACGACGAGGTCGTAGCTCGCCGCGTCGACGACGCCGTTGTCGAGGGCGTCCTCGATCTCCGCGGGCACTCCGTCGACCTGCACCCCCGGGTAGCGCATCTGGATGTCCGCCGCGAGGAGCATGGACTTAGGCTGGTTCAACATCGGCAAGGGCGCGCCGAGGACGTGGCGGTGCTGGTTCTCGGCCCGCAGCACGTCCGGGTCGACCAGGGTCAGCCGTCCGACGCCGCAGCGAATCAGCTCGAATGCGAGGTGACCGCCGATCGCCCCGCAACCCGCAAGGAGCACGCGCTTCGTCCTTAGCGCTGCGGCTCCGCCACCACGCGCGACAAGGTAGCCCGGATCCCGGCGCACCACCTGAAACTGGCGCAGCTCCGCGGCCCCGGGTCGACGAGCGAGCGGATGAGACCCGCGCACGTTGTGATAGTCGACGCCGACTAGATGATCGCCGCCACGCGGCCGGGGCACGCGCAGGATGACGAACGTCGAGGGCTTCGTCAGGCCGCGGACGATGCGATCGAGCCGTCTTGCCTGCTCCTCTGCGAGGTTCTCGCGCACGAACCGCGCGACCTGCGTCGGCGTCCAAGGACCTCGAGGGAACGGGTCGATCGGCCGCGGCACCGTCGACAGTGGGATGTAGAGACCCCGCGTCCAGGTCTGCTCGAGCGGCGCGGCGAGGGGGGTTAGCGTACGGGCCTGGGGGCGCTCGGCGAAGAACCCGTGGGCCGCGCCGAGCGACAGCACGACTCGGTGCACCTCACGGACCTCGTCCTCGGCGGGGAAGAACACGATGCCGTCGACGGCGCCGGGCCAGTGCAACGCCAGCTCCTCGATGAAGTCGGCCCGGTTCTCGCCCGCCCGCCCGGCGCGGAGCACCTCGAGCGCCCGCGCCAGCGCGTCGCGGACGACCTCGACGGGGCGGTTACGATCGAGGAGCTGGCCTTCTTGTTGCTGGAAGCAGATCCAACCGTGTGTACGGATGTGCGGCAGCCGAAGGTTCAGGTCGAGGTCCGGCGCGAAGACCAGGGGCAGACGACCCGGAAAGCGGAGCGGCAAGCCCACGCGCACGCGGACCATCTGCTCACCGACCCGGGTGTGACCTTCGACGGCCGCCACCAAGCCCTGCGCCCACGGCTCCCGCAGCTCCGCGGCAGACAGCGGGCGGGCCGCGTCGAGCAACCCTGCGCCGCAGAGTTGCTCCACCAGTGCGGCAACGTCGACCATGTTCACCCCGCTGCGCCCGACGACACGATCGCGCTGCCGACGCGCCGGACCGTGGACGACTTCGCCTCGGGGAAGTCCTCGCCCAAGTACTGACGGAGCGTCGCGCTCGTCGACTTGTCGTCGGGATCTCCGAGGGCAGCTCGCAGCCCGTCGTCGAGCGCGGCGAGCTTGGCCCGGAACACGTCCATCTGCTCGGCGTTCATGCGACGAAACAGGTCGTCGTACGGCGAGACCGGCAGCTTGACGACCAGCCGGGGTGACGCGTTCGACCGCATCGCCGAGACGAGCCCCGAGAGAGCCGAAAGATCGCGGTAATGGACCCGATTGGCCAGCGCGTCGCGGTCCTTGGCGACGGTGAACCACTGCAGCGCTGCCGCGGTGAGCCCGATCCCCTTGGGCGCGGCGTTGCCCTCCCGCGGGAACACAAGGTCCTTCCACCGCTTAAGGTAGCGGACCACGCGACGAAACTGATCGCGGTCGTCGCCCGTGAACTTGGCGTCGATCGCGGCGCTGAGCGCCAGCGGATCGGTGTACCGCCACTCCTTGAGGCTCGCTGCGTCACCGACTTTGCCGACCGCGAGGTGGAGCATCGTGCCGCTGCCCGACGCCGGCACGTAGATGTTGAGGTCGACATGATACTTGGGCTCGTTGTTTCGCCGGTACTGAACCGTGACGCAGGGGCGCCGGAGCTCGACGTTGTAGCCGGACAGCGCGGCGACGACACGTTGCTTGAGGGCGACAGGATCGGGCCACTGCTCCTTCGTGGTGTGGAACGTCAGCCCGACGTCGATGTCGTAGTCGCCGTCGACCGGCTTGACGCCGGTGCCCAGCTCGTAGCTGCCCTGGTTGAAGGGGTTGAACGCGAGGCCGTCGAGCCGCTCACGGATGCGGTCGAGGATCGCGTCACGCTTGTCACGAAGGATCGCCTGCTCCTCCGACCACCCGAGGCGAATGTTGGCGTTGAACTGGTTGAACTCGGACTGCAGCAGCGTCATAGGAGCTTCCATGTGCCGCGCCTCCCCGGCTACGATCAGCAGCCTCTCCGCGCGGGCCGATGTGTTTTCACACGGGCGCCGGCTTCTCGGTGACAGGCTAACCAGCTCGAGGGCGCCGGCGCGCTTCCCGACACACGCCGACCTGTTCAAGAGTGGGTGATGCCGCGTATCGAGGTCGCGGGCAGCCGCGAGGGCGGAGATCTACGTGGAGAGCGACCACGAGTTCTAAAACATGTAGACGGCGCCGGCCCACGGCGCCGACGTTCGGCGCCTTGAGGTATGCAGACTGAGGCCAGGTGCCCGCGTTGCGGGTGAACACGTAGGCAGCGCCAGCATCGGCGACCGAATCGTCGTTTTCGCCGCTGTTGACGACGAGGCCTGCGTGCCTGCGCTGCCTATGCGACGCAGCGCCCGGACGTGCGACGACGACACCCTGCTCGACACCTCCATGACTCGGAACGGAGACCCTATGTCGCCAGATCCAGTTTGAACGCTGTTATTCGCGTGCTGATCATGGCATGTCGTCAAACCGTCGAGGTGGGTGCGGTTCGGATGCACCTGGACTATAGTCCCCGCGTGCAGTTCAGCCCCGCATCGCCACAAGCGGTCCTCGCATCATTACTGTCGACGCTCTTCACCGTCGAATCTCTGCGGATCTGGGTGGCAAAACTCCCCCGTAATGCAGACGAATATCGACTGCTCATGGATGTGCTGCCCAGCGGGGCCGTGCCGCTGTCGACGCTCGCCATGGCTGTCGCGGACGCTCTGGTCTCCCAGGGCTACGTGGACGCCGACCTACATGAGCGATTGTGCGCGGAGTCCCCGCGGAGGGTCAAGGACATCGAGGAAGCGTTCATCGCGCTCCGTCCTGCGGAGCAGCGCGACCCGCTCCTGTTCTTCGCGCTGGGGCATTACAAGCGGCTGCACAGAATCCTGAAGCGCGAATTCAAACCGTCACACTCGTTCGTGCACAAACACGCGTACAAACCGCGGGAGACCCTCACGGGTTACCTCCACACGGACAACCCCGGCCACGGGGTCATCGTGCACCACACCCCTTCGAATGGTGAGTACATCCGTGTCTTCCCCGCGGTGGACACCCCATCGACTTTTATCTCGCCCCGGACGATGCACGCGCTCATCGACGGATATGCCACCCTCCCGGAGGGCGAGAAGCGTTTTCTGCTGTATTGGTGCGACCGGGAGGCCGCGCTCGCTCCAATCCTCGCCCTGCCACCCAACGCGCCCGCCATGCCCGGCTCTTTCACGACACCAGCCGGTGTGCTCCAGCTGCTCGTCACCTACGTCGTACGCAGGCAACGATGATCACTACCGCCGGCCGATCGTCTCCCGGAGCTACGTGTTTCGCACCTCAAGCTCCGACATCGTCTGACCTGGCTGATTCTCCCATTTCGGCGCACGCGGTCCGCACTCCGACGGTGCTCGTCGCTCCGGGGGAGCGATCCAGGGTGTCCTCGTCTGCCCGCAGCTCTCCAACTGTGTGGCCATATAGACGATAGCGAAGAGACTGAAGAGGGCGTTGATCCACCTCCGGGCTGGCTTCTCCTCCTTCTTAGCGTCGCCGGCCACCGCCTGCCTCGGGCGCTCCCCGGCGGTCTCGTCCGCGCGACGGGGTGGCGTCCGCGCGGCGATCTCGGCCGCCAGATGGACGGACGCGACCAGGTTCGCCTCGTACGCGGCTGGACTCTCCGTGCCGGCGCTCGTGACGGCCGGCGCCGTCGCCGCTTGTCGTCGCCTCGCCAAGACGAGCAGGCCGACGCTAATCACCAGGAGAAGCCCTGCGATCGGAGCCCCGCGATCGCCGGCGGTCTCCACCTCGAGGCTGTCGACTACGGAGACCACGGCAGCGTCCACCTGCTCCCGCGACAGTCCCACCCCCTTCACGGTGATGCCACGATAGTCGCGGATGACGTGCATCTCTGTCGAGTAAACGATCGATCGGTCGTTCCCGGGGATCGTCCAGCGATCACGGAACATCGTCCTGGAGACGCCTTGCACGCTGTCCGAATCGCTCCCCGAATCCCAGTGCTCAACACACTTCGGCGTGCCGAACACGGACCCGACCAGTTTCTGGGTGTCCCGCGTCATCGCCTCGCGAAACCGATCGGCGGCCCTCCGCATGACGTAATGAAGCGACGCTCCGCCGATCGGCGAGTCCGCAACGGAGACCAGCACCGCCACCGCATCCTCCGATGAGCGACCAAGCACTCCGAAGAGGATCGACGAGTGCGCCATCTGCAGGTCCGGACGATCCAACCGCGGGATGAACCCCTCGAGGGTGGTCACGAAACGAGTACCCGCCGGCGCGCGGACATGCGCCCCGCGGGCCTGGAAGACCTCCTGGCCTGTCCGAACGACATCCACAGCGTCGGCGATCGACACTGCGTCCAGGAACTCCTGTCGGACCTCCGGGTCGGCGATCGACGCAATGCCTCGCGGACACTCGAGCTTCACGGTCAGGATTCCCTCACCTTGCACTTCCACGAGTTCGATGATGTCGGATACCATGGTCTGTGAAGCATCCTCAGGGTGCGGATGGCTCAATTGATACTGGACACGCGCCCGACCGGGCGCCAGGCGCTCGGTCGTTATCGTCGACGACAGCGACCTCCCGAGCCTTGCGTCGTTCGTGACCGAGGCCTGGTGAATTCTCGCCCAGAGCAGGTGCTCTGGCGCGACCGAGGCGACGACGACCGCGATCGGGTTGGCCTTCAAAGCCGCGAACAGCGTGCAGTCGCCGACAGCGGCGGCGAAGTGCGGCTCCGGGTCCGCCGACTCCTCGATCACATGAAACGCCGCAGGAGATGTGTACCGGAACTTCCCCAGCGAGTGGGTCGGCGTCGGCGTCGGCAACGGCGTCGCCGACGTGCCGCCGAGGAGCAGGGCCGCCAGCCCAATAGCGATGTTCATCATTATCGGTCCTCGCCCTCTCGACGCAGGGGCAGCAGCACTGGGCTGTTCGCGAACACCCGGCAGCGCTCGCAGTATCGCCACATGTTCGGGGGTGCCTCGAGGTGGATCTTCGCCGCGTTGACGATGGCCTCGGACGGGTTGTCCAGGTTGCAGTTCCGGCACCGCCAGGACCGGTTCCCCAGGTATTTGGACAGCACCGCGGTCTTCACCAGCAGGTCGACCATCCCCCCGAGCATCAACGCGACGACGAGCCCCAACCACAGGTGGTCGACAAAATCCGAGAACTCGAGGAGCACGATCGAGAAGACGGCGAACCCGCCCCAAACCCGCGCGATACGGCGGCTCTGGCGGCGGTATTCCTCGTAATCGCAGGTGCGGAGCAGTACCATGCACTCGCGCACGTGCGCGCGGAAGAATTGCGGCCACGTGAGGACATGCAGCACTAAGCTGACGAGATAAGCCTCGTGGATCCCTGAGATCGATCCGAACATCGGGGCAAGGGTGACGGCGTGGCCGCTGGCCAGCCCGAGCCCGAGGATGACCGTGTAACTGGTCAACCCTCTGAGGTCGCTCTCCTGCGTACAGAAGCAGTGGCAGGCGGTGATGCGTAGCAGCAAATAGACGTACAGCGCGTTCTCCGCCGCTATCAGCGCGACAGATGTAATGGTGCCGACGTTCAGGTTGAGAATGACGCTCGTCGTCGCATAGCTGGCGAACGCCTTCATCATCCCGAGGATGAAGAGATCGCCCCTACGGAGCAGAGAGAACTCCCCCATCCCGCTGCGGATGACCTCGGCCCGACGCTCCGGTGAGTAGTGATGCCCTACGAGGGTCGTGACCAGCCGCTGCACCCAGGCCGGGATCCAGCGGCGTGCTCGCCGGCTCACGAACCTGCGGGCGAGTAGCGCCGACGGCCCATGGATCGCCGGGTCAGCGTCGCGGACGACCTCCATGAGCGCCTGCTCGATGTGACGGATCGTCCGCTGCACACGCACTGCCATCATGTCGGCGAAGCACTCGCGCCGCTTGCTGATGTACGAGAGCACGGGCACCTGCAGCACACAGACGGCGAACGTCGGGAGCGCGACCAGCGACGACAACTCGGTCGTCGACACAGGTACGAGCAGTTCAGCGAGGCCAAGGGGGAGTACCAGACCGTAGAGCAGGACCGTCATCCCCAGCACGAACACGTCCCGATTGTAGATGTGCGCCAGTTCGTGGAGCAGGACCGACTGAAGGCTCAGCTTGAGCTCCTCGGGGCCCTTCGCCGTCTGCGCAACGGACTTCATCCAGTCCACGCCGACGACGAGGATGTAATCCCTGAAGTAATTCAGGACATAAGGGCTACCCGCGCGGGCGTATCGCACGTACACCCGCTCCCGCATCCGGAGCGCCGCCAGGTCCGCCGAGACTCGACGCTCGATCAGCTCGCAGAGCTTCTCATGGTACTCGACATCATCGCCGGGCGCGACGACCCGCCTCACGTCGCGCCGCAGGACGGACGCGTGCCACGCGGCCACGCCGAACGCGCACAATATGATCAATGGTGCGGCGAGCGCCGCTGCCACGAACACGGCGTGACCGAGGTCGAACACCGTGGCGACCTGAAACCGGCGGAGCACGAGCAACAAGTAGAACGCGTATGCAATGACAATGAGGACGTATGCGAGCGTGCGGACCGACAGCGAGAGGGGATACGGATCCAGCGAGACCTGCCGCAGCGAGAAGATCTCGCCACTTGAGGCATGAGCCCCTTGCGCAGATGTAATACTCCTTCGGTTTCCCGTGTTATTGTCTGCGCGATGGACGGACTCTTGCGACATGGGAGCACCTCGTAGGTGTACATCCCGGATCAGTTCGATCATTCCAGATGAACCTCAAGGTCGTTTCGACACCGAGCGCTGTGGTGGCTCAGACCACAGCGTTCACCCTTTTGCCGGCCTCCATCTCCTTCCTGGCTACGTCCGCACCTAACCCCGACCTTGACACCCCCGCAGACGTGGTCTCTTGAGCATCCTCGAAGAAATCCTCATGTTGCGCGGTGTAAATGCCGTGGCGAGTGATCCAGCACACGATGCCGCCGCGACTCAACGTACAGGCTAGACTGCGATGTCACGACGAGTGTATCGTCCGATAATGCTCAGACACGCCTCCGCTGCAATCATCCTTTCCGTTCTTTTCAGTGGCGACGCTGATGCCACGCTATCCGGTCAGTGGTGGCCTGCGATGGTTTCAGTCGACGTCGACGGATCATGCGACGCCATGTCAAAGTGTGATCTATCGTTCGAAGCGCACGCAGAGTCACCTGGGGGACGGCTACGTGGTCTCTGTGCTGCAGAGAAACAGCAGGACTCAGATGATCCGTCTTGGGGGTGGGGCGATTGCCAAAAGCTCTCGCAGGGGGAATCTTTGCGCCTCACGTTTTACGACCACGATATGACGGCAAAAAGAGAAATGGGCACGGTCTGGATTACGACCTGTGGTAGTTACTCAAACCGGATTTCGATCGGCACCGTACATGCCTGGGTTGCCGGGTGTAATTAGCTGATTCAGCGACACAGTTGGGGGTCGAAACGACTCGCCCCCGCGAACCTGGTACGACACCCGCACACACCGATGACGCGCCCAATCATAGTGACCATCCCTGCCGTCCCGCGTGTGACCAAAGCGCCTGCTATCGCCCCGTTCCGGACAACGGCGCTATCGGGCGATATCGTGTTCGACTATAGCGTCCATAACGGGCGCCACATCCTTGGTGAAGGCCGGCTGCTTTTCGAGATGACCTGGGCGAAGTGTGGCCGGGAAAGCATCTACCTCCTCAACGATCCCGATTCGATCCAGGGAGTTGCGATCGCGCACGATGTGCGATCGATCGAGGACATCGCCGATGCCGCCTCCTATAATTTCACATCGCGGGCGCATGCGCCGCGACGAGGCGAAATCGTCGTACTGCGGAATGTGCACGGCCATTATGCAGCGGTGCAGATCCTCCAGATCAAGGACGCCACTCGTGGCGACGCGGGCGACGAATTGCAGATTCGTTACGTTATCCAAGCAAATCGCTCCGCGTCCTTCGGATCGAAGGATACGATAACTAAACTAAGTGACCCGGAGAGAACTTTCATACCCGTGGGGGCCATTCCCGCAGTGTTCACGGATCGGGTCGCCGTCCTGCTCGTCTGCGCCAACCCGCGGGGGACCGCGCCACTGCGGCTAGGGGCGGAGGAGCGTGCGCTCCGAGAGGCTATCCGGCTCGCCACCCACCGCGACCGCTTCGACCTCGAGGTGCTGCACGCCGCGACCATCGACGACATGCGCCGCGCTTTGCTTAGAGGTTACTGGAAGATTGTTCATTTCTCGGGACACGCCACCGCCAACGGATTACAGTTCGAGGATGCGGCTGGCAACCTCATCGAACCAGATTCGCTAGCGCTCGGAGAGTTGTTGCAGCAGCGAGGAGTTAAGACCGTCGTGCTCAACGCTTGTGGATCGCTGGATGTCGCTCTTGCGGGGACGACGCGGCTTGAGCACACGATCGCCATGAAGGGCCCGATCGAAGACGATTCGGCGATCGAGTTCACTCGTGGATTCTACGACGCGCTTGGCGCAGGCTTGCCAATCGACGAGGCGTTTGTGGAGGGGATGTTGTGCTGCAAGCTCAAGAAGCTGGCTGTCGATGCGGCACTATTGCGCAGGGGTGACGCGCAGCGCGCAATCGGCGCATGAGTTCGGAGAAACGAGGGTGGGGACGGCGCTGAGGTTGGCGACCCCTCCGACGGTCGTCATGTCCCGTCGGGGACGTAACGCCTTCGGGAGGGTCGCAGAGGCCGCGGGGTGGGACGGGTGACAGGTAAAGCCCATCCGTGGGAGCGCGTGGAGTGCGCGGGGCGACCCTCGACGTCGGGTTATGATCGCCGCCATGAACGGCGTTCCTCGAAGACGATTGTGATGGGACGGGGTAACTGATCGCCTCGAGGTCGGCAGAACTGATCGCTCTCGAGGTCGGCAGAACTGATCGCCCTCGAGGTCGGCAGAACTGATCGC
>Ga0075163_10001863_pt1 | contig 28524 bp, 21 predicted proteins | sample JI1023141ADNA_FD_71478 | JGI IMG/M metagenome (GOLD analysis project Ga0075163, IMG submission 71478) | Wastewater effluent complex algal communities from Wisconsin, to seasonally profile nutrient transformation and Carbon sequestration -... | ecosystem: Engineered > WWTP > Effluent > Algae...
ATTTCCTCTGCTATTGTTTTTGGTACTTCTACTATTGGCAATAACATCTTTAGCCTCTTTTTGGCTTTTATTTTCTTACTTTTTCCTTTTTTATTCAATAACCTTCAAAGTCGTGTAATTTACGATAGCAAGAGATAAAGCGTCGCCAAAAACCATACATTCCTCCACGTGCACGCATTAACCCAGCCCCTCGAATTGTTGCACCAAGTGCCCCATTTATAAGAGGCGCATCATCAATTGTACTGTGAACAGTGTCTTCAATTAGCATTGAAAGTAGAGAGGTAAGGGGTTTATCTTTGTGTAAACCATAAGCCTCTAATGCATCTGTAACAGTCCAATTAAGATAACGAACTAATGGCCAATTTTTTATACCAAGAGTTTTAGCCCCAAAATATACATCCTTAAGACTTTGAATAGGAAGTTTTATTCCTTGGCGACTTGCTGACCAGAAGGCAGCAGCAAGCCGATCAAAAAGTGCCCAAAATTCTTGATGAGCCAAACTGTTTCCTAGTACGCTAAGACGTTCTTTAGCCCAAAGAGTAGAGTCTCGGTATAGTATTATTTTTTTATTTGGAAGCCAGGCAATATAGCCAGGGAGTTGTTCTCCTTCTAGTGGATGCATGCCAATAGCTTGCATTAGCTCTCCACCAACTCCTTTAGGCTCAAAATCAACAAGCGTTGTAGCTCCTACATCAAAAGAAAAACCTGCTCTACGAAAAAAGCCTGCACATCCACCAGGAAATCTATGTGCTTCTAATAGAAGTGTGCTTAACCCTGCTGCTTGAAGACGCGCAGCCGTAGACATGCCAGCTATTCCTGCACCTATAACGGCAACATCATACATTTAGCTCCTCCCAAACTAGCATAAAACAGCTTATTTAAGCATATTTTAGCTTTGAACTTTTCTAAACCTCTAGGCTTAAATATAACTTCTAGAAAGGTTTATACATAGGAAGAATATTATTTAATAAACTGTTATTTATTGGATAAATAGTTAAGTATGCGTTGTGAATGAGCTTGATAACGTTTTTGATAATAGTCACGTTGTTGTTGGGCTTCAGGGTCTTTAAGTTTTTTTAATTTACGTAAGCAATCAATATCACAGCTTAATTGTGCTTGAGAAACTTTTAACTGTTCATCATTTGTAATAGGTTCATCCATAGGAAAATCATCAGGAATTAAAAAAACGCGCATTTTTTCTTGTTCATAAACTAGTCCTGTTAAAGCAGCAGCAAGTTCATCAACATAGGATTGCTGATCTTCTGGTACTAACATCCTGATATAGATAATTCCTTCATCGCCGCGGGTTGGATAGGCTAAACGTCCAAGACGAGGGAATTTATCCATTAATTGAGCTATAAACCTACGGCCTGCGCGACGTTCGGCAGCAGTAAGACGGCGTTCAGGGAGAGAACTATTAGTTGACATATCTTTAGGAACTTTACAAATAAGGTTTTTGGATCTTTAACTTTGGCAAAGAGATATTACTTTACTCATTATCAAAGGTAAAGAGAAAATCTTAATAGTTTATTTTTATCTTTTAACTATTAAAAAAGCTCCTTATAACTTGATTTATTGTGCTGAGAATTTTATCATAACCCTTCCCTCTATAAGCTTAAGGAGATTTCAAAAATGGACGCACTAGGATTAATTGAAACTAAAGGGCTAATTGCCACTATAGAAGCTGCTGATGCAATGGTAAAAGCTGCTAATGTTCACTTAGTAAGATTTGAAAAAATAGGTGATGCCTTAGTAACAACTATTGTGCGTGGTGATGTTGCCGCAGTAAAAGCTGCTACTGAAGCCGGAGCCGTTGCAGCACGTCGCGTAGGCCAATTAATGAGTGTACATGTAATTCCTCGCCCACACGAAAATATTGAGACTTCTCTGTCTTTACGCGGTAAATAAAATAAAATTTTTTTAGAATCTGCACTTTTCCTCAGTGGTTAGCTAAAACTTATCGGCTAGCCACTTGCTCTCACATAGTTGTCTTTGCTAGGATTACTCCTAAACGTGCGGTAATATGACCAAACGCCGGGTTTTTAGCTAACTACAAGCAAAACTACAAACAAAAAGTTTTTGCTATCTAATAACAAAATTTAATACTAAAAACTAATCTTTTAGGACAGGATAGGTGTAAATGTCCACATCAAAAGTTGACTCACAAACAAAGTCTGCTGCAAATAAAGTTCAAAGCACTATAGAGGCTGAAAAGGTAGAGTCTGATAATGCAGGTCAGAATAATGCTAAGGCCGAAAATGTAGCTGAAAATGCTTCTAGTAAAGCTTCTGATAGTAGAAAAGAAAAATCTGTTGTAGATGATTTTTTAAAACTACTTAGTTCTGTTAAATTTGGGATACTTTTACTAGTATTCTTAATGATTTTTTCTATGATAGGTACTTTTGTAGTACAAGAAGGGACTTCAGATTTTCAGAAGTTCTATGAATCCTTGACACCTGCAGAAGAATCCCTTTATAGGAATTTAGGGTTTTTTGATATCTACCATGCTTGGTATTTTAATCTCTTACTCTTAACCCTAGCGCTAAACATTATTTTAGCTACTATTGATCGAGCACCAGGCTATTGGCACTTCTTTGTAAAACCTAAATTGACAGCCTCTGAAAACTACGCAAGATTTCAACCTTGGTATGCTCAGTTTAGATTATCTTCTAATGAAAATACTTCAGAACTTGTAAAGAAAGTATCTGAGCAAGCCAAGCAAATATTAATGCCTAGTTGGACATTAATATTTGGCCCTTTAGCACCGACATTAGCTAAACTTAGCTCTATAAGATTTCGTGTTACAGAAGAAAATAATGGGACTACTGTTTTTATAGAGCGTGGTGTATGGAATAGATATGCTTTTTGTCTTGTTCATATTGGACTACTAACAATTTTAGTAGGATGGTTTGTTGGTATAAAGTGGGGTCAAAAAGGGGTAGTAAGCTTAGCTCCTGGTGAGGCTAGTTCTACTTTTATTTCTGCTAATTCTCAAGGTGGTGTTAACACCTACCAAATGCCTTTTAGATTAATTTGCTATGATATTGAGCAAAAATTAATTGACTCAAAAAAACCTGATCTTAGCCCATCAAATACCCTAGATTGGCATACTAGAGTAATTTTTGAAGATAAACAAAAAAGATATGATGGTGATGTTCATCTTAATACCCCTGTAGATTTTCGTGGCTATCGTTTCTTCCAAGCTAGTTTTGATGAGATGACATCTGCTCGTAATATTACTCTTTTATTAGTACCAAAAGATGGTCAAGGCCAAGCTCAAGAAGTAATACTTAAACGCCCAAGCCCTAAAAGTAATGGTTCAGTTGAGGTTCCAAATGTAGGAACTATTCGTTGGAAAGATTTCTACTCCAATTTTCAATATGATCCAAAAGCAGGTAAACCTTTTTCTGGAGAAGGTGGTAGTTTTTCAAGACCTGTAGCAGATATAGAAGTATTACTTGATGATGGCACCATTAAAAATGTTTATGGTTTTACAGAATCAATGATGGATTCTGTTAAACAAGCCCCATTTTTAGCAGAAAAAACTAGTGTGGGAAACTATAATGTATTTCTTAAAGATTTTGAGAAAGTTTCTCGTGCTCACACTCTACAAATTCAATATGATCCAGGCGTAAACACTATATATTGGGGTTGTGCCTTTTTAGTTATGGCTCTACTTCTAACATTTTTCTTTTCACATGAAAGGGTATGGGTTTATATCAAAGCTGGACAAAATAACGAACTACACTTTCATTTTGCTGGTAATACTAGCCGTAACAAACCTGCTTTTGATTTACGTTATGGAAAGTTGCTTGGACTGTTCCAAAATACTTTTAAAGAAGCAACTTTACTTAAATTAATTAAGCCTGAAGAAAAATTAAGCAAAGACTAGAAAAAGTTTTATTTATTGTTTAGAAAAAACGGGAAGCTGTAATCTTCCCGTTTTTTTCTTTTCTAGGTTAAAAAAGTAAGGGAAAAAAATTTTGCAATACTATATATTTTTTCTGGAAAGGAAAAGAAATTGGAGAACTTAAATAAAAAAGAATCCATTTATATGCAATGGGCTATTATATGAGTCCCTTTCAGGGACTTAAGAAAATACATTAAACCTTAGTTTACGGAGTACTTACTCCTAAAACTAAATTAATTATACTAAGTCATTTACATAATCCTATTCGTATTGGTATAGGAATAAACTCTGAAATCTTGTCTAAAGGGTTATATAATATAGGTTTAGCATTAGAGGAAATCTAGCTAATTCTAAGCATCGGAGAAAAACATTGGCGAATGAGTAAAGATCTGTTACTCTAACAGGTTTTACAGTTTGCTTTAGGGAGTACAGTATCGTGAGTAATCAGTCTCAATCAGAAAATAGTAATGTGGCAGTAAGTAATCCAGTACGGGAAGATATACGTAATATCGCTATTATTGCCCACGTTGACCATGGAAAAACAACCTTGGTTGACTCAATGTTAAAACAGTCAGGAATGTTTCGTTCTAATGAAAGAGTTGTGGAACGCGTTATGGATAACCTAGATCTAGAACGTGAGCGCGGCATCACAATTATGGCGAAAAATACCTCTTTAAACTATTGTGGCATCAAAATTAATATTCTTGATACCCCAGGACACTCAGACTTTGGTGGCGAAGTTCAACGAGTATTAAAAATGGTCGATGGCGTAATGCTTCTAGTAGATGCTTCAGAAGGGCCTCTACCTCAAACCCGCTATGTATTAAGTAAAGCCTTAGAGCAAAACTTAAAACCTATTGTAGTTATTAATAAAATTGATAGGCAAGATGCCCGTGTTCAAGAAGTAGTAAATGAAATATATGACCTCTTTATTGATCTAGATGCTAATGATGATCAAATAGACTTTCCTATCATTTATGCTATTGCAAGAGATGGTTTTGCTAAAAAGGATATGAATGATGAAAACATCAATCTACAACCCCTTTTTGATGAAATATTACGTACAATACCTGCTCCTCCAATTCGTGACAATGATAACCTCCAAATCTTAGTAACTAATCTTGACTATGATGAATACGTAGGAAGATTAGCAATAGGAAGAATTTTTGGTGGTCAAATAAGTGTTGGAGACATTGTTTCTATTTGTAAATTAGATGGTCAAATTCAAAAAACAAAAATCACACAGTTATATACTTTTGAAGGGCTAAAACGCTTATCAATTCAGCAATCTAAAGCTGGTGATATTATTGCACTAGCTGGAATTGAAGGCATAGAAATAGGTGAAACTATTTCTAGTGAATTAAATCCTGATGCTTTGCCTAAAATTCAAATAGATGAACCAACTATCTCAATGATTTTTAGTGTCAATAACTCACCTTTTGCTGGTCGTGATGGTAAATATGTAACTTCTCGTAAACTTAGAGAAAGATTACAAAAAGAACTTTTAGGTAATGTTTCTATTAAAGTAGAAGATGCAGACTCACATGCAGGAGTTAATCAAACCACTTCAGATACAGGAGTTGGTAGCTTTAAGGTTAGTGGACGTGGTGAACTTCAATTAAGTATTTTACTAGAGCAAATGCGCCGTGAAAGCTATGAAGTCCAAGTTTCTAAACCTACAGTAATTACTCGTAGAATCGATGGAGAGTTACATGAACCCATTGAGTTAGCAGTTATAGACCTTCCAGACCAATTTGTTGGTGTAGTTACTGAAGCTTTTGGTCAAAGAAAAGGGCTAATGGTAAAGATGGTTAATCATGGTACAGGTCGAGTTCGTTTAGAATTTGAAGTTCCTTCTCGGGGTTTAATTGGATTTCGTGGACAATTTCTTACTGACACTCGTGGAACAGGAATTATAAATACTATATTTTTACGTTGGGCACCTTGGACAGGAGAAATTAAATCTCGTTTAACAGGTTCATTAATTGCAGATCGTGAAGGGGTTACTACTGCTTATGCTCTTTATAACCTACAAGAACGAGGCCAACTCTTTGTTGTACCAGTAACCCAAGTTTATGAAGGAATGATTATTGGTGAAAATGCTAAGGCAGTGGATTTAGATGTTAATGCAGTTAAAGATAAAAAGCTTACTAATATGCGTGCTTCTACTGCTGATGATGCTATTCGTTTAATTCCAGTTAAACCTCTTACATTAGAAGATGCTTTAGCTCATATTAAAGATGATGAATTAGTAGAAATTACGCCTAATTCTATCCGTTTACGTAAGCGTATTTTAGCTTCTAATATGAGAAAAGTTAAAGCTAATCAAATTAATCAAACTGAGGAATAGAACTAAGTACTCTAAAAAATTACTGTAGGGGTGAACTCTTCATCCCTACAGTAAGACTTAATCTAAGGTTTAGTTTTTTGGGGCTAGGTCTTTAGCTGCTGCTAAGATGACATCTGAACTTAATCGAGTCTTATAATTTGGATTTACATACTGAAACTTTATCACTCCATCCGTTCCAACTATAAATACTGAAGGCACAGGCAATATATGATGGTTTTCTCCAGAGATTTTTTCTAAATCAACATTATATTTTTTATAAAGCTCTACTGTAGGATCATCAACTCTAAAAGCAATCCCAAAATTTGTTGCAGCACTAGCAGAACTATCTGAGAGTAATAAGTAATTTAGCTTATTTTTATCTATATTTTCTTGTAGTTTTTCTGGACTGTCTGGACTAATGGCTATTAATTGATATCCCATTTCAACTAGTTGAGATTCTATCAAACGTAGTTGTGACAAATGTGCATTACAATAAGGACACCAACTACCACGATAAAATATAAGTACGCTTGGTTTATTTTTTACTAAATCCAGTAAATTAACATCTTTTCCATCTGTACTTTTTAGTTTTACTTCAGGAATTGTAGCACCTATTAACAAAGGATTAATTTTACTTGCACTATTGGCTACAGGGTGTGCTACAGGCTGTTCTACGGTTTTAGTTGTTGTAACGGAAGTACTTTTGTATTGATTGTTGGTTTGTGCTTTTGCTGAAGAGAGAAGAAAAAAAGCTAAAAAAAGTAATAACCAATGGTTACTAAGGTTTTTCATAAGTCTCCTAAAATTTTATGTTTTGTAATTATAATAAGAAAAAATTTTACTTTTTTATTCCAACTGTTTAACTTAATATGCCAGTTACTTAGGCTACTAGGCTACTATTTAAGGAACAAAGTCAATGCATAATCCAATCTATACAATTGGACATGGCCGTCAAAAGATAGAGACTTTTTTAGAGCTACTTACTAGTAATAATATTGAAATACTGGCTGATGTGCGGGCTGTGGCTAGGTCTCGTTGGCCTCAATTTAACCAAAAAGCTTTGATTATTGCTCTAGGTCAAGCAAAAATTCTTTATATTCATTTTCCTGAATTAGGTTGGAAAGTCCAAGCCCCAAAAGAAGATTTTGATCGAGGAATTGAGGAAATTATTAAGTTAAGCAGTAATCAAAAAGTCTGCTTAATGTGTGCTGAGAGTTTGCCAGATAAATGTCATCGTAAATTAATTCTTACCCCTAAGTTACTTATTCAAAATACACAGGTTATAGACATTTATCCTAATGGAGAAATAAAACTTATTGACCATTAAAATTGGAGACTTTTTCTAAACGGAAAATAATATGACGAATGTTATCCACTGCATATTTAAGTTCTGTTAAAAAGACCATATCAATAGGTTTTTTTGATTCTAAGTCACCAGAAATAATTTGCATTAAAATAGGAGTTTCTTTAATTAAATGTAGTAATTGATCATATAGACCTTCAATTACAGCAGGATCTTCAATTTTTATTGCACTAAAGGTTGGATTTTCTTCAGTAAATTCTTCTTCCCCACCTCTAATATTTTTTACTACAGTTAACTCATTGCTGGTAAGAGAGAGATAAGTATTAACTGTTCTATTTTGATTAAAATAAGTAGTTTGACCACTACTATGATCATTTTCTGTAGGAGGAACTAAGGGCTTAGTATTACGTCGTCTATCAGGGCTTATAGATCTTTCTAGAAAGCGTTCTTTATATTTATCTTTATTATCAGATATTTGTAAAACTATAGGTGAAGTCATAGGTTCATTGCTAAGTAGTAATGCTGCTTCTAGATCTTCATCACTAGCATTAAGAAAGACAGATTGGAACTCTTTTTCTGTGACCATTTTTACAACTGTCTGTAATTCTTGAGCTAATGACAAAACAGATTGAGGGCGATTTTCCGCCTTTTTTTCCATAGCTTTCATTACTATGGCATTAACAATATGTGGAACATTAGGGTTTATTTCATATGTTGGTTTTGCTTTTTCTCTAGCTTGTTTTACTGCTACAACCGAAAGTGAGCGATCATCAAAAGGTAGTTGTCCGGTTAACATTTCATACAAAATAATGCCTAAAGCATAAACATCTGATCTAGCATCAACATCTCTACCATAGCATTGTTCTGGAGACATATAATGAGGAGTACCAATTAGAATACCTTCTTGGGTAAGGCGCATAGAGCGTTTTTGTTGATCTTCAGTAATACCTGTCATTCTAGCAATACCAAAATCTAACACTTTAACTACTTCTTCATTAGCTTTGCTACGGTCTAAAAAGATATTTTCAGGTTTTAAGTCTCGGTGAACAATCCCAACTCTATGAGCAACACTTACGGCTTCACAAACAGGTTGTATTAAGGCATTAGCTTCTTCAAGAGTAAAAATAGGTTTTTGTTCTATTCTTTCACGCAGGGTTATACCAACTAAAAATTCCATTACTACATAAACTAGAAAATCTTCAGTGATACCAAAATCCATAACAGCAATAGCATTTGGATGACGAATTTGCATTGAAGCATAGGCTTCACGTCGAAAGCGTTCTACTGCAATATTATCATCAGTAAATTTGTTATGGAGGATCTTGATTGCTACTGTCATATCTAATTTGACATGACGAGCGCGGTAAACTGTACCAGTGCCACCTTCACCAACTTCAGCTTCGATTAGGTATTTATTATCAATAACACGACCAAGTACTGCTTCTTTAGCATCCTTAATCAGTTTACGCCCATGAATTGGGCAAAATACAGTTTTCTTATCATAAGATTTATTGCACTGTGTACAAAACATCTGCTTGCCTCGAAGGTAAATTATAGTGGCTATTATCAATCTATTATCAATGGCTTGCAAGTTTTTTACAAACTGCTCTGCCCAAGCTAGGCCAACCCTTTAGGACTGGCCTATTATCAATAGCCCTCTGGGGTTAGAAAGAAAGAAATCCAAAGTTTTAGGTTTTAGGCTACCCTAGGTTTGGATAAAAATCTAGTTGTGTAGCTTGAGGGGTTTTAGGTAAACCAGGCATTAAAGTTATATTTCCAGCCATTGTAACAATAAACCCTGCTCCAGCAGAAAGGCTAGCATCATTAATAGTTAATTTCCAATCTTTTGGTGCTCCTAAAAGCTTAGGGTTATCAGAAAAAGATGTTGGAGTTTTAGCCATACAAATAGGTAAATGACCAAAGCCTAATTGGATAAATTTATCTAATTTACGTTTAGCTTGATTTTCAATAGAAACACTTTCTGCTCCATAAATTTCACTAGCTAAACAAGAGATTTTTTCTGTCAAAGAAAATGATTCTGGATAAAGTGATTTAGCATTAATATTTGCTTGACTAGCTTTTTTAACTACTAGTTCAGCTAATTCTCTACCTCCATTACCACCATGTTGAAAAACTTCGCTAATTGCTGAATCAATACCTTGTTGCTGACAAAAATGCTGTATTTGCTCTAGCTCTGCTGATGTGTCATCAGGAAAACGGTTAATGGCTACTACTAAAGGTAAATCAAATTTAGCTACATTTTTTAGATGACGAGTTAAGTTTGTCTTTAGCCCTATTTCTAATGCTTCAGTTTTATCTTGAATAGTTGTTCCCCAACCACCTTGTTCAGCTAAAGCCTTAACGCTTGCTACTAAGACCGCTAAAGTAGGCTTAAGGCCGCTAGCAGGCATTACAATATCTAGATATTTTTCTAATCCTAGATCAGCACCAAACCCAGTTTCATTAATTACATAATCTGCTAAACCTAGAGCCATTTTTTGAGATATAACACTAGCAGTACCATGTGCAATATTAGCAAATGGCCCAATATGAACTAGAGCAGGAGTATTTTCATTTGTTTGAACTAGGTTAGGTAATAAAGTCTCAGATAATAATAGCATCATTGCTCCAACAGCTTGGAAATCTTTGGCAGTTAATGGCTTACCACTACTATCTAGTCCAATAATAATCTTTTCTAGTCTACTACGTAAGTCTGTATAAGAAGTAGCTAAGGCCAAAATAGCCATTATTTCTGATGTAGCAGTAATTACAAATTGGCTTTCTCTTGGTATTCCATTAGCCTTAGGGCCTAGACCAATAATTATTTGTCTTAGTGCTCGATCATTCATATCTATTGTACGCGGCCAAAAAATATTATGTAGATCGACTTTTAGTTCATTACCATGATGAATATGGGAATCAATCATTGCTGCTAAGAGGTTATGAGCTGATGAGATATTAAAAAAATCTCCTGTAAACCCTAGGTTAATTTTCTCGCTAGGCAATACTTGAGCAAGTCCTCCACCAGTTGCACCACCTTTAACGCCAAAAAATGGCCCTAAAGAAGGCTGTCTTAATGTAACAATTGCCTTTTTACCAATTTTATTTAATGCCTGAGATAACCCAATTGATGTGACGGTTTTACCTTCACCATGATTTGTAGGAGTAATTGCAGTTACTAATATTAATTTACCTAAATGCTCTACAGGTTTTTCTAATAATTCCAAACGTAGTTTAGCAATATAATTGCCATAAAATTCTAAATAGTTTTCAGCAATATCTAAATTTTTAGCAATATCTTGTATTTTGATTGCAGCATTCATTATAAAAACATCTCCATTATTGCAAGGATATTTGTTTTCCTAGAAAACTCTTTATTTTTAGCAACGTTATAACACTTAATTGGGCTATGAACACAGACAAATATTAAGCACTCTGTTAGTATTTAATTTTAGGGGGATAAATTTTATGAAACTACTTGCAAAACTCACTTTGCTTTTTACCGTTATTACAGTTATAGAAACATATCTGTTATTTTTAATTGCAAGTTACACTAGTTTTGGGGTTGCAATTGCAATGATTATTTTGCCAGGAATGCTAGGTGCTTATCTAGTACGCCGAGAAGGTCGCCAAGCTTTTGCTAACATAAAAGCTGCCATGAGATTAGAGCAAGAACCAACTACAGCCGTTTTAGATGGAGCTATTTTACTTGTTGCTGCAACCTTTTTAATTACCCCTGGAACATTAAGTGATATAGCAGGGTTGATGTTAATGATTCCTGTTGTACGTCGTCCAATTCGCGAATATATACAAAAGCGCCTTCAAAAAGTTATTGAAAACCAAATAGGTGCAGGAACTGCAAAACTTTTCTCTTTTGGTATGCCAAATATTGGAAACAGCCCTTTTTCACGCCAAGATGATAATGTAATTGATATCAAACCAGAAAAATAAAGGTTTATAAAAGTAAGCCTAAGGTATTGAGACTATGAAGGGTTAGTTGTTTTTTTGAAAAATTTTTTAGTAACATCATTTTCTGAGTTTATCTTGTTTGGATTAAAAAATAATGATGCTGAACACTTAGAAATAGCAGGAATTAATTCTGCTTGCATATCTGCAATAGAACTAAAACGCTCTTTACGAGTTTTAGCTATACATTTTTGTAATACCCTATCTAGGTTTTGGATTTCAGGAGATTCTCCAGGTAAGTTAAAAGTTTCCTTCAACATATTTCCCATCAATTCATAAACATTTCTTCCTGAAAAAGGTCTTTCTCCAGTTAGTGCTTCTATTACCATAATTCCTAATGCAAAAATATCACTACGTTCATCAACTTCTTCAGCAGAAAATTGTTCTGGTGGCATATAACCAAAGGTTCCTATTACTGTTCCTGGTTCGGTTAAGCTATTGGAATTAGTTATATCTATACGTTTAATTTTAGCAATACCAAAATCAAGGATTTTAACTTTGTTATTTTCTTCTGAAATTAAAATATTTTCTGGTTTTAAGTCTCTATGAATAATACCTGCTTTATGAGCTACTTTCATTGCTTCTAATATTTGATTAAATAAATCAGCAACAATTTTTGGCTCAAGACATACTTCTTTATAAATTTTGTCTGCTAAAGATATTCCTGAAACCATTTCCATTATTAAATAAGCCCCAGAGGAAAAATCTAAAAATTTTCCATAATCATATACTGACACAATATTAGGGTGAGTTAATTTAGCAGAAGCTTTTGCTTCTCGCTCAAAACGTCTTATAGCTTCTTGATCGCCAAACAAATTACCATGTAGTATTTTGACAGCTACTAGACGGTCTAAACGTAAATCTATAGCAGCATAAACTGCTCCCATACCGCCTTTGCCTATTAACTTGTCTAAACGATATTTTCCATCAATAACACGCTCAACAGGTAAAGAAAGAATTAAAGTATTTTTATCTACATCACAAAACTCTTGATCACTATTAAAACATTTATTGCAATGAGGACATTCTTTTACTAAGTGAATGTTTTTCTCTTCCAATTTAGAGAGAACATTTTGTTTAATTTTGTTTTCTTTAACTACTTTTTCCTTTAACAAAGTATTTTCATAAACTATTCCTAATTGGCTAGATATAGCTTCTAAAAGTTTACAGTCATTTTTAGAATATGGTTGATCAGAAAGTTTCTCCCCTAATAGAAGTAACCCTATTAAAAGTTTTTCTTGGCCTATTATTGGAACTATCATTTGTGCGTCTATGCTAGCAAGCCATTCTTTTTCTTCCACTGGCAAAGAATCAATAAGGTTTATTTCTTGGATAACAGGATTATCTTCAATGATTTGAAATAAACTAGAGTTTGCTAAAATATGCTGGGTTTTTGATAAATTACCGCTGTAATGTTCCAAAGATAGAGATTCTTTTTCTGGTGAACGATAAAAAAAGTAAATGCTTTTAGGGTGTAATGCTTGCTCTAGAGAAGAAGTAATTATTTTAGAAATTTCACTAATAGAATTTAGTTTTTTAATCTCTTCTATTAAATCAATTAACACTTTTTCTCTGTTATATGCTTTACGAAAAAATACCTTATCTAACCAAGAAACTATTTGTTTTTGATAAACAAAGCTAATAATAGTGGATACTAAAATATAGAAATAAAATGACTTAGGGGAAAGTAGTTCCCCAATAGTTAAATTAGGATTTAAAAGAAATATTGCAAAAATTGCTAACATTTCTGAAATTAATACAATACGTAAAAAACCTTTAGCAAGTAAATATTGTAAACCACTACGTATTACTACATTTATATCAAAAACTTGGTGCTTAATAATTACATAAACAAAAGATAAAGGAATTATAGTCAAGCAAAGTTGTGCAAAACTAGCAAATATAAGGTAGTAGTAAGTAGAAATAATATATTTATGTGTGGAAGGGCTAAGAAAAATAGTAATAGAATAAGTAATTAATAAAGGTATTAGGCCAATAACAGAAGCATATGCAACCCATTTAAGTCGACGACGTTGATCTAAATCAGTTATGTTTTTGTAGTTACGTATAATAACCAGTACAAGTAATGCTATGGTTAGCTGAATTAATATTACCCAAGCTTTATCAAGGGCTGATAGTAGAAAATCATTATTAAAAAGGTAATTTATAAAAGGTAAGGAATCAGGTTTGTTGTAGTCTAATAAAGCAAGTTGTCGTAATGCTAATAGTATAGTGCTATATGTGTAGAGAAAGTATTTAGCGGTAACCCAAAATCTACCTTTAACAACGCCTGGAGGAAATTCTAAATAAGCAGCATATCCTAGTGCAAAAAATATTGGATAAGAGAGAGATAAAATTAGATAAAAAATATAGTCTAAGCCATATAACATTGGGCTTATAAGCCTAATACTAATAGCTAAAAAAAATGCTGATGTAGTAAAAAATGCTAATGATAGTTTTCTAGTTAGTTTTTGTTCTGGTTTTGAGGCACCAAGTAAAAAAGCGCAGATAGAAAAAACTAAGCTACAGAGAAAAAAAGTAATTAAGATTCCTAGTTGCTCATAGTTACGTTTTTGCTTACAAGTTAATGTAAATTTCTGTTGTATTGAGTTACGAGAAATATCTATTGTATAAGGCTGATTAATAGATACTTTACGTATTACTTTACTAAAATTGCTTAGTATTACGTAATTTTTTTGGATAGAAGTATCACCATTAATTGCAAGTATTTTGTCTCCTACCTGTAGTTTATTAAAAGCTTCGCTATCAGGGGTAACTTCACTAATCACATAAAAGTTTTCTTTAGGGATACTTTTCCAACCTAAATCTTTTTCATAAGTACCATAATTAAGTAGTAGATAGAGAGAAAAGATATAAGAGCCTAACATTAGTGAAGCAAAAGCTAATGTTACCCAAAAAAAGTAATGAGGTTTAATAAAAAGTTGTCTAATAGAAGTCATAGTTTTAATGCTGTTCAATACAACGTAAATTAAATAAATTGATATTTTAATTCCTAGGGTTAAAACTATTATCCCATAAGAGTTTTAGCCTAGGGATAAATTATTTCTAAAGTAAAACTTATTTACCTACCATTAATAGACGCGGAAAAATTTTAATTAAATGCTCAAATATTTTAGAGTTTTTCCGGAAAGCTTTACTTTATGTTAAACATTTTGATGATAAGAATTTAAGCCATCAGTTAGAATATAAAAATAATTAATCTCTTATTTGAAAATAAAAAATAGCTCTATAAAAACTATACTTTGGAATTATTAAAAATGTGTAAGTATTTTTAATTTTTTATGGTGGTTTTATAAAAATTAGAATTTGGAGTCATCTAAAATGAACAGTAATAATGGTAACAGTAAAGACTTTGAGGAATTAGCAGAACAAATACTTGTAGATGTTTTGCAATCTTTAGCCGAATATTCTTTTGTACACTCCGCAGAACAGTTACAAAAACTAGTTTCTGATCCAGAAATAGATCCTATGTTTTTACAAGAAGTTAAAGACGATATTTTGGAGATCTTAAAAAAATGAAAAAATTTATTATTTGTTGGTTATTTTTATCTTTACTCAATATTAATTTACTTGCTCAAGAAAACTCTATTGGAAAACCTAAACTAAATACAGAAAGAAAAGAAGTAGGAAATCTAGTATTAGAAGGTATTCCAAATATTGATAAAAGCACCTTTGACCGGACATCTCAATATCAAAATGTTCGCTCAGCAGGCTTTGTTGCTTGGCATCCAAGCAGTAAAGGAGTTTTGGTTTCTACTCGTTTTGCTGAGACATCACAACTACATTATGTAGGTGCACCATCAAGTTTTCGTAAACAACTAACTTTCTTTCGTGAGCCAATTAATGGTGCTTGGTACTCTGCTGATAAAACTCGTAAAGGTTTTGTATTTAGTATGGACACTGGTGGCGGAGAATTTTTTCAACTCTATTGGTTTGATGAAAACACTGGCCGAAATACTTTGCTTACAGATGGAAAATCCCGCTATGAGTCTTTTATTTGGTCAAATAAAGGTGATCGTGGTGCTTTTGTTAGCACTAAACGTAATGGTAAAGACTTTGATGTTTATTTAATGGAAGGTGCAGACTTAAAAACTACTAAATTAATAAAAGAAACTAGTGGTCAATGGGGTGTAGTTGATTGGTCAAGTGATGATCAAAAGTTACTCCTAAATAATTTTATTTCTGCTAATGAGAGCTATTTATTTACTCTAGATCTTGCAAGTGGTCAATTAACAGAAGTTAATCCTACTCAAAAAGCTAAAAAAATTGCTTATGGTGATACTACTTTTTCTAGTGATGGTAAAGGTGTCTACTATACTTCAGATGAAGATGGTGAGGTTTTACGTCTTACCTACTACGATTTAGCAACAGGAAAAAAACAAGTCTTATTACCTAACTTAAACTGGGATGTAGAAAATATTGAACTTTCGCCAGATGGTCGCTTATTAGCTTATTCAGTTAATGAAGCAGGTATTAGTAAGCTTTATATTGCACCTACTAGCAACCTAAATGAAGCCAAAAATATTCCATTAGAAAAAGGTGTAATTGGAGGGTTAAAATTTGACCAAGATGGCTCAAGATTAGGGCTAAGTCTAAGTTCACCTCAAACACCAGGAGATGTTTTTTCTGTAGAAGTAAAAACAGGTGATGTTACTCGTTGGACTTTTAGTGAAGTAGGCGGACTTAATACAGAAAATTTTGTTAATCCTGAGCTAGTAGAATTTCCTAGCTTTGATACTGTAGCCGGAAAGCAAAGAATGATTCCAGCTTTTTACTATAAACCGCAAAATGCTCAGAATAAATTACCAGTAATTATTAATATTCATGGTGGCCCTGAAGGACAATCTCGTCCATCCTTTAACTCTACTTTTGCTTATTGGGTAAATGAATTAGGTGCTGCTGTACTTGTTCCAAATGTCCGTGGATCAAGTGGTTATGGAAAAACCTACTTGGAATTAGATAATGGGTTTAAGCGAGAAGATTCTGTTAAAGATATAGGTAAACTCCTAGATTGGATTGCAACACGTCCTGAGTTAGATGCAAGTCGAGTTGCTGTAATTGGTGGTTCTTATGGTGGTTATATGTCTTTGGCATGTATGACAAACTTTAATGCTCGTCTTAAATGTGCTGTAGATATTGTAGGAATTAGTAATTTTGTTACTTTTTTAGAAAGTACTCAAGAATATCGTCGTGATTTACGTCGTCCTGAATATGGTGATGAACGTGATCCAAAAATGCGTGAGTTTTTACTTAAAATTTCTCCAAATAATAATGCTAGTAAAATCACTAAACCGTTATTTGTAGTTCAAGGAAAAAATGATCCTCGTGTTCCTGTAACTGAGGCAGAACAAATGGTTGAGACTATAAAAAATAATGGCAGTATAGTTTGGTATTTACTTGCAAAAGATGAAGGGCATGGATTTCGTAAAAAACCTAATCAGGAATTTTACTTAAGCGCATTAAGTGTGTTTTTTGAACAGCATTTGCTGAAATAGCACCAATAAAATTAGATATATCATCAATTTTTACTGAAATAGGGCTTACTATTTTGTAAGCCCTGTTTGGGAATAGGGAGTACTTACCCGAATATGAGTTGAGGTATTAGTGCTTAATTTTATATCAGAAAGACGAAAAGCTTTAACTGCTCCTTCTAGACAGATTAATTGTGAAAGTGCTGAATCACCAGTTGAAGATAGATGTTGAGATAGTTTGTTATTACGCTCAACTGTATCACGGAGCTGAACTACAGATTTAACAATCTCACCAGTTGAAAGTGATTGTTCTTGGCTTGCTGCTTGGATTTCATATGTAATAAGAGTTAGTTGTTGCATTGCTGTAGAAATCTGTTCTGCACCAACTAATTGTTCAGCAATAATATCATCTATATTAGTTGAAGCTGTTGCAACAGTTCTTACTACTAATTCTATTTGACCTAAAGCATTAACTACTTTAGAGGATTGATTAATACCTTCGCTTACTAATTCGGTTGTATGATCTGTTTGTTTTTCAACTTGTTCTACACTTTTTTGAACTCTATTAATCAATTGTGCTATTTCTTCGGCTGATTGTGCTGTTCTTTCTGAAAGTCTTCTTACTTCATCAGCTACAACTCCAAATCCTAGACCTTGAGAGCCTGCTCTTGCTGCTTCTATAGCAGCATTTAAGGCAAGTAAGTTAGTTTGGTCAGAAATATTATTAATTACTTCTGTAATCCGCCCTATAGTAGCTGCATGTTTACCAAGTTCTTGAATAGCTTTAGAAGTTGTAGTTATTGAGTTATTAATTTCATGCATTCCATTAGCTGCTTGTTGGACAAATCCGCGACCTTCATTAACTGCCTTATGTGCGCTATGTACGGAGTTTGTAAGATTTTTAGTATTTCCAGCAATATTTTGTAGTCTTTTAACCATAGTCTGCAACGCTTGATCGGTTTCAGTAACACTAGATGATTGTGTATCAACATTTCTAGCAATAGCCTGGATATTAGTTGAAAGCTGTTCTAATACTGCTGCCATATTTTCTACAGATTTTGATACCTTTTCACTATTTTGCCCAAGTTGTTGACCTGACCCTACAATATCCATTGAAAGATTAATAGTTTTTACCTGATCTGCACTAGTACGTACACTAGAAACTATAGAATAAAGTGAACTTACCATATCCTTTAATGCTAATCCAAAAGTATCTCGATTACTGCGAGGCTCGATTGTAACATTCAAATTTCCTTGAGCTATTTGTTCTATAGAAGAGGTAAATGTGCGTAGTTCTTTAACTAGATGATGAATAGAGTTAAATAAGGCATTTACTTCTGTTTTTTCTTCTGTACTTTTGAACTCAATATTAAGATCTCCAACAGCGATTGAGTCAGTCATTTTAGCAATTTGATTTAGTGGTTGTATAAAAGTATAGATAGCAAGTACAGCCATGCCTATTGCTGCTAATATTGCAAAGAGCAAAAATAAATAAATTAACTTTATTGTTTTATTAGCATTAACTTGTACTAAATCAATACTAGCCTCAGAATTTTTTATTGCTTGATCTGAGAGGCTAGCTAACAGAGTTGTTTGTTTGTTACTTATGTCGCTTAACTCTCCTCCTAAAATATCAAGTGCTTCTTCAGCTTTACCTTCATCTAGAGCTTTACTAGAACGTAAAGCACTTTCTTGAAACTGATAAGTATTTTGCTTAATTATGCCAATATCTTTGTTTTCAACTGTATTTAGCAACTCTAATTTAGATAATTTGTTCTTAATTTCATCACCAGCAAGTTTGTATTCCTCATTATTAGCTTTTGTTCCAAATGTTATGGATTTGACAATAGAATATTGCTGTTTAGTAGTTGCTAGCTGAAGTTGTAAAATTGTAATTGCTTGTTTGTATTCTTTACTTATGGCATGTTCGTAATCCTTTTGTATGCTATCTATTCCAAACGAGGTGATAATACCTATTACGATTAATAGTATAACTACTATTATGCTGCCCATGATAGTTTTTTGTTTAAGTGATAAATTAGCCCATATTTTCATAGGTGTACTCCAACTTTATTCTTTTTCTTCTAGCTGAAACTTGAAAACTACATAACCTGTAGTCCCTGCCATAGATTTAGGAAAACCCCATTGTTTAGCCGCTTCTAGAGATGTTGGTTTAAATAAAGCATTTCCTTCTATAAATTCTGTTTTTGAGATTAGTCCATCTGAGTCTAGTTGTATTCCTATTTTGACCTTTCCTTCTACACGTTTGCGTATAGCTAAAGGAGGATAAACAGGAGCTACTTTTTTTACAGCCTTAGTCTCTAAATTAGTTTCAAACTCAAAGGCTTTAACTACAACAATACTGGCGGTTAATAATGCAATTAACAAAACTGCTACAAAAGCTTTCATTTTATTTCTCCAAATCTACAATAAATATTAAGTAATAATGTTTGTTTACGTGTTTGTTAGTGAATTAAAACTGCCAAGAGTAACGAATAGATAAATTAAGCCCTGCGCCATCAATGCCAGAACCATGTTGGCGGTAGTTTTTATCTAAAATATTTTCTAGGATAACAGTAACATTACTTTTTTCATTTATTTGAAAACCTCCTCTTATATTGAAGGTTGCATAACCTGGAGTAGACCTATAAAAAGGAATGTTTTGCCCAGTACGGCCAAGAACTCTATCTTGAATCTGTGAAAGTGTTTCACCACTAGCTAATAAGATATCATCAGGGGTTGCTGCTATACCATCTAACCCATTACCAATTAAGCCTCTATTACGGGCACCACTAAAAAAGAAAGCAGCGATAGCATCACGATTACGACTAGCTCCTATACGAGTATCTGCTAAATCTAGAGAGGAAAGCCTGTCTTGAAAAGAAACCATATTAGAGTAAGTCTCTACCCAAAAGCTTTTGTTTGCAGGTTGATAAAGTAAACTAATAAATCCTGCTGCTGGTGGTAATCCTCCTTCAATTTCTGGTATATCTGTTGCTTTTTTAAATGGTGTTTTTGGTGTGGGGTTTTTGTCTTTGCCCCTCAAGTAAGAGAAATTACCTGATAGAATTAAATCATTTGAAAGATTGATTCGAGTATTTGTTTCAAAACCATAAAGACGAATGCTACCAATATTAGCTTTAACTATTACTGGGCGATTATCTATAGGGATTATTACAGTACCACTAACAGGATCTTGGGAAATAATTGGTAAACCACTTAGGATTTTTCCAACAGAGCCTTGGGGTAGTATAAGCGCTCTTTGAGTAATAAAATCATTTATACTATTAGTAAAAAATGTAACACCAGCAGTAAATCTTTTACTACGATATTTTGCACCTAACTCAAAATTTAATAAATTCTCTGGTTTAAGGTTGGTAACTTTTTTACCAGTAGACACTGCACTACTATCAATAGTAGTGCCTATAAAACCGCCAAGGGCTTCTGCATCACTTGTTTGTACTTCAAATCCTGATGGCAAACTTCCAACTGAACCAAAATCTATAACATTAGGTGAACGAAAACCTCGACTAATATTAGCGATTATATTTAAGTGTTGTTTAATAAAAACAATTCCTTCAAGATTGAAAGTAAGATCATCATTACGAAGTGAGAGGTCTTTTACTGTAGGGTTGCCAAATGCATCAAGTAAGTTTTTTGTGCTATCGGTTTTATAAAAGAATGTACTATAACGTAGTCCACCATTGAGACGTAATTTTCCTGGCAAGATGTCTGCTGTATTTTGAAGATAAACCCCATAACTTGAGTATTTTGTACCATTAGGAACAGTACCAGGTATTGGAATATTTTGATTGGCTTGAGGAATGAAAATAGTACGTCTATTAGTTATTCTTTCATCATATAATTCAGCGCCTAACGTTAAAAATTGATAACTACCAATATGAGTAGTGGCTTGTAGAGTATATCCAAATGCTCGTGCTAGCCTATATTCATCTACAGATAATGCAGATAAATCAGGTTTAACATTAAATTGTTGGCGTTGTCGGTTAAAAGAAATACTACCTGTTAAAGAATCTAATATTCCTAGTTGTTGCTTTTCATAACGAGTATAGAAAAAATCTAGTACTTGTGGGCTAAAGTCGCTTTCTTGAATGCCAAGACCACCATTAAGTAAAAAATAAGGTCTTGTATTGCGCTCAGTGGTATGTTGATAGAAAATAGATAATAGTTGAGAATCATCTATTTTATATACAATCTTGCCAGTACCGCCATAATGTAAATAACCTGTATCTTGCATCCTATCGCCAAGTAGCTTTGAAGATAAATCAAAAAGCCGTGTAACAACTGAATGAGAATCCAAACCTTTTCCACCACGTAAATCATTAATACGTTTTCCAAAACCACTAAATAACAAACTAAGTCTTTTATTACCTGCTACTAATTTTAAGTCTCCACCACTTGAAGCATCAGCACTACTAAAAAAAGTGTTTATACTCCCATGAAACTCCAAAGCTTTAGTAAAAAATTTAGGTTTTTCACTAATTACATTAATAGTGCCACCTAAAGCATCACTACCATAAAGGGCTGAACCAGGGCCATAGATCAACTCTACTTGACGTACAACCGTAGAGTCTATAAGGCCAACAGGTGGTTCAAGCGCTGTAGTAAATGTACTGGTGTTAAACCGTATTCCATCAATTAAGGTAACAACTCTTTGCCCTGTTAATCCTCTTATTATTGTTTGCCCATAAAAACTACTACCTATTACGGGTCTAACTCCAGGTTCTTCTTGCAGTAATTGAGGGAGTAATCCTCCTATTCTACGTTTTAACTCACTTCCAGAGGCAATCTCCATTTGTTGAGAAGCGTCAAAAGCCTCTTGAGTAGGGTCAAGAACTGCTGTGATAGCTAGCCCTTCGGAGAGTTCACTAGCGGTTAAAGTAATTTCTAAACGCTCTTTTCCTTGTTCTTTAAATAGCAGGCTGTCATTATAAGCCCTGTAATTAGGGTGTTGAATAAGTAGTTTGTAATTACCTAACGGTATATTATCAATTTGGAAAGAGCCATCTTCTTTAGTAGTAGTACTAGCAATTAGGGCTTGTTTTTCATCAAACACCGAAATAGTTGCCTTACTAACAACTACATTTGCTTGATCTCGTACAATACCGCTTACACTTGTGCTTTGAGTTTGAGCCATTATAGAAGAATTTACTGAAACAGAAGGATAACACCCCATTAGGGCTAGGGCTAAACAGCTTTTTAAGATTGTAGTTCTCATAAAGAAAAGACTCCCTTTTTATTAACAAATAAAAAATCCCTTTTTGTTATAGTCAAAGAATGTTCTGCTATATAAATTATCTGATTTATCAACATATATATTTTGAACATATATTGTTGATATTTTTGAGCAATAGAACTTTATTTTGCTTTATCTGGTAAAACCCTTATGTGAATAAACAAAATAAAAAATAAATATTTTTTGATTTAAGCCTAGTACTTTTGTTTTATAGCAATAATGCGAAATATTGCAAAAGAAGGATATAGTAGCAATTTTCTAACAAACTATTATTGTCCTAGCCTCAATCTTTTTCTTCTAGCTGAAATTTGAAAATTACATGACCTGTAGTTCCTCCCATAGACTTAGGGAACCCCCATTGTTTAGCCGCTTCTAGAGAGGCTGGTTTGAATAGAGCATTTCCTTCCATAAATTCTGCTTTTGAGACTAGTCCATCTGAGTCTAGTTGCATTCCTATTTTGACCTTTCCTTCTACACGTTTGCGTATAGCTAAAGGAGGATAAACAGGAGTTACTTTTTTTATAGCCTTAGCTTCTAAATTAGTTTCAAAATCAAAGGCTTTAACTACAACAATACTGGCGGTTAATAATGCAATTAACAAAACTGCTACAAAGGCTTTCATTTTATTTCTCCAAAAATATACTTTATATAATATTGATAATTTCCATTTTGTCAGTTGGTTAAAATCGCCAAGAATAACGCACGAGAAGATTTATTCCAGGGGCATCAAGACCAGAGCCATGCAACCTATAATTTTTATCAAATATATTTTCTAGGATCATGGTTACATTGCTACGTTCACCAAGTTCAAAACCTCCTCTTAAATTGAAAGTAGCATAGCCTGGAGTAGTGGTAAAAAGTGCTGCTCTTGTTACACCAATACCAAGGACTCTATCTTGAATTTGTTGAAGGGTTTCTCCTGTGTTTATCAGGATATCATCAGGAGTTGCTGGTTTACCATCTATCCCATTACCAATTAAACCTAAAAACCTAGCTCTGTTAGAAAAGAGAAAAGCTATATCATTACGACTACGAGTTGATCCTATACGAAGATCAGCTAGATCTTGTGTAGAAAGGCGATCTTGAAAAGATGCCATGTTGGAGTAGGCTTCTACCCAAAAATGTTTGGTAAGAGATTGGTAACGTACACTGACAAACCCTGTTGCTGGGGGTAGCCCTCCTTCAATATCAGGAATATCAATAGATCTTTTAATTACCATATCGCTTGGTGTTGCTTTTTTTAGAGGTGAAGGTTTTTTGTCTTTACCTCTCAAATAAGAGAAATTGCCAGACATTGTTAATGTGTTTGAAAAATTGATTTGACCGTTTAACTCAATACCATAAAGACGAACATCTGTAATATTAGCTTTAATTATTGCTGAACGTGGATCTGCAGAAGTAACAACAGTTCCAGTAACAGGGTTTTGTGCCACAATTGGTATACCGCCAAGTGTTTTTCCTACAGAGCCTGGAGGGAGAATTAATGTTCTTTGGTTAATAAAGTCATTAATAGTACCACTAAAAACCGTAACACTAGCTCTAACATGTTTATCTTGGTATTTTGCTCCTAGTTCATAGTTAAGTAGATTTTCTGGTCTAAGAGGAGAAACTTTCTGGCCAGTAGAGATTGCTGTTTCATCGCTAGTAGTGCCGATAAAACCACCTAGCGCTTGTGCATCACTTACAAGCACTTCAAAACCAGAAGGAAGCGGTCCAACCGAGCCTAAATCTATAATATTAGGTGAGCGAAAGCCTCTTGTAACGTTAGCTATTAAATTTAACCGTTGCTTAATAAAAACAATACCTTCAAGGTTAAAAGTTACGTCATCATTACGAATAGAAAGGTTTGGTACAGTAGGGTTACCAAACATATCAAGAGGACTTTTGGTACTATCTGTTTTATAAAAGAATGCACTATAACGTACACCTCCATTAAGGCGGACTTTATTTGGTATTAAATCAGCAGTATTTTGGATATAAGCACCATAATTGGAATACTTAACACCATTAGGAAAAGTTCCTGCTACAGGAATACTTTGATTAAGTTGTAAATTAATACGAGAACGCTTATTTGTGGTACGTTCATCATAAATCTCACCTCCAAATGTTAAAAACTGGTAACTACCAATATGGGCTGTAGCTTGCAGTCCATAACCATAGGCTTTTGTTAGCCTATATTCATCAAGAACTATTGGTGCAAGAGTTGTTTGGAAGCCAAGTTGTTGTCTTTGTCGGTTGAAAGAAAACGTTCCAGTAAGAGAATCAAGAAATCCTATTTGCTGTTTTTTATAACGTGTATAGAAAAAATCAAGTACTTGTGGGCTAAAATTATTACTAATAAATCCTCTGCCACCATTAGTTAAAAAGTAAGGGCGTGTATTACGTTGAGTAGTATGTTGATAAAAAAATGATAATTGTTGATCATCAGCTATTTTATAGACAATTTTTCCTGTACTACCATAATGTAAATAACCTGTATCTTGTAGCCTATTACCAAGTATCTTTGAAGAAAGTCCAAAAAAACGTGTAACTATTGAGTGTGAATCAAGCCCTTGTCCTGTGCGAAGATCATTTATACGCTGACCAAAACTATCAAATAATAAACTTAATCTAGGATTACCAGCAGTTAATTTTAAGTTTCCACCAGCAGCAGCATTAGCACTACTAAAAAAAGGGCTTATACTACCATGTAGTTCCCAGCCTTTTTTATAAAAAATAGGGTTATCACTAATAGCATTAATAGTGCCACCTAACGCATCACTACCATATCGTGCTGAGCCTGGCCCATAAATAAATTCTACTTGTCGTATAGAAGTAATATCTATTAAACCAACTGTTTGTTCAAGTGCGGTACTAAAAGTGCTGGTATTAAACCGAATATCATCAATTAATGTTGCTACCCGTTGGCCTGTAAGTCCTCTTATTATAACTTGCCCATAAAAACTACCTCCTTGAACTAGCCTAATTCCTGGTTCTTCTTGCAATAGTTGTGGGAGTAGTACTCCAGGTCTATTATTTAACTCGGTTTTTGTTGCATATTCTGTTTGTTGAGAAGCGTCAAAAGCCTCTTGAGTAGGGTCAAGAATTGCTGTAATAGATAGCCCTTCTGAAAGTTCAGAAGCAGTTAAAATAAACTCTAACCTATCTTTTCCTTGTCCGCTAAATAGTAAATTATTATTACTATATTCCCTATAATTAGGGTGTTTAATTATAAGTTTGTAATTACCTATTAATAAATTATCAATTTGGAAAAAACCTTTTTCATCAGTAATAACACTAGTTATTAAAGTATCTTTTTCATCAAGTACCAAAACATTTGCCTTATTAATAGCTACATTTTGTTGATCTCGTACAACACCAGATATATTTGCATCTTGAGCTTGAGCTATCACAGAAAAATTAGCTGAAACAGAAGGGCAAAGACTAGTTAAGGCTAAGAATAAACAGCCTTTTAGGATAGTACTCCTCATAAGAAATTCTCCCTTTTTATTAATAAATACAAATGTAATATGACTGAAATTAACTATAAGCTAGGGAGTGGCTTCCCTTTATTAATAATATTCTGTATAAGAATTGGCTTACGTATAATATTTAGTTTTAGTATTACATATTTAAATTTGGGCAAAAAAATAAAACATGCCCTAGCTGTTACGCCTAAGTATTATTGTTTATGCCGATTATTTAGTTTTATTGAGATTAATATGTTTAATTAGCGCTATCACTAATATATTTTACAGTAATAAACTTTTACTAGCTTAGTTTCATTGAGTAAAATATTACAGCAACAAAATTAGTGTTTTGGAAAAGTTAAGTTTGATTAGTAAAGAAATTATATTAGTAATTGTTAAGTATTGTAAGAAAATGATTTGCAAAGCAAGAATACTATGAAATATAACTACTTGTCTATATTATTATTAATGTTCCTTAATAAAAAATTAACAAGTCTTTAATAAGTAAGACTATTAACCTACATAAATATATAGGCTAAAATTATATAGATTATATAGAGCGGTGGGGTTAAATCGTATCTAGCTAAAGCATTGATTTACCGTCAGATATTACTAATATCACAATAAAAATAGATAATTTTTAATGAATTAGCATGGTAAATCTAATAGGTATTAATTTAAGCCTAAAACTTTAAAGGATCTTTTAAGAAAACATAAAAAGTAATTGTTCTAGTTTAGAAACTGCAACAGTCTTAGTAGTAGTTTTCTAAAAAGCTGTTTACCCTTAATCAAAATAAATTGAAAAAGGGGAACTCTCTATGAAGTTTTATATTTTACTATTGATTTTTATTGTTTTTATGGTGGCTAATATAGCTATAGCACAAACTGAAAAAATAGCAGCTAAACAATTAGAAAGTAAGCAAATAGAGAATACACAACTAGAAACTAAGCTTAATCCAAAAGCATTACTACGTAATGCTAGTACTATTTCTGTTAAATCCCATTCTGTTTACTTTGATTCTGGAACTCTAGAGAATGCGCTAAGAAAAAATTCTAGGTTTGAAAAATTAGGGTTTACTCTTATAAAAAGTGATACTGAAGCTGATATTGTTATTGAAGTTGAGAGAGTATTATTTACACCTGTTTTTACTTTTCGAGCTATAGATAGGAAAACTAAAATTATTGTTGCTACAGGTAAAGCTACATCTATTATTGGTTTAAGGTTAATTCATTCAGCTTCATCATCTATGGCAGGCCAATTTTTAAGCCAAGCAAATATTGCTAAAAAATAGCACCAAACTTTTTTGTTTGGTGCTATTTGCTGTTATAACAGCTAATTATTTAGCAAAATCTTGGAGTACTTTTTCAGCTTCGTCATTTTTTCCCATTGCTTGATAGAGTGCTGCTAAGCTGCTTAGGCTTAGTTTTACAGTAGGGTGGCTTCTTCCATATTGTTTAGTATCTATTACTAGCACTCTTTTCATTAATGCTATAGCTTGATCATATTTTTTCATATTTCCATAAAGTGTTGCTAAATTATTTAAGGTTGTTGATACATTAGGATGTTCTTCTCCAAGTAATTTAGTATTAATTTCTAGTGCTCTTTTATAAAGAGGTTCGGCTTCTGCAAAACGATTAGTGTTTCTATAAAGTATTGCAAGAGTATTTAAGCTTATGGCCACATTGACATGTTCATCACCTAAAACTTCCATAGCTCTATCTAAGCCTTTTTTAGCGTATTCTTCAGCATTTGTATAGTCTTTCATTGCTACATAAAGTGCTGCTACGTTACTTAAACTAATAACAACATTTGGATGATTTTCTCCTAGGTATTTAGAATCAATTGCAGAAGCTTGCTTAATTAGTTCTATAGCTTGTTTATATTTACCTAATTGGTTATAAAGTTTAGACAAGTTATGTAAGTGAATAGCTACTGCAGGGGACGCCTCTCCAGCAGTTTGAGCATTTAACTCTAGAGATTTTTTCATTAGAGTTTCAGCTTCTTTAAATTTTCCTATTGTTTGGTAGAACATAGCTAAATTATCTACTTCTTCAATTACTTCAGGGTGTTTTTCCCCTAATAATTTAACTTTTATACCTAAAGATTTTCTTAAAAAAGGTTCTGCTTCTAAATATCTACCTAATCCTTGATGAATAACGCCTAAGTACCTTAACATCAAAGCTGTTTCTAAATGTTCTTGGCCAAGCTCTTTTAGGGCTAAGTGGTACCATTCGCTTGCAACTCCCAATGCTTGAGCAAATTGATGTTTTTTGCATAGAGCTAGGACTTGCTCTTTCATATCAGATAAATTTTTCTCAGATGTGTCAGATAAATTTTTCTCAGACATTTACTTCTCCTGAAGCCTACCAATGAGGTGCGCTAATAAATAAAATGAATTAAGTTTTTAAAAGCTAAACAAAAGTAGCATGCAAAAGCAATAGCGACTAGACGGATCTCTAACTAAAAAGGTAAAAGGAAACGGCAAAGTTTCTATTAAGAGCCAAGCTGATCAGCTTATAATGGACAAGCAAAAACAAATCTAAAAGAAATTAATTTAATAGTTAAGGATGAAATTTATATGAGTGATTTACCAAGCTATATTCAAACTTTAAGTAGTGCTACTAGTTTAGATGACTCTGCTGTAGGTTTTACTAATCAACGAACAGATACTTTTAAGGCATTTGAAGAGGCTTTTACTAAAGCTACTCACTCAGAGTTAGACATTTTACTAAAAAATGGTTCTGGAGCAGGCAAAATTTATGCAGCAATCCTAATTGAACAATTAGATAAAGCAGAAGGAAAAAAGGCTTATGAATC
>Ga0075163_10001864_pt1 | contig 28514 bp, 15 predicted proteins | sample JI1023141ADNA_FD_71478 | JGI IMG/M metagenome (GOLD analysis project Ga0075163, IMG submission 71478) | Wastewater effluent complex algal communities from Wisconsin, to seasonally profile nutrient transformation and Carbon sequestration -... | ecosystem: Engineered > WWTP > Effluent > Algae...
TGAGCGACTGGATCCCCCGCGCCAGCTGGGCAACGTGACCCTGCTGGCGGTCCTGGGCGAGGGGGGTATGGCCACGGTGTACCTGGCCTCGATCGGGACCGGCGCCGCCGCTCGCCTGGTCGCCGTCAAATTGCTCCGCCCCGGTCTGCCGGATCACGACTACCGGACCCGCTTCAAGGACGAGGCCAAGCTGGTCCTCCGGCTGCATCATCCGAACATCGTCGAGGTCCGCGAGGCGGGCGACCTGCACGAGCAATTGTTCATCGTGATGGCTCTCGTCGAGGGCCGTGATCTCGCGGACATTTGGGACCGCTGCGCCGCCGTCGGCAAGGCGTTCCCGGTGCCGCTCGCGGTCCACATCATCCGCGAGATCCTGCGCGGTTTGCACTACGCGCACACCTTCCCCGGCCTCGGCCTCGTCCACCGCGACGTCTCGCCCTCGAACATCCTGATCGACTGGACCGGCGTCGTCCGCCTCGCCGACTTCGGCCTCGCCACCTCGACGCTCAAGGGCAGCCTGACGGTCCCCGGCGTCGTGTTCGGCAAGGTCGGCTACATGTCCCCGGAGCAGGCCCGCCACGAGACCCTCGACGGCCGCGCCGACGTCTACGCCTGCGGCGCGGTGCTGTGGGAGCTGCTGACCGGCCGCCCGCTGCGCGGCGGCGACGGCGTCGACACGGAGGACGTCTCGAACTTCATGGCTCCGCCGCCGAGCAGCTACAGCAGCCGCGTCGACGGCGAGCTCGACGGCATCGTCAGCAAGGCGCTGGCCCGCGACCGCGAGGACCGATACCTCTCGGCGCACGACTTCATGGAGGCGCTCGGGGCCTGGCTCGCGCGTCGCGGCGTGGTCGGCAACGCCGGCACCGAGCAGGTCGCGGAGTTCCTGGCGATGCTGTTCGGCGACGCGGCGGTGCGCGAGCGCGAGAACCGGGACGCGCTGCTCGGCGAGATCGCGTACCACCCGCTGCCCGCCTCGCACCGCGACGAGGCCAACAAGGACACGCTCGGCGACGCGTTCAGCGAGGAGGAGGAGTTCGACCTCTCGCTCTCCGACGAGGACGACGACGGCAGCGGCGGCGAGCGCGGGAACATGAAGATCATCCCGCTGCCCGAGCGCCCCGACCGGCTCGAGCGCACCGCGGGCGAGCGCAACCAGGCCGCCGCCCCGCGCCGCCCGCGGGCCAAGGACGAGCTCGGCCTCGGCGACAACCCGCAAAACGACGTCGAGCACATCGAGGCCGGCACGATCATCGCCGACCGCTACCGCGTCGTCAGCCGCATCGGCCGCGGCGGCATGGGCACGGTCTACCTCGGCGAGCACACGACCGTCGGCCGCCGCGTCGCGATCAAGGTCCTCACCCACCAGTGGAGCCGCAGCGAGCTGGTCGCCAAGCGCTTCCGGGCCGAGGCGCGGGCCGCCAGCGCCGCCGGCCACCCGAACATCATCGAGGTCTTCGACGCCGGCCAGCTGCCCGACGGCCGCCTCTACCTGGTCATGGAGTACCTGACCGGGCGCAACCTGTACGACGAGATCCAGGAGCTCGGCACGCTCCCCGTCGGCCGCGCCTGTCGCATCATCCGCGCCGTCGCCCGGGCCATCCGCGCCGCCCACGACGTCGGCATCATCCACCGCGACCTCAAGCCCGACAACGTCATGTTCGTGCCGCTGCCCGAGGGCGAGGGCGAGACCGTCAAGGTCCTCGACTTCGGCATCTCCGCCGGCGCCGAGCGGACCGAGGCCGAGGCGCGCCTGACCGTCCCCGGCCACGCCCTCGGCACGCCCGAGTACATGGCGCCGGAGCAGGCCAAGGGCAAGGACGCGACCGAGCTGTTCGACGTCTACGCGCTCGGCGTGATGCTCTACGAATGCCTCGTCGGCGAGCCGCCGTTCGTCTCCAACAACCTCGTCGAGATCATGGCCCGCAAGTCGACGGAGAAGGCGCCGTCGCTCGGCGAGCGCCGCCCCGACCTGCCGAAGAACCTCGTCACGATCGTCGACAGCTGCCTCGAGATGAACCCCGGCGACCGCCCGCAGTCGGCCCGCGAGTTCCTGCAGCGCCTCGAGGAGGTGATACGCGGCCTGCCGCAGGACGCCGAGGGCAACGACATCGGCTCCGAGATGTCGATGGCCGGCATCCCGATCGTGCCGACGGTCAGCATCTCCGGCCCCAACCGCAAGTCGGGCCCGAAGGTCGGGCCGGTGCCGCTGCCGCAGGAGGTCCGCCCGGTCACCCTGCCGTACGACACGCGCAACAAGCTGATCGGCATCGCGGCGATCGGCGTCGCCGCGGTCGCGCTGCTCTACGTCGCGTTCTCCGGCGGACCCACCGAGGGCACCGGCGAGACCGGCGACTCCGGCAAGGTCGCCGTCAACACCACCGCGACCCCCGTCGACCCGCCGCCGACCAAGCCGCCGGTGAAGATCGACACCAAGCCACCGGACGTGAAGACCCCCGACGTCAAGCCGCCCGACGTCAAGCCCGTCGACACCAAGCCGCCCGACCCGACCGGCGACCCCGGCAAAGAGACGCCCAAGAAGGGCACCGGCGACCCGAAGCCGCGCTCCGACCCCAACAGCGAGGCGTGCAAGACCGTCCGCGAGAAGGTCAACACGGCCCGCAACGGCGGCAACTTCCACGACATGCTGCGCCTGCTCAACGACAGGGCGTGCTGGAAGTCGAAGAGCGAGCACGCCAAGCTGCGCACGCTCGCGTACAAGGAGCTCGGCAAGTTCAAGGAGTGCGCCACCGCGGGCAAGGGCAACACCGACCCCGACGTGATCAAGTGGGTCAAGCTGTGCGAGAAGCGGGCCGCCTCGGGCTGACGCTCACGCGCAGACACTTGCACATGCGAGCATCGCTCCCTCGAGTGCTCACTAGCGCGCGAAATAGTCCGCGAAGGCCAGCCCTGATCTGCTAGAGATCAGCCGCTCGCGGCGATTTGCCCGGGGGTGGACGCGGCGGCGGCGACGGTGCACAATGCGGGCCGGATTGGGCGCGGCCGCGGCCGGCCCCAGTGGTTTCGCAGCCCATGTTCGTCGCCACCACGCTCGCCATCTCGCTCGCCCTCTCGCCTGTCACCCCGCTGGGCCTGTCGCTGGGCGTTGGGGGCCCCGCGCCGCGGACCTTCGCCTGGATGGCGGCGGCGCCGGCGGGGGCGTGCCCCAAGCTCGAGCCGCGGGTGACGCTGCAGGTCGACACCAAGGCGCTCAGCGACGACGCCCAGGGCGTCGGCAACCGCCTGCGCAGCAAGGCGGAGCGCGAGATCCAGGGCTTCGACCTGATGCTCGGCGGGCCCGAGGTCAAGGACCTCCCGGTCGTCGTCGTCAAGATCGTCCCGCTCACCGGCGAGGACGAGGGCTTCAGCTACACCATCGACATCAACCACGCGACCGCGACGCCGATCAAGGACGGCAGCTCGGTCGGCGAGTGCAAGCTGTGCACCGAGAGCGAGCTGCTGGAGAAGGTCGCCGGCTCGACCCGCGCGCTGATGCCGAAGCTGCGCGCCTACATCACCGACTACAACAACCGGCCGTGCGAGCCGGTGAAGTGCAAGGCCAACCCCGACTGCATCGGCAACCCGGACGGCTCCGTCTGCGACGTCGGCTCGGGTCGCTGTCACCGCCCCGGCGTCGCGATCTGCCAGGTCGACGCCGACTGCAAGAACCACCCGAGCGGCCCGGTCTGCCACCCGACGGAGAAGCGCTGCATCGCCGCCGACGCGCCGCCGCCCGCGGGCATGAACGGCAAGCAGAAGGCCGGCATCGGCCTGATCGTCGGCGGCGCGCTCGGCGTGGGCGTCGGCATCGGCCTGGTCGTCAAGAAGCCGAGCGCCACCGACCCGTACATGGCCTGGGAGACCCGCGAGACCCAGAAGCCGGGCTTCGCCCTGCTCGCCGTCGGCGGCGCCGCGTTGATCACCGGCGTCGTCCTCTTCGCGCTCGGTCGCCGCGACCGCACGCGCAATCAGGTCGGTCCGATGGCTGGCGCCGGGACCTACGGCCTCTCGTGGTCCGGCCGGTTCTAGCGGCGGTCCTGGTCCCCGCCGCGGCGCCTCGCCGGGCCCCGAAGTTCGTCGCGCGGATCTGCGCGCGTCGCCATCCCTGTCTCTACCCCCTTATGTAGCGCTTGCCGAGCGCCCCCGGGCGCGCGAGGGTATCTCACTGCCATGTTCGCTTCCTGGAACTCGATGATGCTTCGACCCGCGCTGGCGTTCGCCGCCGCGGGCTCGCTCGGTGCGCTCGCGGGCTGTCTCGTCACCAACAGCCAGCACTGCGCGCTGCAGGGCACGGTCTGCGGCGACGGGATGGTGTGCAGCAAGTGCGCGATCGACAACGACGGCTGCGTGGCCGCGGGCTCGATCGAGGACGACCAGTGTCTGTTCCTCGGCGCGACCACCGACCCGGAGACCACCGGCACCGACCCGACGACGTCCGACGAGACGACGACGACGACGACGCCGCCCGACACGACGTCGACGACGACGCTCGACCTGACGACCGACGACACGACCGCGTCGACGACGATCCCGGTCGATCCCTCGACGAGCACGACGGGCACCAGCGAGACCGGCGCGACCACCGAGCAGGGCCCGTGCGACGCGCAGGTCGTCGTCGACAACCCGCTGTGCGGCGGCGACACGCCGTACTGCATCGACGGCGCGTGCGTCGGCTGCACCATGCTGCCGAGCTGCGCCGCGGTCGAGCCGACCAAGCCCGCCTGCGAGGAGACCTCGGGCCGCTGCGTCGAGTGCCTGACGAGCGACGACTGCACGAGCAAGGAGGAGCCGGTCTGCAACACCGACCTGGCGACCTGCGGCCCGTGCACGGCGCACGACCAGTGCCCGGCGACCGCCTGCAACCTCGACCTCGGCGAGTGCTTCCCGCCGGAGAACATCTTCTACGTCAACAACACGATCGACATCTGCAGCGACGCCAAGGTCGGCTACGGGACGTCGGCGGCGATGCCGTACTGCACGCTGCAGACCGCGATGAAGAAGGTTCCCATCAGTACGCCGACGACGATCAAGATCAAGCCGGGCTCGAAGCAGCAGAGCCTGCCGTCGAGCCTGCAGCCCGGCGACTACATCGTGGCGATCGTGCCCGACCAGAACCAGGTCCCGTCGCTGGTCGTCACCGCCGACTTCCCGGCGCTGAGCCTGTACGACGGCAACAAGGTCTACATGTACCGCGTCGGCATCTACAACAACACGGCGCTCAGCGACCCGGCGATCGACTGCGCCGGCGCGACGCTGTGGCTCGACCGCCAGCGCATCTACAACACCGTGACGGCGCTGCACGCCGACAACTGCAAGGTCCACGTCCGCCGCTCGGTGATCTTCGGCCACAAGAGCGGCGGCCTCGACGTGACCGGCAACGACCCGCAGAAGGCGATGCTGTGGATCGAGAACAGCTTCCTGACCGGCAACGAGGGCGACAAGTTCGGCGCGGTGCGCCTCGACGGGGCCGCGAGCGCGAAGATCGTGTACACGACGATCGCCCTGAACCCGAGCCCGGTCGCGCCGATCGAGTGCACCAACTGGACCGGCAGCCTCGAGGTCCGCAACGCCGCGATCGTCGACCTCGAGCCGCACTTCGGCGCCGGCTGCCTGAAGAAGCAGACGGTGACCACGACCTTCCTGCTCGCCGAGGACGACCAGCTCCAGCTCAGCAACGTGTTCTCCGGCTTCGCCGAGGGCGTGTTCCAGGCCAAGCAGGGCGGGGCGCTCGAGGACCAGGCGAAGTGGAAGCAGGGCGATCCGACCCTCGATTATGACGGCACCAAGCGCCCGGCCGTCGACGGCAGCCCCGACTACGCCGGCGCCGACAATCCCGGCTGACAACCCGGCCGACAACCTGGCCGAGGTCCGCCGCGCCGATCTGCGCTTGCGTTCAGTATCTGCGCGCAGGCCCGGAGCCAGCCCCGTCCCGGCGAGGCTCCAGCGCGATGCGGCGCCGGTCCATCGCCGACTCGCCGCCCCCGGTCCTCGCCGACCCCAGTGTTTTATCTGTTGTCGACTTCACAGTTATTGCACATCCAAAAGCCTGCGCGTCAGGTGTGTCGCTTATCATGCGACACCCCCGCCGCGCTGCCGCCCGGGTTGTCACGCCTCATCGCCTCGGGGATACTGGCGAGGTGATGGTCCCTCCTCCGCTTCGCCTCGCGCCCGTCGTTTGGACCTCGTTGCTGCTGCTCGGCTGTCCGGCCGACACCCCGGCGACCACCAGCGCGAGCGACACGGCGTCGGGGGAGACCGGTCCGCCGGAGACGTCCGGCTCCGGCGCGCTGACGACCGGCGAGTGTCCGGTCGGCGGCGAGGGCTGTCCGTGCACCGGCGGCGGCGGCTGTGACGGCGGCCTGATGTGCAACGCCGACAAGCTGTGCGAGGTCGAGCCCGGGGTCAGCAGCGGCGCCGACACGACCATCGTCGACCCGCCGTCGACCACCACGGGCGGGGACACGACCACGGCGGACGAGAGCACGAGCACGAGCACCGGCGAGACGCTCGGCCCGGAGTGCACCCCGACCGGCGAGAAGACGGAGAGCGCGGAGTGCCTCGGCAAGGACCCGATGCGGCCGTTCTGCGTCGCCGACACCTGCGTCCCGTGCCAGAGCCTCGTCGACCTCGACTTCAACTGCGCCGACGCGACCGGCGGCGATCGACCGCTGTGCCACGACGACGGGACCTGCGTGCAGTGCAACTCCGTCGACGCCTTGCTGGCGGAGGAGTGTGGGCCCGCGACGCCGCACTGCAACCTCGACTCGCACATGTGCGAGGGCTGCTTCGAGCACAGCGAGTGTCCGGAGACCGCGTGCGACATCGAGGCCCGCAAGTGCTTCCCGAAGGACAAGATCCTGTACGTCCGCAAGGGCCCGGTGCAGCCCAACGACTGCTCCGGCACGCCCGGCAGCGGCGGGACCAAGGTCAAGCCCTACTGCGACCTCGACACGGCGATCCTCGCCGCGCAGATCAACGGCTACACGTCCGGCTGGACGTTCTACGTGCTCGCCAGCGAGGACGAGAGCGACCACGGCTCGGTCAGCCTCGGCCCGCCCGAGGGCCCCGACGCCGACGTCAGCTACGCCTTCGTGCACGAGATGGGCGGCCTGCTCGACAAGCACACCCGCCTCAAGGGCCTCGGGCCGATGATCACCATCCCCAAGCGCTTCACGCTGTACCTCAAGGACTTCGGCGTGCTGATCGCCAACGAGGCGTTCTCCGACAGCTCGGTCGGCATCGAGTGTCAGCCCGGCGGCTCGGTCTGGCTCGACGACTCGCGGGTGCTCTACGCGCGCGGCCCGGGCATCCGCGCCAACGGCTGCGAGATCCACATGCGCCGCTCGGCGGTCGCGTTCGGCTACACCGAGGGCATCGACATGCGCGGCGGCTCGCTGCACGCCGTCAACAGCTTCATCAGCAAGAACGCGTGGATCAAGGACCGCAACGGCGGCGGCCTGCGCCTGCGCCCCGACGACAAGGGCGCGCCCGCGGTCGACATCCTCTACAGCACGCTCGTCGGCAACAGCAACGAGCCGATCCAGGCGACCCACGGCGACACGATCACCTGCGAGGGCGCCGCGACGGTCAAGATCCGCAACTCGATCCTCGGGCGCAAGCCGGGCACCGGCAACGTCGGCGTGACCTGCCCCGACGCCGACGTCACCATCATCACCTCGGTCACCGACGCCGACGACAACATCGGCGGCAACAAGAAGCTCGCCGCCGAGGACATCATCACCAACCTCTCGATCGCCCAGCTGACCGGTCAGTACAAGATCCCCTCGCAGGCCAGCGCGATGTACTTCGCCGAGGCCGCGCAGTGGGAGATCGGCGACCCGCACTTCGACGTCGACGGCGAGGAGCGCAGCAACGTCGCCGGCGGCTTCGACTTCGCCGGCGCCGACGTGTTCCCGGTGCCCTGAGCCGCGCGGCGATCGCGGGCCGCGGCGCGCACGACGGCGCGCGCCCAGCGACGCGTCCCGTGGCTGTCGACGTCCGCGTCGCGCCCGCGGCTCCCGGACGTCGGCACGCCGCGCCCGGCGCGACGCGTCGCGCGCGTCGCGTCTCGGCGCGTGACCCTCGGTCGCGTCGGCGCCCGCGCGCGAGCGCGACGCGGCTCCGCGCCTCTCGCGTCCGCGCTCGCTCGCGCGACGTCGCCGCGTCCGCGCTCGCTCGAGGTCGTCGCGTCCGCGCTCGCTCGCGCGAGGTCGTCGCGCCCACGCTCGCTCGCGCGAGGTCGTCGCGTCCGCGCCGCTCGCTCGCGACGCGGGTCCGCGCGGGTCGACCTCGATCGTCTGCTCGCTTGTGCACATACGCGATCGAAGCCACCGCGGAGCGAGGCGCGGAAGGTTGCATTGATTGTTGCGCGGGCCTTCTGGAATACTGCCGCGTGATGCGACTTCCCCGGCTTTTGTGCGGTCTTGGGCTCGGCGTGGGGTTGGTGGCGGGCGTCGCTTGTCAGCCCACGGGCCCGGGCACGGCGAGCGAGAGCAGCGGGGGGAGCGAGACCGAGGGCTGCACGCCGGGCACGGCGAACTGCACCTGCGGCGCCGACGACAGCTGCGAGCCCGGGCTGGTGTGCGCGGCGCAGACCTGCGTCGACGGGGGCGTGGAGACGACCTCGACGACGACGAACCCGGTGACGACGACGAGCGAGGAGGGGACCACGGAGCCGGGGACCGTGAGCGGGACGTCCGGGGACTCGTCGAGCAGCACGGGGCCGGTCGGGCCCGAGTGCGAGCCGTCGGAGGGGATCGTCAACGACGCGTGCGACGACCCGGCGGCGCCGTACTGCGGTCCGGGCGCGGTCTGCGGCGGCTGCGACGCGATCGACTGCGCGGCGGTCTCGGCCGGCACGCCGGCGTGCGACGCGGTCAGCGGCCTGTGCGTGCAGTGCACGGCGGAGGTGACGGACGCCTGCGCCGGGACCACGCCGATCTGCGACGCCGCGAGCTCGACCTGCGTCGGCTGCAGCGACCACGCGAGCTGTGCCAGCGGCGCCTGCGACTTCGCGACCGGGGCGTGCTTCGCCTCGATCCTTTATGTCGACCGCGCCGCGACCTGCGACGGCGACGGCTCGCCGGAGGCGCCGTTCTGCGAGATCTCCGACGCCGTGGCCAAGGTCAGCGCGGTCGAGCCGACGGTCGTGCGCGTCAAGCCGAGCCCGAGCGCCTACACCAAGTCGGTCGTGGTCGCGACCAACCGCAAGGTGGCGATCGTCCGCGACGGCAACAACACCGCCAAGCTCGAGGTCGACGGCCTCGACTCGCTGGTCGTCAACGACGGCGCGACCCTGTACGTGCAAAACCTGCAGATCAGCAAGGGCGACATCAACAAGGGCGTCTTCTGCCTCACGGGCAGCACCGTGTGGCTCGAGCGCACCAACATCGTCGACCGCAAGGGCCTCGGCATCGAGGGCGTCGCCTGCGAGATCAACCTCCGGCAGTCGCGGATCTACCTCAACCTGGCCGGCGGCCTGAAGCTCAACGGCGGCGGCGTCAACCTGGTCAACAGCTTCGTCGTCAGCAACGGCAACTCGTTCTCGATGGTCGCCGGCGCGACGCTCACCAACAATGCGACGCTGTCGGCGGTCTACAGCACCTTCGCGGACAACGACGGCAAGGCCGGCGTCGAGGACTCGCTCGAGTGCGCCGGGCAAGGCGAGGTCGCGCTGCGCAACTCGATCCTGTTCGGACAGTCCGACGCGAGCTCGGTCGACTGCGCCGGCGCGACCGCGACCAACAGCGTGTTCGACTCGGCGGCGCTGACCGGCGAGGGCAACGTCACCATCAAGCTCCTCGACCCCGGGTGGTTCGTCGCGCCGGAGAGCGGGAACTTCTCGATCGTCGCCGACACGCCGTTCAAGGACGTCGCGGTGTGGCGCACCGGCGACCCCGGCGGCGACTACGACGGCGACCCGCGGCCCAGCGACGATGGCGCCGCCGACTATGTCGGCGCCGATCGCCCCAAGTGACGCGGGTTCGCGGCAGCGCCGGGGCGCCGACGCGATGACGCGAGGACGCGAGGTCGCGAGGACGCGCCGACGCGATCACGCGATGACCCGCGGACGCGCCGGATGGGGGCGGCGCACGGCGCTCGCGGGGCGCATCGCCTCGCGATGCGTGTACATACCTGCGCGCTCGCGCGCACCCGTCATGCTCGCCCGCGATTGTCAGCCCGCGGGCCTTCGGGCCATACTCGCTGGACCATGGCGCGGTCTACCTGGCTTATCGGTCTGCTGCTCGCCTCGGGCTTCACTCTCGGCGTCGCCTGCACCGGGCCGTACACGGCCGACACGGAGACCACGGCGACCGAGACCACGGGCGGCTGCCCCGTCGGCAGCCTCAACTGTCCGTGCACGCCCGGCGGCTCGTGTGATGTGGGCCTCGCGTGCGGCGCGATCGGCTGCGTCAAGCTCGACGAGGACCCGACGACCAGCGGCACGACCGCGCCCGAGGATCCGACGACCACCAGCGGCACCACGGCCGGCCCCGAGTGCGACGTCGACGGGGCCGGGGGCGTCGACCCGGCGTGCCCGGACGGCCGCCGCTACTGCCTGGAGGGCAGCTGCGTCGCGTGCGGCGGCATCGACTGCGCCCAGCTCTCGCCGTCGCTGCCGCTGTGCGACCCCGCGAGCGGCGACTGCGTGTCGTGCCTGTGCGACGACGCGGCCCCGGTCTGCGATCCGATGGCCCACACGTGCAGCAAGTGCGACGCGCACAGCCAGTGCTCCGCGAGCGCCTGCGACCTGTGGACCGGCGCCTGCATGCCCGCGGACGCGACGCTGTGGGTCGGCGGCGGCGGCTGCGACGACGCCGGGCCGGGCAGCGCGGCGAGCCCGCTGTGCACGCTGAGCGAGGCGTTCGCGCGGGTCCAGGACGGCGCGGCGGCCAGCGTGGCGATCCGCGTCCAGCCCGGGAGCTACGCCGTGCAGAACCCGCTGCGCGCCCCGACCGGCAAGCTGGTCGCGCTCGTGCACGCGACCGGCGGGGCCGACGACGCCGCGGTCGAGGTCGCGGCCACCGACTCGCCGGCGATCGGCGTCGACCCGCAGGGCAAGCTGCTGCTCGACGCGATCCACCTGAAGGGCGGCAGCGACGGCCTGAGCTGCAAGCAGGGCGAGGCCTGGCTCGACCGCTTGACGATCTCCGGCGCGGCCGCGCGGGGCCTGGCCGCGGAGACGTGCACGCTCAAGCTGCGGCGCGGCGTGCTGGTCGGCAACAAGCTGACTGGCGCGGACCTGAAGGGCGGCGCGGTCACGCTCGAGAACTCGTTCATCACCGGCAACGGCAACATGCAGACCGGCAGCGGCGGCGTCTACCTGGCCGCGGGCGCCAAGCTCGAGGCGGTCTACACCACGTGGGTCGACAACCAGGCGGCGGCCGGCACCCAGTACTCGGTCGCCTGCGACGAGGACCCCGACAAGGAGACGGTCAAGCTGCGCAACTCGGTGGCGATCAACAAGGGCCTCAACACCCTGTGCGAGGGCGCGAGCGTGGCGAACACCGCGTGGTCGACCGACGCGCCGGAGGGCAGCAACATCGCCGTGCTGTTCGCGGAGCTCGCCGAGTACCTGCAGGCCGACGTCGCCGTCACGGGGGTCTATCGCGCGATCCCCGGGAGCGCCCTCAACGATCTGGCGATGTGGCAAGACGGCGATCCGGCGATCGACTTCGACGGCGACGCGCGCCCCAGCGGCAACAACTCGCCCGACTTCGCAGGGGCCGACCGCGCGGCGCGCTGAGCCCTCGCCGGGGACGTCCCGCCGCCGGGGAGCCGTCTGCAACGCCGCGGAAGCGGAGCAGTCGGCGAGGCGCAGCCCGACGCGTGCGGCGTCGGCGGGGTCGCAGGTCCCCAAGCGTGACCGGTCCTCTGGGCCAGGTTTGCCGGTGGGCCTCCGCAAAAAGCCGCATTCTCCGGCTCCTGGACAAGCGCAGACAGCCAGGGAATACTGCGCCAGCCCCCTGACCTAGGACGTAAAGACCCGATGACGAGAGTTCAGCTTCACACTGTTTCCCTGACCACGTTGTTCATGCTCGCCGCCTGCCCGCCGGGCCCCGCGACGACGGACTCCGGCAGCGCCACGGAATCGGGGAGCAGCTCCAGCTCGACCTCGGAGGGCGGCGAGGAGAGCGAGACCATCAACAGCACGCCGGCCACGCCGGGCACCGTGACGGAGAGCGACACCGGGCCCACTGGCACGATCGGCGACAGCGAGTCGAACTCGGGCACGACGACGGACACCACCGGCCCGTCGCCGACCTCGACCGGGCCCGACCCGGCGTGCAGCGACGCGAAGCCGTGCGAGGACCCGGCGACGCCGTTCTGCGTCGCCGACGAGTGTGTCAGCTGCGACCAGACCGACGCGCCGTCGACCGCGTGCGCGGGGCTGAGCGAGGACACGCCGGTGTGCGCGGACGGTGTGTGCGTCGAGTGCAGCGCGGACGACCACGTGCTGTGTCAGGGCAACACGCCGGTGTGCGGCGCGGACAACAGCTGCACCGCGTGCACCGTGCACAGCGACTGCCCGGACACCGCCTGCGACCTGCAGAGCGGCGCGTGCTTCGGGCCGGAGTACGTGCTCCACGTCGACCGCACGGCGACCTGCGACGGTGATGGCTCGATGGCGACGCCGTTCTGCAAGATCGCCATCGCGTTCCAGAAGATGATCGGTAGCGGGAACGTCGCGGCGGGCTGGACCGTCAAGATCAGGGCGGGCAACTACATCGAGGAGCCGCTGGTCGTCCCCGACGCCGCGCTGGTGGCGTTGCGCGGCTGGGACGGCGTCCCGAAGATCCGCGCGCTAGGTGACACCGACGTGACCCTGGCTGTCGCCAACGGCGCCACGGTCTACATCGACCGCCTCGCGTTCACCAGCAACGACTCCGACAACGGCGTCGAGTGCACCAAAGCGACGGTGTGGCTCGACGAGTCGAGCATCATCGGCAACACAGACCAGGGTTACCAGTCCACGGATTGTGACACGACGATCCGGCGCAGCGTCATCTACGACAACGACGGCGGCGGGCTCGCGTCGTACGGCCCGGGCCGCACGTCCCTGATCAACAGCTATGTCAGCAGCAACGGCACCCAGAACTTCGGCGACGACGTCGGCGTCCGCAGCGCCCAGGGCAACGAGATGCATCTGCTCTATACGACGGTCGTCAACAACCTCGGCGTCGGTGGCCCGCGGTCGCTGCATTGTACCGCCGACGCGGGCCCGGCCGAGGTTCGCAACTCGGTGTTGATCGCCTTCGGGGGCACACCTTCGATCGACTGCCCGATGGGGGTGTTTCGCAACTCCGCCATCGACGAGGAGGTCCTCGACGGCATGGACAACCTGCTCGTGACCTTCCTGGACATCACCAACCTCTTCAACCCACCGGTCGGCGGCGTCTATACTGCCAGGGCCGACACGCCGCTCGCGGCCCTCGGGAAGTGGACGGATGGTGACCCGCTGATCGACTACGATGGCACGCCGCGCGTGACCGACGCGCCGGATTATGCGGGCGCCGACCGGCCGTGAGATCCAACCGGAGTTGCATATGACGCAACCCTTGTTGGCTCGACGCGGCGTTGCATCTCGATACAATATGGAGATGGCGGCTCGACGTACGTTCGGTGATCCGGCCCGGCTCGGGGTCGCTGCGGTGGTCGCGGTCGCGTTGGCGACGCCGCAAGTGCACGCGGCGCCGGTGGCGTCGTCCGAGGCCGTCGCGCTGGGCATGCAGCAGGCGGCCGAGGAGGCCTATGACCTCGGCGACGCGCTGGCCAGGGAGTCGCCGCTGACGGCTGCGGCGCGGTTCTCCGACGCCGGGCGGCTGTTCCTGGCGGCGGCGACCCACCGGTCCGGGGCGGAGGCGACGACGCTGCGCTGGTATGCGCTCAAGGCGTATGCGCGGGCCAGCGAGCTCGACCCGCAGGGTGAAGGGGGGCAAAAGGCGCGGGAGATCTGCGCGCGGGCGCTGGGGCCGGAGGGCGAGGCCCGCGATGACCTGCGCTTTCCGGAGAAGTGCGCCGCGCTCGCCCCGAAGCCGCCGGCGCCGCAACCCGTGGACCGGACGCAGACGGCCGGTGCGGCAACCGAGGGACCGAACGCGGCGTCGCGGCCCACGCCGCCGGGTGTAGTCAGCGTGAGGGACCCGCAGCGAGCCAGGGACACGCCCGGAGATCCCACGCGCGGGCTGAAGATCGGGCTGTGGACGACGGTGGCGCTGACCGGCGCGCTGGGGGCCGTCGCGCTCGGGACCGGGCTCGCGCGCGTGCGCGAGCCGTTTCAGGGGGTCGCGTATCGCCGCATCCGCGAGGCGGCGGCGGCCAGCCTCGAGGATACATCCGACTCCAATGATATCGCCAGCGATCAGGGGGTCGATATGTGTGTACTCGCGCGCTATTCGGCGGAGCCAGGCACGGTTCGCAACACGAAGGTCACCGATGCCTGCAACAGCTTCGACCGCCTCGAGGTCGCGAGCAAGGTCACCGGGGTGGCGGCGGGCGTGTTCCTGGGGGCGTCGGTGGCGCTGCTGGGGCTGCTGCTGAAGCGGCGGCGGGCGACGCTGGACCGGCGGCGGGCGCAGCTCGGCGCGACGCGGCTGCCGGGCGGCGGGGTGCTGGTCACCGGCGGGTTCGCGTTCTGACGGACGGTCAATGAAGACCTCGATGCAATGGGCGCGATGGCTGGGGCTGGCGCCGCTGCTGGTGGTATGTTGCGATTGTTCCACATATGGGCTCGGGCCTCCGCCCGATGGTTCGAGCACGTCGGGCATCGCCGCGACCGCGAGCACGGCGTCGGTCGACCCGGGCTCGACGGGGGCGGTGGAGCCGGGCTCGTCGGGGGCGATGACCGATACGGGCGGGTCCTCCGGGATGGGAGGGTCGGCGGAGGACAGCGGGGATGTGTGTGGTGAGGTCGAGCCCGTGTGCCAGCGGTGGGCGCGGGGCGTCGTCGACATCGAGGGTGGGCAGGGGGCCGAGAGCTATGTGGCGATCGACGCGTCGGGGTCCGTCGCGCTGGCGGGCTCGTTCGCCGGGACGGTCGACCTCGGCGGCGGAGACCTGACGAGCGCGTCGCAGCAGGACATCTTCATTGCGCGTTATAACCCGGGGGGATCGCTGGACTGGCACAGGACCTTCACACCGGTGGATCCGGGCGGCGTCGCATTTCTGCATGACGTCGCGGTGAACCCGGACGGCGCGGTCCACATCGTCGGGCGCTCGTCGTATGACATCGACCTCGGCGGCGGCGTCGAGACCGTCACCGTCCCGAACGGCTCCTGGGACTTCTTCGTGGCCGAGTATGGCGCGGACGGCGAGTTCCTCTGGAGCGCGATGTTCGGGCAGTCCGCGTCGGAGCTCGGCAGATATCTCGCGCTCGATTCACAGGACAACATCTTCGTCGGCGGTCACTTCTCCGGCGGGTCGCTCGACCTCGGCGGCGGCGCGATGGCGAGCGATGGCGACGACGCGTTCCTGCTCAAGCTCGACAGCGGCGGTGGGATCATATGGAGCCGGCAGGTCGGGGGGGCGAACGGCCAGTCGATCACGGGGATGGCGGTGGACAGCAGCGACGCAGTCGTCCTCATCGGTCAGTTCGACAGCTATCTCAAGTTTGGTGGCGACGGCCTCCTGAGCAACAGCGGGCCCAGCAGGCCGTATCTGCTCAAGGCCGACAGCGGTGGTCAGGTGATATGGAGCACCTCCATGTACTCCGAGACCAACGACGAGGGCTACGTGAGCGGCCTCGCCGTCGGTGTGGACGACAGCATCATGATCGGCGGATTGCTCGTGGGGACGATGAACATCGGCGGGTCGTGGCCGGTCATGGCCGCGAACCTCAGCCCGTTCGTGGCCAAAGTGGGCACGGACGAGGTCGTGCAATGGAGTCACGTCTTCGAGCTCGCGCAGCCGTTCGATGGCGGGCCGTCGGGGGTGCGGCTCGGCGTCGCGGGAGATGACTCATTGTGGCTCGCCATGACCATGACCTCACCGATCGACCTCGGGGGCGATCTGTTGGTCGCGCGCGGCGGCGAGGACCTGGTGCTGGCGAAGTACGCTGCCGGCGGGACGCATCTGTGGAGCGATCGCTTCGGCGACGCGGAGAACCAGAGATTCGACGATATGGCCGTCGGCGCCGACGGGGTCGCGTTCTCCGGGATCTTCAAGGGGACCCTGGGTTTCTTGAGCGGGAACAAGCTTCAAGCCGGTGGAGATTGGCCGGACATTTTTGCGGTCAAGATGGGCGACTGCCCGGTCTGTGAGTGAGCGGGAGGACCGATGCGGAGAGGAACCGGATGGGCGCAATTGCTGGGCCTGATGCCGCTGCTCGCGCTGCGCTGCGACTGTTCGACGTACGGGCTCGGGGTGGCATCCGAGCAGGGGGGCACGAGCACGTCGGACGCGCTCACGAGCACGGGCGTGGAGACGGTGGGGCCGGGGTCGACCGCTGCTGCGGGGTCGACCACCACCTCGGCCGAGGACACGTCGGCCGGCAGCGAGCTCTCCGGCGCGAGCAGCACCACCATGGCCGTGTGTGACCTCGTGCCGGCGTGCCACCGCTGGGTTCATGAGATCGGGGACGTGGCGGTCGTCGACACCGACGCGTACGTGGCCTTCGACGAGACGGGGCACGTCATCCTCGCGGGGTCCTTCGCGGGGACCGTCGACTTCGGCAAGGGGGACATGACGAGCGTTGCGGAGCGCGACATCTTCATCGCGCGCTACAATCCGGAGGGAGCGTTGCAATGGGTCAACGTCTTCAACACCGGGAAGACCAACGAATACACGCGTATTCGCGGCGTCGCGGCCGGCCCGGGTGGGACGATCCACGTGGTCGGATTGACCACATATGATATCGACCTGGGGAACGGGACGATCAACGTTTCGGGGTCCAGCGACATGCTCGTGGCCCAGTACAGCCCCACAGGCGCTGCCCTGTGGTCCAGATTGATCGGGCAGATCGGCGCGGAGGAGGGCTGGCACATCGCGCTGGACGGGCAACAGAGCGTGCTCGCGGCGGGCACCTTCAGCGGTGGGAACGTGGACCTCGGCGGCGGCACCCGGGTCCTCACGGGGGCCCAGGACGCGTTCGTGCTCAAGCTGGACACCACAGGCGGGTACCAGTGGGACAGGCACATCGGGGGCGTGGCCGACCAGGTGATCCGTGGCATGCGGGTCGACCAGAGCGACGCCGTGGTCGTGGGTGGGAACTTCGAGCTGGCGCTCGAGCTTGACGGGAACAGTCTCATGAGCAATTCGGGGTGGAGCGATCCGTTCCTGCTGAAGATGAGCAGCGAGGGGACGCATCAGTGGAGCAAGCACCTCGCCTCCGCGGTCGACAATCCGCGTTACTTGACGGGCCTGGCGATCGGTCCGAACGACAGCGTCGTGCTGGCCGGCTGGTTCGCGGGCTCTCTGGGGCTCGGCGGGGTGGTGAAGCTCAACGCTGCGAACTACAGCCCGTTCGTGGCCAGCCTCAACCGCGACGGCAAGCCGCAGTGGCAGCATGTGTTCGCGATCGACGCGCCGACGGAGATCTCCGTGACGACCGTGGGCCTCGGCGTCGCCGGTGACGGGGCCGTCTGGCTGGGCACGACGGTGCATGAGCCGATCGACCTGATGGGGGGGGTGCTCGTCGCGCGAGGAGGCGACGACCTCGTGCTCGGAAAGTACGACGCGAACGGCGAGCATCTGTGGAGCGGCCGCTTCGGCGCTCCGGAGCCGCAGCGCTTCACGGATCTGGCCGTCGACAGTGCGGGCGACGTCGTGGTGGCGGGCACGTTCCTCGGGAGCTTCGACTTGCTGGAGGGGGTCAATCTCAACAGTGTTGGTCCGGAGCCGGATATCTTCGTGACCCGGTTCGGACCGTGCGAGATCTGTGAATGAGCCGGGGCGCGGGCCCCGGCGTGACGCGATGATTATTGATCGACCGGGAGGCCGCTGGGGACGGAGTCGGGGATCAGGTGGTGGAGGTCGCGCTGGGCGTCGTCGGTGAGCGAGTGGAGGAACGCCTTGAGGTCGGCGTGGTCCTGGCTCTTGATCTTGATCTTCGCCAGCAGCGGGTCGACGCCGCTGGCGAGGACATCGGCGGTGTTGTTCAGCAGCGTCCCGTGCAGGACGGCCATCAGCAATTGCGTGATGTCGTAGTGCTTGAGCGCGGCGACCGGGTCGTGATAGTGGGAGAGAAAGCCGTCCAGCGTGGTGTACTGGCCGAGGCGGCCGTAGGGGGCGGTGAGCTCGACGCCGCGCAGCGGGGGCGTGCGCCAGGCGTACTTGTCGGCGGGGTCGTGGGTGTTGCGCATGCGGCCGAAGTCGTCGAGGCCGCCGGGTCCGTCGCCGCCGGGGACCGAGCCGCCGGGGCCGAACATCGGGGACAGGGTCTTGTGATACTTTTGGTCCGTGAGCGCGTTGCCGCTGTGGCAGCTGGCGCAGTTGCCCTTGTTGCTGGCATAGAAGTGCCGGGCGCCGCGCAGGGCGGCGTCGCTGAGGGCGGCGTCGTCGCCGGCGACGAAGCGGTCCCACGGGCTGTCGTCGAAGAAGAAGGCCTGATATTCGTAGGCGCCGATGGCGACGCCGACCTCGGCGATGGTCATCTCGTCCCAGGTCTTGCCGGGGAAGGCGGCCTCGAACATGTCGACGTATTCGGGGATGTCGCCGAGGCGGACCATGATGCCGCCCCACACGCAGCCGAGGTCGAAGACGTCGCAGTCGCCGAGCTCGTTGTCGTCGTTCGGGTCGGGGAAGCCGCGCATCTCCTGGTGGGTGACCAGCGGCATGATCGCCTGGGCCTTGACGATGTCGAAGCCGAGGGTCTGCTGGTACTCCGGGGGGATGAGCGGCAGGCCGAGGGTCATCACGGCGCCGTCGACCAGCTCGACCTTGCCGTCGATCGTCAGGCCGCCCGGGAGCAGGTGCAGGTTGAACAGCGGCTGGGTGTGGCGGCCGCCGATCAGGCCGCCGTTGGCCAGGCCGATGCCGTCGGCGCCGATGCCGGCGTTGAGCGGGCGGCCGTCGGCGGTCGCGAGCTGCGGCGCGTGACAGGTCGCGCACGCGACGTCGCGGGTGCCGCTGAGGACCTTGTCATAAAAGAGCGCCTCGCCGAGCGCCAGCAGCTCCGGCGACGCGTCCGGCGGGGCCGCGATCGGGGTGATGCCGCGGGCCGCGAGCTCCGAACGGACCTGCTTGACGAGGCCCGGCGGCGGTGCGTCCTGTTTGCGGGCCGTGACGGCCCCGTCCGCGGATCCATCGGCGGTGGAATCGTCGCAACCCGCGAGCCCGAGGCCCAGCAGCGACAACGCCGAAACGAGCAATACACCATATCTGTCGATACCTGATCTCATAGCCATCCCTTGCACGACTCTCAAAACCCAACTGATCGTGCCGCGAAGCAGGCTAGTGGATCACTGCGAACGTCGTCAAGGAGATCCCCGGTGGTGGGAAGGCCGCCCACATGCGGCGCATGTGCGGCTCAGGCCGGGCGCAGCTCGAATTGAAACGCGTCCGCGGCCTCGTCCATCGCCCGCGTGTAGCCCTCGCCGTCGAGCGCCGCCTGCAGCTCCGGCGAGAGCGGGAGGATCATCGGCGCCGGCTCGTACGCGCTCGGCTGGCCGGTGCGGCGGTCGACGACGCGTCCCGCCCGCAGCGCCTCGCTGGTGGCCGCCAGTGGCAGACTGCTCAACGCCTCGCGCTGCGCTCGCAGCCGCGCGCCCGCCCGCGGGTCGATGTGCCGCAGCCGCCGCTGCCACTGCACCGCGAGGTGATACTGCGACGGCGTGACGACCAGACCCGCGAGGCCGACGCGCTCGCACGCGACGACGAGCAGCGCGACCAGCTCCTCGAACAGGCCGAGGCCGGGGTGCTGCTGGCCGGGCAGGCGCGGGCGGGCGTCGCTGAAGCGCTCGCGCGGGTTCTGCAGCAGCATCCAGTCGACGGACAGCAGCTCGAAGCCGGGGACGAGGCGGCGCTCGCGGTGCACGACGAGCTCGAGGAGGCGCTCGCTGCGGGCGGCGTCGCCGTAGATGGTGAGCGACTGGCGGGAGGGGTCGTCGAAGTCGCAGACGAGGGTCGGCTCCTTGAAGCCCTTGGAGCGCAGGCGGCCGAGGTAGCCGTGGCGCTCGAGCGCGAGCTCGAGGCCCTGCGGCGAGTAGTAGCCGAGCAGGCGCGACTCCTGGGCGCCGCGCTGGAGGCCGGGCATGAGGTCCTCGAGCGTGAGGCCGAGGTCGTCGCCGACGCGGCCGGTCAGCTCCTCCTCGGTGAGGAGGCGGGCGAGGTGACGGGCGCGCATGAGGCTCAGCTCGTCGTTCTCGGGGGCGCGAAAGGCATGGTGGCCGCTCTGCAGCCACGCGAAGCTGCGCGCCGAGTGGCGCCACGCGCCGGGGCCGTAGCCGCCGGCGAGGGCGACGACGAGCGCGGCGTCGGGGGCGAGGTGGCGGACGAGGTCGAAGACGGACTCGTCGCGGGCGAGCATGCCGTCGTCGGAGATCGGCCAGGTCCCGAGCGGGTCGTCGTGGGCCGGGTCGGCGCCCGCGAGGTAGTAGACCAGGCGCGGGCGAAACTGCCGCAGCGCGACGCTGACGTGGGTGCGCACCGCGTCGAGGTAGGTCGCGTCGTCGACCCGGTCGCCGAGCGCGACGCAGGTCGACTCGACCGCCGGCGCGCTGTCCCAGTCGTGGTTGTGGATCGAGAGGGTGTGCACGCTCGGGTCGGCGGCGAAGATCGTGCGCGTGCCGTCGCCGTCGTGCATGTCGAGGTCGATGACGAGGATCTTGCCGTGAAAGCCGAGCGCGCGCTGCTCGGCGATCGCCACCGCGACGTCGTTATATACGCAGAAGCCGCGCCCGACGTCCGCGCGCGCGTGGTGAAACCCGCCGCCGAGGTTGATCGCGATGTTGCCGGTCGACAGCGCGATGTCGGTGGCCAGCATCGTGCCGCCGACCATGCTGCGCTGAAAGTCGAGGATGCGCTGGGTGTCGCGGTCGCCGACCGGCATGCCGAGGATGCCCTCCATCGTCGCCGCCGACTGCGTGGATTCGATGTAGGCGTCGCCGTGCACCCGCAAGATCGCGTGGTACGAGGCCAGCGGCGGCTGGCGGATGTGCTCGCGCTTGACCAGACCGTCGCCCGCCAGCGCGGTCAAGATGCGCTCGCCGCGGACCTCGTCGAACGGCGTCCCGGGCCACGCGAACTGGTACTGCGGACCGTACACGAACCGGGCCGGGTGCGGCCGCCAGCGGGCGACGACCTCGTTGGCGCGGCGGCGCAGGTGACGGAGGAGTCGCGGCTCGAAGCGCATCTGCCCCACACTTGACATGTCTCGGGGCCGCAGGGAAGGGCCGCGGTAGAGTCGTCAGCGGCGGTCTTTGGCCCCGGAACGCGGGCGGTGTGTTCCGCGATACGAATATACGCAGTTCTGCGGGCCCGCGGGGGTGATAGGATGCGGTCGTGAGCGACCGGCCCTGGCACATCTGGATCGACCGCGGCGGGACGTTCACCGACTGCGTCGGGGTCGACCCGCGGACGGGCACGCTGCGCGCGGTGAAGCTGCTGTCGTCGGACCGCGCGCCGCTGCTCGGCATCCGGCGCCTGATGGGCGTGCCGGACGACGCGCCGGTGCCACCCTGCCGCGTGCGCATGGGCACGACGCTGGCGACCAACGCGCTGCTCGAGCGCCGCGGGGCGCCGTGCGGCCTGGCGATCTCGCGGGGCTTCGAAGACCTGCTGGCGATCGGCGACCAGACCCGGCCCGACCTGTTCGCGCTGGCGATCGCCCCGCCGGCGCCGCTGCATCGCCGCGTGCTCGGCGTCGACGCCCGCCAGGACGCCGACGGGGCGGCCCTCGAGCGGCCGGATGCGGGTATGCTCGCAAGCGCGCTCTCGCGACTGCGCGACGGCCACGGCGGCGAGCCGCTGCGCAGCCTCGCGGTCGCGGTGTTGCACGCCCACCGCGACGGCGCGCTCGAGCGCGAGATCGGCGCGGCGGCGGCGGCGGCGGGCTTCGAGCACGTGACGCTGTCGCACGAGGTCGCCGGGGCGCAGGGCCTGCTCGCGCGCGCCGAGACGGCGGTGGTCGACGCCTACCTGACGCCGCTGCTGCGCGACTACGTGGCGCTGCTGCGCGCCGAGCTGCCGGGCAGCGATCTCCAGGTGATGCAGTCGAGCGGCGACCTGACGCCGGCGCGGCGGTTTCGCGGGCGCGACGCGGTGCTCTCGGGGCCGGCGGGCGGGGTGGTCGCGTGCGCCGCGGTGGCGCGGATGCTGGGGCTGGCGCAGGTGATCGGGCTCGACATGGGCGGGACATCGACCGACGTGACGCGCTGGGCCGGGGCGTACGAGCGCCGCTACGAGACGGAGGTCGCGGGCGTGCGGGTGCGGACGCCGATGCTGGCGATCCACACCGTCGCGGCGGGCGGCGGCTCGATCTGCCGGTTCACGGGCGGGCGCCTGACGGTCGGGCCCGACAGCGCCGGGGCCGAGCCGGGCCCGCTGTGCTACGGCCGACCCGGCGCGCACGCGCTGACGATCACCGACGTCAACCTCGCGCTCGGGCGCCTCGCCGCCGCCCGCTTCCCGTTCGCGCTCGACGAGCGCCGCGTGCACGACGGCCTCGCCGCGCTCGCCCGCGAGGCCGCCGCGGCCGGGGTGGAGCGCGCGCCGCTGCAGCTCGCCGAGGGCCTGCGCCGCGTCGCCGACGAGCACATGGCCGCGGCGATCCGCGAGGTCTCGCTGCGCCGCGGCCACGACGTCCGCGACCACGCGATGGTCGTGTTCGGCGGCGCCGGCGGACAGCACGCCTGCGCCGTCGCCCGCCTGCTCGGCGTCCGCACGCTCGTGTTTCATCCGCTGGCCGGCGTGCTCTCGGCGTGGGGCATGGGCGCCGCCCGCGTCGGCTGGCACGGCGAGGCCGACGCGCGCCAGGTCTCGCTCGCACCCGGGGCGCTGGAGGGGCTCGCGGGCGACTTCGCGGCGCTCGCGGCCCGCGGCCGCGCGGCGCTCGCGGAGGCCGGCGCGCAGGGGGAGTTCGTGGCGCTGCGCCGCGTCGACCTGCGCTATCGCGGCACGCACGCGCCGCAGACGCTGGACCTCGGCGAGGACGCGGCCGCGCTGGCGGACGCGTTCGCGGCGGAGCACCGGCGCGTGTTCGGCTACGACCGCCCGGGCCACGCGATCGAGGTCGTCGGGCTGCGCGTCGAGCTGCGCGAGGCCGACGCTCCGGAGACCTGGTCCGGAGGGCATGTCCGCAGGGACATGGCCGATACGACATGTCCCACGGAACATGCCCAGGAGGACATGTCTGGAGAGGTAGATCTCGCGGGCGGCGCGGAGCTGTGGCTGGACGACGCGTGGCGGCGGGTGCCGGTGTGGCGGCGCGAGGCGCTGCGGCCGGGGCAGCGGCTCGCGGGGCCGGCGTTGATCACCGAGGACACCGCGACGATCGTGCTCGAGCCCGGCTTTGTCGCCGAGCTCGGCGCGCACGGGTGCCTGATCGCCCGCGACGAGCGCGAGGCGGGCGCGGACGCGGCGGTGCGGGCCGCGGACGCGCGCGACCCGGTGCTGCGCGAGGTGCTCGGCCACCGCATCACGGCGATCGCCCGGCAGATGGGGGTGGTGCTGCAGCGGACGGCGCTGTCGACGAACATCCGCGAGCGCCTCGACTTCTCGTGCGCGGTGTTCGACGCGCGCGGCGACCTCGTGACCAACGCGCCGTACATCCCGGTGCACCTCGGCGCGATGCCGGAGTCGATCCGCGGGGTGCTCGCGGTCCACCCGCGGCCGCCGGTCGGGGCGGTCTACGCGACCAACGACCCGGCCGCCGGCGGCTCGCACCTGCCCGACATCACGGTGATCTCGCCGGTGCACGACGAGCGCGGGGTGCTGCGCTTCTTCGTCGCCAGCCGCGGACACCACGCGGACGTCGGCGGCACGATGCCGGGGTCCATGCCCCCGCACGCGCGCAGCCTCGCGGAGGAGGGCGTGGTGCTGCGCGCGCTGCCGGTCGTGCAGGGCGGGCGCTTCGACCGCGAGGGCGTGCTCGCGGCGCTGACCTCGGGGCCGTGGCCGGCGCGGAGACCTTTTGAAAATATCGCCGACCTCGAGGCGCAGATCGCCGCCAACCACGCCGGCGCGCGGCTGCTGCACGAGCTGTGCGCGCAGGTCGGCACCGAGCTGGTGAGCGCGACGATGCAGGCGATCCAGGACGACGCGGCGCAGGCGGTCGCGGCGGCGATCGACCGCCTGCCGCCGGGGGTGCACGCGTTCGCCGACGCGATGGACGACGGCGCCGAGGTCTGCGTCGAGATCTGCGCGCGCGACGGCCGGCTGCGCGTGGACTTTCGCGGCACCGGGCCCGAGGACCCGGGCAACCTCAACGCCCCGCGCGCGGTCACCGTGTCGGCGCTGCTCTACGTGCTGCGCCTGCTCGCCGGGCCGGCGATGCCGCTGAACTCGGGCTGCCTGCGCGCGGTCGACCTCGTGATCCCGGAGAATTCGTTGCTGTCCCCGGGGCCAGGTCGCGCGGTCGCGGCGGGCAACGTCGAGACGGCGCAGCGCGTCGTCGACGTGCTGCTCGGGGCGCTCGGGCTGGCGGCGGCGAGCCAGGGCACGATGAACAACCTGACCTTCGGCGACGCGACCTTCGGCTACTACGAGACGCTCGGCGGCGGCGCGGGGGCGTGCGCGGGTCACCCGGGGCGCAGCGGCGTGCACACGCACATGACGAACACGCGGATCACCGACCCGGAGGTGCTCGAGGCGCGGTTTCCGGTGCGACTGTGGCGCTTCGGCCTGCGCGCCGGCTCGGGCGGGGCGGGCCGCTGGCGGGGCGGCGACGGCCTCGTGCGCGAGCTCGAGTTCCTGCGCCCGATGCACGTGGCGATCCTCTCGGAGCGGCGGGTGCGGGCGCCCTTCGGCCTCGCGGGCGGGGCCGCCGGCGCGACCGGCCGCAACCTCCTGGACGGCCAGGAGCTGCCCGGACGGGCCGCGCGGGCCGTGCTCGCCGGCCAGCGCCTGCGCGTCGAGACGCCGGGCGGCGGCGGCTACGGGCCAGCGGACGGGGCGAGCGAGGCCGCGGACGGGCCCGCGGCGGCGGCGGCGGGGCCTTTGCACCCCCGGCCGCTCTGAGTTACGGTGCGGCCCTCCATGCTCGAAGCGCTGATCCCCTACATCCGGCCGCCCGAGAAGCTGATCGCCGATCTGCCGGTCATCGGACCGCTCAAGCTGCAAGTGTTCGGTCCGCTCGTCGCCGCCGGCGTGATCCTCGGGTACCAACGCTGCCTGCACTACGCCAAGAAGAAGGACGTCGACGAGTTCATCTCGCGCGACATGATGTTCTGGGTGCTCGTCACCGGCTTCGTCATCTCGCACTGGGTGTCGGTGCTGTTCTACTTCCCGGAGGACGTCGCCGCCAATCCGCTCGTCCTCGTCATGATCTGGAACGGCCTGTCGAGCGTCGGCGGGTTCTTCGGCGCGCTCGTCGGCATGTTCTGGTACCTCCACAGGCAGAAGCAGCCGATCCTCGTCTACGCCGACATGCTCATCTACGGCCTGCTCGTCGGCTTCACGATGGGCCGCCTCGGCTGCTCCCTCGTCCACGACCACCCCGGCAGCGTCGTCGACGCCTCGCACGTCCTGGCCGTCGGACCGTGGCCCGACGGCCAGTACCGCCTCGACCTCGGCCTGCTCGAGTTCCTGTACCTCGTCCCCGTCACGCTGTTCATCCACTACGTGTTCGACTGGGTGAAGGCCCGCCCCGGCAAGCTGGTCGGCACCGTGTGCCTGCTCTACGCGCCGTACCGCTTCCTGCTCGACACGATGCGCGAGAAGGACAAGCTGTACCTCGGCCTGACCACCGCCCACTACGCGACGCTGATCATCCTGAGCATCGGGCTGTATCTGGTGTTCATCCGCAAGTCGAAGCCCGAGGACTTCAATTGGGCGAAGGACAGCGAGCGCATCGCGGCCGAGCAGGCCGCGAAAGAGGCGAAGGCCTCCGCGAAGGCGACGTGACGCGAGTGTGGTGATTCGGAGGCGCGCGGCCAGCGATGGGCGCGCGCTCTTCTCATGTCTCGTGCATACGCGCGACGCCCTTGGCCGTCAGGCCGCACACGAACAGCTCCATGCGGTTGCTCGGAAGCTGCGTCGCCTTGACCGCGACCATCCCCATCGATTCGACGCTCTTGATGAATCGCGGGATGTGGCGCACGGCCTTCCAGTCGTCGAGCTTGAGCGTCAGCAGCACGCCGAGCAGCGCGGCGCGCGGGCGGGCGGCCAGGCGGCGCGCGGTGATCAGCGCGATCTGCGGGGCGAGGTTGACGTCGAGCAGCACCCAGTGCAGCACCGCGGGCAGGTCGCTGCGCTGGACCAGGCTCATCGGGCGGTCGAGGTGGACGAAGTGGTTGCCGGGCCTGTCCTTATTAAAATCGGTGACGACGGGGGCCATCTTCGCGGGGTCGATGCCGAAGACGTCGACGCCGCGGCGCAGCAGCGCGTAGCTGGCCCCGCCCGGCGAGCTCCCGATCTCGACCGCGACGTCGCCGGCGCGGACCGGCGCGCCCGACCAGATCAGGGCCTCCTCGAGCTTGCGATAGGCGCGCGACGGGGCCTCGGGCGGCATCTCGACGGCGATGCGTCCGCCGGGCCACGGCGCGTGGCCGGGGCCGTGCACGTGACAGCCGAGCCACCACGGCTCGTCGCCGGCGACGATGACGTCGAGCACCCAGTCACCGACCTCGGCGCGCGCGCCGGGCAGCAGCGTCCGCCCGGTCTCGCCCCACGCGGCCTCGATGCGCGCGCGCGCCTCGTCGGCGGCGGGGCCGTAGCGGTGGCCGGGCGGCTCGTCGCCGGGCTTGGCGACGTCGCGCTCCCACACGTGCAGGCGCACCGCCTGTCCCTCGGGACAGAAGCGACGCACCGCGGCGACGACCTCGGCGACGCCCGCCGCCGCACCGATCGACGCGCCGAAGGCCCGCACGAACGCCGCGTCGAGGGCGACGTCCGGCGGGACCTCGCCCGCCATATTTTTAAAAGTGATGAGGCCGGGCCGGGCGAAGGCGCGGCGCAGCGCGGGCCGGGTGCGCGCGAGCTCCTCGGCGACGGCCCCCTCGGCGCCGGCCTGGCACACGCAGAACAGGAACGCGGTGGTCGGGGCGGGCACGGGCGGGCAGTCATAGGCCAGCAGCGCGCGCGGGGCAAGGCCGCCGAACCGGGGGCCCGGGATGGTAGGCTGGTGACCTCGGGGGGAGGTGCACGATGCGGCGATGGATGGTACTGGGCGCGCTGACCGTGGCTGGCTGCGTCAGCGAGCTGCACGGGGCGCTCACGGTCGACTGGCAGGCGGGGGGCAAGCGCTGGACGATGACGCCGGACGGCTGCGCCTCGGGCCAGCGCGAGGGGTTCTTCGGCGTCGACCTCGTCGCCCAGGGCAAGGACGACAGCATGGTCCGCGTCATCCTCGACCCGCGCGACGGCCCGGTGCTGCGCGTCAACGTGCCCGACAGCGACAAAGCCCTGACCCTCACGCGCAGCGCGGCGTGCAAGAACTTCGACGTCCACGTCGAGCGCCAGCACTCGACCATCAATGGCATCACCAACGTCGCCGGCCACCTGCGCGTGAGCTGCGAAGAGCCGGGCCTCACGCTCGCCGCCGACATCACCTTCGACGCCTGCCACTGAGCGCCCGGCGAACTGCCAAATCGCATCCCGGCGATCGCGGAACCCGCGGACTGCGGCCAGAACGACGGCCCGGGGCCACCCCCGGCCGGCCGTCGTCTGCCTCACAGCGGTCCCAGGACCGCGAATTTGGGCGGGTCGGCGCCGATCGCGTCGCCCGCTGCGGGGCCTGCGAACCCCGCCTCCAGTGCACCCCGGGCGACCCGGGCTATTAAGCCGGAGCCGTGTCCGCCCCGCGCAACCACCTCGCCGCGCTCGCCTGCGCAGCCCTGGCGTCCGCGTGCGGCGGGCGCATCGAGGACGTGCGCGGCGTCGAGTCGTACATCAAGCGCATCGAGCTCGAGGGCGTACAGCGGTTCAAGAAGAAGGAGCTGGTGTCGTACCTCAACATCGGCGAGAGCGCGTGGCTGCCGTGGCGGCCGAAGTACCCGTTCAGCGAGGCCATGCTGCCGATCGACGCCGAGCGGATCCTCGCGGTCTACCGCGCGCACGGCTATTACGACACCGAGGTCATCTCGATGGTGCCGTGGACCAAGGTCGGCCGCGTGCGCCTCCTCGGCAAGCACAAGGGCGAGCGCAAGCCCGGCAAGACCACGATCAAGATCGTCGTCCGCGAGGGCGCGCCGACCAAGGTGACCGACCTCGAGGTCCACTTCCCCGAGGGCGCCCCCGAGGTCCGTCACACCCGCAAGGGCGCGGAGAAGCCCGACCCGCAGGCGCACCCGCAGGCGATCGCCAACGCCAGCCTGCTGCGCGAGGGCGACACCTTCGAGATCCCGCGCCTCAACACCTCCACGCAGCTGCTCAAGGGCAAGCTGCAGGACCGCGGCTACGCGTTCGCCGACGTCAAGGAG
>Ga0075163_10001865_pt1 | contig 28514 bp, 29 predicted proteins | sample JI1023141ADNA_FD_71478 | JGI IMG/M metagenome (GOLD analysis project Ga0075163, IMG submission 71478) | Wastewater effluent complex algal communities from Wisconsin, to seasonally profile nutrient transformation and Carbon sequestration -... | ecosystem: Engineered > WWTP > Effluent > Algae...
AAACCGGCCTCATCGTGGCGCTCGGGGAGTGGGTCCTCGAGACCGCGTGCCGCCAGACCAAGAAGTGGCAAGAGCAGTCGCTGGGCACGCTGCAGATCGCGGTCAACGTGTCGGCGCGGCAGCTCCAGAGCCTCGCCTTCGTCGACGTGGTGCGAAGGGTCCTGGAAGAGACCCGCCTTCCGGCTCGCTGCCTCGAGCTCGAGATCACCGAAGGCGCGCTCATCGTCGACTCCGACTTCAGCCTCTCGATCCTCGACGCCCTGAAGAAGCTCGGCGTGCGCATCGCGCTCGACGACTTCGGCACCGGCTACTCGTCGCTGGCCTATCTCCGCCGCTTCCCCATCGATACGCTGAAGATCGATCGCTCCTTCGTCCGCGACCTGCCGCACGACCATGGCAGCATCGCCATCGCCTCGGCGATCATCGCGATGTCGAAGAGCCTCCACCTGAACGTGGTGGCCGAAGGGGTGGAGACCCAGGAGCAGCTCGGCTTCGTGCTCGCCCACGATTGCAACGAGATTCAGGGATATCTGTTCAGCCCGCCGCTTCCGGCGCTGGGTCTGGAAGCGTGGCTCGCGGAGCGCCGCCGCCCGCCCTCCATCACGCCCCGCGGTCGCACCCGTCCGCCGCCCGATGGCGTGCTGGTGGCTGGCGACGCCGAAGAATAGCACCCGTCGCAGGCGCCCCGAGACGCTAGAGTGGCGGCATGGAACGCACACACCGCCTCAAAGACAAGGTCGCCATCGTCACCGGAGCTGCGTCGGGCATCGGCCGCGCGGTCGCGGCGCGCTTCGCCGCCGAAGGCGCCACCGTGGTGCTCACCGACAAGAACACCGCCGATGGCGACGAGGCCGCCGCCGCCCTGGGTAAGCCCCATCGCTTCGCCGCCCTCGACGTCCGCAGCGAGACCGAGTGGGACGCGGTGGTGGCCGACACCGTGGAGCGCTACGGGCGGCTCGACGTGCTGGTGAACGGCGCCGGCGTGGGCATTCCCAAGAGCATCGAGGACACCACGCTCGAGGAGTGGCGCTTCGTGCACGCGGTGAACTCCGAGGGGGTGTTCCTCGGGTGCCGCGCCGCGGTGCGCGCCATGAAAGCGCAGAAAAGCGGGTCCATCATCAACGTCTCGTCGGTAGCCGGCCTCATCGGCTCTCCGGACCTGGCCGCCTACTGCTCGAGCAAGGGCGCGGTGCGGCTCCTCACCAAGTCGGTCGCGCTCCACTGCGCCAAGCGCGGCTATGGTATTCGCTGCAACTCGGTGCATCCGTCGTTCGTCGACACGCCGATGGTGCGGGCCCTCGCCGGCGCTGCCCGCGACCCCGACAAGGCGTTCGAGCAGCTCGCCAAGAGCGCGCCCATGGGCCGCCTCGGCACCGTGGAAGAAGTCGCCTACGCCATTCTGTACCTGGCGAGCGACGAGTCGACCTTCACCACCGGCACCGAGATGGTCATCGACGGCGGCATGACCGCCACCTGACGGGCGCTCGAAACAATATGACGGCTGCTCGAAAGTCCTGGTGGCGGCGCGTCGCGTAGGGTACCGCCATGGCGAGAGGCGTATCGAGCTGGGTATTCTTCGCGCTGCTGGCCGCTGGCGGCATCGGGATCGCAGCGTGCGCCGATGCGCCCGGCGCCGTGGACCCTGCTGCCCGCGCGCAGCCCACTTCGCCCACCGCGGGCGACGCAGGTAGGCCCGACGTCGACGCAGGACCGAAGCCGCCGCGGCCCACCGAAGGGCCGGGCGCTCACGTCACCGAGACCGGCGTGCTGTTTCGCGTGTGGGCTCCGAACGCCACCGGTGCCTCGGTGGTGGGCGACGTGCCTTCGGGCGAAGCGACCATGAAGGCCGAAGGCGCGGGCTTCTTCGCCGCCGATCTGGCGGGCGTTCGCGCCGGCGCACGCTACCACTTCGCGCTCGACACCGGCTCCGGCAAGCTCCAGCGTATCGACCCGTATTGCCGCGAGCGCGGAGACGATGCGGTCACGTGCCGCGTCGTCGACCCGCTGGCTTACGCGTGGAAGACCCAGCGCTTCGAGCGGCCCAAGCGCGAGAAGCAGATCGTCTACGAGATGCACGTGGGTAGCTTCTCCGTCGACGGCGCGCGCGGCTACGGAACCTTCGCCTCGGCCAAGCCCAAGCTCGCGGAGCTGGCGGACCTCGGCGTCAACGTGGTGGAGCTGATGCCGGTGACGGCCTTCGGCGGGGGCGACGCCGGCTGGGGCTATAACCCACAGTTGCACTTTGCACCCAAACCGTCGTACGGCACCGCCGACGAGCTCCGGGCGTTCATCGACGAGGCGCACCGACTCGGCATCGCCGTATGGCTCGACGCGGTGGTGAACCACCACGATAGCTGGTCGCAAGCGCCGCTCCGCTGCTTCGATGGAGCCTGCCCCAATGGCAGCGCCGGCCTCTACTACTTCGGCGCCGGTCCCTACGCCATGACCCCGTGGGGTCCCCGCCCCAACTTCGCCGACGTCAACGTCGCCAAGATGTTGGTCGACTCCGCCATCGTGTGGATCGACGAGCTCCACGGGGACGGCTTTCGCTGGGACTCCACTTCGAACATCCGGGCCATCGACGGAAGCGGCACCATGCCCGGCGGCAAGGAGCTGCTCGTCGCGCTCAACGCGGCCTGCCACGATCGCGGCGCCACCAGCATCGCGGAGGACCTGAAAGGCTACGCCGACCTCACCAAGCCGACCGCGCAGGGGGGCTTCGGCTTCGACGCGCAGTGGGACGGCTTCGGCTACGACGTGTCGCGGGTGCTGGCCGACGGAAATGACGACGCGCGCGATCTGGGGGTCGTCGAACGCGCGGTCACGGGCGGCGATAACCCCTTTGCGCGGCTCCTGTTCACCGAGACCCACGACACGGTGGGCAACGACGGCGCGCGCTTGCCCAGCAAGGTCGACGCTGCCGACCCCGAGAGCTTCGCGGCCCGACGCCGTTCGATGCTGGGCGCGGCGCTCCTCTTCACGTCGCCGGGGACGCCCATGCTGTTCATGGGGCAAGAGCACCTCGCCACCGGCACCTTCGCCAGCACCCCGCAGCCGCTTTCGGCCCCCACGCCGGTGGGGACCCGTATTCGTGCATTTTACAAGGATCTGGCGGCGCTCCGCACCAACGCGGCGGGCTCGGCGGGCGCACTCTCCGAGCCCGGCGTGCAGATTCTCCACCGCAACGATGCGGCCAAGGTGCTCGTCTACCGGCGCACCAGCGCCGGTGGCGGGGGCGGGCAGGACGTCATCGTCTTCGTGAACCTGCGCAATCGCGCCTACGCCCGCTACGACGTCGGCGTGGCGGCGGGCGGCACCTATCGCGTGCGGGTGACGAGCGATCGCCAGACCTACGGCACGGACTTCCCCGAGGCGCCGGCGACCACCGTGACCGCTCTGGCGCAGCCCTACGACGGCAAGGCCTTCACGCTGCCGGTGCCCCTCGGCGCCTACGGCGTGGTGGTGCTCACGCGCTGACGCTCAGAACGTGTCGCCCACGCGCGAGATGGGGCCCTGGCCGCAGGCGCAGACGTAGGTGTTGGTTCCGTTCCCGTTGACGGTGCAGGAGTGGATGCCCGCGCAGGTGTCGTGCCCGGTGGGGCTGTAGTTCGGACAGATACTGTCGCGACAGTCTCGCTGGGCGGCGCGGATGAAAGCGTTGGAACAGCCGCCGCCGCTGCTGCCTCCTCCTCCTCCTCCGTTCATGGGGTTGCATTCCCACAGGTTCTGCATCCGGATGCGCTCGGCGTTCGACGTGAAGCAGTAGCCGCACTCGGCCGGGCAGAAGCCGCTGGGGTCGCTGCAGGCGTCGCCGCCTCCGCCGCCGCCGGTGTTGCAGATAGCGCTGCGCAGGCTCTCGACGTCTTCGGTCTTGGCTTCCTCCGAAGCGCAACCGGCGAGCGAAGCGGCGCCGGCCAACATCGAGGCGATCAAAGCGAACGAACGAGAGATGCTCATGAGACCGGGCTCCTTTTCGGCGCGTCGGTGCGCCTGCTCCCTGACACGCGAGCGGTAGCCACCGTCTCGAACAAAGAGCTGGCTTACAGCTCTTCCGGTGGTTTGACGCCGACGAAGAGCCGGTAGAGCCCCAGGTCGTAGCCGATCTTGAGCACGCCGCTCACCACGAAGGGCCACGCGCTCAGCCCCATGAGCCCGGCGGCGAAGGGTCCCACGCTGGCCCCCAGCAGCTTGGCCTGGCTGGCCAGGGCGCTGGCTGCGGACCGTTCGTCCTCGTCGACGATGGCCATGACGTAGCTGGTGCGCGCGGGAACGTCCATCTGCGCCACCAGGAAGCGGGCCAAGAGCGCCGCCACGGCGAGCTCGAGCGACGGCATGAAAGGGAAGGCGATGAGCAAGATGTTGGCCGGGATGTGCGTCCACACCATGGTGTTGATGAGCCCGAAGCGACCCGCGATGCGCGCGCTCAGGAGCGCGGAGAACCCGGCGAAGGCATTGGCGGCGAAGAAGATGCTCCCCAGCTGCCCCACGTCGGCGCCGAAGCGCCGATGCAGCCAGTAGGCGAGCAGGGTTTGCACCACCAGGCCGGAGCCGAAGGAGTCGACCGCGAACAGGCTGGAGAGCGTGAGCATCGCCTTGCGCGACCGATGCAGCCCCGCCTTGGCGCCTTCGCGCTTCTTCGGCTCGACGCCCGCCGAGAGCCGCGAAAATAGGCCTGCCAGCGCGACCCCGAAGAGCGCGTAGAGGAGGATGACGGCGCGATAGCCGTCGAGCGCTGCGTGTCCGCGGCTCACGACGCCCTGCGCGATCCAGCCTCCGGCCAGCGCGCCGGCGGCGTTGGAGAGCGAGCCGGTGAGCTGGTACCAGCCGAACACGCGCGTGCGTTCGGTGCTCTGGACCTCCTGGCTGATGGCGGCTTGCTCGATGGAGAGGAAGGGGCCCACCTCGGCGCCGCTGGGGCTGATGGTACCGACGATGGCCGCCACCGTGAGCAAGATGGGATTCCCGGTGGCCGCGAACACCACGCCCGCCAGCACCACCAGCGCGCAGCTACCCACGAGCACGCGCCGGCGCCCCAGCCTATCGGCCACGCTCGCGATGCCCAGGCTCGCCACCGCGTCGCCCACCAACGTGAGCGAGAAGATGAGACCGATGTGCGCGTCGGAGAACCCGCGCGCTGCCAGGTAGAGCGCGAGGATCACCGCCAGCGAGCCGTACGCGAAGGTGCGAAGGCCCCGGGTGACGAACAGGATGCGGGTGTCGCGCGAGAGCTTCATGCGCCGAGAAACCAGCGGAGGCGATCCACCTCTTCCGCGAAGCGCCGGCGGTAGGTGGCGTCCTTCGGCTCCCTCACGTACGCGGCTTCCACGCCACCGTTCGCGTCCACGTTCACCCAGCCGATGGCGGCGTCGCGCCAGAGAATCGGCATCGCGTAGTACCCGAAGCGACGCTTCGCCGGCGGGGTGTAGGCCTCGAACTTGTACTCCCAGCCGAAGAGATGGTGAAAGCGTCGCCGGTCCCAGACGATGGGGTCGAACGGCGCCAAGAAGCGCACCACGCTCGCGTTCTCCGCCGCGGGCGGCGCGGTCCAGTCGACGTACGTGACCCCGTCGACCACGAAACGCCGGACCGTGCCCTCGGCCTCCTTGTCCGTGAGCGCCGTTCGCAGCGCTGCCGCCTGCTGGGGCGCGCCGTAGCGGAGGAGCCGCATCACGTAGGTGAGGCTCGCCGCGGGCAAGGGCGCGTGGAGCCCGAGCACGGCGTCGAGAATCCGATGGGCACGGGCCCGCGCGTCGAGGGCATCGGTGGGCTCCGGCCGCGGCGCGTATACGCGTGTACCTTGCACGCGTTGGTGTACCCGCAAGACGCCCGCGTAGTGCAGGCGGTCGAGCGCCTGGGTGGTGGCGGCGGAGGTGCCGCCCCAGTAGTTGCCCACGCTCTTCTTCCCCAGCGCCGCTTCCACTTCGCGCGGGTGTACCGTCGAACGGCCCTGGAGGAAGGCGCGCACCTTCGCTTCCAGCGCCTTTGCGCTCTTCTTGCGCGGCGGGCGTGGATGCAGCGCCGCGTGCAGGGCCGGGCTCACGAAGCCGTAGTTGTGGAGGTAGTCTTCTTCCACCGCCAACGTGGGGTAGAGGCGCTCCAGATCGCCCGCGCGGTAGTCGGCAGCCCGGTGCCGGAGGATGAGGTCCTGCGCGCGCGCCGGCGCTCGGATCGGATCGGCCTGCACGTAGCCCAGGCGCTCGATGGCCTTCGCCAGGCTGGTGGGGGCGAAGAGCGAACGGCTGGTCGCCGCACGCCGCAGGTCCGCGAGCTTCATCCGGCCCCATCCATAGCACGGCGCGCCCGTTTCTCCGTCCTGGTAGGCAAAGGCCGCCCGGCGGTCGCCAGGAGTGCTACTGCAGGGTCGCCATGCCTTTCGCGTCCCTGGGTCTCTCCGCTCCCATCGTCCGAGCCGTCGTCAGGGTCGGGCACGAGGTCCCGACCTCGGTGCAGTCTGCAGCCATTCCTGCGGTGCTGGCGGGCGGTGACGTCTGGGCCTCGGCAGAGACGGGGTCGGGGAAGACGGCGGCGTTCGTGCTTCCGCTCCTCGACCGGCTGGCGCGGGCCCCCCGCAGCCACCCCCGCCCGGTGCGCGTGCTGGTGCTGGTGCCCACCCGTGAGCTGGCCGCGCAGATCGAGGAAGCCTTCGCGCGCTACGGGTCCGACCTTCCGGAGCGCCTGAAGACCTGCGTGCTGGTGGGCGGCGTCTCCGAGAACCCCCAGATGATGGCCCTCCGCGGCGGCGCCGACGTGGTGGTCGCGACGCCCGGGCGCTTGCTCGATCTGGTGGAGAAGAACGCGCTGGCGCTGGATACCGTGGAGACGGTGGTTCTCGACGAGGCCGATCGCCTGCTCTCGCTCGGCTTCGGCGACGAGCTGGGCCGGGTGCTCGCGCTCCTTCCGCGATCACGGCAGACGCTGCTCTTCTCCGCGACCTTTCCGCCGGCGGTGAAGGCCCTGGCCGACGCCATGCTCCGGGAGCCCACCCGCGTTCGCGTCGAGGGCGAGGCGCGCGAGGTTCCGCTCATCACCCAGCGCGCCATCGACGTCGACGTGGGCAAGCGCACGTTGCTCCTCCGGCATCTCCTCCAGGCGCACGGCTGGTCGACGGTGCTGGTGTTCGTGGCCAGTCGTCACGCGGCCAATCACGTGACCGACAAGCTGGCGCGGGTGGGCATCGCCTCGGCCGCGCTCCACGGCGAGCTGAGCCAGGGCACGCGCACCCAGGCGCTGGCCGACTTGCAGAGCCACGTGGTGCAGGTGTTGGTCGCCACCGACGTAGCAGCGCGCGGGCTCGATATTCGCGGGCTACCCGCGGTGGTGAACTACGATCTGCCGCGATCGCCGGTGGACTACTTGCACCGCATCGGTCGCACCGGGCGCGCCGGCGAGAGCGGCGTCGCCGTCACCTTCGTCACCAAGGACAACGAGGCGCACTTTCGCCTCATCGAGCGTCGTCACGGCCTCTCGCTGCCGCGCGAATCCATCGCCGGCTTCGAGCGCACCGAAGAAGCCGTGCCCACGCGCGATCCCAACGGCGGCGTGAAGGGCAAGCGCAAGAGCAAGAAGGACAAGCTGCGAGAGGCTCGCGCCTCCGGAGCGGCGGGAGTGCCCGGTATCAAGCCTAGTAGTTCGTGAACCGCATGCGGTTGCGGTAGGTGCCGCGGGCGTGCCCCACCGAATCCCAGCCCCGCCCGGGCCCGGTGTCGGCCAGCGTCAGGAACACCTGTGTCATGCCGCTCATCTGGAAGAACTGGATGGCGTTCTGCGGCATGCCCCAGCCGGCGGTGGGGGAGAGCGCGGTGCTCACCTGGGCCGCCCAGTCGCGGAAGACGAGCGTGCACGTGCCGCCGTGGCCGGTGCGAATCCGCAGCGTGAGCGAGGCGTCGCGCGCGAGGGGACCCTGCCCGAGCACGCGGAAGGGCCCCTTCTCGCCGTCACTGGCTTGCACAACGCGAAAGGTTCCGTCGGCGTGCAGGTTCGCCATGCGCGACGGTCGCCCCACCGGATAGTCGGCCGGCAGGATGTCGAACAACGTGTCGCCGGTGGCCGAGAACGCGATCTGTGCCCCGGGGTCCGCCGATACCCAGCGGATCACCGTCCACGCGTCGAGGTGCGCGTACACGTCGGTCGGTAGCCGGGTGCGCGCGTCGAGCTCGATGGCGTCGCCCGCATTCCAGACGTGGAGCGAGGTGGTCCCGACATCCATGTACCATGCATATACATCGTTCACGTCGTGCCAGTCGCCGTCGAGGTGCCGGTGGTCCCCGAACTGGTCCGGTGGCGCGAGGAGCGTCCAGGTGCGATCCGGCGACCGGCTCTCGAAGGAGAGCAGTGGCTCCACCCGGATGCGGTCTTCACCGCAGCGGAGGTCGAGCGCGCCGAGCTCCGGCGAGAGCCCCCGTACGCCCACGTCGCGCGAAAACCCTCCGGTCGGCCCCATCGGCCCGGTCGGCCCCCTCGGCTCCACCTCCACGGAGCTCGGCCTCGTGCTCGGTGCCTCGGCCCGCTGCGCATACGAAGCGGCCACCCCGCCGGCGATGCCGAGCGCCGCGAAGGGCACGCTCTGCCAGTGGCGAAGGTGCCCGAGCCGCCAGGCGAAGAGACCGAGCGCGGCACCCACCGCCAGGAGCGCGAAGGGAGCCCGCGGCAGCGAGATCGGAAACCAGACGAGCGCCGCCACACCTGCGGACGCCCAGGCCACGGCCAGCGTGAGCACCAGCCCCGATACCCAGCGCGCACGGCCGCGCAGCGCCAGGGCCACGCCGGTCGCGCCGAGCACGAGGCCCATCCAGGGCAGCGCGGTGTTGGCCACGAACTTCGGGTGGCCCACCGGAAAGCCCTGGGGCAGCAGGTGGAGCACCGCGATGGCCGCGGGCGCGTGAAGGAGCACCACCAACGACGCCGTCGAGACCTTCCACCGCACCGTGCTCGCCCGGGCCTCAGGCATCGCCTCTCGCCAATCGGTCCACCCGCGCGAGGAGCGTGGGCAAGCGATGCGCGCCGTGCATCGACGCGACGTCCCGGGCGGCTTCGGCCTCGTCGCACTCGATGGCGGTCACGTAGAGCGGGCGCGCGCTCTGGCCGCGGGTGACGGCAATGGCGCGATCGTTGTCGCGGAACGCCGTCTTCGCCACGCCGACGACGGGAACCGCTCCGGCCCCCGCCGCCATCGCCGCGTGAAGGTGCGCGCCGAGGCCGGGGCGTCCGGTGGCCAGCCACACGTAGCCGTCGACGACCACGCGCGTGATGGGCCCGTGGACGCCGAGCACCTCTTCGAGCATCGCCAGGAGATGCGGCATCTCACGCAGGTAGAAGCGACCGGGCTCGTACGGCTGCGGCGCTTCCAACACCGTGCGCGTGCGCTCGAAGGCCGCCGCCGGGTCGGACCAAGCAGACAGCCCGACACAGGCGGTCACCGTCTCGGTATCTCTGTAATCTACATCCAAACAGACGATCACGCGGGGCGGTTCTTCTTTCTCTTCTTGGGCTTCGTGGCATCGGGAAGGGCGGGGAGGGGACTCTTGGAGAGGACGTACGCGGCGCCACCGAAGGCGCCGCCGAGCGCCAGCAGCAGGACGAAGAGCTCGCGTGCGCTGCCGGGTACCTGGGCCAAGCGCGATACGCGGGCCTCTTCCGGCTTGGCGAAACGAACCAACGGCCGCAGCGTCATCGGCTCCGGAATCCAGCACGGGCCCGCGCGCGGGTGGGCAACGACCCAGCTCGGATGCTTCCGCGGCGCCACCCAGGTCACGTCTTCGTCGGGCACTTGCGCCTCCACGCAGTCGGTCTGCACCCAGAACACGTCGCCGCGCGCACGGACCACGGTGCCGCCCATGACGATCGCTGCCAGCGCGAGGCTCACCGCCGCCAGGCGCGCCAGGCGAGGCGCCCAGACGACGGCGAAGGGACGGGCCGGCGCCTCTCCGCGACGAAGAGCATCGAGCTGCTCCTCGCGCGCGCGAACACGCGCCTCGGTCGCGCGCAAAGCCGCCGTGAGCGCCTTGTCCTCCTTGATGTCGCGCCGCCGCTGACCCGGCTTGGGCGGAGGGGCCTTCAGGCGATCTCGCTCGGCCTCCAGCGCAGCGAGCTTGGCATACTGGGCTTCGAGGCTCACGTCACAGTCCCTCGCCGCTCCAGCCAGACCAGCCGACGAGCCCGATGACGATCACCGCCGCAAACACGCAGGGGGCCGCGAGGGGCTCGGTGTCGGCCGCCAGCATCGCCAGGCCGAACAGCGGCGCAAGGCCGGCGCAGAGCACGAAGAAGTGAAAGCGACTGAAGCCGTCGGGGGTCGTGCGGGCGGCGGCCTCGGCGTGCGCCTTCCGAAGCTGCTCCTGGTCGGTCTTCAGCGACAGCGACAGCTCGGTGATCTCCCGCAAGAGCTCCGTCTCGCGCGCCTCGGCGGCACGCAGCGCAGCGGTGCGGCGGGCACGGTCCGCGGCCGCATCGTTCTCCGCCCCACGGGCCGCCCGCAGTGGCGCGAGCGCCTCCTCGAGTTGCGCGATGCGCATCTCGATGGCGGTCCCCTCGTCGCGGTAGTCCATTCCTCATGATCGCCCGCCGCGACCGTCGCGGCAACCGGTCCGCGTCCGCGGTTCTACGATTCCGCGACCAGGAGGCCGACCATCGCCCGTAGGCCTTGCACGTCGAAGGGCTTCTCCACCCGCTGGTTGGGCACGGCGTCGAGGAACGTCCGCGCGCTCGGCGTGAACGCTCCGCCGGTCATGAAGACGACGCGGCTCGCCTGCGCGGCATCGAGTTGCATCAGCGCCGCGTGCAAGTCCATGCCGGTGACCTGCGGCATCATCAGGTCGCACAGCACGACGTCGAAGCGCCGGCCCGCCCGGAAGAGCTGGAGCGCCTCCTGCGCGCTCGCCGCGGTGGTCACGTCGTGCTCCGGCGAGAGGATGCGCGCCACCAGGTGCGTCATCATGCTCTCGTCGTCGATGGCCAGAACGGTGCCCCGCTTGCGCGCGGTCTCGGGCTTGGTCGTCGGCCGCACGGAATCGGGCGCCGTGAAGAGCTTCGCCACCGGCAGCGACACGCGGAACGTGGTGCCCTTGCCCACCGCGCTGGTGAACTCGATGTTGCCACCGAGGGCGGTGACGATGCGGTGGCAGATGGAGAGACCCAGGCCGGTGCCCACGCCCACCGGCTTGGTGGTGAGGAACGGCGTGAACATCCGACGCTGCACCTCCGGGGGAATTCCCGTACCGGTATCGGTCACGGTGACGACCACGCGATCCTTGGTGGGCGCCGCGGTCTCGATGCGCACCTCGTTGGTGTCGTAGTTCCCCTCGGGAATCGCCTGCGCCGCGTTGACGATGAGGTTCAGGAACACCTGGCCCAGACGCGACTCGTTGGCCTCGACCGGCGGCACCTTGCCGTAGAGCTTCACCAGCCGCGCCCGGTGCCGGAGCTCGTTCCAGGCCATGCGCAGGGTCGACTCGAGCACGTGCTCCACGTCCACCGGCCCGCGCTTGTCGTCCTCGGATCGAGAGAAGATCTTGAGGTCGCGGACGATCATGCGCACGCGCTCGGCGCCGTCGCGGGCGTCGTGCAGCTCGTCGAGCAGGTCCTGGGGTAGCGCCGTCGTGCGCGCCAGGGCCTCCACGTCTTGCACCGCCAGCGCCAGGTTCGCTGTCACGCTGGCCAGCGGATTGTTGATCTCGTGCGCCACGCCCGCGGCCAGTGTGCCCACCGATGCCATGCGGTCGGAGACGATGAGCTGCGCCTCGGTCTGCTTGCGCTCGGTGATGTCGCGCGCGACCACCACCGCACCCGTGATGCGTCCGTCGCGGACCACCGGGGCGATGCGGTTCCAGTAGGCGGTGCTGGTGCCGCTCGCCTCGCTGGCGCTGGACTCGAACGACGTAGCCTGCCCGCTGCTCACCACCGAGTCGAACGCTCGCTGCATGAGCGCGTGCTGGTGCGCCGGCGCGAACGAGAGCCACGAAGCCCCGCGAACCGCTTCCGGCGTGAGCGGTCCCGGCACCTGATTGATGTGCTCGATGGTTCCGTCGAGGGCCACGTGGATCACCACGTCGGGGACGCTGTCGAAGAGGGCGTCGCGCACCGCTGCGCGCTCGGAGGCGATGCGCTCGGCGTGATCTCGGGCCGCCGAGGCTTCCTTCAGGCGATCGATGTCGGTGAAGGTGCCGAACCACTTGACCACGCCGCCGGCGTCGTCGCGTAGCGCCACGCCGCGCATGAGCCACCAGTGGTACGTGCCGTCGCGCTTCTGCAGGCGCACCTCGAGGGCGAAGTTGCCTTCTCCGCCATGGGTCGATTCCTGGGCCGCTCGCGCGCGTGGGCGATCGTCCTCGTGCAACGGTGCCAGCCACCCGTCGCCCTCGCCCGCCTCTGCCGCGATGCCCGTGTAGTCGACCCAGCGCTGGTTGACGAAGAGGTTCTTGCCCTCGCCGGTGGCCATCCACACCAGCTGCGGCATGGCCTCGGTGAGCAGGCGAAACTGCGCCTCGCTCTCGCGCAGCGCCTTCTGGGCCAGCTCGCGGTCGGCGATGTCGCGCTGCAGCGCGCGGTTCGCTTCCTCCAGCTGGAGGGTCTTCTCCTCGAGCTTGCGGATCAGGGTCTCGGTGTAGCCTTCCAGGTTGCCCTGGGGGCTGCCGCTCACTTGCCGCGGCCCCGCCGCCTGTACCTCCGACTTCGCCCGGACCGCCTCGATGCGCGAGAGGAACGCGTCCGGCTCGGTGGGCTTCAGTACGAAGGCATCGGCGCCGAGATCGAGAGCCAGCCGCTCGTCCGACGGTTCCGTGTAGGTTGCAGTATATACCACGAACGGGATGTTGCGCAGGCGCGCGTCGGCCTTCCAGTGGCGGAGCAGCGTGTATCCGTCCATCACCGGCATCAGCAGATCGGACACCACCAGGTCGGGGCAGTTCTGGCGAGCCTTCACCAGCGCCTCGGCGCCGTGCCGCGCGGTATCGACCTCGTAGCCGTGGGCCTTGAGCAGCGCCACGAGGTAGTACGCGTTCTCTTCCTTGTCGTCGACGATGAGCGCGCGCTTCATGCGGAGCTCTCTTCCGGGCCTTCGGCCGGCCCCGCGTGAAAGCGCTCTACGTCGGCCACGAAGGTCTCCGGGTCGATGGGCTTCTCCAGGTATCCGGTGCACCCGGCTGCCAAGGCTTTCTCGCGATCGCCGGGCATGGCGTACGAGGTGACCGCCACGATGGGCGTGGTGCGCAGCGGCGTCTGCTGGCGAAGAGCCCGTGCCACCTCGTAACCATCCATGGTCGGTAGCTGGATGTCGAGCAGGATCAGCGACGGGGCACAGGTGCGCGCCATCTCGATGCCGCGGCGACCGTCTTCCACCGACACCACCCGGTACCCGCTTCGCTCCAGCAGGAACGTCACGAGATAGCGGTTCTGTTCGTTGTCCTCGATGAGCAAGATGGTTCGACTCATGATGCCTCGCTCCTCGGGGCGAGGGGTAGCGTGACGGTGAACGTGCTTCCGCGCCCGGGGGCGCTGGTCACGCGAATGTCCCCCCCGAGCAGGACGGTGAGTCGACGACAGATGGCGAGCCCCAGCCCCGTTCCTTCGTGTTTCCGGGCCAGCCCCGAGTCGAGCTGCTTGAACGGCTGGAAGAGTGTCGCGACGTCGTTCTCGTCCATACCGACGCCGGTGTCGACCACCTGGATGCGGACCCCGGGCGCCGCCGGCGATTCCTCGCGAGCTACCAGGTCTGCGACGTATTCCAGCGTGAGCGTTACCGCGCCCGTGTCCGTGAACTTCAGGGCGTTGTTCAGGAGGTTCAGAAGGATCTGGTCGACGCGCCTTCGGTCGCTCACCATGGGCGGCACGGCGGTCGGCAGGCGCGTGTCGAGGCGGAGCCCCTTGCGGAGTGCCAGCGGCGCCACCAGCCCGGCGGTGCGTTCGACCGCGGCACACAGGTCGAAGGGCTCCGGGTGAATTTCCAGCCGCTCCGCCTCGATCTTGGAGATGTCGAGGACGTCGTTGATGAGCTCCAGCAGGTGGCGAGCGCTCCCGCGCACCATGCCGAGCTGCTTGGTCTGCTCCTCGGTGAGCGGGCCGGCCAGCCCCTGCAGCATGATGCCGGTGAAGCCGATGATGGAGTTCATGGGCGTTCGCAGCTCGTGCGACATGGTGGCGAGGAACGAAGACTTGAGCTTGTCGGCCGACTCGGCGCGCGCCCGCGCGGCGTCGAGATCGCGCGTGCGCTCCACGACCTTCCGCTCCAAGCTCTCGGCCAGCTCGCGTACCGCGTTCTCGGCGCGCTTCTGCTCGGTGATGTCCATGCCCACGCCCACCAGGCACCGGCGTCCCTCGTGCTCCACGCGCTGGCCGGTGAAGAAGTACGGACGCTGGGTGCCGTCCTTCGCGAGGAAGGTGCCCTCCATGGTCGACTTCCCGGTGGCGAACACCTCGGCCACCCGGCGCTCCAGGAGCTCCACCTCGTTCGACGGGAAGAAGTCGCGCGGGTGCATGCGTCGAATCTCCTCCGCCGAGTAGCCGGTCACCTCGGCGAAGGTCTGGTTCCAGCGGAGAAAGCGGCCCTGGTCGTCGTACATGTACAGTGCGCCCGGGGTGCTCTCGATGAGCGTCTCGGAGAAGCGTCGCTCAGCGGCAGCTGCCTCCTCCGCCCGCTGCCGCTCTTCCTTGTCGGCGAGCGTGCTCATGGCGAAGGAGACGTCCATGGCGGCTTCCACCAGCAGCGCCACCTCTTGCTCACGAAAGAAGCCCACCTCGTCCGCGCACACGCCGAGGGTGCCCACCACCTGGTCGCGGAGCCGCAGGGGAAACGCCGCCGAGGCACGGATGGTGCTGCGCGCCCCGCTTTCGCGCCAGGGGTCGGCGTTGGGGTCGGCCAGCAGATCGTTGCAGATGTAGGGGCTGCCCTCGCGAAATGCCTGCGCCGACGGACTGCGGCTGGAGGCGGAGCCGTCGTCCTCGACTTGCACCGTGGGGATCTGGCCCTGGGTGTCGCCGTGGCGCACGATGGGCACCAGCTGCTGCGTCTCGGGATCGAGCCACGCGATCCAGGCCAGCCGAAGACGCCCGAACTCCACCAGCACCTCACAGATCTTCTGGAAGAGCTGGGGGCGCGTGGGCATCCACACGATCGCCTGGTTGACCTGGCTCAGCGCGGCGTAGAGCCGCTGGAGTCGCTCGATCTCCCGGAGCGCCGCCAGCCGCTTGCTAATGTCGCGGAGCACGAGGGTGGTAACGGCGTCGGACTTCCCCGCCGAGACCGAGACCTCCAGGGGAAATTCCTCTCCGCCCTCGCGTACGCCGCGCACCGTCGAGACGGCGCCGCGCGCGAGGCCGATCCACACCTCTTCGGGGTCGGGCTCGGAGGTCCGCGCGCCGCTGCCCTCGCTGCGGAGCGCGCGCGGGAGGAGGAGCTCCATACCTCTCCCTTCGACGGCGGTGCGCGGGCGTCGGAACATCTTCTCCGCGGCTGCGTTGAACAACACGACGCGCCCCCCCTGGTCCACCGTCACGATGGCGTCCATGGCCGAGGCCACGAGGTCCGATAGCTCACCCGCGGTCTCGCGGGCCGTCTGCGTTCGGGCGCGCAGACGGTCGCCGAGGAACAGCAGCGCCCCGGACACCACGAGAAACAGTGTCATCGAGATCACGGATTCGCGCGACACCACGAAACCGTACGTGGGGGGCACGAACACGTACGCCACCAAGACGGCCGAGATCGCCAGCGTCAGGGCACCCGCCCGGGTGTTCCCGTAGGTGGTGGCCACCAGCACTGCGACGTAGTGCGACGAGAAGGTGTGGGGCGCGAGGACGTAGCTCAGCCCCGTCGCCGCGCCGACCGCCCCCAGTGCGATGGCGATGGGCCGGGGCCCCAGCTGCTCGCCGCTCGGCGTGCTCATCCTGCGAACCCAGTCCGCCGCGCGAGATCACGGGCCACCAACGTCGCCAGGGGGAACAGCCGCATACCTTGTGCTGCGAGGCTCGCCAGAACCGCCGCGCGTGTCAAGGAATGCCCCGCCCAGATTTCTCGCAACCGCGCCGAAGCTCGGCCGATAGGTCACAATCGAGGGTGGCTCGGGGCCTCCTCATGCACACGCAGACCCTGGAAAAGGTTCGAGGATCCCATGAAACGTCAGGCCCGCGATCGAGACCGCACGCAGACCACGGACTCCACGCGCATCACGGTGGACGCCTGCGAGCCGCATCTGGGTCCCATCCGGGACGACCTGGCCACCGACTCCGGCCCGCCGCCGGAGACCGTCCGCAACGCCATGCCGGCCGGCGACACCACCGTCGTGGACGCGCCCCCGATCACGCTGCGCATGCTTCCGCTCGAGGCTCCGCGGACGGTTCGCCTCCAGCTGGTGCCGTTCGTCCCGCAAGGGGGGCAGAGTGCTCCGCCGGTGGAAACGCCGGTCGCCGCCGACCCCCAGCCCCCGAAGCCAGCGCCGGTGTCGATGCTCACCATGGCCTCGGCGACCGACATGCCGTCGCCCGCCAAACGCAAGTCGGGGCCTCCGCCGCTGCCGGTGGAGCCCGCCGTCGTGGTGCGCCCCTCCATCACCGACGAGACGCTCGAGCGCCACGCGCGAACCGGTCCGCGCCTCGCGCCCCTGCCGCTGGTGGTCGCTCCGGCGGCCTCCGCTGGACCCCGCTCGGTACGTCCCGCCCGCGAGCGCGCGCCCCGGCGCGCCCAGCTGCTTCACGGCCTGGTGGCGGCGACCGTCGCCGCCGCGCTCCTGGTGATGGGGGTCTCCATCGTCCTGCTCGCGCCCGCGGGCAAGCGTGAGACTGCGGCGCCGAGCGCCGCGCTGGCCGGCGATACCGTGCAGGATGCACCCAGTTCCCCCGCGCCGGTAGCCGCGCCCGCGACCGACCCTCCCACCGTTGCGGCTACCGCTACCGCCCACACCGTGGTGCTCTCGAGCCCGACGCTGGTGGTGAGCAGCAAGGCGCCGAAGAGCGTGCCGGTCGCGCCCGTTGCCTCTGCGAAGGGCGCCGACACCGCGCCCCGGGCGACGACCCGACAGCCTGCGCCCACTCCGCTCGCACCCACCGCCCGCACCGCCGCGCCGGCTCCTGCGCCTTTGCCGGAGCCCACGCCGCTCGGCACCCGTTTCGGCATCGACCTGAAGTGACCCCCTTGCGCACGCACGGAAACGTGGGCGATTCACCCGCGCCTGGCGTATCGTAGAGACCGTGCCGGAGCCTCGACCATGAACCGACCGCGCAACCCCGGCGCCACCACCGCAGACGCCGCCGTGCGTCCGAAGCCCGACGACGCGCCGACCGATCCGGGCCCTCCGCCGGAGCACCGCGAGCATCCGTCGAGTGGGCGCGTCGCCACCGCGCGCACCGAGAGCCTCCCGCTCATCCCGTTCCGCTCGTTCGCCGCAGAAGTGCGGGTCCGCGAAGTGGAAGGCGACACCACCCCCGGACCCATCGACCTCCGCGGCCTGGCGCAGCCAAGCGCGGACGAGGTCGCGGCGCGGCAGCACGCCGAGGCCCGGCCCCTCCCGAAGCCGGTCGACAACTACCACACCATCCCCGATGCCAAGGTGCTGCTCAACGTGACGCAGCCGCCTCCGCCGTCGTCCGGTCGTGGCACGCCGTCGCCCCCGCACTCCAGCACCGTGCCCATCCGCAGGCCCACCGAGCGCATGGCCGACGTGCCCATGCAGCAGGTGCTCTTCCGGGAGCGCGAACGCAACCAGCGCTACGTGCCCACGGGGCCGCGCCTGCGACCGCACGTCCCGGGCGCGTCGTCGTCGTCGAGCGCCGAGCCCTGGGTGCTCCGGTTGCTCTCGCTGCGGGGGCTCGTCGCGACCTTTCTGGTGGGCGCGGTGGTGGTCGTCGTGCTCTCGCTGTTCGTCGTGCGTCGCGCTTCGACGCCGGTCGCGGTGCCTCCCTCGGCCTCTGTGACGGCTCCGGTGACGGCTTTGTCGAGTGCCTCGCCAACACCCGGGGCGCCGGTCTCCGTCACCCCGCCCGCCACTACCGCCGCCGACTCGCTCGCCGCGCCCCGGCCTGCACCGCGGCCCGCGAAGCCCGTGCACCCTACACCCAAGCGCGCAGCTCCCCCGATCGACTTCTAACCCGGGTTCGCGCGCGCAGACTCTGCGAATGCGCGCAGCGCGTGCACCCCCGGTACCCCGTGCGTGCCCCCGGCGACTTGCGTGGAAGGAGGCGGCACGGTCGTTGCTGCGAGGACCTCATGCACGCGTCGGATGCCTCGCCGGGCTCGGCTTCTTACCCGCTGAGCGGCTGGCGAAAGGTCGCTACGGCTCTGTGGGATGCTCCGAGCGATCCGCAGATTTACGGCGCCTTCGAGATGGACGCCACGGCGGTGCTCCGGCTGATCGACACCGCGCGGGCCAAGGGACATCACGTCACGGCGACGCATCTTGTGGGCAAGGCCGTGGCGCGCGCGCTCGTCGCGGTGCCCGACCTCAACGTGCGGCTGGTCGGCGATCGCGCGTATCCACGCCCCAGCGTCGACGTGTTCTTCATCACCTCGGTGGCCAAGGGTCGCGACCTCTCCGGGGTGAAGGTGACCGACATGCACGAGAAGACCGCGTACGAGGTGGCCAAGGAGCTCTCGCTGCGGTCCTCCCGCATGAAGGCGGGCAATGATCCCGACCTCGCGCGGGCCAAGCACACCATGGAGGTGTTGCCGCGCCGCGCGCTGCGGGCCGCGCTCCGCTTCGGGGCGTGGTTCACCGGCGATCTCGGCCGCAGCTTGGCTCCGCTCGGCCTCGCCGCCAGCCCCTTCGGGAGCGCGATGGTGAGCAGCGTGGGCATGCTCGGCATCCCCATGGGCTTCTCGCCGCTGGCCTGGATGTACCGCGTTCCGCTGTTGGTGCTGGTCGGCGAGATCAGCCCCAAGCCGACGGTCGTCGATGGACGGGTGGAGGTGCGGCCGACGCTCCCGATCACCGCCACCATCGATCATCGTTACGTGGATGGTGCACAGATCGGCGAGGCGTTCCGGGCGTTTCGTGCCTACCTCGCGGACCCGGCGTCGTTCGAAGGCGACGCCTGAGGTCCTCACACCGGCCGTGCGTGCCGAACCGATGCCGGTGGCTCCGCGCTCGGGTGCTCGATGCGCCGCAGGAAGAGCGCAAGCGCCAGCATCACCGTCCCGAACAACAGCGCGTAGCCTGCGAGGAGCAGCGTGAGCACCGCGATGGTGGCGCCGGGCCACGCGAACATGAGCGCCCCCAGGCCGAGCGACGCCACACCGGCCGCGCCGAGCCACTTCGCCGCCGGCAGACGCCGACGAAGCCGCGCCGCGAGGCCCACCTCGAAGGCGCCGGTGACGAGCGCCCACAGCGCCACCAAGCGCACAAGGGCCACCAACGTCGCGCTGGTCCAGAGGACCGCGGCGAGGCCCGCTGCCACACCGACCACACCCTCGACCGCGAGCATCCATGCGTGGCCCGGACGCCGTTGGTGGGTGGCGCCGGAGATGGCCAGGACGCCATCGGCCAAGGCATAGGTTCCGAACACCACCACCAGACTGGCGATGGTCACCGACGGCCAAATCAACGCCGCGAGCCCGAACGCGAGGGCGGCCAGTCCGCGGAACGCGACCGCACGCCAGCTGCGTATGAAGAACGTCTCCATGGCCGATGCTCGAGCATCGCGCGTTCCAACCGCGAGGCCCGGCGATCCGGCCCGCTTTCTCGGGCGGGCGGCGGGGCTTACCGGCAACCCTTGCGGAGCGCGCAAGGAGCGCACGCGCGCATTCCTGGCCTGCCCTTTGCTTTGGAGGCACGCATGCTCCTCCGATGCAGGTCGGCATGTCCGTGACGGGTCGATGGCACGTGCTACTCGCCTCGGGCGCGGTCGCCGCGTTCGTCGCGATCGGCTCGAACGATGCGGCGGCGCAGTGTGGCGCCAAGCGGAGCACCTGCAGCGACTGTCACGACGGGGCGCACGCGGGCCGCGCGGCAGAGGCACCCTGGCATGCGGACCATTCCTTCGCCGACCTGTGCGTCGCTTGCCACGGAGGGCGCGGCGACCAAGCGGCGGAGCCGGCGGCGCACGAGGGGCTCGGCGATCCCCGCGACCTCGCGAAGTGTGGGGCGTGCCACGCGGGCGCGCAGGCGCTCCTCGCTCGCTACGCTCCGACCGCGGCCTCGATCCGCGACGCAGGTGCCGACGCATCGCTCACCGGCAGCGGCGGGGCACCACCCCGCGCTCCCTCGCCCCACGGCGAACCCGGTGCGAACCTCGTGCTCGCTGGTCTCGTCGGGGTGGTGGCGCTCTTGGCGGCCGGCGTGGTGGTGCGTCAGGAGCGCCTTCGCGCGGCTTCTTCTCGGTCTGCGGTCTCGAAAACCTGAGGTCCTCATGCGCTCTCCCTTCGCTCGTCCGTGGTCGCCTTACGTTGCCGGTATCGGGCTCGGCCTGGTGGTCACCGTCTCGGTGGGCCTCTTCGGGCACCGGCTCAGCGGTGCAGGCGCGTATCAACATCTCTCCGGGTATGCTGGTCGCTCTCTGGCGCCGGAGTCGGTGTACTGGCGCCACGTGGTGCCCACCGGGCTCACCTGGGATGTGCTGGTGCTGGTCGGCGCGGTCTTCGGCGCCTTCGTGGCCTCGCGCTTGGCCGGCGAGTTTCGCCTCCGCACGATGCCCGACAGGCAGTGGGAGACGGTGTTCGGTCCGAGCGTAGTGCACCGATGGATCCTCGCGTTCGTGGGCTCGTTCCTCACGGAGCTCGGCGGCGGCCTCGCCGGCGGATGCACCGCGAGCCTTGCGGTCTCCGGTGGCGCGTTGCTGGCGCCCGCGGCGTTCGTCTTCATGGCCGGCATGTTCGGCGGCGGCATTCCCACCGCATGGTTGGTGTACCGAAAGGTCGAACGATGACCGCCGGCGAAATCGCTGCACCGCTCCTGGTGGGCGCGGCGTTCGGCTTCCTTCTGCAGAAGGGCGGGCTCTCTCGCTACGATCGCATCGTCAACATCTTCCGCTTTCGCGACATGGCGGTGCTCCAGTTCTTGCTGAGCGCGCTCCTGACGGCGGCCATCGGCATTCGCCTGCTCCAGAGCTTCGGCCTGGCAGCGAGCCTTCCGGTACCGGCCACGTACCTGGTGGGGAATCTCGCGGGCGGGCTGGTGTTCGGCGTGGGCATGGCGCTCTCGGGCTTCTGCCCGGGCACCGTCGCCGCGGGGGCCGGCGAGGGGCGACTCGACTACGTGGTGCCGGGCGGCCTCGGGCTGCTCTTCGGGGCGTTGGTCTATGGCCTCGGCTACGAGCGCGTCATGCCGGCGCTCTCCCGTTGGGGGCGCCTCGGCACGGTCACGTTCGCGGAGCTCGGGCGCGTGGAGCCGTGGCTCGTGGTGGTGCTCTTCGCGGAGCTGGTGCTCCTGGTGTTCTACTGGGTGGAGCGCGTGCGATTCCGCCCCGTGAGGCCCTCCGCCGTTAGATAGTGGAACCCGGACGGGTCGTGGGCGTACAATTCTGCTCACGTGAGCCCCGCACCCAAAAAACTGTCGTTCCACGCCACCAAGGTCACCGCCGACGTCGACTCCGACGTACAAACGCTGGGCTTCGAGATCGCCCAGGACGGTGAACCGAACGTCTACTTCAACATCGTCAACGACGCGCCGGGGAGCGTCCGCATCTGGTGGAGCGACGGAAAGCTTCGGCGCGAAGAGTCGGTCGTGGCCATCGGTACCTCGGCGCTTGAAGACACCCGCATCCGCCTCGAGTTCAAGGACCCGACCGCCGAGCGCACCGGTCCGTACAAAGGCGTGGAGCTCACGTTCGACGAGCTGGACGAAGATCTGGGGCCCGCGGTGGCCGAGGCCTTTGCCAAGCTCTTCGCGCCGCCGCCGCCGCCGCCCAAGGTGCTGGTGGGGCCCCGCAAGCGCGGTACGCCGCAGCTGGGCGTCCTCGCGACCTCGCGCGCCGAGTGGCGCATGCGCGTGGGCGACGAGCTGCCGCTCGAGCTGCTCGTGACCAACACCGGCGGCGGCGTGCAAGGCCTGGTGCTCGACATCGCCGGCGCGGCCATCGCCAACGTCGAGGTGCAGGGCGCCAAGGCCCAGGACAAGACCGCCAAGGTGGAGCCGCAGAAGACCGCGGTGCGCGCGGTACTGGAGCAGGTGGTGGTGGACGCCGATCACGACGTCGACCGGAAGACCTTCGACCGCTCGGGGCCGCCGCCGCCGGCGCCCAAGTTTCCCCTCACGGTGGTGGTGAAGGGCGTGAAGGCGGGGACCGCGCTCCTCACCATTCGCGTCACCCCGCGCACCGCCGACGGACGGGGCTCGGCCATGGTGGGGCGCACCATCTTCGTCGATCCCTGAAGAGTACACGCTTCATCTAGTGGAGATCCGTCCCGCAGACCCGACCTCGGCCGATGCGCGCGCGCTCCTGGCGCTCTCGGATGCGTTCGCCGCCGGGCTCTATCCTCCGGAGAGCTACAGCCTGGAGAGCGCCGAGTCGCTCACCCTTCCGGATTCGCATTTTCTCGGCTGTTTCCAGGGGCCGAAGCTCGTCGGTTGTGGTGCCGTGAAGGTCTACGCCGACGACGGCGTGTACGGCGAGATGAAGCGCATCTACGTCCTCGAAGGGTACCGGCGACGCGGCATCTCGCGGGCGCTCATCGCGGCGCTGGAGGCCCACCTCCTGTCGCGCGGCATACACATCGCGCGGCTCGAGACGGGCATCGAGCAGCCCGAGGCCATCGGCATGTACGAGGGGCTCGGCTACGTGCAGCGCCCGAAGTTCGGAGGCTACGCCGGCCACCCGCTCAGCGTGTTCATGGAGAAGCGCCTCTCGTGACCGTCGCGCACAGCAGATCGGTGACCGCGCGGAGGAACCGGTAGTCGAGCGTGTCGGCGGTGTCGGTGCTGCGATGGTAGTGCGGGTTCCGGAAGTTGCCGGTGTCGGTCCAGAGCAGCGCCGGCAGGTCGGCGTTCCAGAAGGGCGCGTGATCGCTCCGCCCGAGATCCGGGAGCAAGCGCCCCACGAGCGCGGTGGTCTCCACGCCCACCCGATGAAGATGCGGCGCGGCTCGAGGGCCGAGGGCCGTGCGCACTTCGGCGTTGCTCGCTCCGCGCCCCACGAGCGCGATGAACGTGCCCGCATCGAAGCCCAGCAGACCGGGCGGGAGCGGCGCCCGCTGGCTTCCCGGCGTGGCGTCGCGAAAGCCGCACATCTCGAGGACGTGCACGAGCCGCAGCCGTAGCCCGAAGGCGTCGAGGCCCTCACGCACGAAGCTCTGGCTTCCGAGGAGGCCGTCTTCCTCGGCGTTGAACGCCACGAAGCCCACGTCGCGAATGCCCGCCGCCGCGACGTGGCCCGCGCACTCCAGCATCGCAGCGAGCCCGCTCGCGTTGTCGTCGGCACCGGGCGAACCCGGTACGCTGTCGTAGTGGGCGCCCACCAGCGTGCACGCACCCTCGAGGTCGGCCGGCAGTGCCACCACGTTGCGGTAGTTGCCCTGGAGCTCCACCCGAAAGCCCAGCCGCCCGAAGGCCTCCGCGAGCTGCATGCCCACGCGGCGGTTCATGGCGCGCTCGGCCCAGAAGTGCCGTGGCTTTGCCAGCGCACGCACCCACCCGCGAAGCGACGCCTCGCGCCGCGCCGCAGCCAGATTGTCGGGGAGGGGGTCGGTCGTCGCCGTCCGTTCGCGAATCCACATGACTTACACCGTAAGTTTAGGGTGTAAGTTGTCAAGTGAGTCGGTCCAAGAATCGAGAGGCCCTTACCCATGAGGCGATTCTCACCGCGGCCCTGCGTTTGGTGGACGAAGAAGGTCTGACGGCCCTCTCCATGCGCCGGGTGGGCGACGCGCTGGGCGTCGAGGCGATGTCGCTCTACAACCACGTGCCCAGCAAGGCTGCGCTCCTCGACGGCCTGTACGAGCGCATCGTGAGTGGCGTGCTCCCGGCGCGCAAGGCGCGGAGCTGGCGCGACCATCTCCGACACCAGGCCGCCGGGCTCCGAGCGGCCCTGGCGCTGCACCCCCACGCCATTCCCATCTTCGCGGCGCGTCCGGCGGTCAACCTGGGAGCGCTTCGGCGCCTCGAGGGCAACCTCGCGGTGCTTCGCGAGGCCGGCTTCTCTCCCCTGGCCAGCTTGCAGATGGTGCAGATCGTGTTCGCCTACGTGGTGGGTCACGCGCTGTGGAGCCTCTCGCCGCGCACCGACGCCACGCAGGTAAACTACACGGAGCTCGATCCCCAGGAGCTCCGCCACGTGCGCGAGGCCGCGGAAGGGCTCTCGGCGTACGACGCGGAAGCCGAGTTCGCGCTGGGGCTCGATGCGCTGCTGCGGGGGTTCGTCGACGCGCCTTAGGGCCCGCTCACGAATAACTCAACCGCCTCGGCGCCGATCCATCGCCGCCTCCGTCGTTGCGAAATCTCGAGATAGCAGCAGTATCCCTTCGATTGCGCGCCTCGACGCCGATCCGATCAAGTTCTTCGTGAGCGGGCCCTTAGCGTTTTGCCGTATACCGCAGGGGTGTCATTCCTTCCGCTCTACTTCTTCGGCTTCGGCGCGTTCTCCCTCGCAGGCGGTGTCATCGGCTTCGTCAAAGCCAAGAGCATGCCCTCGCTCGTCGCCGGCGGCGTGTCCGGGGCGCTGCTCGGCGCTGCCGGCTGGTTCGCGCAGTCCGGGCGACCGGTCCTCGGGTTCGTGCTGGGTGGTCTCGTGTCGCTGGCGCTCGTGGGGCGCTTCGGGCCGGCCTATCGCAAGCAGCGCAAGATGTTCCCCGCGGGCATCATGGCCCTCCTCGGCCTCGGCGGCATGATCGTCGCCGCGCTAGGCCTGGCTCGTTAGCGGACGAACCCTTCGCGACCAGCCTGTCCCGCTCTCCTCCCGCTTGCGCTCGCCATTGGGCTCATCTGGGCCCGTGACGCCAGGCCTCGGAGCCCTTGCCCACCCGTGTTCGTGTTCGTGTTCGTGTTCGTGACGCGTGCTCGTCAGCGCGCTCGTGCGCGTGCGCGGGGACGATACCAGTAGACATCGCAGCCAGGACGCCGCGGCGCGCGATTCAGAGCTTGAGGCGGTAGAGCTCTTCTTCAGCCGCCGTCCAGGGGTTGCGCGACGTCTCGGTGCAGTGGAGCAAGAGCGGTGGTGGGCCCAATGGAAGCGCTTGCGGGAGGGCAACGGGGAGCGAACGGAGCGACGAATTGGGAGAGGGGGTCCCTCACTCCGTTCCTAAGAAACAGGCCGGCGAACCCACTCCGTTTCAGTTCGCGGTCACCCCGAAGCGCAGCGAGGGGGCCCCTCGGGCCGCAGCCGCAGAGGGGGTCCCTCACTCCGTTCGGGATGACTTTTGAAACGCGACAATCTTCGGAGTGTTTCTTCGAGATACTGGTGCGACCCGCGCGCGAGGACTCGGGATGACGCTTCGTTCCTTCGGGATACTGGCGCCGTGCTCGTGCGATGTGTGGCACGAGCTTCATCGCGTTCTCATCACCTCTTCGAGTGCGGCGCGGCAGGCGCTGGCCATCGTGGTGCGGATCACTTCGGCGGCGAAGCTGCGGGCGATGCACTCGAACACGTTGTCGTGAAACGCGAGGAGGTAGTGATGGCTCTCCTCCCAAGTACGCGCGATGTGTTGCGGGTGAACTGCGTCGATGGCTCGGAGCTCGGCCAGCCAGCGTGAGCCCTCCACCCGGTGCGCGCCGTACATCTCGAGCCCCTTGCCGTGGAGCGGGTGGCCATGAAGTGTCTCGTCGTTCGGCGTGCCCATGCGTGTCGAGGCGACCCGCTCGAAGCGGACGATGGCCACGAGCTCCGGGGCTTCGTCGGCGACGTCGACGATGCGCGCGTAGCTTCCGTCCCACTTCGGGTCTCGCTCGTGCGCGAGATAAACGAGGATCGCCTTTCCGGAGGACTGGATCAGGTGCGGGCACGGCGCGCCCGCGTTCCATCGGGGGAAACCGTCGCAGAGGACCGCGCGCTCATCGCCTAGGCCTTCCATTTCACAAGCGGCCGAGGAGGTCGCGGAGGGCTCCGGCGGTGGCGCGGGCGCCGAGGCGACCCATCTCGGCGAGCTCGTAGGCGGGGGTTCGGGGGCCTCGCACCAGGTGAACGTTGGCGCCCAGGGCGATGGGGAGGGCGAGGTCGAGCTCGAAGATGTCGCCGCACACGATGAGCTCGTCGACCTTGCAACTCGCGGTGCGGAGCACGTGCTGGATGGCGTCGAAGTAGCGACCACGATGCAGGAGCACCGGGCGCGAGAGGCCCTCGATGGCGCGCTCTTCGGGGACATCGCCCCAGCCGTCCTTGGGCTCGCCGATGGCGAACTTCTTGGCGTCTCCCAGCACCACCAGGCGCTCTCGATGCTTCGGGCCCAGCAGATCGATCTTCTGCGAGACGGTGTCGGTGCGCGAGTTCGTGATGACGAAGGTGGGGAGGCCGCGGTCGAGGAGCGTGTCGAGGACCTCGCGCGCCTCCGGTCGGAACACGGTGCGCGTCTTCAGGTAGGCGAGCTGATACAGCGCCTCGAGGATCGCCGAGCGCGTCGCCGGATCGCGCAGGATCCCCGCCTCACGGGTGACGGCCTGACCGATGGTGGTGGAGAGCACATAGGGATCGGCGGTGGCGGGCGCCACGATGCGCCCGCCGAACTCCCATCCGTAGGTGCCGGGGGAAGCCTCGATGGTGGCCTGCCAGCGCGCCCAGTCGTCGTCGATGGGCCGCCCGAGAAGATCGGCCAGGGCCGCGTGGAAGGCGGCGACGAACGGCTCGGCTTCAGCCTCCGCGTCGGTGAAGGTTCCATCGAAGTCGAGAACGACGCAGCGCACACTCATGCCCCATCGTGCAGCAAGAGCTTCCGCCGCGTCCAGCACCAGCCGATGCCGCAACGCGTTGCACGCGGCGCTACGGGCGCCGAAACGCCCGCAGGCCGACGTGGATTGCCGAGCTCAGAGCTTCATGGGATCCCTCCTTTCGGCCCTTCCCGCAGCACGCCGCGTGCCGCGGAAGAACGCCGCGCATCGTCGCATTGCCGCCTGTCGCCGCCACTCGCGCACCTGTCCCAAGACATGCACATCGGCGCGGCGTCTCGTACAATGGGAGCATGAACTACTCCTCTTTGCTTTCTCTCACGGCTACCTCGGCGCTCGTGCTCGGCGCATGCAGTGGATCCAGCGCGAGCCCCGTCTCCACCCCCGAGTCCACGCAAGTCACCACCGCCACCCTCGACGCCGTGGTGGCCACGTACTGCGACAAGCTCTCCACCTGCTTCGGCGACGTATTCTCGCGCGCGACGTTCAAGGATCAAGCTACCTGTCGGGCGCGGCTCGGGATCGAGTTCGGCAATTCCATGAAGGGGCCGGGCGTCGCCATCACGGAAGCCCAGGGGCAGGCGTGTCTCACCGCGGCCAAGGCGGCCGCCTGCGGCGCTATCTTCGACGGTGGAGTCTCGGCCTGCCAGTTCAAGGGCACGCTCGCCGACGGCGCGACCTGCACCTCCGAGTCGCAGTGTCAGTCCGGCTCGTGCTTCGTCGCCGAGAAGGCGTCCTGCGGCAAGTGCGCCCCGCGTGCCGCCGCCGGGGCCGATTGCAGCGCCCAGCAGTGCGCCGCCGGCCTGTTCTGTGCCGACTCGAAGAAGTGCGTGATGCGCGGCGCCGAGGGCGCCACCTGCGACGCCACGTCGGCACCGTGCGTATTCGGCATCGAGTGCTTCGAAGGCAAGTGCACCAAGCCGCTGGCCAAGGACGCCGCGTGCAAGGCTGGCAGCGGGCGATCTTGCGACATTGCCGGCGGCCTCTACTGCAAGCCCACGGCGCTCCCGGCCGCCGACGGAACGTGTGCACCCTACACGCTTGGGCTCCCGGGCCAGCAATGTGGTCTCTCGGTGACCCCCCTCGACTACGCGGTATGCGTGGACGACTCGCAGTGCATCGGCGCCAAGGGCACGACGCGCGGTTTGTGCACCGCACACCTGGCAGATGGCGCAGCCTGCGGCAACGGCGCCGAGCCGGTGGCCTGCCAGTTTCCCGCCAAGTGTCGCGACGGCAAGTGCGCCGTCCTCGACCCTACGCTCTGCAAGTAGCTATCGCAGGCTGGGTTGGGCCGCGCCCAACTTGAGGTCCGGAACCGTCACCTTCCCGGGGTGCTTCGTGTTCTCCCGGAGCGGGGCGATGCCGGACCCGCCGGCCGCGGTGGTCTCGTCTTGCGGCTCCGGCTCCGAGGCTTCCGGCGCCGTGTTGGCAACGCAACCACCGACGACGAGAACCAGGGCACCGAGGGTCATGATCTTGGTCATCATGGGCGTAGCATAGCGCATTACCTGGCCCGAGCGCGCGGCACCGTAACCAGCCGCGGCCGCCTCTTCCAGGTTGCTCGCCGCGGGTGGAAGGCCGGCGGTCAGGGCGGCTTCGTCGACGAGTACGTGCGCGAGCTACCGTCGGGCGCGCTCGCGCATATCGGTATCTCGCCGGCACTCTCCGTGGGCGGGGAGGCGCCGCCGATGCGCGGTACACGGTTGCGCGTGTAGAGTGCACCCACTCGTTGGGTCGCTGCGTACCTCGCCGGAGACTCGTAGGCTCGCCGAGACGCACCGTCGCGCGAGG